>Ga0272447_1000009_pt1 | contig 162346 bp, 137 predicted proteins | sample YNPCB0133_FD_194589 | JGI IMG/M metagenome (GOLD analysis project Ga0272447, IMG submission 194589) | Hot spring microbial mat communities from Yellowstone National Park, WY, United States - YNP-CB-013-3 | ecosystem: Environmental > Aquatic > Thermal springs > Hot (42-90C) > Sediment | place...
GCCACCGCAAGCGAACCGACACCTAAACTCACCAACAAGCTGCCGATGTTGATAGAAAAATGGTCCATCACGATTGCCGCCGCAATCAAAATCACCAGAAGCGAAATCAAATTCTGGGCAAGCGGCGCCACGGTCATCAATTGCTTAGTATCTTGATGATGCGATTGAGCCGCCGACTCAAGCAAATACTCAATCGTAACGCGGATAAATCCAATGCCGACACTAATGCCAACAAGTGCCGCATAGATGTAAATCAGAGCATCAATAACTTTGACAATGCGCACAACTGCAACACTATACCCGTCGGTTGCCAGCTGAATTTCCCAGAGCGCATAGAGCGAGAGAATGGCAAACACAATAGACTTCGTGCGCTTTTCTAATACCTCAGCAAGGCGCTCATCGAGAGAAGTCCCCGTGCGCGAAAAAATTCTTAAGCGAACGGCACGAATCACTTTTTTGAGCAACCAGCCTAATGGAAACGACAGGATAATGAACAATAGCGCCAACGCAAGGCGATAAAACAGTGGGTTGGATTCAATCCAATGCAGAATGGTTTCGTAGGTCATGGGCATCAAAAGATTTTGATAAGGTTGCAGACAAATTCAATGTCTTTTTTGGAAAGGTCTAAGTGTGTAACAAGACGAATGAAATTTTTTTTGATGCTCGAAACAAGCACACCGTGTTGCTTGAACCAACCGACCACGTCAGTCTCGGAGTAGCCCGACGGTGAAATATCGACAGCGACAATGTTGGTTTGCACGAGCGCTAAGTCCAAGCGAAACTTTGGATTAGCGCAAAAGGCTTGGGCAAACGCTTTGGCATGGGCATGGTCTTCTGCCAGTCGTTCGTAATGATGATGCAATGCATAGCGTGCCATTGCCGCAAGGACGCCAACCTGACGCATGCCACCGCCCCACATTTTTCGGAACCGACGAGCTTTTGCGATGGCAGATGCAGAGCCTACAAGCATAGAACCCACGGGTGCACCTAAACCTTTCGAGAAAGAGACGGAAACAGTATCAAAATACTCGGCATACGCTTTTGGCGCAATTCCAGTTGCAAGGCAAGCATTCCAGAGCCGAGCGCCATCTAAGTGCAGTTGCAAGCCTCTTGATTGGCACAGTTCAGCGATGCGTTCAATCTCTGAAATCGGATAGAGCGTTCCACCAGCGCGATTGTGTGTGTTTTCCAGCACCACTAGCGACGAGCGCGCATACCAATCGGCGCTGGGACGAATGGCATCTTGAATTTGTTCAGCGCTCAACACTCCGTTTATGCCGTCAAGCGTTTTAAGTTGAACACGTGAAAGCATAGCCGGCGCAGCAGTTTCATAGTTGGCAATGTGTGCGCCAGTTTCGCAAATTACTTCATCGCCTTCTTGTGTGCTAACTTTAATTGCCAATTGATTTGCCATCGTGCCGCTTGGCACAAATAGCCCAGCTTCTTTTCCCAACAAGTCAGCGACCTCCTGTTCAAATTCTTTTGTAAGTTCATCTTCGCCGAAGACATCATCGCCAAGTTTTGAGCGGTCAAGGTGGCTGACTGCCTCGAGCATTTCGGGTGTGGGTTTGGTGACAGTGTCGCTGCGCAAATCAATGTATGATGGCGCCATTTATGCAAAGGAAGTTGGTGTCGGTTGATGATATTCAGGTTCAGGGGCAGTGCGAAAGTTGCCGCGTGGCACAAATGCAGGATGCGTCTCAAAAAGTCTCTGAAGTTGGGTGAGTGTCAGGGCGTGCGCACCGCCGAGTGCTTCGGCAGCCAGCAAAGTTTTAGCCGCATGCTCGAGTTTTTCGGTGCGGTAGAGCGCTTGCCAAATATCCTGACCGAAGACCACCACACCGTGATTGGCTAACAAAATTGCATTGGCATGTCTCACAAACGGTGAAAGTGATGCAGCCACTTCATCCGTACTGGGCGTAGCATATGGTGCCAACGGCACAGCTCCAATATCCAAGATAACTTCGGGAAACACGGCAAGGTCTAAAGCGCGGCGCGCGGCGGCAAACGCCGTAGCATACACCGGATGCGTATGCAGAATGGCATGCACATCTGGGCGCTCCCGATAGATATAAAGATGCATGCTCGACTCCGACGACGGACGGCGCTGTCCCTCAAGCCACTTTCCATCTAACGACATGAGCGAAATATCATCAATCGATGCCTTGCGCTTGAGCGTGTGCGACGCCGTAATATAAACGCCTTCTGGCGCACGCAAACTCAAGTTGCCATCGTAGCCAGCCACAAAACCTAAAGCCGCAATCTCATGCGCAACATCTACAAGCGTCTTTTGCAGTGAAAAATTCATCCGAAAAATGAAGAATTTTCTTACCCTAAGAAGCGTTGTAAGCACACAAAGATAGCCAAATCTAAGCGATTCTAAGTGATTGAAAGAAATCAATCGCTACTTTTCTACAAAGGCACAATTTTTGCTAAGTATCACACATGAACTTCCAACATATCGTTTCAATCTTGTCATCACTTAGATATGGAGATACGATATAAAAAGCTGCGCAAGTCGCTCAAAAAGATGAGGGAGATGCTCGAGCAGCTTGAGATGCTGGAGTCGTTGATGGAAGAGACGCTTGGGCGCAATGAAGTCGCACCGTCCATAGAACGTGTGCTGGACGACTTTTCCTTAACCTTGCATGCCTTTCTTAAAGAGTTGCCAAGCAACATGCTCCCCAAGCACCTCCAGGGTGTACGCGAGCATAAGCTCCCAACGGCAACAGCTGTAGTGGTAAGCAATGGCGCTGAACAAAACTTGTCAGAAGAAATTCGGCAAAGCGAAGCACGATTGCAGAGTTTCATGCGCCAGCTTCTAAAAGAGGAATTGCAAGCCCTTGCAAAAGCGCCCGCGCATAAAGACGATGGTGAGGAAGTCAATGAACTGGTGCGTCAGAGTGAGCAGCGCTTGCGCACGATTATCGACTCCACCCCGCTTGGCATTGTCATCACAAACGAAGACACCATCATCGAGTATGCCAACCAAGCCTACTGTGAAATCTATGGCTACTCACCTGAAGAGTTAATTGGTAAGTCCTTTACAATAGTTGTTCCGCCTGAAAAGAAAGACTTCTGGATTGACTTGCATAAAAAATACCTTGATGGCTATAAGGAAATTCGCGGTGAATGGGAAGTACGCCACAAAAGCGGACGACCTATCTACATCCTTGCCGATGCCGCACGCATCATTGGAACCGATGGAAAGCGTAGGAAGGTAACATTTGTAAGCGATATTACTGAAATGGTCAGACTCAAGGAAGAAATGCGCCAGACAGAATTACAATTGATGCAATCGGAAAAAATGAGCTCGTTGGGTCAGATGGTCGCGGGCGTGGCGCATGAAATCAATACGCCGTTAGGCTTTGTAAAAGGCAATCTGCAACTGTTGATGGAAGCACAAAGCGAAGTGCAACGGCTGATTGACACATACACACAGCTCAAAGACGAAATTCTCTATGGCACAAGTGAGAAAGTCGCTGAACTGATTGATGCCATTGAAGAACAGACCAAAGCGTTGTCTTTGCACCGCGAATCTGTACGACTGTGCAAAAATTCTCTCGATGGCATCATGCGCATCCAAGAGCTGGTCAATAGCCTGCGCAACTTCTCTCGCCTCGATGAAGCAGCGTGCAAATCTGCTAAAATTACTGAGCTGTTAGATTCTTCACTTAGAATTACCGAACATCTCTTTCGTGAAAAGAACATTGAAGTCGTCAGAGCCTACGCCGACGACCCCACTGTGCTGTGCTATCCAGCGCAGCTCAATCAGGTCTTTCTGAATCTCTTCGTAAATGCAGCACAAGCAATTGAGCACGACAAAGGAAAAGTGGTCATCTCTGTAACCAGCTCACCAGACTGGGTTGAAGTCAAGGTCTCAGATAACGGTGTTGGTATCAAACCCGAACATCTCAAAAAAATCTTTGAGCCATTTTTTACAACAAAAGAGGTTGGCAAAGGCACGGGACTGGGACTTACGATTGCATACAAAATTGTCGAAAAGCATCGTGGCAAAATTGAAGTGGAAAGCCAAGTCGGTCAGGGCGCAACTTTTACTGTAAAGTTGCCACGCAATGTAGCACCTGAGGGAGATAGCCCTGATTTGCCATCGCCATTTATCGACGAAGAACCAACGCAAAAGAGTACCGAACGCGTAACAAGCTGACTGAGTTTGTGAAGTCTTTAACGACTAAACTTTGCCAAATCCAAATGAATACGCCAGATACAAAAATCCTCTTTGTCGATGACGAGCCACAGGTCTTAGAAACTATCAGCCTCATTTTCCGAAACTGGCACTTTGTAACAGCAGTGGGCGCGGAAGCTGCCTTGAAAGCAATTTCAGATGATAAGTTTGCCGTGGTGGTCTCCGACCAGCGCATGCCGGGAATGACAGGGGCAGAACTGCTCAAAAAAGTCCGAGAAATTGCCCCAGAGACTATTCGCATTATCCTGACAGGCTACTCCGACATGGATAGCATCATTGAAGCTATCAATTCAGGAGAAGTGTGGCGCTTCATCAATAAGCCATGGGACAATCAAAAACTGAAAGCTACAGTCAAAGCCGCAGTAGATTTGTATGAGGTGAACCGAATGCTGAAAGAACAGCAGAAAACCGGTCGAGCCGTAAATGCCAAGCAAAGCAATGCCAGCACAGTGCTCTTCATTGACAAGCGAGCGGACCACTTGCAAAAATATCAGGAGCTCTTCAAAGATACATACAACGTCCGTGTTTGTGAAACCTTGCCTGAGGCACTGAAAATTATAGAAAGCGAACCGATAGCCGCTGTGGCTTGCGATTCCTCGTTGGCAAGCGAAGAAGGGGCAGACTTTTTAGCCGCCATCAAGCAGCGATTCCCAGCCGTGGTTACCATTTTCATGTCGGACTCAAAAGATGCCAATGAAGCCATTCGGCTCATCAATGAGGGACAAATTTTCCGCTACCTTGTTAAGCCATTCCCACGTCAGGCTCTAATTAACGCCGTGCAAGAAGCTGTGCAGAAGCATAGCGAAATCAAAGTGTTGCCAAAAGAGATGATAAGCACTGCGCCAAGAGTGATCTCGTTTAGTCAGATGCTGGCTGATATTCGTCGGCGCCGTGAAGAAAAGAAAGCATATTGAGGCATGCCTGCAACTAAGGCGAAGCGTTACGATTTTTGCTTGGGCGTGCTCTCAATTTCTTTGAACTCGGCGTCTTCAATCTCATCCAAGCGGAGCGGACGACCAGAGCGAGTAGTTTTAACATGCTTGGGCATGGTCAGAAGCAAGTAGAGAAAGCGCAAAAAGTAGTATAAGGCAAAGCCTAACGCGAAAAGAAGAAGAAGTCTTAACATACAGCCTCCAATTTCACTATTCAGAATTAGTATAGCCTTTTTTCAGGATTAAAGTATTCTGTTCCAGAATGAGTGTGATTGCAAATAAGGTTGTAGAGCAGTTCAAAGTCAGCGGGGTTGCCGACAAAATCTAACTCTGTGGTATTGACAATAAGTAGCGGTGTTTTGCGGTAGCGAGAAAAGAAATAGTTATAAGCATCATGCAAATCGCGAATGTAGCTTTCGGTGATGTGTCGTTCATATGGGCGATTCCGCTTTCTGATGTTTTGTAACAGACGCTCTGGTGTAGATTGTAAATAAACAACCAAGTCAGGTAGCGTAATGGATTTATCCATGAGATTAACGATTGTCTCGTAGAGTCGCAGTTCATCGTCTTGCAAGTTGAGATAAGCAAAAATTTTGTCTTTGTCAAAGATGTAGTCGGTAATAAGATATTCGTGAAAGAGGTCGAAGTTGCGCAGTTGCTGTTGCTGCTTGTAGCGGCTGGCAAGAAATGACAACTGTGTTTGAAACGCATATCGTTCGGGCTGTTCATAAAATCGTTCAAGGAAAGGGTTGTCCTCGAACTCTTCCAAGACAGGGCGTGCAGAAAGACGTTCGGCAAGTTTGAGCGCCAGAGCGGTTTTCCCAACGCCGATGACACCTTCAATAGCAATGTATTTTGGAGTCTGCATAAGTCTTAACGCCTCAATTCTCGGCGAAGTTTGTCTTTGAGCTCCAATTCATAAACATGATACTTGAAAGCCAAGCGCCCATTGATGAATACGACAGGGATTTTAGTGCCGTATTCATTAATGAGATTTTCGTCATCATTGAGTTTAATTTCGCGAAACTCAAAAGGAATTTCCTCTCTGACTTTCATCAAAACAGCCTTTGCTTCATCACAAAGACAGCAGCCATCTTTCGAGTAGAGTTCAACCAGTATCATGTTGCCTGCTTCTATGTGCTGTAGAGTTGTTTTTTGGGAGACTTTTTCTTCTTTGTCGGTGTGGCCGGTGCCGCAGGTTCAGCAGCAATAGGCTGTGCCGATACACGCTGCCACCCAACCAGAGCCACAATCAACAAGACGATAGAGATAAGCTGTGCTTGCGTGAGCCCAAAAGCGACCACGTCGTTGAGGCGCACAAACTCTACGAGAAAACGACTGACGGCTTGCAGTGCCAGAAAGAGAAAGAAGAGCTGACCATGCGGACGAGCCTGAAGACGCATGCGCCAGAGCACTACAAAGAAAATAAACGCATAGAGCGATTCATAAATCGGCGTAGGGTGCACCGCAATATCAGCTGGTACAGGTTGGTTTGGAAAAAGACGCTTAAATTCATGCACAAGGCGCGGATTTCTATCGGCAAGCGTCGAGACAATACCGTTGGGATAAGTCATTGCCCAAGGCAAGTCGGTTGGCTGACCGTAGCAGCCATCACCAGCTAGCAAACATCCAATGCGCCCGATACCATATGCTAACATAATGGCTGGCGCTGCGGCATCAAGAAAGGGCAAGATGGGAACTTTGCGCCATTTGAGGTAGATGTAGTTGCCAATAAGTGCCAGTATCAAGCCGCCGTAGTAAGCTAATCCACCTGAGCTAAACAGGGTGCCAAGTGGGTCGCGTGCCAAGTCATCCAAATGCTCAAGCACATCGAAGAGCTTTGCCCCAACCAATCCCAAAATGATAGACAGCGCTAAAACGGTATTGGTGACATCAGGCAATTTTTTGCGAGCAACTTCTTTTGCCATCAGGTAATTTGCGGCAAGAAAAGCCAAGGCTAACATGGCACCGAAACTGTAGAACTTTATCGGACCAATAGAAAAAAGCTCTGGATACACAGGTCTGATGGCTTGAAAAGTCTGTTAAAGAATTCGTTGCTGAACTGCTTCAGAAAATAAGGCAGTTTGTCTCATTTATCAACTTTTATGTGCTCTAAAATTTCGCTAAGCAAAAGGGCGCGCTGTTCGCCAGTCATGAGGTTTTTGAGTTGGAAGTGTCCAGACTGCATTTCTTGCTCACCAGCAATGACAGCATACTTTGCACCAAGTCGATTGGCTTCACGCAACTGCGATTTCATGCTACGCCGCAAGATATCGACTTCTGTGGCAATGCCTTCACGGCGAAAAAGTTGAGCTGTGCCAATTGCCCAGCGACGCGCGGACTCAGACTGGGCGACAATCATCACCGTCGGAGCCAAAGGCTTTGCTGCACTGAAGAGCTGATACTTCTCCATTGTCATGATAAGTCGCTCCATACCAGAGGCGAAACCTACTGCGGGCACAGGCTTTTCACTGCCAAGTAGTGAAGCCAAGCCGTCGTAGCGACCGCCCCCGCCCAAGGCATTTTGTGCGCCAAGGTCAGGGCTTTGCAGTTCAAATGCCGTGCGAGAGTAGTAATCCAGACCACGCACCAAGCAATGGTCAATTGTAAAAGTAATGCCAAAATCATGAAGAAAATCTTGCACGGCTTGAAAGTGCTCACGAGAGGCATCATCGAGGTAATCGATGATACGCGGAGCGTGTGCAATTAGCTCTTGCAAATCTGGATTTTTGGAGTCCAAGATTCGCAAAGGATTTTTCTCGAATCGTTCTTTTGAAACATCGTCCAAGCGGTCATAATGCGGGCGCAAATACTCACGCAGGACCTCGCGGTAGACTTTGCGCGTGTGAGCGTCGCCAAGACTATTGAGCCGCAAGACGGTGTTGGGCACGCCAAGTTCTTGATAGATGCTCATCATGAGGGCAATAATTTCAGCATCAGCTTCAGGTTCAGCACTGCCGATGCACTCACAGCCAAATTGCCAAAACTGACGCTGCCTACCAGCTTGCGGTCGCTCTTTACGGAAAAGCTCGGCGATGTAGTAGACTTTTGTCAAAGCAGACTGCGAAGCAAGATTGTGCTGCAAGTAGGCTCGGATGACACTGGCGGTCATTTCTGGGCGCAGCGTCAGTGATTCCGAATCAGGGTCGGGCTGAAAAGAGTACATTTCCTTGCCAACAATATCGGTTGTCTCGCCAATGCTGCGGCGAAACAGCGCTGTTTCCTCAAAAATCGGCGTGCGAATCTCTCGGTAGCCAAAGCGTTCGAAAATGCTGCGCACCTTTTCCTCAATGTAGCGCCACTTGTAAATGTCGTGAGGCAGAATATCCTTCGTGCCTTTGATAGATTGGAACTTCATGGTGTGGTGCTGACTCGGTCAGCAGGCTTAGATTTCAGGAAAGGATTGCTCTTCGAGTTGGAAGAGCTCAAGCACTTCGGCTGAAGTTTCTGCCTGAAGCAATTTCTCGCGAGTGGCATCAGAGCCAACCACTCGAGAAATGCGACTAAGTAGCTTAAGGTGCTGCGTGAGCATGTGCTCGGGCGTTGCCAAAAGAAAAACCAATTTGACTGGCTCATCATCAATAGAAGCAAATTCAACTTCACGTTTGAGTACCGCAAAGCCAAGAAGTGGCGCACTGACTGCACTTGTTTTGGCATGCGGTAAAGCCACATTTTTGCCAATGCCTGTGGTCATTTCTTTCTCTCGCTTGAGGACATCGTTGCGCAGTTTCGCCTTATCCAAAATGGCAGGATGAGACGAGACCAGCATCAACATCTTCTCTATCAAGTCGTTCTTCGACTTGGCTTCAAGTCCAATCTGGATGTATTTCTCAGAAATAATATCGGAAAGTTTCATCGCTTAGCGACTTAAAGGCTTCAAAATGTGGGCATCAAATATAGCAAAAACGCCCTGTACCTTTACAGTGCATACTTGACATAAAGAAACACCGCTGGCGAAGCGATGCACAGTGAATCGAAACGGTCAAAAAAGCCGCCATGACCGGGTATCAGGTGCGAAGAATCTTTCAGACCACTTTCACGCTTGAACATAGATTCAATCAAATCGCCAATTGCACTCAGCACGCCAAGCAAGATACCAATCATAAACAAATGGAGGAACGAAACCGTTGTCAGCCACGCCCGACCAAAGCCGAGCGTGACACCAACACAAGCCAACAAGCCAGAAAGAAAACCTTCCCAAGTTTTGTTGGGACTGTGCCGCTCAAAAAATTTTGTTTTGATGAGCTTTTGACCAAAATACTTGCCACCGAAGTAAGCTGCAGTGTCTGCCGCCCAAACGCCAATAAAAATCATCATCGTAAAGTAGCCATCAGGCTCACTTTTACGCAATTCTAAGAGAGTTGAAAAACATAGCGGCGCATACAAAATAGCCAGCAAACCTGCCCCAACATTGTGAATCGGCGAACCATGCTTACGGAACACTTCCGCCGATGAAAGTAGCGCCACAGCAAAGACAATCAAATGCGCCGTAGAAAAAAAGTTATACTGTGCGTTAATTAAAATGCATGCCGCAAGAAAGTATGTAAAAAGTGCGGCAGGAAAAGTCTGCGTGGCTTTGAAAATCTGCGACATTTCATAGAGAATCCCAATGGCAATGATGAGCAAAATGGTCAGAAAAGGCACACCGCCTAAGTATGCACAAAACAGAATCAGCGGTCCGAAAATTGCGGCGACAACAATACGCTGCAATAAATTCAGGCTCAATTGTCAATCTCCCAGTTTGGCGCTTGTGCATCAAGTTCTATCATCAGGCGAACAGCGTCGTCGTAGCAATCGGCTCTGACCAAAAGGCAAACAGGCTCAGTTGCACTGATGCTATGGAGCATAAAATCTCGCTTGGAATAAATCCAGACCTCAATGTTTGAAGCGGCTAAATACGCTCGCAAAAGTTCCGCTTCAATGGGAGAGCTCAAGTGCGCCAGCTCTCGCCAACAACACTGCGGCTGTGATTCAGAAAAAAAGAACTGCATCGGTGAGTCTGAACATTTGAACAAGTTTGAAATAAACTCTATTCATTCAATTGCTGTGCAACGCTTGAGACTGCGCTGATACAACCCAATCAAAGCAAGCGTCAGTCCAGCTGAAATAAGCATAGCAAAAATTGCCGTGGGTGATGAAATATCTGGCTCATCAGAGTGCAGGCGCTTGACTATCGCCTCATCCAGACCTAAAGCATCCTTATGACGGACAGCAATTAAGCCCAACACAGAGAAAAAGTTATTAACAAAGTGCGCCGTCATTGGCAAGATAAGTGTGCCAGATGAACTGCGAAGATACGATAAATACACACCGATGAGCATCAGCGGAATGAGTTGGGCAGGATTGATATGATACAAGCCGAAAATAACACCCGTAAGAATAGTGGCACGGGTTGCAGACATGGCGCGCGAAAAATTCTTTTGCACATAACCGCGAAAAAGACACTCTTCACACACTGCAGGCACAAGCGCAACAACGATAACAACAAACACAAACTCGGCAACGCTATGTACTGCCGTCAGTCCCTCAAGCAGGGCTTTGTATTGATTGTACATTCGACGAATGCTCTCACCCCAACCCAGCACATCGCTCATGATAACAAGTTGCACATCACCGACATAGCTCAAGAAAGGTGACATGGCAACAATTGCCAGCGATGCCGAAACCAAAGCCAAGGGCGGCGGAGACTGACGCAGTGCTAAAAACTCTAAGTTAGCTACCGAAAATAGCCCCTTGCCTGTGTGAAGTGAAACCAGCATCAATGTAGGCAAGGTAAGCAGAAAAATCTGGGAGAGCGCTTGCGATAGCCGAACGGCACTGCTACTCCAATCTGAAATGTCAGTAGAAGTTGGACCTACAAAAAGAATTGTAAGGATAGCTCCGCCAATTTGATAGATGAGAAAAAGTGCAAATAGTGCCGCAAGCGCTACAAGCGGCGGTGAAAATCGCTCCTGTTCAAAATATCCCGTGTAAGTCAAAGGCGAGGAAGACCCAGAAGAAGATTTAGACTGCAGCGGTTCTGAAGGCTGACTCTCCATGCACGAAGCGTTCAAAAGTTTGAGTAATCTTCACCGTAAGTTGAATTTCAAAAGGAAAAGAGATTTTCCCAAATGTTTTTGCGCTCTTTAAGCCGCAAAAATAGCACACAGATAACACAGATGGAACGGATGTAGGCGGATTTGAAAAACTGGATGCTTCATGCGCTACGCTCCGTTCAGCATGATAACTATGCTCCAGTGTGTGGATGCTTCGCTTTGCTGATGCTTTCTTCAGCATGAAGATGAAAAAAACGAAAGTGAGAAACACTAAGCCAGCCTACATCAATACTCACGCTTGGCAGTAAGCGGATGAAGAATGCCTTCCATAGAAGCGATTTCTGCTGTGATGGCGCCAACAGGAACTTTGATAGAAATTTTAACGGGGATTTTGTTATCGTCGTCAGTCATCCAGATAAGAATGCGTCCTTCGCTTTTGAAAAGACCGGCGCCTTGCACGAGCGGTTCTACGACGACTGTGTTGAAGGTGCCCACTTCTGTTTCAATCACATCACGGTATCGCACCTTGACTTCAAGCGGGTATTCTTTGTCGTCACTGATTTGACGCAGGTAAATGCTCTCACCGTTTTTGAAGGTCTTCAAATCTAATGTGCGAACATAGAAGTAGGCGGAAAGAATATCCTGCGCATACGGACTCATGGGAAAATCTTTGTTGTGAATAAGTGAACGCGCTTTGCCAGCATGGTGGAAAAACTCGATTTCATCGTCTCTGGAGAATTTGCCTTCACGTAGGCGCTGTTTGAAATAGAGCGGGCATAGCGCATCCTTGTGAATAAAAGTCTCATAGCGGTCATCGACCTTGAAGAAATTGTCAAAGACGGGAATAGTTGTCGCTGTAAAAACAACATGGTAGCACGGTTCACCGCGTATGATGGTATCTTTGACAACAGCAATTTCCGTGTTTGCTGCTTTGATAAGACCATACTTTAAGTGATAGCGCAGTCGCTCACCAGTGCGGAAGGTATTGTTAGAGACTTTACGGTATCTGAATGGCTCTGTTGACTCTTGAGCAAGAAGGTTTGCCTGCCATGTGCAGATGGTGAGCAAAAGGAGTGCTTTACAAAAAGCAAGTGAGTGCGTATGCTGCTCCATAGATTTAAATCGTTGAAGTTTAATGCTGTTCTAACGCTGAATGGCAATAAAAGTTTTTTGTAAGAGTCACAGGGTATGGCAGGAGCGTTTGAAAAGTGCCAGCGTCAAAAATGTAGCGCTAATGAGTAAGCAGAACTTGGGTAAAAGGTCGGTGTGCCGCACATAGAAAGTTTCGCCTTCCCCGATGTCCAAAGTTGCTATGCTGAAGGCTTCTTCCCACCAAGGGATTTCGCCATATCCGCGTCCGTATCGGTCAATGAAAAGTGAGATGCCTGTATTTGCACAGCGTGCCATGGCACGGCGGGTTTCAATGCAGCGCAAGCGCGCAAATGCCGCATGCTGGTACGGACCGTAGGACTTCCCAAACCAACCATCGTTAGTAATAATGGTCAAAAAATCTGCACCACGGCGTACAAATTCGGCAACAAGCTCGGGATAAATGGATTCGTAACAGATAAGCCCGCAAGTGCGCAGACTATCACCACGCAAAGTGGGAAGAGTTAGCAGCTTAATTTCCTTTCCGCGCCCCCAACTGCTGATGCCTGCTACACCAATACTAATCGATGAAAGAAAAGGTAGGTAATCCAAATACGGCACACGCTCTGCAAATGGCACCAGTTTCATCTTGTGATATATCTGGGGCTCACGCTGATGCGGAATAATAAGCATGGAAGAATTGAAGGAATCGTAGTAAAGTCCAGAGTATCTATCGAGGCGCGAACTGGCTTGACGCTGTGTGCTATCGCTGTAGCGCACAAGGTCGGGAAAACCGGTCAGCAACGGTGTGTTCCATGCAGCAACCTTTGCCCAAAGTGTATCGCGCTGGATATAATGGTATGGCTCAAGAATGTAAAACGGTATGGTTGTCTCTGGATAAAGAATCAAATCAACTGGTTGATGGTGCACAGCTTTGTCGGTAAGCGCATAGTGCTTTTGCATCAAGAAATCCTCTTGGTGCCTATCCCATTTGATGAAAGGGTCGATGTTCGGCTGAATGATGGCTACCGTGGCAGAAGTTGGCTTTGTGGGTAGAGGAGAGGAAAGAGCTAATAACGAATAGATAAGTGCAGGCAAAAGCATTGCGCAGGCAAGCAAAATACTTTCAGAAAATAGACGCGGCAGCTGACGATGTTGTTCGTAGCGCTCGTAGAGCAAAAGTGCTAGAACATTGAAAAGCATTATCCAAAAGGAAATACCCCAAACGCCAAAGAGGTCAATGTATTGAATCAGCCAAAAAAGGTAGGATTGAGAATTTCCCAGCGTCAGCCAGCCAAAAGAAATTTCCATGCCCAAGTAAATCCATTCCCAAGCTGTCCAGAGAAAGGGCAATGCTGAAAGCGCAAGCGTCCAGCTGGTGCGTCGCCACACGAAGTAGAATGCCACAAAAGGCACTGTAAGAAAAAAGCTCTGCGCAAAATACATTAGAACGCCGCCTACTGCCGTCGATAAAGACACCCACCATACCGAGCACAAGACAAAAATGAACATGCTAAAGTAAGCCGTGCGATAAAAAGCCCCGAAAGATGCAGTTTTCTTGAGCTGATACAGCAGCGGCACAAAGCCAATCCATGCAAGCGGCTCAAGATGAATAAACGGGTAGGTTGGAAAAGCAAAACCAAGCATAGCACCAGAGAGCAGTGGCAGTCGCCACTCGCCTGTGCGAAATGCTTGCACCAGACGCTCTCGTGCAGAAGGTGACGCAGAAGCAGGTTGAGCAGCTGATGAAGTGGTACGGGTTTTCGCTGGTTTGCTGACTGAAAGCGGCGTTTTTGACACGCTGGTGCCCCAGATTAGAAGTTATTAAGGTTTAAGCAATAGCATGCAATATATGCAAACAAACAGGCGCAAAAAATCGCAATCAATGCCGAAATAGTTAGTCAAATCAAAACATGCTTAGTATGAACATGTTGCTCAGCAAGAAGCAAGGGTGCCTCATCTGCATGGCAAGCATCTCGAAGCGATATGACAAAAGTGCTTTGCAGAATCCATATCAGCGGTGAAAGTCGCGCTGTTAGGCTATGCACAACCTACAGTTGCGAAAGCTGCTGCAGATGAAGACGACACGACTAAGCCAGCATCTCATGGTGCTTGGGTATTGGAGAGCTTAATCATTAGGTCTCCTTTCTTAGTGTTTTTCTTAGCGGCAACGGATGAACTGGATGCAGGCTCCTCGTCTTGTTCGAGGGGCTTGTGCGGTTCTTCTTCATAGCGGTCGAGACCTCTGTAGAGCCGTTCGGCTTCTTCTGCAGAGATAGGCTCTAAGGCGTAGTCAATCAAATCATCCATCTCAGAAAAGAAGCGAAAGCTCAGACCAGCTACTGCGTCGCTATTGGTTTCCATAATTTCTAGAACATCGTTACGATTTTTTTCAGGTAAAAGAATTTCGACAATACCAGCGCGACGGGCGGCGAGGATTTTTTCCTTAATGCCGCCAACGGGTAAAATGTGCCCACGCAAGGTAATCTCACCAGTCATGGCAATACGCGGTTTAACTTTGCGCTGAGTGTATATTGAAGCCAGAGAAGTCAAAATTGAGACTCCAGCTGAAGGACCATCTTTTGGAATAGCCCCTTGTGGAATATGTAGATGCACATCCCAATAACGAAAAGCGGCATCGGGAATACGGAAATACTCAGCGCAAGATTTAAGATAAGAAAGTGCTGCTTGTGCTGATTCTTTCATGACATCGCCCAGCTGCCCAGTCAAGGTAAGCCGACCAGAACCTTTAGTGACAGTAGATTCAATGAAGAGAATATCTCCGCCAGAGGGTGTCCAAGCTAGTCCGATTGCTACGCCCGAAAGTTGAATTGGCTCGCTCATTTCTGGGAAATACTTCTCAAGACCCAAATACTTCTTTAAATCTTTAACCTCAATCTTGGTAGGCGGAATTTGAGAACGGTCTTGCTCACCTGTTTCAATGCGAAGAACAATATCCTTGGCAACGGCGCGACAGATGTTGGCAATTTCACGCTCGAGATTGCGAACCCCTGCTTCACGAGTGTAGAAGTTGATGATGTGCAGCATAGCGTCGTCGGAGATGCTCAGCTCGTGTGGCAGAATGCCATGTTCCTCCATCTGACGCTGAAGCAAGTATCGCTGAGCAATGTGCAATTTCTCATAATCTGTGTAGCCTGCAATTTGAATAACCTCCATGCGGTCCTTAAGCGCAAGTGGAACGGTGTCTAAAGAGTTAGCAGTGGCAATAAAGAGAACACGCGAGAGGTCATAACTGACCTCGAGGTAATGGTCCGTAAAAGTGTGATTCTGTGCTGGGTCCAGAACCTCAAGCAAAGCCGAAGCGGGGTCACCTCGGAAGTCGGAACCAAGTTTATCGATTTCATCGAGCATAAAGACGGGGTTGCTAGTGCCAGCACGTCTGATGCCTTGAATAATGCGTCCGGGCATAGCTCCAATGTAGGTGCGCCGATGACCGCGAATTTCAGCTTCGTCTCTGACGCCACCTAATGCAACACGCACAAACTGCCGACCTAATGCACGTGCAATTGATTTTCCAAGCGAAGTTTTGCCAACACCGGGCGGTCCGCAAAAGCAAAGAATAGGGGCTTTCATGCTGGATTTGAGTTTCAAGACCGCGAGGTATTCCAGAATGCGAGACTTGACTTTTTCGAGCCCGTAGTGGTCGGCATTGAGCACGCGTTCGGCTTCATGTAAGTTAATCTTCGTGTCTGAATAAATGCCCCAAGGGAGCGAAAGCACAGTATCAATGTAGTTGCGTGTAACGCTGTAGTCTGGTGAAGTTGACGGAATACGCGAAAGCTTATCGATTTCTTTTTCAATCACATCGCGTACATCGTCAGGTAAAGACTTCTTGGAGAGCAATTCACGTAGCTTGAGTGAGTCTTGCGTCTGCAAATCATACTCACCTAACTCGGCTTGAATTGTCTTAAGCTGCTGACGCAAAAAGAACTCGCGCTGTGCCTTATCCATGTCCATCTTTACCTTGGTTTGAATCTGCTTGGTAAGCTCAAGAACTTGGATTTCGCGCGAAAGATGCTCAATGATTTTTTCAGCACGACCTTGCAGAGTATTGATTTCCAAAATGGCTTGTTTGTCAGCAGCCGATACATTCAAATTCGAGGCAATGAAGTGCAAAAGAAATCGCACATTCTCAATGTTCTGTAGTGCATAGCTGGCTTCATTAGGAAGATTGGGTGAAAGCTCGATGACTTTTGCCGCCAGTTGCTTGACCGTGCGTGCGTAAGCATCTAACTTGCTTTCTGGCATGCTCTCGGTTTCCAATACCTTCACCTTACAGATGAAATAAGGTTCACGCTGCACAAACTCGTCAAGCAACACACGCTTCAGACCCTGCACAATCACGCTGGCGCCACCATCTGGAAGTTTGAGCACTTTTAAGACCAAGCCAGCAGTGCCGATTTTGAACAAGTCAGACGGCGTAGGGTCATCGACCTCAGCGTCAGACTGCGCCACAAAAGCCACTTGCTTGCTAGCAGGGAGATGCTCAATCAAGGTAAGTGACTTTGGACGCCCAACGCTGACAGGTATAATCACATCGGGAAATAAAACCGTGTTTCGCAAAGGTAAAACTGGCAGGGTACCATCAATTGGGGTACTGCTCTCGGACATCTTAGGCTCGTGCGGGATGTTCTTTGCCAAATTGTCCAGCAGACCGACTGGTGAAGATTCCTCAAGATTATCCTTTATATCGTTGCTCATGTTTGAAAAGCTGAATACTGGCAAGGCTCTATGCCAAAGACGATACATCTTAGACTTCATCTTTAACTCATGTTACTGCGGAACACACGGGAAAACTTTAGTCAAGCGGAACTGCTGCGGGAAAATCGCATCACGCTCTTCTTTGAACCGTGCCAGCAGAAGGGTTAGCACACGCTCTGCGCTAATCCCCAAATATCTGCAGCACTCAGTGTATACTGCTCTAAGCTAACAAAAAAACGGCAAAATCGGTTTTCAGCCCGTCTTTTTTTCATATCCGAAAAGCGGCTAAGCAAAATAATTCAGCGCTGAATGCAAAGCATGGGTGCCAAGCTAAGCAGGTGCAGTGGTATAAATCTGCTCTAAAGCCTCATAGTTGGACTTGATGGTGTGTTCAATTTCTGCTTCGCCATGCATGATAGAAAAAAACATGGCTTCATATTGAGCTGGAGCAAGATAGATGCCGCGCTGCAACATAGCATGAAAATATTGGGCATACTTTTTAGTGTCACAACTTGTAGCGCTCTTGAAGTCGGTTACATCTTGTTCCGTCATAAATAAGCACATCATGGAGCCGACCCGCTTCAGGCATAAGCCCAGACCCAGTTTGCGAAGGTTTTCAGTGAAGCCTTCTTCAAGCTGTCTGCCTTTTTCTTCAAGGGCAGGGTATGGATTTTCTTCGACGAGAATGCGCAGGGTTTCAAGTCCAGCGGTCATGGCAAGCGGATTGCCAGAGAGCGTGCCAGCCTGATAGATGTCTCCTGCTGGTGCCACACGGCTCATGATGTCGCGCCGCCCGCCGTAGCAACCGACAGGCAAACCGCCGCCGATAATTTTGCCCAGCGTTGTCAAATCGGGTGTAATGCCGTAGAGCGACTGCGCTCCGCCCAAAGCCACACGAAAGCCCGTCATCACTTCATCGAAAATGAGCACAATGCCTTCCTGTGTGCAAAGCTCGCGCAGTTCATGCAAAAACTGAGGATGCGCTGGCACCACGCCCATGTTGCCGCCAATCGGCTCAATGATAACTGCCGCAATTTGATTGGGATACTCTCGTACCAACTGACGCACTGACTCGATGTCGTTGAATGTGGCAATGAGTGTATCTTGTGCAGTGCCTTTGGTAACGCCAGGGCTATCAGGCACGCCCAGCGTCAGAGCGCCAGAGCCAGCACGGATGAGAAAAGCATCGCCATGCCCATGATAGCAACCCTCAAACTTGATGATTTTCTCTCGTCCAGTGTAGCCACGCGCCACACGAATTGCTGACATGCACGCTTCAGTGCCCGAGTTGACCATGCGCACCATTTCCATAGAGGGGACAAGACGAGAGATAAGCTCAGCAAGCTCAATTTCAAGTTCGGTCGGTGCTCCAAAGCTGGTGCCGATGTGCTTGAGCGTATGCTCAATTGCTGCCACCACGCGTGGATGCGAATGCCCAAGAATGAACGGTCCCCACGACCCAATGTAGTCGATGTATCGATTGCCGTCGACATCAAAAATGTAGGCGCCTTCGCCCTTGCTCATGAAAAGTGGAGTACCGCCCACCGACTTGAAAGCCCGAACTGGGGAATTGACCCCACCGGGAATGACTTGCTTAGCACGCTCAAAGAGCTGCTTCGAACGCTGATAGTGCATGATACGGCAAAAAACTTAAGAGAAATTGACAAAACAGCTTTTATCTCAAGCTTTCTAACCGACGTTTTCCAAACAGCGTTTCACTTCTGCACACTCAGTCAGAGAGTAAAATTTCAATGATGTCTTTTTGAGCGCGCATCACTTTCTGGACAATATCGGCGCGAACAACCACGCGGCATTTTCTCGTAGTCCGCTCAAAGGCTTCAATAAACTCAGTCTGAAACGCAGAAAGTCCAGACTGACTAAATGGCTGAAAAGTCTTGGTCTTGGTATGGTAAATCTGCAGTTCGCAAAAGTCGCGTAAGTCAAAAATGGTCTTCTGCGAAGGCACGTCTATGAGCACTTCATTGCCTGAGAGCTTAAGACGAAACTTGCGATTTAGAAGCTCGCAAATGGCTTGCTCTTTGAGTTTGCGTCGGCGAGCATCACGAGCAAGCGCATTGAACAGCGGCAGATGCACTTCAGTATGCAAATCAAGAATGATGGCGCGCTTGTAGGGCTGACGGTCAATTAAGGCTTGAATAAGTGAGAGCAATGGAACATGGCGAGTGTTGAGTGCAGCACGCAAGTCAAAGAGCAGTCGCTCATCTGATGCGGTGTAAAAAATCCGGCGTAGAGTATTGGGCTCAAGCTGTGCATCATCGAGAGCATCTTGAATAAAGCGTTTGAGCATCGCTGAAAACGTGCGAACCGTGTGATGCCAATACACATTGCGCATCATCATATACTTGGCAAACATCAGGCTCTCCAACGGTGCAATGCCTTTTTCTGTAATAGCAAAGCGCCGCCGCTTGGCATCTGGAACGAATGATTCAATCAGACGCTCAATATCGATGTTGCCATATGGGATATTGCAGTGATGAGCATCGCGCATGAGGTAATCCATCTTATCGGGGTCGAGCGTGCCACTGATGAGCTTGGAATACTTGAGCGCTTTGCGCCCGACTACCATGTCAATCACAGCCTGTGAGTCAAGCTGCCACTCCTGTTCCAAAACATCGGCAAGGCAACCAAACTGCCCGTGTTTTTCGGTGATGAATTCAGCCGCCAAGTCTTGATGATTGGCAAAAATAACTTCATTTTGGCTTGTCAAAGGCTGGGTTTCAACAACATGTGCATGCGGGTAGTGACCAATGTCGTGCAAAAGGCTCGAGGCTAAAATGAGCTTGCAAGCTGGTTCATCAAAGTAAAACGATGCGGTTTGCAAAGATGCTGTAAGTGGATTTGTCACCAAACGCTGCAAAATTAGCTTGGTAAGGTGATAAACCCCCAGAGAGTGCTCAAAGCGCGTGTGTGTGGCACCGGGGAATACGTGGTGCGCAAATGAAAGTTGCCGAATACCCTTCAGGCGCAAAAACCCCGGATGCGAGATAATTTTTCGCAAGGGCTTATCGAGTGGAATGTGTCCCCACACAGGAATGCGAATAAACCCACCATCAGAACGAAACAGAAACTCAGGGAGCGACATCGATGCATGAAAGTTTATGAGAGAGCTTCCTCTTTTTTGAGCAAGCAATATAGGGCAACGCGAGCTTGTGCAAAAAAGCATACATGAAAACCATGCACAAAAATTAAATTTGTCTCAAAATCAAAGGAAGTTGTGTGACTGAGCCTATCCGAATCACAGATGCAACCTTTACGGTCATTGACCTTGAAACCACAGGCGGCGCACAGATTGAGCATACCATTATTGAAGTTGCAGCGCTCAAAGTGCGCGGCGGCGAGCTCATCGATGAGCTGACCACGCTGGTGAATCCGCAGCAGCCTATCTCATACTTTATTTCGCAATACACAGGCATTACAAACGACATGGTCAGGTCGGCGCCACGGTTGGAAGAGGTCTTGCCGCGGTTGCTTGCCCTAATTGGCGATAGTGTCTTTGTGGCACATAACATCAGTTTCGATTTGCGATTTCTTAACATGGAGCTCAAGCGCTATGGTAAGCCCACTCTGCAAAATCCAGCGCTTTGCACGGTGCGTTTGGCAAGAAGGCTACTGCCCAAACAGCAACGCAAAAGTCTCGGCGAATTGGCGCAGTGGTTTGGTATTGTTATCAAGGAGCGGCATCGTGCGCGTGGCGATGCTATGGCAACTGTCCAGGTGCTGCAAAAACTCATTGAAATTGCCGCTGAAAAGCATGATATCGAATACCTCGATGAATTGCTTTCGCTGCAATTTCAACCCATGCGCTACTTCAAAAAAGAGCCAGCACACATACGCCAACTGCGTGAGCGCCTGTTGCCCACGCTGCCTGAAAAACCGGGTGTCTATCTCATGCGCTCCGCCGTTGGAGAAGTGCTCTATGTGGGCAAATCCAAAAATCTAAAAGCACGCATCAGCTCATACTTTACCAGCGAGACGGAAAAACCTGAAAAAATCAGAGAACTCATGCGAGCCGTGCGGGCTATTGACATCGTGCCCACAGGTTCTGAACTGGAAGCCCTGCTGACAGAATCGCGTCTCATTAAAGCCCATCGCCCACGCTACAACACCTTGCTCAAGCGCTATAAATCCTACCCCTTCTTGCGCCTCAGCGCTCACAGATTTCCACGCTTGGAGATTACTATGACTGTACAAGACGACGGAGCAGAGTATTTTGGACCATTTCCCTCAATGCAAGTGGCGCGTGATGTTTGTGATGTGCTTAGCAAAAATTCGCTCTTACGCGAGTGTTCCGATGAAGAGTTCCAAAAAGGACGAGCCTGTCTTTACTTGGATTTACAGCGATGTTTAGCGCCATGCGAACGCATGCAAGCTGTGGAGGAGGCGTATCAGCAAGAGGTAGAGCGTGTGCGGCGATTTCTCTCCGGTGAAGACAGCGCGCTTATTGCTTTGCTAACTGAAAAAATGAAGCAACTGGCAAATGAACTCAGGTTTGAGGAAGCGGCAGAACTGCGCAGCAAAATCCACAGCCTAAAGCGTGTCTTTTATCGGCAAGCTGATATTGTGTCGTCAGTAAATGAAAATAACCTACTGATTATTTTGCCGTCGGAAAATTACTCGGAGCTTTGCAAGGAGTTTGTTATTCTTTTCATCCGATTCGGACGGCTGAAAGCGCAGCATAAAATTTCTCTCGATGATGTTTTTGCACTTGAAGATGAAATTCGCCGGGTCTTTTTTAATGGCGAGCAAAAACCTCAACGATGTGAAAGAGAAGAAATTGATGAAATGCACATTCTCTCAAGTTGGATTTACCACAATCGTGAAAGTTTGGCTTGCCTCTACATGTCGCCCTACTCAAGTGCAGAGCATGCGGTGATGGCGCTGGCAGAAAGATTGGCAGAGCTATCTGGTTTGCAAAAAGTGCAGAGCCTGTGTAAGGCAGAGGGAATGAGCTAACTACCAGGTAACTTTCTGAATCTTGAAGTTGAGCGGCACGGTGATGGCTCCAGCAACAGGCTTGCCGTTTGCTTGGGCAGGAATGTAGACAGCATCTTCGGTGAGCACGCGCACGGCCTCTTCATTGAGCAGTTCGTGAGCAGGCTTAAGAATATCAATCTTGATGACATTCCCTTTTGCATCGACAAACACCCGTGCCACCACCTTGCCTTCAATCTTCATATGAATAGCCGTTTCGGGATACACAATCTTTTTAATGATGGATTCAATCCCACCTTGAATCTGCACATCTTTTTCCACGGCAGCATTGAGTTGCGAGGCAAGCGCTTCAGCTTCAGCAGTAATGCGCTTGATTTCGTCATCTTCATCGACAGCGACGGTAGTCGGTTCAGGTTCAGAAGGTTTAGCCTCTGCCACAGGTTTCTCAGCAGCTTTCTCTTCCTTCGGTTTGACAACTGCGGCTACAGGGCGCTCTGCAGCAGGTTTCTCAGCAGGCTTTTCCTTCGGCTTGCTTGAAGCCAAGAGGGTAACACTGCCGCCAGTGGCACCCAAGATGAAGTCTTTACGAGTGGTTGTATTTGCAGTAATCGTAACGGGAATAGGCTCTACCTTGGGCAGACCCCGCTTAAAGGCTTTGAGTGAATACTGTCCTTCAGGAACGGAGAGAAAGATGTAGTAACCATCAGAGTTAGAAAGCGCCGCTTGTGTAGAGATACCATTCGAGAGATAAATCGTGGCTGCAGGAAGCGGCGCTCCATTCCCATCAACCACGCGACCGAGCAACCGCCCTTGTGAAAACCCCTTGTGACATAGTAGCAAACTTAAGACAATCAGGACAAAGGATGCGATAACTCTCTGCATGGATAGCTTGCAACCAAATAAAAAGGTTCATTGCAAAGATAGAGGGTGCAAGCAAGTTAAGGTGTTAAGAAAATGTAAAATTTTTACATGAAGGCGAATCTGTTAGCGATAATTGACCAAAACTTAACATTAGCTTAATCTCGAGTAGTTTATCTTTGACCCTGTAACAAAAGCAGCAAGTCGTATCCGATGTATTCGCGTTTTTTGCAAACCAAATATCAATCAACTCATCAAACAAACCGATAACTCAAGTATGTGCCTTAGACTTGCCAAGAGACTCATAGCACTGGCTATTTTTCTTACAGTAGTTTCACAAGTTGCTTTAGGACAAGAAAAAGCTAAGCTAGTTGGTAAGGTTACAGATAAGGATACAGGCGAAGAATTGATTGGTGCAAGTGTAACAGTAGTAGGATTGAATGTAGGGACTTTGACGAACGTTGATGGTGAATACATGCTCATGCTGCCACCAGGCAGATACGACATTCGTGTCTCATATGTGGGCTACCAGACTTTAGTGGTGAAGAATGTGGAGGTGAGGGAAGGACAGACAAACCGTCAGGATGTGCAGCTCAAAGTGGAGGCATCGGTCACAGAGGAAATTGTTGTCGAGGCATCGGTAAGTGCGGCAACTGAAGGTGCGCTGTTGGTGCAGAGGCGTAAGTCGAGCAGTATTTCCGATGCGATTAGTGCTGAGCAAATTCGCAGAACGCCCGATAGTGATGCGGCAGAGATAGCAAAACGTATCACGGGAGTATCGGTTGTCAGTGGAAAGTATGTCTATGTGCGTGGCTTAGGTGAGCGCTACAGTTCCACGCAGCTCAACGGTGGGAACATCCCCAGCCCTGAACCAGAAAAGAAAGTCGTACCATTTGACATCATCCCTGCTTCACTTATCGAAAGTATCACAACAATTAAGAACTTTCTGCCTGACCAGCCGGGTAACTTTGCAGGCGGATTGGTGAAAATCAAAACCAAAGAGTTCCCTGATGAATTTCAGCTGACATTTAGCGCTTCAGGCAGCTTTAACAACCGTGCACACTTCAGAAGTGATGTGCTAACCTACCCGGGTAGCCCAACGGACTGGCTGGGCTTCGACAATGGGTTACGCCGTCTGCCCAGTGGGCTGCCTACTACACTTGAGTCACGGGCAATTCCGACACGCGGACCGCAGCGCGCAGCAATGGCGCGACTCTTTAACAATGGTGTCTTTGACCCACGCATAGGAACCTTCGGACCAAATCAAGGATATAGCCTTGCCTTTGCTGACCAAGTCAACATTGGTATTCCTGTAGGATACATTGCCAGCATTACCTACTCGAGTGATGCAGTGTTCAAAGACAATTTGGAGATATTCTTCCCAAATTCTGCGGCACCAACCGATCCCACCGTCTCACGCTATCAATATAGGGGACAGATGTCGCTCTATACGGTCAATCTTGGCGGCATCATGCACTTTAATTTCAGATTGGACGACAACAACAAGATAGGACTAAAGGGGACTTATAACCGCTCCTTAGAAGATGAAACGAGAACGGCGCGAGGGATTGATATTTTCTACGAACCATCACAAGAGAGCGTCTCTTCGCGCCTTCGCCTACTTGAACGAGAACTGCTCTCTACCCAAATCACGGGTAATCACTATCTGGGGTGGTTAGCCAAAGCCGAACTGGATTGGATGTTTCAGTATGCGACGGCAGGTAGGAACGAGCCAGACAATCGTGAAACCCTACTCTCAGGCACAAGTGATGAGGACCTGACCATCCAGCAGTTCCGCAATCAACGTTTCTATGCTAACCTGTTTGACCGCCAGTTTGATGGGTTCTTCAATCTCTCTATTCCTTTTACACAATGGGATAACTTGAAGTCAAAACTCAAGCTGGGAGGATTATTTTTGCAGAAAAATCGCAAGTTTGAAGCACGTCGCTTTTCTTACCGTCCACTGAACTTTGCAGCCATCCGTGGAGTGCGCCCTGATGAGCTCTTTACACCAGAGCGCATTGAGCGCGGCGATATAGAATTCATTGATGATACGTTCCCTTCGGATGCTTACACCGCCGTTGAGCGAACACTGGCAGGTTATGTGATGCTCGAGCTACCGCTATTTACACAGTTCCGCTTTGTCGGTGGCGTCCGAGTCGAGAATAACTTCCTCAATGCCGATGCATTTTTCGGTCCGCCAGCCTCACCCATTCCAATTAGTGGTGGGTTCAATCAGACCAATTTCCTACCCTCTTTGAACCTGATTTATTCAATCGGAGAGGAGATGAACTTTCGGGCAGGCTTCAGCTATACGGTTGCACAACCTGAAATGAGAGAACTTGCACCGTTCCGCTTCGATGATTACGTCAGCTCTACTTACGGCAACCCCTTCTTGGAACAAACACGAATTACAAATTTAGACTTCCGCTGGGAATGGTTTCCAAGATTCGGCGAACTCGTTGCCGTAAGTGTATTCTACAAAAATTTGCTGAAACCATTAGAGCGTATTGTGCTCGATGAAATCGGCACTGTACCCATATTTAGCACCATCAATGGTAAAGAAGCCACCAACTTCGGCGCAGAATTTGAGATAAGGAAAAGCTTGGACTTCATTGCAGAGCCGCTTCGGAATTTCAGCATCAACCTGAACTTGACTTTGGTGCGCTCCAACATTGTTCCGCCAGATGAGCTCGTTCTCTACAACGAAACCATTGGTAAGCAAGTGACAGCAGCACCGCCGTCACTGCGCTTTAACCGCCCGTTGCAAGGACAGTCAGATTATGTGGTTAATGTGGCATTGGGCTATCAAAACATGGAGAATGGGATTAATGTGCTATTGCTCTATAACATCGTCGGGCGCCGCATTATCCAGCTGAGTGGCTCTCAATTCATCTTGGACAACTTCTATGAAGAGCCTCGTAACCAAGTCGATTTGGCAATCAGCAAATCGTTCGGTCGTAACTTTACCGTTAAACTCATTGCAAAGAATTTAGTAGACGACCGATTCCTTACCACAATTCTTGGACGCACCGCCGAACGATTCAACACAGGAAGAGTACTCGGGTTGTCTTTTACCTATAACCTATAAAGTTCCCTTACAATGAAGTTTTTCTCTAAACTAAACTCCAAAAAAATGATGAAGAAAGTAACGCTATCTCTGCTGCTTCTGCTCATGAGCATGTCAGCGGCATGGCAAAATGCGACTGCACAGTTGCCGAACCGCCCCCGAGCAACATTGCAAGGTGACATCACGGGTAATCGTGTGCTCTCTGCAGACACGATTTACAACATTGTCGGGTTTGTCAATATCCGGCCAGGAGCAAGTCTGCGTATCCCTGCTGGCACACTTCTGGTATCAGCTGCCGGTGCAAACGGCTCGATCCAAACCCTGCGCGGCGATACCGTGGGCGGCACACCACGCCCGAGTGGTATTTTAGTAGTTGAAGGCACAGCAGATAGACCAGTGGTGCTCACCAGCATCCAAGCCTTCAACGGGCAAGGAGCTCGTCAGCAGGTAGGTGGGGTCGTAATAAACGGCCTTGCGCGCAACAATGTGCCCGGAGGAACACGCTTTGGTGAAGGCGGCGCAGGTCCGGGCGGCGGCGCAAATGACGCCGATAGCTCTGGCTCCATCCGCTACATGCGTGTAGAATACGGCGGAGTGGTGATTTCACCTGGTAACGAAATTAACGGATTTACCTTCAATAGCGTGGGCTCACGCACGCGTTTGGAATACTTGCAAGCGCACTTCATTGCCGATGATGCATTTGAGTGGTTCGGCGGTACCTGCGATGCGCGCTACCTTGTCGCAACAGGCTGTGATGATGACCAGCTGGATACCGAATTTGGCTACCGTGGAAGAATTCAATTTGCGCTTGGCGTAAATGACCCTGCACTGGCAAATCGTGGATATGAGTCTAACAACGACGCAGGCGGGACCTCTGCGAAACCACATAACAAATACATCGCCTACAATGTAACCATGATTGGTGCACCACGCGCACGTGCAAGCAATGAAAACCAAGATGGCATATACCTGCGTGCAAACACTGGTGGCTTGCACTATAATCACATTATTGCTTTCTTTGGCGGTGCAGGCGTTGTGATTGATAATCCCGCTGGTAATATAACCGGTGATAACCTCACTAACGATGACGCGTCAGCCGCATCTGCGGCAAGAGACTCGGCTTTGCTGGTGAAAAACTCTATTTTCTGGGTGCGTAGCGATACAGGAAGCGGCAGGCAACCTTTCGGCACTCCACTCTTTGCAATTCGCCGCGGCGCAGGTGCAGGCGCTTTCCGCGATACCACGAGATTGGGCATACTCTATGCCCCAGCCGCCCGAAACGTGGTCGTAAACCCAACATTCCGAGGATTCCCGAACTTGACATTGGAGGCAACAACAACGACGGTCTTTACAGGCACTGCACCGGACTTTCGCCCACTTGCAGCAGAAGCACGTAGCTTTGCTGCTACACCGCCCAGAGATGGCTTCTTTGACCCCACAGCAAACTACATCGGTGCCGTCGATCCATCGCCAACAGTAAGACCATGGTATTGGGGCTGGACTAATTGGACACCAAATAGCACAATTGACCGAGGAGGTTCACCCGCATCTATTCGCTTGGATGACGCACGTCCGGTCGCCCAGAACTTTGAACTGGAGCAAAACTACCCGAATCCATTCAACCCAAGCACAACCATCCGCTTCAGCTTGCCAACCTCGCAAGTCGTTACACTCAAAGTCTATGATATGCTGGGTCGCGAAGTGGCGACACTGGTCAATGGCGAACGGTTGGGCGCTGGCAACTATGCCTATCAATTCATCGCAAATGGCTTAGCCTCTGGAACCTACATCTATCGCTTGCAAGCAGGTAGCTTTGTGGAAGCAAAGAAAATGACATTAGTGAAGTAAAAGAAAAAACATAAGTCTTAGTTCATAGCAAGGGCGCAAATTTTGGCAACAGAATTTGCGCCTTAGTTTTTATAGCTTTCCAGCGCAAAGAAAACCATAAGCAAACCTAAATGAAAACCATACTCTCTATCACTTTTGTAGCAGTGTTGCTACTATGTAGCTGCACAGCAAAGAAAAATCAAACAAGCTCACCGCAAGATGATTCCTTAGCTAAAGTCAGAGCCTATCTTGATTCGCTGGATAGACTGAAGGCATTTTATGAATCCAAACCGAGACCTTACCCCGAACCATTGCCAGATAGCGTTAGAGCACGGCGACTAAAAAACGGATTTCGAACTCCTGAAGCTCTCTGCGACGCCTTCCTGAGTGCCTTAGAAAAGCGTGACACTGCACGCCTCTATGACCTCACGCTTACACGAGATGAATATCTGAACTGGCTTTGGGTAGAAATGCCAGCAAGCAAACCGATATTCAACATCCCGCTGGAGTTTGTATGGGAAAATAACTGGAACAATTCTGTAAAGGGGTTGAACAAAGCCCTCTACAACTACGGCGGAAAACGATTAGCCTTTGCTGCTTTGGAGTTCAGAGCGCCTGATGACGAATACCAAAGTTTCAAGCTCAAGATGAAACCGTTGCTCATCGCCGTCGATAGTGCTGGCAACACGCATAAGCTCAGCTACTTTAGCGCTATCATTGAAATGAACGGGCTCTACAAGGTGGTGAACTACACCGACAAAAAAATCGTCCCATAGTCTCCGGACGACTTACCCTGACCTGCATCGCATTAACAACAGGGGCATGGAAGCCCCATTTGCCCCAACGCTTTCATTAAAGCCGCACAAAATTTCTCTGCAAAAAACTTTAAAGCCCGAAACTTTGGTTATTAGCGTCGTAAAATGACCGCAAGTCAATTACTGACTCAGCGTCAAAAAAGCCCGAAAAGCCCAAGCATGAAAGCAACGGGCTAAGGTAAGCATCACTCAACATTTTACAACACTCTATGAGCATTGCAGAACGCAAAGAGCGAGAAAGAGCCGAACGCCGTCAGGCTATACTCAAAGCCGCAAAGGAAGTGTTTTTCAAGCATGGCTTTGAGCATGCCTCAATGGACATGATTGCCGCTGAGTCAGAGTTGGCAAAAGGCACGATCTATCTCTACTTCAAAAGCAAGGAGGAACTGTATGTATCCTTGGCGGAAGAAGGTTTGACCGTCATTGATAGCATGGTCAATGAAGCGCTGCGCAATGCAAAGACCATTGAAGAAAAACTACTCGCACATACTGAAGCCTACTACGATTTTGCGCAAACGCATCCGGCTTACATGCGGATTTTTATGGCAATTCATGCCGGAGTGCTGAACGATAAAGTGGAGCCAGAACGATTGGCTCAACTTCAAGATGCAAAGTGGAAACGCTTTAGGCAAGTAGAGGAATTGCTCAAAGAGGGAATAGCGCAGCGCATCTTTCGCCCAGACATCAATCCAAGAGAAGTAGTGCTAATGGTCTGGTCTTCGATTACGGGAGCGATTATGATGACATCTGAAGGCTGTCATCGCACGACCGTGTTTGAAGGCATTGACCGCCGAAAGTTTGTCAGAGATATTTCACAGGTTTTTCTGGAGTATATCAAACTCAAACCTGAACCAAGTCGGATTGCGGAATCGCAGAAAACCCGCACGAAGGGAACGGTTCCGCTACTATGAACGAGTGTAGATAAAAGCTGAACAACTAACAAAAATTAAACCGCTAACCAAACGAAAATGAAAACGCTAAGAACGCTAAGAAATCTTGGGATAGGTATAGCTGTACTTGCAGGTATTGTTGCAGTGCTGCTTAATAACAAGGCAAAGTCCGATGCTAAAGCAGCAAAAAGTCAAGAAACGGAGAAAGCTGTTTCCGTAAGTGTGGTAACTGTCGGTAAGACGACACTGAGTCGGACACTTTCACTAATAGGAACTATTACGGCGAACAATGATGTCGCAATTGTCTCCGAAACATCAGGTCGAGTGGTGGCGATTGGCGCGAAGGTAGGTGATTACAAGCCTGCTGGTTCAGTTATTGCACAGGTCGACGATGAACTCAAACTTGCCAATTTCAAGTCTGCAGAAGTAGCCTACGAGAAAGCCAAAAAAGACCTTGAGCGCTATGAAGCCTTGCTAAAGGAAGGCGGAATTTCTGATGCGCAAGTAGAATCTGCTCGACTGAATTTCAAATCTGCCGAGGCACAATACATTGTGGCACGTCGCCAACTGCGAGACACGCGCATCACCACGCCAATTTCTGGCATTATCACAGAGCGAAAGGTAGATATTGGCAGCATGGTCAGCAATGGAATGGTCATCGCAAATGTGGTCGATATTGCAAAGCTCAAGGTTAAAGTCAATGTGGCGGAGCAGGATGTCTTCAAACTCAAGGTAGGGGAAGAAGTAGAGGTTACCACGGATGTGTATCCGAATGTAAAGTTCAAAGGTGTAATTGCTTCAATTAGTGCCAAAGGTGACGAAGCACATACCTATCCTGTAGAGATTACACTAAACAATAGCAAAGAATATCCGCTAAAGGCAGGGATGTTTGGGCGCGTACATTTTACTTCTTTAGGTGAGCGACAGACCTTAGCTATTCCGCGCGAAGCGCTGTTAGGTAGCGTGCGTTCTGCACGGGTCTTTGTTGCTGAAAATGGCGTGGCAAGGTTAAGACCTATCACTGTAGGGCAAGAGGTGGGCAAAATGCTTGAAGTTTTGGAAGGATTGCAGGAAGGCGAGCTGGTAATTGTCAGCGGCCAGAACAACTTGCGCGATGGCTACGCAATCAATGTGATAAACAACTAAATCATAAATCACAAAACGAAACGGAACAAGAGTATGTCTGTTACACGGCTACTAATTCAGCGACCAACACTGGTAGTGGTGTTGTTTTCGGTTTTGGGTGTATTTGGACTGTATGGCTACACGCAGCTCAGTTACGAGTTGCTCCCAAAGTTTGCTCCGCCAGTCATAACGATTACGACAGCGTATCCGGGAGCATCACCAGATGAGGTAGAAAACTCAGTAACTAAGCTGATTGAAGATGCAGTCTCTGGACTTGACAAAGTCGATGCTATCACGGCAACATCTAGTGAAGGGGTATCATTTATAACGATTGAATTTAAGCAAGAGGCAAATGTAGATATTGTGCTGCAAGATGCGCAGCGTAAGGTCGATGCAATTGTTCCACGCCTGCCGTCTGAAGCAAAACGACCGGTATTGTCCAAGTTTGCCTTCGATGAGATTCCTGTGCTGCGCATGGGCTTGACGAGCCAGATGCCTGAAACAGAGTTTTACACGTTTGTAAAAGAAAAAATCCAACCGCGCTTAGCACGCATCGCAGGCGTAGCCCAAATTACCTTGATTGGCGGCGAAGAGCGTGAAATCAAAGTCAACCTTAATGCCGAAAAACTAAAATCATATGGCTTTTCACCGCTGCAAGTTGCAAATGTAATCAAGAATGCCAACCTGGATTTCCCTACAGGACGAGTTAAGGACAGCGATGGACAGTTTGTCGTTCGTTTGGCAGGTAAGTTCAGCTCGCTGGAAGAAATCCGCAACTTGGTAATAGGGCGCTCCAAGCAAGGCGGAGAAGTGCGCCTTGCCGATATTGCTGAAGTGCAAGATGGGGTCAAGGAGCCAACCAACATCAACCGCATCAATGGCAAGTCATCGATTGGCATGTTTGTCAATAAGCAATCTAATGCCAATGCCGTGACTGTTAGCCAAAAGGTGCGTGAAGAAATTGCTAAGATTGAAAAGGAATATGCCGACAGAGGCGTCAAGTTTGATGTTGCACAAGATGCTTCTATCTTCACACTGGATGCGGCTCATGCTGTGCAAGAAGATTTGATGCTGGCAGTGCTACTGGTGGCACTGGTCATGTTGGTTTTCCTGCACAGCATTCGCAACTCATTCATCGTCATGATTGCCATCCCCTGCTCGCTGATTTCCACAATTGGCGTCATGTACTTTCTGGATTACTCGTTCAACTTGATGACACTGCTGGCACTATCGTTGGCAGTAGGCATCTGGGTTGATGACTCCATTGTGGTGCTGGAAAATATCTACCGTCGGCTGGAGCTGGGTGATGACAAAATCACTGCCGCTGTGCGCGGACGCGATGAAATCGGTTTAACGGCAGTCTCCATCACACTGGTCGATGTGGTAGTGTTTGTGCCACTGGCACTTGTTGGAGGGATTATTGGCAATATCATGCGCCAATTCTCAATTGTAATGGTAACATCCACGCTGTTTAGCTTGTTGGTCTCTTTTACAGTGACCCCAGTACTTGCCTCGCGTATCTCCAGACTGGAGCATCTGACCAAAGATACCCTAATGGGACGCTTTGGCATATGGTTTGAAGGTATCTTTAAGCGTGTAAGTGACCGTTATGTTGAACTGCTCAAGTGGGCACTGCAGAATAGATGGAAAGTTGTGGGCTCAGCTGTGCTCATGCTGCTTGCTTCCTGCTCACTAATTCCACTAGGGTTTATCGGTGGTGAATTTATTGCCCAAACCGATAGAGGAGAATTCTCTGTAGCGCTGGAGCTTGCACCGGGAACCAAGCTCGAGGAGACCAATGCAGTCTCGCAAAAAATCGAGCGCATGCTGATGGATATTCCTGAAGTAGAGAAAGTTGCAGCAAATGTCGGAGCATCGAGCGATGGCTTTCTGACTACTTCATCAAGCAATATTGTCGACATCAGCGTCAAGCTCCTGAGCAAAGAAGAACGAGCGGCAAGAGGCATGCGCTCGACAACGGATGTACAGATGCAAATCAAGCAGATGACCAAAGACATTCCCGGTGTCAAGGTGCGCATCAACGACATTGGCGTTTTTGGGACAGCAAACCAGACACCGATTCAGTTAGTTGTCAGCGGTCCAGATTATGACAGTGTAAAGCAAGGTGCCCTGCAACTGAAGGAAATCCTAAAAGCCACCAAAGGTGCAACTGATGTGCGTCTCTCTGCCGAAGATGGCAACCCTGAAACACGCATTGAGATTGACCGCAATAAACTGGCGTTCTTCGGACTGTCGATGGCTGAAGTTGGCGCCTCGCTTCGCATTGCACTGGCAGGCGATAACGATGCCAAATTCCGAGAAGGAGACACCGAATACGATATTCGCATCCAGCTCGATGAATTTGACCGCTCAAGCACTGACAACATTGGTAGCCTTACCTTTGTCAATCAACGCGGACAAGTAGTCGAGCTCAAACAGTTTGCAAACATCTATCAGGCTACGGGTCCAACAAAGTTGCAGCGCCGCGACCGTAACTACGCTATCGTTGTCTATGCCCAGTTAGCAGGACGCTCACTGACCTCGGTATGGCAAGATGCCAAGGCAAAACTGGTAGAGCATCCCTTACCTGTAGGAGTAACTGTGTCACCATTAGGTGACCTGAAGAATCAACAAGAAGGCTTTGGCAGCTTGGGAATAGCACTTGTAGCAGGTGTATTGTTTGTCTATCTGATTATGGTTGCACTCTACAACTCCTACAAGTATCCATTTGTGGTGCTCTTTTCTATTCCGCTTGCGGTCATTGGTGCACTGTTAGCGCTTGCATTAACAGGGAAGAACCTGAGCATTTTCACCATCCTTGGGTTCATCATGTTGTTAGGCTTGGTCAGTAAAAACGCTATTCTTTTGGTGGATTTTGCAAATCGCGCCAAAGAAGAAGGCTTGAACACCGTGGAAGCTTTGGTCGAAGCTGGCAGAGAACGCCTGCGTCCTATTCTCATGACAACACTGACCATGATTTTTGGTATGATGCCAATTGCACTATCAGGTGCTGCAGGTTCCGAGTGGAAAACTGGCTTAGCTTGGGCGCTGGTTGGTGGTCTGACCAGCTCAATGTTCCTGACGCTGGTTATCGTTCCAGTGGTCTACTACTGGTTTGATAACATTGGCAACGCCTTTGCAAGACTCAAAGTGCGCAAGCCTGTGGAAATCAAAGAAGGAGTGCTTGAGCCAGTGCCTGAAGTGATGAAGCTTGAAGGAAATAGATAATCAAAGCCCTCTTCATCCAAAGAGCGCATAGACGACGTCGGAAATAACCCGATGTGTTTGTGCGCTCTAAAATTTTCTAAAGCGAGCTCATACTACTCAGTTAATCATTTGGTTGCGTATCTTCCTACCCGTATAGACTGCCAATTTACAAAGGAAAAGTTCATACTATTTTTGCACACACCACAAAAGTCTATTTTTTGCTGTCAATGATTGACCTTAAGCTCATTCGTGAAGCCCCTGAAAAAGTCAAAGCCATGCTCTGCGCGCGGCAAATGCAGAGCGAGCAACCTAAGGTTGACGAACTGCTAACCTTAGACCAACGACGCCGCGCTATGGTGACAGAAGCCGACTCCCTTAAAGCCCTACGCAACAAAGTCTCAGACGAGATTGCACTCATCAAGAAAAACAAGGGAGATGCAAGTGAAAAAATTGCCGAGATGAAAATCGTCTCGGATAAAATTGCGGCATTAGATGCTGAAATTCGAGCAAACGAAGCGGCACAAGAAGAAATTTTGCTCACGCTGCCCAACATGCTGCACGAAAGCGTGCCCATCGGCAAAGATGCCAGCGACAACAAAGTGTATAAAGAGGTCTTAGAGTTCAAACGAGAGTTTGATTTCCCCGTCAAAGACCACCTGCAGCTGGGTAAGGCACTTGGCATTTTGGATTTTGAACGCGGTGCAAAAATTACAGGGGCTGGCTTCCCCGTCTACATCGGCAAGGGCGCAACACTGGAGCGCGCAATGATTAACTTCATGCTCGACTTACACATCTCTAAACATGGATACAAGGAGGTCTTCCCGCCGTTTTTTGTCAATCAAGCCTCTTTGCGCGGCACAGGACAATTTCCAAAGTTTGTCGGACAGGTGTATCGCGTCGGATATGACGAGCAAGAGAGATACGAAGAAAGCGGACTGCAACTTTTTGCAATCCCGACGGCTGAAGTGCCCGTCACAAATTTGCATCGTGAAGAAATTTTACGCGCCAAAGATTTGCCCATCAAGTATGTTGCTTATTCGGCATGTTTTCGCAGTGAAGCCGGTAGCTATGGCAAAGACGTAAAAGGATTTTTGCGGGTGCATCAGTTCAACAAAGTGGAGTTGGTAAAATTTACCTTGCCAGAATCATCATACGATGAATTGGAGAGCCTGCGTGAAGATGCCGAAGCAGTGTTGCAAGCGCTGAAATTGCCTTACCGTGTGGTGCTACTTTGCTCAGGCGACATTGGTGCAAATGCCGCAAAGTGCTACGACCTTGAAGTGTGGTCGCCAGCTGAACAGCGATTTTTAGAAGTCTCAAGCTGCTCGAATTTCGAAGCCTATCAGGCACGGCGAGCAATGATACGATTTAAGCGCGATGAAAAATCAAAGCCAGAATTTGTGCACACACTCAATGGTTCAGGTTTGGCAACATCACGCCTAATAGTTGCGCTGCTTGAAAACTATCAGACCAAAGAGGGCAAAGTGATTGTGCCTGAAGTCTTGCGCCCATACACGCACTTTGATGTGATTGAATGAAATTGAAGAACAGACGCGAACTGCGAAGACCAAAGTCATGTCATTCCGAGCGAGAACGAAAAATCCAGCGCATGGATGTTTTGCTACGCTCAGCATGACAGGAGAGGGAGAATCGCTCCGTTGAGAATGAACTGTGATGAAAAAACGATGTCAAGAATGACAAAATTCAGCATTAACTCAATCAATCCTGCAAAGCCATGCATCGCAGATATTTCAAAGCATGTTTGTGCCTTTTTGCATTTTGGCTCATAGGTAGTCCGCTATCGGCGCAGATGCGTCCAACCGTAGCAAAAAAGGCAATGGTCGTATCTGCACAAAAATTGGCGTCCGAGGCGGGAGTCGCCATGCTCAAGAAAGGGGGAAATGCCATCGATGCAGCAGTTGCTACGGAACTTGCGCTGGCAGTCACGCATCCTGTGGCTGGAAATTTAGGTGGCGGTGGGTTTATGCTAATTCGCTTAGCCGATGGCACAACCTATGCGTTGGATTATCGTGAAAAAGCTCCGCTGAAAGCTACACGCACTATGTATTTAGATAGTGCAGGTAGACCGTTGCCTGAAAAAAGCAAAATTGGGCATTTGGCAGTTGGTGTGCCGGGCACAGTGGCAGGAATTCTTGAGGCACACAGGCGCTTTGGGCGTCTGCCATTCAAAGTGGTGATTCAACCAGCAATTGAGCTGGCAGAAAAAGGCTTTGCACTGTCGCATCTGCAAGCTGAGCTCCTAAATCGGTTTGCGCCATTCTTTGTCCGATTTGAGGGCTCGCGCCGATACTTTACCAAAGGCGATACCAGCAAAAAGTGGCAAGAAGGCGACATATTTGTCCAAAAAGATTTAGCCGAAACACTCAAGCGTATTCGCGATAAAGGGCGTGATGGCTTCTACAAGGGTAAAACTGCAGAGCTGATTGTAGCAGAAATGAAGCGTGGCGGCGGAATCATCACGCAAGAAGATTTAGAAAAATATGAACCAAAATGGCGAGAGCCTGTAAAAGGCACTTATCGCGGCTATGAGGTTATCTCCATGCCGCCGCCCAGTGCCGGTGGAATTGGCTTGCTGCAGTTGCTGGCATTTGTAGAGCCTTATGACCTCAAAGAAATGGGGTTTCAGAGTTCTGAAACCATACATCTTTTTGGGGAAGCCATGCGTCGGGTCTATGCTGACCGCATGCTACTGGGCGACCCTGACTTTGTTAGAATCCCTTTGAAAGGATTGTTGGAAAAATCGTATCTCCAAGAACGCTGGAAATCATTCTCACCTGACACCGTCACACCGAGTGCAAGCATTTCAAGTGGCAAGCCACTCGCTTTAGAATCCATGGAGACAACGCACTACTCCGTTGTCGATGCCGAAGGTAATGCTGTGGCAACCACGACAACACTCAATGGCGGGTTTGGCTCGTTTGTCGCCGTCACAGGTGCTGGATTTTTGCTCAACAATGAAATGGATGATTTTAGTCTCAAGCCGGGCTTTCCGAATCCCGGTATTCAAGGCTATGTAGGACTGATGGGCAGTGAAGCCAATAGCATTGTGCCTGAAAAGCGAATGTTGAGTTCCATGTCGCCTACTATCTTGACAAAAAATGGCAAGCTTTTTATGGTGCTAGGCACACCCGGTGGTCCGACAATCATCACGCAAGTCTTCCAAGTGATTACTAACGTGATTGATTTTGGCATGAACATCCAAGAGGCAGTCAGTGCGAAGCGAATTCATCATCAATGGCAGCCAGATGAATTGCGCTATGAAAAAGATGCGTTGCGCAAAGATGTCACTCGAGCGCTCGAGCGACGAGGTTGGAAATTGAGAGAATTGCCTAATTACTTTGGAGCAGCCAATGCAATTATGATAGGTCCAGACGGTTTGCTATACGGCGGTGCTGACCCCAGAAATGAAGACACCGCAGTGGGGTTTTGAAGATTATACCGAAATTGAGAAAGGCTGTTACAGCCTGTCTTGCTGTGCATAATGAACATCCATGCTGGATTTTCAGTTTCGTCATTCTGAACGGAGCGTAGCGTAGTGAAGAATCCACTTTTGCCATGACAAACAATGTTATGGATTCCTCGCTGGCGCTCGCAATGACCGAAAAAGGTGCTCGGCATGACACGAGAAGGTGTGCGGAATGACATCGCAATTGTCATGCTGAGCGAAGCGAAGCATCCACGCACTGGATTCCTTGCTCTCGCTCGGAACGACCCCTCACTCTGTCTGCTTGGTGCAGGCGTTCTCTCCTTTAAACACAAAGAAACACCGAGACACTTACGAAAGAGCACAAAGCTAATCTGTGTATTCTTGTTACCGTTATAGTCAAATAAACAAGGCAGTCTTATCGACTGCCTTGTTTGTGGTGTGCAGTGTGCTTAATGTGCTTAATTATGATGCACATCATAGCGGTCGAGCATCATGACTTTATTCCAAGCGGCAATAAAGTCATGCACAAACTTCTCGTGAGCATCATCGCAGGCATAGACCTCAGCCAGTGCGCGTAGCTCAGAGTTTGACCCGAAAATCAGGTCAACTCGAGTGGCCGTCCACTTCAGCTCGCCAGTTTTGCGGTCGCGTCCTTCAAAGAGGTATTTAGAAGGTGAAGTCGGATGCCAAACAGTGCTCATGTCAAGCAAATTGACGAAGAAATCTGTTGTTAATGCACCAACACGTTTGGTGAAGACCCCGTGTGATGAGCCATCATAGTTGGCGTTAAGGACGCGTAAGCCGCCAATGAGCACGGTCATCTCTGGAGCAGTCAGTGAAAGCAGTTCCGCTTTGTCGATTAGTAATTCTTCAGCAGGAACGGTAACGCCCTCTTTGATGTAGTTGCGGAACCCATCAGCCAGAGGTTCAAGAACAGCGAAGGATTCAACGTCGGTCTGTTCCTGCAGAGCATCTCCGCGTCCGGGTACAAAAGGCACGGGCACATCAAAGCCTGCATTTTTTGCGGCTTGTTCGACAGCGGCACATCCACCCAAGACAATCATATCAGCCATGGAGACACGCTTGTTGCCAGTGGCAGAGTTATTGAATTCTTGCTGAATGCGCTCCAAGGTTTGCAGAACTTTTGCAAGTCGCGGTGGATTATTGACCTCCCAATCTTTCTGCGGGGCAAGCCGAATACGTGCGCCGTTAGCACCGCCGCGTCGGTCTGAACTGCGGAATGTGGAAGCTGAAGCCCAAGCCGTAGAGACCAGTTCAGAAATAGAAAGACCAGAGGCAAGAATCTGTCGCTTCAACGCTTCAATATCGTTCTGGTCAATTAGCTCGTGCGTGACAGCTGGAATAGGGTCTTGCCAAATCAGGTCTTCTTGTGGGACTTCAGGACCAAGGTAGCGTATGCGCGGACCCATATCGCGATGAGTGAGCTTGAACCAAGCTCGTGCAAATGCATCAGCAAACTTGTCTGGATTCTCATAGAAGTAGCGAGAGATTTTCTCATAGATAGGATCGACGCGCAGGGCATAGTCAGTTACAAGCATAAAAGGAGCATGTCGCTTTGAGGGGTCGTGTGCATCAGGCACAGTGCCTTCACCAGCACCATTCTTGGGCTTGTACTGCCATGCACCAGCAGGACTTTTGGTGAGTTCCCACTCGTATTCGAAGAGATGTTTGAAATAATCATGGCTCCACTGCGTAGGGGTGCGGCTCCAAGCGCCTTCAAGACCACTAGTGATAGTGTGTTCTGCGTTACCTTTACCAAAAGTGTTCTTCCAACCAAGTCCCATTTCTTCAATGCTGGCAGCGGCAGGCGGTGGACCAACATACTTGCTTGCTTCAGCAGCCCCGTGAGCTTTGCCGAATGTGTGGCCGCCTGCAATTAGCGCAACGGTCTCTTCATCGTTCATTGCCATGCGACGGAAGGTTTCACGGATGTCGCGAGCCGCTGCAAGTGGGTCTGGCTTGCCGTTAGGTCCCTCAGGATTGACATAAATGAGTCCCATTTGTACAGCAGCGAGCGGAATTTCTAGTTCGCGGTCGCCCACATAGCGATTGTCGCCAAGCCATTCAGTTTCAGAGCCCCAGTAGATGTCTTCTTCAGGTTCCCAGACATCGACACGACCGCCAGCAAAGCCATATGTCTTAAAGCCCATGGACTCAAGCGCGCAATTGCCAGCAAGAATGATAAGGTCAGCCCAAGAAAGCTTGCGACCATACTTTTTCTTGACGGGCCAAAGCAGGTAGCGAGCTTTGTCAAGATTAGCGTTGTCAGGCCAGCTATTGAGCGGAGCAAAGCGAATAGCGCCAGAACTTGCGCCGCCGCGCCCATCATGAATACGGTAAGTGCCTGCACTGTGCCAAGCCAAACGAATGAAAAGTGGACCGTAATGACCGTAGTCGGCAGGCCACCAATCTTGGGGAGTGGTCATCACCTTGAAAATGTCCTGTTTAACGGCGTCCAAGTCGAGGGTCTTAAATTCTTCTGCATAGTTAAACGAAGGACCCATAGGGTTGGAAAGTGGCGAGTGCTGACGAAGAATGTGAAGTTTCAATTGGTTCGGCCACCAATCGCGGTTACGCGTGCCAGCACCAGCAGCATGTCGAAAGTACCCAGTAAATGGGCAACGACTGGTGCCATTTGTTGCACCATTCGTGTGCGTCGACGTTACCTGCTCGATGGTTTGATCTGCCATGTTAAGTTGCCTCCTGTTTTAAATTTGTTACAAGTAATAATAGTAATGATTACTAACTGCAAGAATATAATTGGAAAATCACATCAATGCAAGTAGAAATGGAAATTTTTTTTGCATTGGGAAAGCCAACTAACTATGGAGGCTACCGTTGGACTTCGCGCTGGAGCTTGCCGTTTTTGTCGTAGAACAAATGGCGCACCAGACTGCCCTTTTCGAAAAATCGTTCTTCTTTCAAAACCTCACGCTGACGCTCATCTAAGGTAAAAGTTGTTTCCTTGATACGGTTGCCGAACTTATCGTAATCGGTGCGGATGATAAGAGTGGATTTGCCTTTTTCATCAATGACCTTGCGTAGCAAAGGTGCGCCATACTCATTGTAAGTTTCATCAACGATAGGGCGGCTAAGGGCATCGTAGCGTACTTCACGGCGGCGGTTGCCAGCATCGTCGTAGAAGGTTTCAAGAATGGCGACCCCGTAAGAATCTTCGCTTAAAACCCCTTTTGCATTGAAGAAGCGTTGCTCAATCGGCTGACCTTTAGCATTGTAGGTATAGCGGCGAGTGTACTTAAGCTGCTCATATTCGTCGAAATCTGAAGTCTCAATGACACGACCGAAGCTATCATACTTGAAAGTTTGTTTCTCAATAAGCTTGCCATCGCTGCCATAGACAGCATGAGCAACACGATTGCCAGCATCGTATGCGAATTCATTTCGTCGTACCATCTTCATGGAAGCGTCGTAGTAGGTATCGGAATGCAGGTAGCCATCAGGAGTGTAGGTAAAGCGTTGAAGGGCATACTCGGCAGTGTTGTTTTGCAGGTTGTTTTTAGCATCACGATATGCGCGCTCCACCAAGCGACCAGCATTGTCATAACTGAAAGTAATTTTCGTGCTTAACATGCCGCGCCCATCATAGAGCTGTTCTTCTACCAGTCGCGACTTTTTGTAGATATACTTGGTTTGCGAGGTGCGATGATGTTCGGCATCGAAGGTGATTTTTTCAATGAGTTGGTGCTGCGCATTGTAGCGAAATTGAAGTTCCGGTGCACCCAGCGCATTAAACGAAGCAGAAACTTTGCCTCGCTCAAGATAAGCTACGCCAAGCAAGTGAGTGCCAGACGCATCGTAAGTGAAGCGGTAACAAGCATCAAGATACGGCACATCTTTTTCAGAGACAGCAAAACGACCAACAAAGAGCTTTTTCTCATCTGGCAATGCCTGACGGTAATAGCGAATATTTTGTGCATGAGCCAAATGGAACAATACAGTAAGCGTCAGCAGCAGAACTATGAGCGATTTCGTCATATCATCTTATCCTCTGGGATGAAATGTTTTGTGCACCTCTTTGAGAAAAGTGCGGTCGATGTGAGTGTAAATTTGTGTGGTCTTAATGCTACTATGTCCGAGCATTTCTTGAACGGCTCGCAGGTTGGCACCGCCTTCAAGCAAGTGAGTAGCAAAGCTGTGCCGTAGCGTGTGCGGCGATACAGGCTTTGTGATGGCAGCCACAGCTGCATAGTGACGAATGAGGTTGTAAATTGCCATGCGCGTCATTGCTCTACCACGATGATTGAGAAAAAGCGCATCTGCAGAAAATTGATTCATTAGCCTGATGCGACATTCTACACGATATTTTTCAACCCACTCTATGGCAGAGCGTCCAACGGGCACCAAACGCTCCTTAGCGCCTTTGCCAAAAACGCGAATAAATCCAGCCTCAAAGAAGAGATTTTGCTGTGTCAGGGATGCAGTCTCACTCACGCGCAGTCCGCAAGCATACATCAGCTCAAGAAGAGCTTTATCGCGCAGTGCATATTTTGAGGTGCCGTTGTGCTGCAGGGGCGCGTCAAGCAAACGAAACACTTCTTCTTGAGATAGCACTGTTGGCAAATATCGTGCAGTTTTGGGCAGCGAAAGGTCGTCGGCAGGATTGGTATCCAGTTCTTTTTCAGCAACTAAAAAGCGATGCAAACTGCGAATTGCAGAGATATTGCGTGCAATAGAAGTGGATTCTAAGCCAAGTTCGCTAAGCAGTCTAACGAACTCCTGTAAATCGGTAAGCGAAACGCTGCGCAGTGAGGCATGGCGTTCAGCAACAAAAGTAAGATAGCGAAGAAGGTCATTACGATATGCCTCTTTGGTATTCTCAGCAAGATGGCGTTCAAGCGAAAGGTGATGGAGAAAATCTCGTAGATACAGAGAAAATGGCGGTTTGAGTTGACCCTCAGACATTTGAACTGGTCGCTGAAGCTCGCAATTTACACCGAAACTAGAATTTGTCATACAGGCGAAAAAAATCAGTTTTTCCGACCATTGAAAAAAACTAACTTCACGACAAGGTTGAAGTCAAAAGAATCAAGAAATCAACAGGGAGAAACGAGCTATGTTGAAGCTATTTACAGGAACTGGTGCAAAAGACAAAGCAGCAAAGAAAGCAGGTGATGATGGCATGGTGACGGTTACGATAGATGGTCGCTCAGGAAAAGTGTTGTGTGGTACCTCATTACTATTTGGGGCATGGTCAGCAGGAGTGATGTTAATCTCGGCGTGCTATGGGCATGCACTCTGTGCAGGCTGTGTAGTAGCCGTTGAAGAAGGAGCAGAGCATCTTTCACCAATGATGAAAGTTGAGCGCGAAGCAATCAAGGCACACGGATTTCCAGAGCAAGATGAAAATGGGTATCCCTTGCGCTTAGCGTGTCAGACCAAGGTGTTTGGCGATGTCAAAGTGCATGCATATGTCAAGAAAGGTAGCGCTGAAGTAATAAGGCGTTAAGCTGATACTTGTGAGAGTGGAAAAAGGTAGCGAAAAATTTTTTCAGTAGCGCCCAGTCGCGAATAGACATGGGTGCGACAAAGATGACCGCATGTATGTGCTAAAGTTTCATTAGTGAAAAGAGCTTGCAGCGACGAAAAAAGTTCGCCTTCTGTGCGAACAACTCTCGCAGCGCCCATTGCCGCAAGTTCTTGAGCTTCACGCGACTTACGAATGCGACTGCCATACACTAGCGGAATGCCATAGACCGCCGCCTCCAAGACATTATGAACATTCGTGCCAAAGCCGCCACCGATATAAGCCACATTAGCAAGAGAGTAAAGCTCTGCCAAGTAACCAATTTGGTCGACGACCAAAACCTTATCACCAGAAAATGCAGCGGAAAGCGACGACAGGCGTTCGAAGCTCAAAGCGGCGCTGGATAAGCGCTGCTGCACATGCTCAAGAGTCTCACTATCGACTTCATGCGGCACGAGAATCAAAGAAAGATGAGGAAGTTGCGCACATAAGCGCTTGAAAGCAGGTATCAATAGCGCAAGGTCAGACTCCCAGACACTACCAGCCACGAGCACTTTTTTGCCCGCAAAGAATGGCTTCAAATGCTGCACCTTTTCAGTGGACTGGCTACGCAGCAGCACTTGGTCGTAGCGTGTATCGCCAGCGACTTCTACATTCTTCAAGCCGAAGGCAGTCTCAAAATTTTTCTTATCGTCTTCTGTGACGGTGAAAATTTTATCGAAGAGCGAAAACACTTGTTCATAAAAACTTTTGAAAATAGGTTTCAAGTAAGTGCTGTTGCGATATAGCGTTGCATTTGCCAAGATCAGCTCTACGCCATATTCACGAGCAGTGAAGAGATGATTGAACCAAAAATCGTAGCGCATCAGAAGCAGAAACGAAGGGCGAAGAAGCTCAAGGAAACGAGCGGCATTGCGTTCGGTGTCTTCAGGTAGGTAGCAGACGAGGTCGGCGCCGGGGTAGTTTTTGCGGGCTTCATATCCAGATACGGAAAGGAAAGAGACGAAGACTTGCACATTTGATGCGGCACGCAGTTTTTGAATAATCGGGCGTGCTTGTTCAAACTCGCCAACTGACGCGGCGTGAATCCACACACGCAGGGAGCCATCATTAGGAATGTGTTGCAAAGCTTGCTCAATGCGCTCAAAGAGATGCTGGCGACCTTGAAGCGTAGCTCTAATTTTGGGCGAAAAAAAAGCAGCAACTCTGACGCCAAGTTGCAGCAGTGGAAAAAGCAGCAGGTAAAGCACACGCCAAAATTGAAGCATAGATTTAGCGTTTTAGCCGTGTCTGTATGGGCATGCTCAAGCGACAATAAGGCAAAGACCATTTCACGCCATCATAAGACCGCAAACTCATAGATAAGAACGAAAAGCCCTGTGCGGCATGAGACTACTTTTTAACAAGTTCGCTGGCGCGTTCAGCCGCCTTGACAACGGCTTTAATCAAGGTAACGCGCAGACCGCCATCTTCCAATTCCAAAAGGCCATCAATGGTGCAGCCCGCAGGCGTTGTAACGCTATCTTTGAGCAGAGCAGGATGCTGCTTGGTTTCAAGAGCAAGTTTTGCGGCGCCCAGCATAGTTTGAGAGACAAGCAGGGTAGAAATATCACGAGGAATGCCGAGCTTGACGCCTGCTTCTGCTAGTGCCTCAATTACGACGAAGATGTAAGCTGGACCGCTCGCCGAGAGCGCCGTTACACCATCAAACAAAGCTTCATCGAGTTCGACAACTTCACCGACAGCGCGGAAAATTTGCATGGCTAAATCCAGATGCTGTGGTGTAGCAAACTTACCTTTGCAAAGTGCTGTCATTGCGGCGTTGATAATAGCAGGTGTATTGGGCATGGCGCGTATGACGGGAATGGGTTTGCCCAGTCGTTCTTCAATGTAGCTGGTTGTAACTGAAGCCGCAACGCTGATAATAACCTGCGAAGGCTGCAAGACATCGCGAATTTCTGCACAGACTGTTTCCACATTCTGAGGCTTGACAGCAAGCAAAATCACATCCGAGCGTTGTGCTAAGGCACTGTTGGGGAAAATAGGCTCAATGCCAAGTTTGGCTTTCACGCGTGCAACAGAACTTTCGTGCTTGACAGAGCACAAAAGTGAATGGCGCTGAACGACGCCACGGTTAAGCAACCCCAATGCAATTGCTTCGCCAAGTTTGCCTGCTCCAATGATGCCTAAAGTTTTGCCTGCAAGCATTGCCGTAAATCAAGGTTTAGTAACTTAGGTTAGCAGATAAAGGACTTGTGCAGTCCAAGACAGGGATTACCAATCCTTTTCGGGTTTAGCGGAGGCATTGGATTTTTTTATCTGGTATTTTTTAAGCATTTCTTTTTCATTTTTCTTTAGGGCGTTCAGAATCTGCTCAGCTTCTTCGGGTGTGAAGTTATGAGGTCTTGGCGGAGTTTTTTCCTCTGATGGTGGCTTTGGGTCAGGGTTATCTTTTGGTGGTTCTTCATTTTTCTTTTCGCCCTGCTCCGATTCTGGTGAAGGCTGGTGTTGATTTTGGTTCTGTGGTGAGTCGGAGCGTTTAGGGTCGTTAGGGTTGTCCTTTTGTGAGTCTTTGTCTTGCTGGTTTTGTTGGCGCTGTTGCTGTTGTTCTCTTTCGCGTTGCAAAAGGGAGCGGGTAAATTCATAATTTTCTTTGGCGTCTTTATCACGCGGATTGAGCGTGAGAGCTTGCTTGTAAGCATTAAGCGCCTGCTGATAGAATTTCATGCGCTCTTCAATAGGGGCATCTTTGCCGCGCTGAACAAGAGCATTGCCAATGTTGTAGTGTGCTTCGGCACGCAGCTCAGAGCTGAGCTCTGGATTTTGAGCAAGCAATTCAAACTGCTTGATGGCAGCGTCGTAGTCTTTTTTCTTGTAATCGGCGCTGGCATTATTGAAGAGCGCCTCTTTTTTTTCTTCAAGGGAAGTTTTCTCGGAAAGGACTTTTTCGTAGTGCCGTTTAGCTGCATCGTATTCGCCACGATGAAAGGCGCGGTTGCCTCGCTCAATATCCAAGAACTGCGCCTGTGCAGGGCTATGGAATAGCACAGCAACAGCTGATGCAAAAAACAGTAGATTTTTCATGCATTACCCTCCTTCACGCTGCGCCGTTCTCCGATAAGCGATTCTAACACCAAAAGCGAAAGAGCAATGATGAGAAAAATCTGAAAACGGTCATCGTAGTCGACAAATTCCCTTGAAGAGAGCTCTTCTTTTTTGAGCGTGTTGAGTTCGGAAATCAAAGGCTCTAAGCCGGTAGTGTTTACATCAACGCGATAAAAGTTCCCGCCAGTTTTATCGGCAAGCAAACGCAACGGCTCAGGAGTAAAGACGGTGGTTACAATGCCATCTTTGCTACGCTTGAAATCAATGCGCTGCCCGTGTGCATTATAGATGGGGATTGGAGCAGGTTGGTCAGACCCAATGCCAATAGAGTAGATGCGGATGCGCTCAGCTTGAGCTTGCTCTATTGCTTTGTCGAGATTGCCACCAAAATCTTCCCCATCGCTTACGAACAGCACTACTCGGTTTCGGGATTGATTGCGTTCGCCAGCGGCTGCTCCAGCCTCAATACCCTTGAAAGCACGAATAGATTCGGAAAGAGCGGCGTAGAAGTTTGTGCCTTGCAGCTCAATAGCATCCGTGGAAACCACATCTAAAAATAGCTTAAGTGCATTCTTATCTGTGGTAAGCGGGCACTGTAGAAAAGCATCGCTAGCAAAGACAACAAGCCCAATTCTATCTTGACCCAGTTTATCAATCAAACGACCGATTTCATATTTGGCTTTTTGCAAGCGGTTCGGCTTGATGTCTTCGGCAAGCATGCTGTTGGAGACATCGAGCGCAATGACAATATCAATACCTTTCTTTTTGACTTCTTTTATGCGTGTGCCAATTTGCGGTGCAGCAAATGCGACAAGCAATGAAGCGACAGCAACCCATGTTAAAATGGCTTTCCAGATAAGCTTGGCACGACTGCGTGAAGCGGCAAGGCGACTAAGCGTGGCATGATTACCTATTTTCTTCAAAGCTGAAAAGCGCGCCCAAAGCCCATAAACAAAAAGCAGGGCGAGCGGGATAAGCGCCCACAACCATATCAGATGTTCGGGATAGCCAAAGCGCATACTGCAAATATACGCTGTTTAGCATATTGATATGCAAAGATGCAGATTCGGGTGCTGCATTGCGAAGGCAAGATTTGCATGAACGATTATGCAAAGATAGATGCTGGAAAATATATTAGAAGCTTTCAATACTTACGATTTGAACTCTGGAAAATCAGTATGGTTCAAAATCATTAAGCGATGAGTCGTCTTGCTCTAAATCGAAAGTTCGAGCTAGTCTCCGAATACAAGCCAGCTGGCGACCAGCCTAAAGCAATCAAGGAACTCACAGAAGGCGTGTTGCGGGGCGACAGGTATCAGACGCTGCTGGGGGTGACAGGTTCAGGGAAAACTTTCACTATCTCAAATGTGATTGCAAATGTCAATAAGCCTACACTTGTCATTTCGCACAATAAGACACTGGCAGCGCAACTATATGGAGAATTCAAGCAATTTTTTCCAAACAATGCCGTGGAGTATTTCATCAGCTACTACGACTTCTATCAGCCTGAGGCGTACATTCCAGCTAGCGATAAGTACATTGCTAAAGATTTTCGCATCAACGATGAAATTGATAGGCTAAGATTGCGAGCAACCAGTGCATTGCTTTCTGGGCGAAGGGATGTCATCGTGGTCAGCTCGGTCAGTTGTATCTACGGATTAGGGTCGCCCGAGGAGTGGGCAGGGCAGGTAATTGTGTTGGAAAAAGGGATGGTACGGACACGCAAAAGTCTTCTGCAGGAACTGGTGTCAATTCACTATACGCGTGATGATACTGGATTTGCGCGCGGCAAATTTCGCGTGCGCGGTGATAGCATCGACATTGTGCCCGCCTATGAAGACTATGGAGTAAGAGTAGAGTTTTTTGATGATGAGATTGATAACCTGTACCTGCTCGACATTAAGACGGGGGATGTGATAGAGTCTGTTGAGAGTATCACGATTTACCCAGCCAAGCAATTTGTAACGATGGAAGAAAACTTGCATCGAGCAATGCGAGAGATTCAAAAGGAACTGGCATGGCGACTGAGTGTGCTGCGAGCAGAGGGGAAGTATGTAGAAGCCCAGCGCTTAGAGGAGCGCACCAAATACGACCTTGAAATGATGCGAGAACTTGGATACTGCTCTGGCATTGAAAACTACTCGCGCCATCTTTCAGGACGCAAAGAAGGCGAGCGACCCTATTGCTTATTTGATTATTTCCCGAAAGATTTTCTGGTCATTATTGATGAGTCGCATGTAACAATTCCGCAAATTCGCGCCATGTATGCTGGTGACAGGCAGCGTAAGATGGTGCTAGTAGAGCATGGTTTTCGCTTGCCATCGGCACTTGATAACCGTCCATTGAAGTTCGAAGAATTCGAGGCGCTTTGTCCGCAGACTATCTTTGTGAGCGCAACGCCCGGAGAATACGAACTGCGCCAGTCAGGTGGCGTGGTTGTCGAGCAAATTATCCGCCCAACTGGCTTATTGGACCCAGAAATTGAAGTGCGACCTGTAAGGCATCAGATTGATGATTTATTGGAAGAAATCCGAAAGCGTGTGCAAGAAGGCGAAAAGGTCTTGGTGCTTACACTCACAAAGCGTATGTCAGAAGATTTGCAAGATTACTTGGACAAAGTTGGGGTGCGTTGTCAGTATCTGCATTCGGAGATAAAAGCTTTAGACCGTGTGCAGATTTTGCGTGACCTGCGCACAAATGAGTTTGATGTGCTCATTGGTGTCAATTTGTTGCGTGAAGGACTGGATTTGCCTGAAGTCTCGCTGGTAGCCATTCTTGATGCCGATAAGGAAGGATTTCTGCGCGATAAAAAATCGCTGTTCCAAATCGCAGGACGGGCGGCACGCCATGCTCACGGCAAAGTCATTCTCTACGCCGATAAAATCACGGCATCAATGCGTGAAGTTATCGATGAAACAAATCGCCGCCGGGCACTGCAAAAAGCCTATAATGAAGCACATGGCATTACGCCCAAGACCATTAAAAAATCGCTCGAGCAGGTAATCACGACGACCAGCGTAGCAGATGCAAACCGTAAGCTGCAAAAAGAGCGCTTGGGTATTCAAAGTTTCAATCCTGAAAATATACTCATGGAAGTGATGAGCCGAATGACCAGAGAAGAAAAGCTCAAGATGCTGGCTGACATGTATGAAGAAATGTACGATGCGGCAGAAAAGACAGACTATGAAAAAGCGGCGTATCTGCGCGATGAAATTGCGCGTCTGGAAGCGGCTTTAGACCTACGCAAATGATTTATGCTGTTGTTCCATGCTACAATGCAGCACAAACTTTGCCAACGCTACTGCATGCGCTCTCCAGCATCATTCCACGCGACCGCATCATTTGCGTCAATGATGGCTCAGAGGATGAGACCATGAATGTGCTATTGGCTCACGCTGTGCATGCCGTTGCACACGAGCGCAACAAAGGGAAGGGTGCGGCGCTCAAAACAGGGTTACACTACGCCTTGGCGAAAGGTGCCTCAGCAGTGCTGGTGCTGGATAGCGACCTACAACACAATCCGCATGATGCGCCCAAGCTAATTGGAGCTATTACAAAATTCGATATGGTCATTGGCTCGCGCCGAAGTGCAGCACAGTTCCGAAAATCTGCCATGCCATTAGCTCGGCAGCTCTCAAATCGTATCAGCTCGGGCATATTGTCTTATTTGCTCGGGCAAGACATCTTGGATTCACAATGTGGTTACCGAATTATTCGAGCTGAGTGTCTTAAAGCCATATTGCCGCTGTGCAAGGAAACAGGCTACATGTTCGAAACAGAGTTTCTCATCTACGCCATAAAGCAAGGCTTCAAGGTAGGTTTTGTGGAGATAGAGACAATCTACAGAGGAGAAAAAAGCTACATGCGCTATGCCACCGAGACAAAAAACTTTCTAAAGCTGGTTTGGAGAGAAATGCGCTTTTTGCCACCTGCCAAAAACCCCTAATGTATCTTGCATAGCAGCATTGGCGTTGCAAAATGCACAGCGTGCACGGACCAACCCTGCCATGCCCTAAGCTGTGGAAGACTGCACACCAAGCTGACGCATTTTGGCATCGAGCTGGGCAAGCAGTTTTTTGGGTGCTCGGAAGCGTACTTCTATATACTCACCGTCGTAATTCTTCTCGAGCACTTCGGCTTTATCGTGTAGCAAGCTGATGAATTTGTAGTCGGAAATATGCACGCGTGCCGTGCGTTCTTGGAATTCAGAGTCTAACACGCTGGCAAGCATGTGTTTGAGCGGCTCAATGCCGATACCTCGTTCAGCTGAAGTGAAGACCAGATTAGGATACCGCTCTTTGACGGCAGCAAAATCAAAGAAGTCAGGTAGCAAGTCAATTTTATTAAATACCGTGATGGTAACTTTGCTTGAAACATTAAGCTCTGCAAGGGTTTGCTGCACGATTTGGATTTGCTCTTCAAAGTTGGGATGAGCGCTATCGACCACATGCAAGAGAATATCGGCATCGCGGACTTCTTGCAAAGTGGATTTGAAGCTTTCGACCAACCTATGTGGCAATTTGCGAATAAAGCCAACGGTGTCTGAAATCAGGACTTGCTTGTTGCGCCCAAGAATTAACCGGCGTGTAGTAGTGTCAAGCGTGGCAAAGAGTTTGTTTTCGCCTTTCAGATGTGCGTGAGGACAGAGTGCATTCATCAAGGTTGTCTTGCCAGCATTGGTGTAGCCGACAAGTGCAATGCGAATTGCGTTTTCACGCCATTTGGTTCGGGTGTGATGTTGCTTATCGAATTCACTGAGTTTGCGTCTAAGTGTGACAATGCGTTGCCAGACCAGGCGGCGGTCTGTCTCGATTTGTGTCTCACCAGGACCTCTCGTGCCAATGCCGCCCTTTTGCTTAGAAAGATGGGGCCACTGACGAGTCAGGCGTGGCAAAAGATATTCTAACTGTGCAAGTTCGACTTGCAACTTTGCTTGCGCCGACTTAGCATGCACGGCAAAAATCTGCAGAATGAGCGTGGTGCGGTCAATGATTTTACACCCTAAAACTCTCTCCAAATTGCGCACCTGCACAGGCGAGAGGTCCTCATCGAAGATAACCACATCTACGCCCTTTGCTTTGACAAAGGTGGCTAACTCATTGACCTTACCTTTGCCCACATAAAAGGTAGGGTCAAGTTGTGTGCGTTCTTGGATGAACTTGTGCAGAACGATGGCTCCGGCAGTGTCAGCAAGTTGTTCCAGTTCGCTGAGGTAGTCTTGCACTTGAGATTTGAGTACTTCTGGTGGGCGACTGACGCCAACTAATACAGCTTTTTCACGAAAGACTTGTGTATCCAATCCTAAGCAGGTTTAGTTACAGAAATTTTGCATAAGTTTCAATGCCTGAATTTAAAAGAAAAAACTCTTTGTATGCAACATAGTCGCTATCATGGAGCGACTTTCTCAATGATGCAAACGGCATGTGCTGTTGCGCCTTCACCTTTGCCAACAAACCCCAATCCTTCACTGGTGGTAGCCTTAATGGAAACACAATCCAGCTCGAGATGAAGGCAGCGAGCGATATTTTTACGCATTTGTGGAATGAACGGAGCAATTTTCGGCTGTTCCAAAAGCAACGTGGCATCGACGTTGACGGGCTTGTAGTGATGCCGTTCCAAAAGCTGGCGCACTTTTTTGAGTAAGGTTTGGCTATCAATATCTTTAAATGCTGGGTCGCTGTTTGGAAAATGCTTGCCAATATCGCCGAGCGCTGCTGCACCCAAGAGCGCATCACAGATAGCATGCAACAACACATCGGCATCGCTATGTCCATCAAGCCCTTTATCGTGGGGAATATCTACACCGCCGATGATGAGCTTACGCCCAGCAACAAGCGGATGAATGTCAATGCCAATGCCAATTCGCATCATAAACAAGTAAGTTTGAGTTCGTCTACGACAACAAATCTAAACTAAACAAAAGTATGACTCAAAAATTGCTCTCGTCCAAGATACTCTCACTTGGCGTGCTCTGTGCGTTTGTACTATACACAACTGTTGGCTGTCAGCATGTTGCCACTGTTGATGACCCGATTTACAGCAAGCATACTGACCTAAAAATGCCCCTGATGATAAACCACGCCAGTGCAAGCGATAGTGCGCAACGCCCAGCAACAAGCACAGCCGACGACATGAGGGTCACCAACCGCACTGGGCTGACCATTTTGGTAATTGGCGCCGCTGTGCTGATTATAGCTACGCCGCTTATCCTGTCGCGAATCCTAAGCAGCGGTGGTCGTCAGCAAGATGAAGCGGGCGACAGAGTAGGAATTTCCGCAGCACCTGAAGCAAAAGGACATTGAGCCATGACAAATGTTGAGAAAAAAATACCTGTTAATATCCTGACAGGCTTTTTGGGAAGTGGAAAGACCACGTTGCTCAAGCGACTGTTAGCCGAAAATCAAGGGCAACGCAAAATTGCCATCTTGATGAACGAGATTGGTGAAATTTCTATTGATGCAAAACTAATCGAGGGGTTTTCGGTTGAAGTATTTGAACTCAACGATGGCTGCATTTGCTGCACTGTCAATGAAAATTTTGTCCAAGTGCTCGATGAAGTGAGCACAAAACTCTCACCCGACCTGCTGGTCATCGAAACCACAGGCGTTGCAGACCCACTCTCAATAATTTACTCGCTGATAAATCCAAATGTCGTGCTCGATGCAGTCATTACAACTGTGGATGCAAAAAACTTCTTGAAGGTCAAAGATGATGTGGAAGTCTGGCGCGAGCAAATTGAAGCCGCTGATGTAGTTTTGCTGACAAAAACTGACCTTGCAAGTGCCAACGACATTGAGCAAGTGAAAAATGAAATTCGCGCCTGCAACACGCATTGCTCGATGTTTGAGTCATCTACCGCGGCACTGGACCTTATCTTCGGTGTGGCGTATCCACGAAAGTCACTGGATGTAGAGACAGCAGAACTTGAGCGCAGACACGCACATTTAGAGCACGACCGAATTGAAACTTTTCGTCTCAAAGGGCAGGAAACGTTCAATTTGGAAACGCTGCAAAATGCATTAGCAGATTTACCCCCAGCTCTCTGGCGACTGAAAGGATTAATTCGATTAGACGACCAGCCTCAGACCTTCATTCTAAACTATGCCTTTGGACGATACACGATTGAAGACTGCATCAGTCATGCAGAAGGATACGATTTGGTGTTTATCGGCAAAGGGATTTTGGCACAAAAAGAACAGCTCATAATGCATCTGCAGCAGGCTTTAATCCATAGTTGAGAGTAGGTTAAGCCAACAAGGTTGCTATGCTCTGTATGCCTTGAATCTGCTATCCAACATCCGACAGCCCATACTTATGACGGAAGTGCCGAATGTAGTAATCGCGAATGCCTTTGTGTTCGGGGCGACGTAGGTGAGGGTCCTGCGCAACAAGAGCAAAGGCGGCTTGGCGTGCAGACTGCAAAATGTCGACATCTTCGTTAAGATTAGCAATTTTGAGGTTGGTAATGTTACCAGATTGCTGTGTGCCCATGATGTTGCCTGCGCCGCGCAGCTGTGCATCAACTTCGGAGATTTTGAACCCATCGTTGGTGGCTTCCATGGTAGAAAGACGCACTTTGGCATCGGCAGAAAGCTTATCGTAGAGAAGGTAACAATAAGATTGCTCCGAGCCACGACCGACGCGCCCGCGTAGCTGATGCAATTGTGCCAAACCAAATCGCTCAGCATGTTCAATAACCATGATGGTAGCATTCGGCACATCGACGCCTACTTCAATTACAGTAGTGCCGACCAAGACACGCGTCTTGCCAGAACGAAACAGTTGCATCTCCTCCTCTTTCTCGTAAGGAAACATCCGCCCATGAATTAGCCCGACACGATAGTCAGCAAAGACATGATTTTTCAAATACTCATAGCTTTCAACCGCCGCCGCTAAATCCACTTTCTCGGATTCTTCAACCAACGGATAGACAATGTAAGCCTGCCGACCTTTGCGAAGCTCTTCTTTGACAGCTTCATAGACTTTATCTCGCTCAGATTCATGGCGCAAGTAGGTTATAATAGGCTTCCGATGTTTGGGCATTTCGTCAATGATGGAGACATCTAAATCGCCGTAGAGTGTCATGGCAAGAGTGCGAGGAATGGGTGTGGCAGTCATAAGAAGAATGTGCGGATTGAGTGCTTTATCCTGCAAGGCTTTGCGCTGCAGGACGCCGAAACGATGCTGCTCATCGATGATAGCTAAACCCAGATTGTGAAACTGCACTTTGTCTTGAATCAAGGCGTGGGTGCCGACCACGATTTGAGTTTTACCTGTAGCAATGCTCTCAAGGAGTTCTTCGCGTAGCTTTTTGCGCTGTTTGCCAACCAAGAGCTCAATGCTGACGCCTAAGGGAGAGAGCATGGATTTGAGCGTCAGGTAGTGCTGTGTGGCTAAAATTTCGGTAGGTGCCATGAAGGCGCATTGCACACCATTGTCGAGAGCTATCATCATAGCAAATGTGGCAACGAGTGTTTTTCCGCTGCCAACATCGCCCTGCAGTAAGCGATTCATTTGCATACCGCTGCGCAAATCAGCACGAATTTCCTTGATGACGCGCTTTTGTGCGTCAGTCATCTCATATGGCAAAGAGCGATAGAGCTTGTAGGTAAAATCACCGACTTTTTCAAACGGGGTGGCATGAACGGTGCTGGAAATTTCTTCTTTACGCAAGGCAAAAAGCAATTGCATGAAGAAAAGTTCTGTCCACTTAAGTCGAAAACGAGCGCGCTCGAGCTCTTCGAGGCTTTGGGGAAAATGAATGTGTGTGTAGGCATCTTTAAGTGGCATAAGACAATATGCTTCAAGCAGAGCAGGGGAGAGATTTTCCTCAATGTATGGGGCGGCTTGGTCAAGCAACTGTCGCATCAGGCGGCGAATGGCACGCGTATTGAGCCCCACTTGTTTCATAGCTTCGGTCGTGGAATAGAGTGAGACGATTTTGCCTGTGTTAAAGAGCTCATAGTCGTTAAGTTCGCCGTCGTGGGTATCTGCCTCAGTTGTAGAGAGCTTGTCAAAGTCAGGGTGAAGCATTTGTGGTCTGGAGCCAAAAAAACCGACCTTGCCCGACACGGCTAAGGCTTCACCTGCCTTGAACATCTTTTGCAAATACGCTGCACCTTGAAACCAAGTCAGTTCCAGCACGCCTGTCTTATCGAAGAGATGCACCACAAGGCGACGGTTTTTCCAAGAACTGCCTTCAAGACGCACCGATTTAATTTCACCAACCACTGTGGCAAGCTCACCTTCACGAAGTGCAGCAATGCTTTTGATAAGCGTGCGATTGAGATAGCGGCGTGGAAAGAAATTCAAAAAATCTTCAAAAGTGCGAATGCCCGCCCGATACAGCGCATCCGCCCGATTCGGACCAATGCCCTTGAGAAATTTGATGTCTGTCTGGAAAAAGTTTGCTTGAAGCATGACCATCAAATCCCTAAACTGCATAAAAATACGCTAAATTCCTTCTACGAGAAGGCGTGACGACAGCAACAGTCCCTGACTTTCCAAAACCACAATGACCCTGCTGGCACTGATGACAACCAAAAGCCGCCATGCCAAGCACTCAAAGCGCAACCTCACCCTGTCTGCTGGTGCAGACATCTCTCTCCTTGCTGAAAGAAAGGGCGTTTCGACAGCGCCGAAACAAGGTGAGGTTGTAAGGTCAAGCTATCCTATCCATGGCAAGCCATTTTGCAAGAACATCTTTTTGGCGTTAGGTTTATGAAAACAAGAGACCAAAATCCGAAAGAACGTATGCCAACCGACCAGCCATTTTCGCATCTTGATACTGCTGGCAACCCAACTATGGTGAATGTGAGTGAAAAACCTATCACTCACCGAATGGCAAAAGCCCGAGCAATCGTGGAACTGGGCGAAGCGATTCTGGCACACTTGCAACAGGGAGAAATTCACACCAAGAAAGGGGCAGTGTTTCAAACGGCTATCATCGCTGGCGTGATGGCGGCTAAGAAAACAGGCGAGCTCATTCCTCTCTGTCATCCGCTGGGCTTGGAAAATTGCCGCATCGAAATTATGCCGATTTCTTCAACCGAAATTGCCATTGAGTGCACGGCTGAACTGCATGGCAAAACGGGCGTAGAAATGGAAGCGCTCACAGGTGCAACGCTTGCCGCCCTGACGGTCTACGACATGTGCAAATCGCTCTCGCATGCAATTGTCATCAAAGAAATTAAATTGCTTGAAAAACGCGGAGGTAAATCAGATTTCAAAGTATGACAGGGCTTTATGGACTGGTGTTAGCAGGCGGAAAAAGCTCGCGCATGGGTCGCGACAAAGGGTCGCTGAACTATCACGGTGTGTCGCAGCGTGAATATGGCTACCGACTGCTCTCGAAGTTCTGTGAAGCGGTGTTTGTGTCCTGCCGCCGCTCGCAGGCTGAACACATTGAGCCACACTTGAACGTGCTCTTCGATAAGGTTGAAAATCTCGGTCCTGCAGGTGGTATTCTCACAGCATTGGAATACAAGCCTGATGTAGCGTGGTTGGTCGTTGCCTGTGATTTACCCTTTTTGGATGAAGCATCGATTGCATACTTGATTAGCCAGCGTGACCCCGACAAAGTGGCAACGGCTTACCAAAACCCTGATGACCATTTGCCCGAGCCCTTGATTGCGATTTGGGAGCCTAAAAGCTATTCAGGCTTATTGGAGACGGTCTCAAAAGGTCAGAATTGTCCCAGAAAATTTTTGTTAAGCCATCCCTGCAAACTGGTTTTGCCTGAATCGAAGGAAAGTCTTGCCAACATCAACACGCCCGACGAGTACGAACAAGCGCGGGCACGCTTATCAAAAACGGCATAACTCATGCGCCTGCTGGTGTGCATGATGCTCGCCTTTGGTGCCACGCTTGCTAAAGCGCAAGCAAAGTGGCAAGGAAAAATTCCGCCGAAGTATGAATTTCGAGCCGCATGGATTGCAACCGTCAGTAACATTGATTTTCCATCTCGTAAAGGATTGCCTGCCGATTCGCAGCGCTTGGAATTTCAAGCCATTTTGGATACGCTCAAGCAGTGTGGAATCAATGCAGTGGTGGTGCAGATTCGTCCTGCCGCCGATGCGTTCTATCCCAGTCCGCACGAACCTTGGTCAGAATGGCTAACAGGCACGCAGGGCAAGGCGCCCGAGCCATACTACGATGTGCTGGCGTTTATGATTGAGTCGGCACATCAACGCAATTTGGAATTTCATGCATGGTTCAACCCTTACCGTGCTGTGTTTGATGTCGAGAGCGCCAGTCTTGCGCCCAACCATATCACCGTTCTTAAGCCAGAGTGGTTTTTTCAATACGGCAAAAAGAAATACTTCAATCCCGGATTGCCAGAAGTGCGGCACTACATCACCGAACTGATTGCCGATGTGGTCCGCCGCTACGACATAGATGCTGTGCACTTTGATGACTATTTCTACCCTTATCACATTCCCAACGAACCTTTTTGTGCCGATAGCGCAACTTTTCGGCAATACCCTAACGGATTTACTTCGATTGAAGACTGGCGCCGACACAATGTAGATTTGCTCATTGAAGCCGTGCACCAAAAAATTTTGTCCATTAAGCCGAAAGTAAAGTTTGGCATCAGCCCGTTTGCCGTGTGGCGCAATCGGAAAGATGATAAAGCAGGTTCAGCCACTTCCGCTGGTCAGCCGACCTACGACTACCTATATGCCGATGTGCGCAAGTGGCTAAAAGAAGGCTGGATTGATTATGTTGCCCCGCAACTGTATTTCCCGATTGGATTTTCGCGTGTGCCTTACGAGGTCATGGTGGCGTGGTGGAGTAGAAATTCGTTTGGCAGGCATCTTTACATTGGACAAGCCGCCTATCGCATTGGTCAAGATTCGCTGTGGAAAAATCCTTCCGAACTGCCGAATCAATTGCGGCTGAATCGAGCCAATCCGACAGTGAAAGGTAGCATTTATTTCAGCACGCGCTCACTGCTGAAAAATCCCTTAGGCATATTAGACACACTGAAGCATGATTTTTACCGCACCCCGGCGCTGATTCCACCAATGCCGTGGAAAGACCGAGTGCCGCCGCGCCCGCCCAAAAACTTGACAATCACAAGCAGCGACACAGGCATCACGCTGACTTGGCAGAAGCCACGACCTGCGCGGGACAAAGACACAGCTGCTTACTTCGTGGTCTATCGCTTTGGTCTCAAGCAACCTCTTGCGCTTCACGACCCACGCCATATCGTGGCAGTGGTGCGCGATACCGTGTGGCATAGCCGTAGCACCGATGCTGGCAAATACGCTGTAACGGCAGTTGACCGCTTGCACAATGAAAGTCAGCCTGCTCAAGTGATGTGGTCTCGTCGGACATTTCGGCGTGCTGAGGCAACTTCAAGGCAGCACTAAACTGCCTACGCATGCAATAGCGCAAGGGAGATTTTTTGCAACATTGTCAGGCGTTTTGCAACTTTGGTAAAACAGGGGCATCAATTCATGTCAGGTCATCGCATTCAGCAGCATTTGCGGCAGTTGCAACGCTCTAAGCCGGTGCTGATTGCGGTTGTTTCGGCGGTAGGATTTGGTTTGGCAGCGCTTTTTCAAATAGCAGGCGTGTTGGAAGTGGCAGAGTTGAAATTGCTCGATGTGCGCTTTCTTAGCGGCTATCGGGCGGAGCGGGAAGATAACTCAGTCGTGCTTGCCGCCATTGACCAAAGTAGCCTGACCTATTTCCAAAAGCAGGGACAAAGCTGGCCGTGGCCACGAGAATTTTATGCCGCATTGGTGCGCTACCTGACCAAAGCCGGTGCTCGCATAATCGCCTTCGACATTGATTTTTCGCAGCCTGACTTTGACCGACTCAATGTCGATGCCATTGAATCCGATAAAGCATTTGCCGATGCACTCAAAGAAAATGGGCGTTCACTTTTGGCAGTGTATTTGTCCGAAAGCGATACTTCTGCTTCTGTGAGCGCAGACATTCACGCCAAGCATTTTTTGCGTGTAACTGACGCGCATCGCCATGCAATACCGACCTACCAAAGTGCTGAGGCGCCACTTCCGATGTTTCAAGAAGGCAGTGCCAAGTTAGGTGTCGTCAATTTTCAGAGCGACCGAGATGGTATTGCACGGCGTGTTCCGCTATTGTGCAAACTTGGTGAAAAGTATCTACCTTATTTCGGACTCGGATGCTTTTTGCTCTCAAAAGGTATCACCAATCTGGATTCCCTGCTTGAGCGTATTCCTGTAGCTAACGATGGCACATTTTTGCTTTACTGGTATGGCAAGGGCGGTCCGCAGGGCGCTTTCAAATACTATCCGATAGCCGCTCTGATTGCATCTGCCATCAAAGTTGAGCAGGGAGAAGTGCCAGATATTCCTCCCGACGAGCTGCGCGACAAACACATCATCATTGGGGCATCGGCAGCGGGGCTGTTGGATTTCAAACCGACGCCTTTTACGCCACTGGAGCCTTACCCCGGCATGGAGATTCATGCGACGATGCTCGCTAATCTGCTCAATGCGCACTATCTTCGGCAACCGCCTCGCTGGGCAGAATACCTTTTGGCGGCGTGTCTTGCTCTCGTGGCGGCGGTAAGTTTTTTCATGAGCAGTCGAGTCAGTGTCAGTGTGGTGCTAACGCTGATGTGGATACTGCTCTATCTTGCCGTAGCATATCTGCTTTTCGTGTTCGTGCGCTGGTGGATGCCTGTAGCGTTTCCGCTCACGGCACTGGCATTGGTTTTTGCTCTATCTGCTGTGGTAAGTTATGCTACGGAGGGCAGTCAGAAACGGGAACTGCGCAAAGTGTTTAATCGCTACCTTAGTCCCCGCGTCATTGATAGCATCATTGCCAACCCCGATGAAATTGAGCTGGGCGGCAAAGAAATTGAAGCCACTGTGTTTTTCTCCGACATTGAGGGTTTTACCAGCATTTCCGAGACGCTTTCGCCGAAGGAATTGGTGCGGTTTCTGAACGAATACTTCACCGTCGCCAGCCGCATCATCTTAGACCGCGAAGCTATGGTTGATAAATACATCGGCGATGCCATCATGGCAATTTTTGGTGCGCCTATTCCCAAAGACCTGCATGCGGCATCTGCCTGCCTCACTGCACTTGAAATTCAGCGTCAGTTGCAGGCATTTTACAAAAAGAAAAGTGCCAATCTGCCACACTTTCAGACGCGCATCGGACTAAACAGTGGAAAAATGGTTATAGGCAACATTGGCTCAGAAATGCACATGGATTACACTGTTATCGGTGATGCGGTCAATCTGGCGTCTCGTCTGGAAGGTGTCAATAAAGAATATGGCACCAACATCATCATCAGTGAAAGCACTTACCAACAAGCCAAAGATTTGATTGAGGCTCGCGAGTTGGATTACCTGCGTGTTAAAGGCAAAGCCATCCCAATTCGGATTTATGAACTACTTTGCGAAAAAGGTGGGCTTTCGCCGATGGAGCAAGAAAAAGTTGAGCGCTTTGCCGAAGCCCTGTCGCTCTACCGCAAACAGCAATGGGAAAAAGCCATAAAATGCTTTGAAGAAATTTTGAAGCTCTTTCCTGACGACGGTCCCTCTAAGACCTACATCCGACGCTGCCAAATGCTTGCCGAAGAAACACTCCCAGAAGATTGGGACGGTGTCTATGTCATGAAAACAAAGTAGCACAAAGCATTTTTGCAGTTATACCAAGACGGCTTGCCCTCACCTGAATCCTTTTCCAAAAGGGAGAGAAAAAACTTGAAAAACCAAAGAAAAAAGCATATGTTGAAACGAAAAACCACATTCCTGCGCTTACTTCTGTCGGACTTTACCAAAGGAGGCAGTATGGCTCAATAATCCATTACGCTGAACATGAGACGACAAAGATTTCCCGACATCTTGCCGCAAAAAACCCAAAGCAGGGTTGCATCGCTTCTCTCAACCCTCTCGCCTGAACTGCTGTGGCAGCTTGCCCTTGAGCAACTCGATATCGCCATCGTTATTAAACACGCCAATGGCGAAATGATCTATGCCAACCAAAGATTCTGCGACCTTATAGAATGCTCAAAAGAAGACATCATCGGCAGGAAGATTGAAGAGGTTCTGCCTCAAAAAAATTACGAACAGCAGAAAGCCTTATTAGAAAAAGAGCACGAAAAGCGGCTATCAGGAAAATCCAGCGTTTATGACTTGGAAGTTGAAGTCTCAAGCGGCAAAACCAAAACCGTGCGCATTCATGCCTCACCCATTTTTGACCGTGATAAAAATTACTTGGGTAGCATTGGCATTGCAACCGATGTCAGCCGTGAAGCCTCTGCGCTTAAAGCCGTCAGCAATGCCGAAGCCCTGCTTGCCGCCGTGTTCCATGTAGCAAATGTTGGACTCTGCATCACTGATTCAGAAGGCAAAGTAATTGCTGCAAATCCTGCCCATTCCAAAATTGATGGCTACACGCAAGAGGAACTTGTGGGCGAATTGTTCACGAAAGTCCTGCCGCCTGAACTGCGAGAAGACGCGCTGAAACTGCATCACGAGTATATGGCTGGGGAGTGGGATAACATCTCAGGCGAGTGGCAAGTGTTGCACAAAAATGGCACCCGGCGTGATGTGGCTGTTAGTGTAGCGCGACTCATTTTGGATGACGGACGAAAGTTTAGAGTATCCGCCCTTACCGACCTCACCGAGCAGAAGCAGATTGAACGCCAACTGCGTTACCAAGCCCAACTGCTTGAAAACGTGTCGGACGCGGTTATAGCGATTGATAACGACTATCGCATTACCAGCTGGAATACTGCCGCTGAAAAACTCTACGGCTGGACTGCCGCCGAAGTGCTGGGAAAGCACCTCTATCACATTCTTTCATACAAATACCTGAACGGCGAAAGTGAAGAAACCATAGCCGAAACTGCGTTAAAAACTGGCAAATGGGTTGGCGAAGTCTTAGATAGACGCAAAGACGGCACCGAAGTGATTGTCGAAGCCTGCGTTTCCTATCTTCGCAATGAGAAAGGCGAAATCATTGGAGCGGTTGGCATTAAACGCGATGTAACTGAGAAGAAGCAGATTGAACGCCAACTGCGTTACCAAGCCCAACTGCTTGAAAATGTCTCGGATGCCGTTATGGCAGTTGATAACGACTATATCATCACCAGTTGGAATCGCGCCGCTGAAAAACTCTACGGCTGGACTGCCACCGAAGTGCTGGGAAAAAACATTTATCGAGTTCTGCCAACAACATACCTCAATGGGGCAAGTGAGCAAGATGCAATAAAGGCTATGCAAAGTGCTGGCAAATGGGTTGGCGAAGTGGTGCAAAAGCGAAAAGATGGCACCGAGGTGATTGTCGAAGCCTGCGTTTCCTATCTTCGCAATGAGAAAGGCAACATCATCGGAATGGTCTCCATCAACCGAGACATCACCGAGCAAAAGCGGTATGCAGAAGAGCGCCAGCGGCTTTATGAACAGCTCCAGCACCTGCAAAAAATGGAATCTATTGGCAGATTGGCGGGCGGCATTGCGCATGACTTTAACAACATTTTAGCCGCCATTTTAGGCAATGTGAAAATGGCCACTGAAAAAACCACCGATGAAAAGGTTACGAAATATCTCTCCCGCATCAAAGCCGCTTCCGAACGCGCCAGCGCGCTCACCCAACAGCTTTTGGGTTTTGCTCGCCGAGGCAAATATGTCCCTGCGCCCGTTGACCTTTTTGACTGTGTGCGCAATGTGGTGGAGATGTTGGAGCACACGATTGATAAACGCATTGAAGTGGTCGTTGAGCCTGCCAGCATGCCCACCAAAGTCATAGGCGATAGAACCCAGCTTGAGCAAGTGATTTTGAACATCGCTATCAATGCTGTGGATGCCATCATGCCCACGCTGGAAAAAAAGCAGCATGGCGTATTGCGTTTTGCGTGGCGTTCAGGCGTGCGCGAAGACATCAAAGCCACAAACCCACACTTGTTAACCAGTCAGCCCTATTTCTGTCTTGCAATTTCAGATTCAGGCGTTGGCATTCCGAAGGAGATTCAGAAGAAAATTTTTGAGCCCTTTTTCACGACGAAAGAAATTGGCAAAGGCACAGGGTTAGGGTTAGCAATGGTGTATGGAATTATGCAAAATCATCATGGCGCGGTGTATGTCGAGTCAGAGGTTGGTAGAGGTGCTACATTTGAGCTGTATTTTCCACAAGTGTTGGAAAGCCAAACGGAAAATGGCGTTAAGGAAACCTACATTAACCAAAAGCTGATGAGTAACAAAAGAGTTTTGATTGTCGATGATGAAGACATGCTCCGAGAGTTGCTGACGGAGCAACTGACGGAGGCGGGTTATGCAGTATGTGAAGCAAGCAATGGTGTGGAGGCAATCGAGGTACTCAAGCGCTTACAAGCAGAGCAGGTGCGTGTGGATGCAGTGGTGCTGGATATGAACATGCCGAAGATGGATGGGGCAAAAGCCTTTGCCGAGATTCGTGCGCTTTTTCCAAGAATGCCGATTCTCATTGCCACGGGGTATGCGCAGGATGAGATGGTGCAGAAGGTGGTGGAAAGTGGAGCCAATGGTGTGCTGGTCAAGCCATATGATGCAGAGGCATTGTTTGAGAAACTGAACGAGATTCTCAAAGTGCGTGCGTGAGAGGTTCTAAGCTCCGACTCGTTAAAGTAACCCACCTTTCTCCACTGTAGCAAGCCCAGCTGCACAACCAGTGCAGCAAAAAAACCACTGCTGGATGCTTTACTTTGCCATCCTTGGTTTCAGCGTGCGAATCTCACCTCTCATCCCCTAAGCGGGCAGGGTGGTTACAAAGACCGCCAAAGTTTGGAAGCTGTGTTAAAGCGAGCTACACGGTTAGTGGGCACCGAAGAGCCAAGAATATCGGCGTGGGTAAAATAGCCGCTGACATAGACCTCACTACCCACGATAGACAGCGCATTAACCGTGCCATCCACACCGTTACCTGTGCCAAGAATGCTCCATGTATTGGTGCTGGTATTAAATCGTGCCACATAGTTGGCGGTAATTGATGATTTGCCCGTGTTGATCCGTGTAAATGCGCCGCCGGCGTAGAGGTCGCTGCCAGATACTGCCAAAGCATAAACGGTGCCGTCAATGCCGGTGGTGCCGAGTTTGCTCCAAGTATTAGTGCCCGTATTGAAGCGAGCAATGCAATTGACGCGCAAGGGCGATTTCCCAACATTGGCTTGAGTGAATTCGCCGCCGACATAAACATCATAACCAGCTACAGCTAGTGCAAAAACCTGTCCATTTACCCCATTGCCTGTATTGGAAGAGAGCGGACTCCAGACCCTGCGTTGGAGGTCAAAGTAAGCGACGTTGTTAGCAGCAATTGGCGAACTACCTGCATTAGCTTGAGTGAATTCGCCGCCGACATAAAGAACACTGCCCGACACTGCCAAAGCAAAAACCTCGCCATTGACGCCATTGCCGGTGTTGGATGCTAGCGCACGCCAAGTGTTTGTTTGCACATTGAAGCAAGCAACATTGTTGGCAGGCACTGGTGTGCTACCGACATTGACTTCAGTAAAATTGCCACCGACATAGAGCTCATGACCTATGACCGTCAGTGCATTGACAGGACCATCTACACCATTGCCACCATCCGTGCCAAGGGCATGCCAAGTGTTGTTGCGAAGGTGAAAGTAGGCGATGTTGTTGGCAGGCACTGGTGTGCTACCGACATTGACTTCAGTAAAAGTGCCACCGACGTAGAGCAGCGTATCGCCGACGACCGCCAGTGCAAACACTTGACCATTGACGCCATTGCCGGTGTTGGATGCTAGCGCACGCCAAGTGTTTGTTTGCACATTGAAGCAAGCAACATTGTTGGCAGGCACTGGTGTGCTACCGACATTGACTTCAGTAAAATTGCCGCCTACATAAACTTCATTGCCAATCACAACTAATGCTCTAACCAAACCACTGACTCCATTGCCGCCCGTGCCAAACGTGCGAACTGTATCCGTGCGAGCCGTATCGGTGCGCGCTGTATCCAGCTTGCTAAAGCATCGCAAAAAGATGGGTTCGCCGTGCTGACCGAAGTGCATAGCGTAGCCTTCTACTTGAAACAAGCCCTGAATGCCAGAACGCAAGGTCCCATCAGGGTTAAGTGCATCTTCTAAAGGTCGCAAATGAAGCTCTTGTGCCGCAGCACATATTCTTAAGCTCAGCAGCATGAAAAAGATGAACAGCTTTTTCATGAAGTTGTCAATGTCGGTTATGTCAGTTACAAGAATTGGTATGGCAGATACTGGGCAAGAAATTATGAAATACGTCGTGTTTAGTCAAGCACCTTGCGTGTGATGTGCTGATGCTACTCCAAAACAGAAGCATGATAGAAAATGAACGCTCTTTGCCAAAGAGAGGGCTTTTAGTATAAACTTTTCAACAAAGAGTCTTAATGTGTCATTTCCATTTCAATCCCACATTGGTGCAATTAGAATCCGCCGCAACGAGACGAAATCTGACGCAAATTTGCCACTTTTTCCGCACATTTCCAAATCAGCATTTTCCGAGAGCATAAACTTTTAAGGCAGCATAGTTAAGGCAACTAACGAGCTTGCCTAAATCAACAGGCTTGGTCGGTTTGATTTTCAGGCAAGCGTCAAAATGAGAACTTCATTCAGATTACACGAAAGATGAGCATTGTCAACAATGTGGAGCCTGAACCTTATAATATGCGCAGCCATTGCAAATTGCTGCATAATATCGTCGAAGTTGAAGATTGTGTTGGCAAGATATGTGCCATTTGGTCATTAGGGTTAGATGCAAGCGGATTCGGGTGCAAGTAATACTTGATGGGCATTTGTTGGTTCCTTTCATTCAATGTTAGCAGAATCAGCAAAGTTACTTTATTTTTTGGGTACCAGATTGTTAGACATTATTTTGAGTGGATGTGTTTTTAATAGTTTGCACAACTTCTTGACTAAACACTTTGCTAAGCTCCGCATTACCGAGATGTTGCTCAAAGAATCCTAAAATTTGGCGATATTTGGCTCTAAGGTCTTGGAGTGAGAGATTTGGGAGAGTATCGGCATGAGCGATTGCTTTTCGGAATGTGTTTAATTGTTCTGCATTTCTGTAGAAGTCTGTTAAATTAAATCGTGAGTATAAATCTGCAAGGTATTGATAGGGTTCTCTGGCTCTGGCAATGCGAGAAAGTTCGGCGTAGAGTTTTTGATTATTTTCGTAGTTAGAGATGGAAAGCAGTTCAGCGATGCGGCAAATAATAGCTTCCCAAGCTGAAAGAATAGCTAATCCGAGTTGTTCATGTTCGAATTGCCAGCGTGCGATTTTAAGATAGCGTGCCCATTCTTTAGTTTCAGCGGCGAGCATTTGAGGCAATTTTTGAAGAAATGGCAGGAGAAGTTTAGCTGGTGGCGGAAGTGCTTGCTGATGTTTTGAATCGGCAAAATAGTTCTGAATGCCTTTTGCTTCTTGCCCCACTCTTTGGCTATCATTTATCTGTAGTGCCGTTGAGAAGGTGCTTAAAGCCTGTGTGAGGTGTTTATCGCTTAGTAATTCTACTAATTTTTTGGCGTTTGAGTAAGATTGAAAGTCGTTAATTGCCAGCGTCCAGTCTAAAATTTCAACAAGGGGTTTGAGTTCTAAAATTGGAGCAGGTTGTGCTAATTCAAACCCACCATAAAAGATATTCTCGATAGTGATATTTTTGACGGTTCTTAACATCACACCTGCTAGTAACACGAAGGCACTTTGATAGCGCAAGCCATGCGTAATATCGATTGAAACGACATCGCCTTCTTCGCAGGTGTTAGCAATACTTTCAAAGATTTTCCAAATTTCGTCATCAGTTTGCCCGATGGGAATTAGAGTGCATTTTACTTCGCGGATGTGCGCATGATGTTTTTGGCGAAATCTTTCGGCGATATAGGTTAAAATTTCTGTGGTGATGTGCCTATTTTGTGATGTCAGTTGGGCAAAGACTTCTTCATCTTCGGGTGTAGAAGAATTATCTATGGAATGCACAAGTAAGGTTTCCCACATGGAGTCATCTGTGCCGAAGATATGAACGATTTCAAACTGCGGCGAATAAAGTTGAATAAGTGCTTCGGCAAAAAAAGGTGTTTTTATTCGGTTTTGAGTATCACGGCGAAAGTATTCTGCGGTTTTATATGTTCTGTCAGATAGTTCTGTCAATCGGGCTTGACCTTTACCTAATAGGGTGAGCAGTCGTCTCATCGTGTTTAAGGAAGTTCGATTGCCATTTGATATTCTTCGTGCATGTAATAGACAGGAATGTCTAATTCTTTTCCGATGCCGTAGAGAACGGCGACTTGTGCTTTATATCCGCCAGTGGCATTGATATAAATTTTTATGTCAGGGTCTTTTTTCGTGAGTTTCTCAATATGCTTTTTGATTTTGGTTTGCAGTTCTTTGAGTCCTTTATTGGCAAGTTGTTGAGCCTTTTTGGCGTCTAATTCTGTTTTCGGCACAGCAAGATTATTGAGTTTGATTTCAAGAGGTCTATATCCTTTTCGTTCCAAGTAGGTTTTAATCATGCTTGAAGCAAATTTGCCGAACTGGGTGTCGGTATAGACCAGCGTAATGCCCAAGGGCTTATTATTTTCCAAGAATTTAGTTTTTGCATTGAGGCTATTGAGTTCAGCGCAGGCTTGGGTTGGATTTTTTGCGATAAATTCTAAAACCTGCTGATGCTGTTTGAGTGCGTTTTCGCGTGTGGTTTTGTATTCACGCTCAAAATTTGTAAGCAAACTGATGCCAACGGTGATGATATGGTGGTTCATAGAGATTATTTATGTCTTAAAGAATTAACGGTTACCTAGCGAAACCTTCGTGCCCAGAAACTGTACTCTGTCAATAACAACTGTTTCATTAGGAATTAAGTTTTTGACAATTTGTCCTTCGTTTATAGCCATATTTTCGTCGTTTTGGAGTCATTCAATTTCTTTCAATCCCCTAAATTGAACACTTTGCACTTTATTTTTTTGCTCATTGATGGCAACATATATTTCTTTTCCTTGCTTGACGCCTAAGTTGATTAAGTTACTTATCGGCATGCTTAGTTCTAAAATCATGTCTTTATATTTGCCTTCTAAAATTTTTACCTTTGCTCTGGGTGGGTCGGTGCTGGTAATTACAGCTTCTACAGCATCTGCAGGTTTTGGTCTAATAATTTTGGGTTGTGCAACGGCTTTTACTGACTGAACAGACAGGGCAAAAGTCTTAAGTTCTTTTTCCGAAAAAGTGTGGTTTAGCCTTACTATAATCCAACCGAGCGTAAAACGCGGTTTGTTGTCTTTGAAGACAATTCGTCTTGTTTTCGGAAAGGTTGGAAAATCTTTTTTTCCGAGTCCAAACTTTGCTCGGAAGGTTTTGAGCCAATTTTCGTCCAAGTAATCGCCTGTCATGCTCTTCCAGCCACTGCCCCACGAAAGGCGGAGCAGAAATTCATCATTTGAGTCGGTGTTGATGGCGGCAAGAAGCGCCCGATTAAAATCAATAACTTCTTTTAGGACGTCTTTTCCGCATTTTTCAAAAAAAGCAATTTCTTTTTCTAAGTGTGCTTTGCTTTGCTGATTTACAGTTTTGACAATATCCAAAAGCGATAGGCTTTCAAACTTTAGCTTTTCTTTAGCTACAGGATTTTTGAAGAGAAACTCATCAATTCTTATTGAGAAATTTCCTTTGGCACCAATTTTAAGATGTTCAGGGTAGAGCGAAAAGTCTTTGTAGACAAATGAGTCAGCATCACGGCTCTTAAGTGAGAGAATTTTTACTTCGCTAACCTCTACAGCATCTTTGGAAAAATGAATGTCCGAAGGGAAAAAAAGGCGCATTGTATTAAAATTCGGTCTTCTTCCAAAAGCAAGGTCCAGAAGTTCTTCTGACGCTCTTTCCCTCTTTATTTTATTGTCGCGGCTGATTTTTTGAAAGATTTTATCAAATTTTTCTTTATTTTTGTTGTATTCTGAAACAAATAGTGCGGTTCTTATTGCACCTTTGAAAGAACTACCAGGAATATAAGGTATGCCATTACCGTTTCGCTCAAACTCTAAGACCTCTCCCTTGCGATAATTGAGCTTATAGATGCGTTCACTTTTAGCCGCTGTAAGAATATCGTCACGTCGCTCACTATCATTAAACTCACTTAATTGCTTCTCGGAAAGTGTAGGCAAGAGTTCTTCATAACTAACGATTTTGAGTAATCCATTTTTGTAGATAAAATCCCATCCATTCGTAAGCCGCTCGCCACTACCGATATGCACAGGAGAAAGAATCTCAATAGAGCAAGGGATTTTCTCGCCTAATACTTGCTTTACAGATTGAAGAGTCTCTGTTAGCGTTGCCATTATCACTCTCCCAGTTGAATTGGAATTGCAAAAGCCTGTAAATTGCGATAGATGTTATGACTTAGAGACTGTTGTGCTGAGAGCACCTCTACAATTTGACCTTTTGGCATACCTTGCTTAAGCCGAAGCACTGAACCTTCAGCGAAGGCGCGAACTTTTTTCCTTCTTAGAGTCATACCGCCAAATGAAGTTACCCAACCGCCGCGCTCAAGAATTTCATAAAACGAGTTTTCAATGTCAAGAGAAGATAGCTCATCTGCAGTAGGCATGTAAAGCGAAAGCAGAAGGAAAGCATTCGGATTTTGAATCTCAGGAAGTGGATAGCTGACTTCTTCTACGCTAAACCATCCTTTGCCGACACTTCGCTCTGCGCCAATTCCTTCGTCGCCTAATAATCGCAGTGCAGAAGAAAAAATGTGTTTTAGTGTTTCATCTTCAAATTCGGCAAGAAAGAAAAAGCCTACGCTATTGTCATAGATTGTTTCTTCTGATGAAAATAGCGTTGGTGAATTTGAGATGCGGTCAAGCGTCACTCGAGGGCGTTCCAGCGTAACTGCAAAGGCTTCAAGCGTAGGTGTTTTTTCGAACCAGAACATAGATTGAATAGTGCCTTGTTGTAGGTCAATAGATTTTCCTGAGATGATTTCTTTCCAGATTTTCTCTGAAATAAAACGAACCTTTTTGAACTTTTTTTGGTCAGCATAATTGTCAGGTTCTTTGTAGAATGAAAGCGGTCTTGGAAAGAAAAGTTCTGCTTCAATCAGTGGGAACGCTGATGACATTAGAATCGCATATGGCTTTCTTAGAGCTTCAACGGAAGCACTCCCAAAAAGTAAGTTGGCAGCATTACAGATTGCTCCCCAGAGCATATCGGAGTGCAAAATATGGCGATTGTTGTATAAACTAATTCCGCTCGGGAAGCGAAGTTTGAATAGAGCTGTCATGCGTGTTGAAGCATTACTGATTCAGGTTTCAGTTCAGCTGGGATGTCAAAATCATAAGGTTGCCAATCATTATTTTTCTCGTAATCTTCTTTCTCTTTCTTTTTCAGTTCTGTAACCGAAATCTTTACTTGACCGCTGCCACGAGAGCCTTTCCCGCCAAGATAATCATTCTGAACAAGCACGAGCCCTTCAAAGATTTTATTTAGAAACAAAGTTTCATCATCTCCATCATAGACATTAAGAATCATTTCCATTTCAAAAATTGCGCCTGCAGGCACGCGTTCCAACTGGCGTGGCGTTGCTGCCGAAGTAATTCGGTCAATAACAACTTCGATTTTTACTTCGGTGTAAGGCATATCGGTATCTTTGGAGGCGAAAAGTTTGTCTGCAGATTCTTTGTTGAGAGGACAATCGCGCACAATCAGTCTGGAAACAGGTTGCTCAGGTTGATTTTGCTTTCTTACATCTTCTGGAGTGACTCCAAAGATTTGGGCAATAGGATTTGTTATATCGGTAATGAATAATTCACCTGCTAAACTATTGCTTTCCTTCGTAACCTTGCCTTCAACCTTTTCAAGTAAAGAACGCATTTTGCCTTTGAGCGAACTTCCCGGGATATAGGGCTGGCGCGTGAGCGGATTACGTACAACTGCAGCATCAATGCCGCCGATGGACATGCTGGCATTCGTTGCGCCAATGTGCAGTCCTGTGACTGCAAGGATTTGTCCCTTAATTCGGATTTTTTTAATTAGCTTGCCGATGATAGTTTGCTGGTCTGCCATTTTTATTTTCCTCCGTAGGCTCTATGATATGCTAAAATTGCTTCAAAAAAATTAGCAAAGTTTTCAAAGCGTTGAAATTTTTGTTTTACATCTGCTGCATCCTGAAAAATCGCATCAATTGCAGGTGCCAAGACAGATTCAAGATCTCGGGCGGCCTCCGAGGCTTTTGGGTTCATGCCGCCTATTCTGGCTCTTGCGTAGGAGAGTTTTGGTTTTAGCAAAAGTACTTCTGAATCAAAAGAATTATTTGTAATGCCTTTTTGCTGGATGCGTCTTACTTCGCCAAATATATTGCGTATTTGCGAGGTGGATAGGCGACGATTAGATAAGGACTTGCCAAATTCCTCAGCAAATTTAATTGCTTCGGTATTTAGTCCTGACTTTATCCATTGTGGAGATTTTTTTACTCCATTTATTCCACTAAATTCTATTGGCATTATTTATCCTCCTTTCTGGTTAGAAAGTCTACCCACCGTGCAAGCACGTTGGTAAGTGAAATAAAATCCTGTTCTGTTGGGGCACCCAGAAAGAGTTTGCTGGCAAGGGCATGTATTTCTTTTTCATAACTTTTATACTGCTTTGCAAAGCGAGCTAAAGAATAGGCAGCAAGCCATCGCCAGCGCCCATAAAGTACCTCTTTTCTAGCTTCTTGAATTCCCTTTTGCGTCCTGAGTAACTCAAAATATCTTTCATATTCACCATAAATGCTTATCAGACGCTGTATAACGCTGCGAGAAATTTTACCTTCTTTCAATGCTCTATAAAGTTTAATAACTTCTGCACGAATGACTTTGAAATCTGCCCAACTCATTGGCGTATCTAAAAAGCAGATGGCATTTTTTTGTTTCTCACCTTTTCTAGTGTAGCGTGTAGCTTTAGCTTTATCTTCAGCAATGCCAGCTGCGAGAGCAGCTTTATAGAGAGGTGAACGTGAATCAAAAAGCGATATGCCTGCTGAAAGTGTAAAACATGGATTTTGGCATGTAAAAGCTTTGAAATGATCATAAATCCAAATGCCAACATCAGCCAAGACATTCCAAACCCCGATAATAAATACATCATCACCGCCTGAATAGACAATTTGCATGAGTGTGCTCAAATCTTCTCCATCGGTTTCATTAACACCTTTTTCAATGCTCCACTTTAGGTCGGCAAGACGGTTGAGATATGAGCTAAAGAAAAAATCAAGCATCGTGGAGAGTTGAATTATGCGCGAGAAAGTTGCTTGTTCGCCAAGACCGTCTCTAAAAATTTTCCCAAGATTGTCTACATCCAAACGGAGAACACCGAGTCTTTTTATTCCAACAGATTTTTTTACTAAATCATCGTAGTCTCCTTCCAAAGTCCAGTTTCCACCATAGAATCGAAATCCGAAAACTGAGCTGTTAGGTGGTTTTGTCATGAAATTATCATCATTAAGCAGATAGTAATCAATTGTATCCACACTTGTTGACTTTATGTTTTCAGCATCTACCACATCAAAGCACTCGATGTCGAGCACATTAAATCTTAGATTTTTTGGACTAATTGCTAAACAATTGCCTTTTCTCAAGCTTCTGCCAATAAGTTGGGCAGTGAACTGTTCAGATGAAATGAATTCTTTCTGACCTGTGTCGTTTTCACATAGTTCATAAATTTTCTTATCAGCAAGTTCATACTGTATGTAGGATATGTCTTTAAGGTTTTCCTTTTTTGCAGTTTTTAGCTCGTCAATGGTGCAGAGTTCAAGGTTAGTAGCAGAGCAGAGGATAAGTTCTCCAGAAGGTGTATTAGGCAAGAAAAAGTCTATGTTTGCGAGTTTTGAAAATTTTTTGTTTTTACTTTTTTGAAGTTCTTTTTGAACTTCATGCCACTTGCTTGGAATTTTGTTTGCCGAAAAGTCCGCCCCTGTCAAAGGAACCGACGAAAATACAACAGAGATACTGACACTGTATTCAGAAAGTAACTTGCTTGAAATATCTTTTTCAATGTCATCTATGATTTTATTAACACGGTCTAAGTTTGGCAATAGCAGGAAGAACTTTCCACCACTGGAGTAGAGCAAATTAGCTCGTTCTAGGCTTAGCTTGGAAAGTATGTGATTTGCAATAGAATCCAATAATTGCTGAAGGAAGAAGGAACGACCTTTTAAGGCTTTTGCTGCACCTTTCGGCTTGATGTTATACAGATACTGCTGGATGCCTGTCAAATCGGCGCAAAAAAGCTTGTAGCGTGCAGTTTGGCGATTTTCAACTGGCTCGCTTGGGTTTTCTTCTAAGTAATCATACATACACACTGCAATTGCAGCAGCAAGGCGATGGTGCTCATGTAATGAAACATCTGGTTTTGTTAAGTGGGATGCAGATGGGATACACCACAAGTATTTGAGGGAGAGTGAATATAGTATTTTCTTAATCGCATCAACCTGATTTAATGAAATTGCCTCGCCAAAATTTTCAGCATCAGTAATAAATTCTCGCCACCGTGCTTCGTATACAGCCTCCAAATCTGCCATTTTCCAATTTTCAGAAGGGAATTGAAATCCTTTTGGTGTAAGTGAACAGATAGGCTGCTTGTATTCTTTGGTGGATAAGTTATCTAGTTTGATTCTTGATAAAATTGATATAAGTGGCTGCTGTTCTGTCTGACGCGCCGTTTCTCGCTCTCCACTTGCAAGCGCATCAGCCTCACATACAATCATCGCTAAGCGTTTAGTCAAATCATCTAATTGGCTTTGTCTTAGGTCATCAATCTGGTGGTGAGCCACGATAGCAGCAATCACTTCATCACTTAATAAGTTGCTCATGAAGGCAGCGGAAAGAACAGGATGCTTTGTAAATTTAAACTCCTTGTCTCCACGATGGTAGAACTTGCTAATGTCGCGCAAAAGCGCACCAATGTATACTCTATCTCTATTGTTCATCGTTGAAAGTCAGTTTAGTGCTATGAGCCAAAATTCTTGTTGTATCACTTTAAGTGGAAGAAAACCTTGTTACGGGCTGCGTATTAGCATGGACACAGGCATAAGTCGAGAGTTTGAGTACCGAAATGTCAAGAACTTTCTGGCTCACTCAGGGAATTGTTTGCAAATTTGCTTTTTTAGGTTGCTAACTATAAGTTAAGCTTTTGCTGCGACATTTCCAAACGGACGGTTGAGGGTGCAAACTTGCACGAGCAATTTTTCAACTAATGGATTGTTTGAAAGAAGGAAAACTCCACATCACCTAAATACTCTGTTCTAAATGCGACTGAAACTTACACTAATTCAAGAGCGCAGGAAAGAATCGTTGCCTGTAAGTACTAACTACTACATTTGTGCAGCAATCTACCGTGCCTTAGAGCGCTCATCGCCTGAATTTTCAGGGCTAATGCATCGCCGTGGCTATTCCAGCCCTGAAGGCCGGCGCAAGTTTAAGCTCTTTACTTTCTCAAACCTTAATGTGCCTGAACGCAAAATTGAAGGCACAAGGCTTATTTCGTTCTCCAAAAAAATCTCTTTAATGATTTCTTCACCAGTAGAAGATTTTCTACAACATCTTGTTACAGGACTTTTTCTCGACGGTTACTTTTTTATTGAACATGCGCGCTTCCGAAAAGGCGATATTCAAACCTTGCCCGACCCCGAATTTTCTGAAACAATGGAATTTTCTATGCTCTCGCCGATGGTCGTCTCGGTGATGCGCCCTGACCGCTCAAAAGAATTCCTAAAATACAATGATGAAAGGCTTCCCACAGTTGTGCTAAAAAATTTATTAGCAAAATATCAAGCTATTCATGGTCATTCATTTGAAGGTGATGTCAGTACTTTTGCCATTCGTTTTAGTGAAAAATATCTTACACGGCGGCAAGGCAAAGTTGAAAAATTGATTAAAATTCATGAAGGGCGTGCCGAAGAAACCCATATTAAAGCAATTCTTTGCCCATTCACAATTACGGCTCCGATAGAACTCATTAAAGTTGGCTACGATTGCGGGTTCGGCGAAAAAAATTCAGTGGGCTTTGGCATGGTAAAGGCATAGTTGAATCAAGAGCTTGGCTTACCGTTTTTGAGTGAGGTTGTGTAGTGATACTAAGTTACTTAAGTGCTTCAGTTGCTTGCTAGACTAATAATAAGCAAATAAGGCAACCTCTACGGTTGCCTTTTATGGGCAGTATGCTGCTGTGGTCTTTACTGAAAAAGGACTACTGTCTTAACAATCACTTGCCAAATAGCCCAAAGTGATGGAATACCGACAATAGTCCAGCTGATGATGAGCTTGATGAGATTGCGGTTCTTATGTTCAGAGGTTTTGAGCGTCTGTGCCATAGTTTAAGTCTCCTTTTGTTTAAACGCGTTGCGTTTGTAGAGAATTGCTCAGTTCTTTTTGAGAACTGCTTGGTTCCTTTTGTGCGTCGGTTTCTTCGACATAGTGATACTTCGGTGAGACTTCTTTGACCAAGTAGTTAGCAATAAAGCCAATTACCAACAGTCCTGCCATGATATACATGGTCACGTTGTAGGCTTCAGCCTTTGGCACTCCGTTATTGATTTGATACTCACGGATGTAGTTGACGAGGACAGGTCCCAAGACAGCAGCCGTCGACCAAGCGGTCAAGAGTCTGCCATGAATGGCGCCGACTTGCATGGTGCCGAACATGTCACGCAGATATGCAGGAATGGTGGCAAAGCCGCCGCCATACATGCTCATGATGATGCCAAAGAAAACCACAAAGAGCACAATGCTGCCAATTTGTCCAGTCATAGGAATCAAGGCATAAAGTACGGTGCCAAGTCCAAGGTAAATCATGTAGTTCGTTTTTCTACCCAAAATATCGGAGAGCGACGACCAGAAGAAGCGACCCACCAAATTGAAAAGTGAAAGCAGTGCCGCAAAGCCACCACCCGCCGCCGCTGCCATTTTCACCACTTCCTTTTCATCCAAGCCCATATCACGGAATTTCTTGAACAGAAACATTTCCTGAATCATCGGCGAAGCCTGTCCCAGCACACCAATACCTGCCGTAACATTCATGCACAAGACAATCCAGAGAAGCCAGAATTGTGGCGTTTTGATAGCCATGTCCGCTGTAACATTAGCGGTGGTCATCATCTTATGAGGTTGTGGAGTGGGTGTCCAACCTTCAGGTTTCCAATCTGGCGCAGGCACACGAGCCGTAAGGGCGCCAAAGAGCATGAAGACAAAGTAAATCAGTCCCATGGCAACGAAGGTTTCCCAGACGCCCATAGAAGACGGGGTTTTGAAGAAGTTCATCAACTCAACGGCAAGTGGAGAGCCAATCATGGCGCCACCGCCAAAGCCCATGATGGCAATACCAGTTGCCATACCAGGACGGTCAGGGAACCACTTCATGAGCGTCGAGACGGGAGAAATATAGCCTAACCCTAAGCCGATACCACCAATGATGCCATAGCCGAAGTAGACAATCCAAATATTGTGGATGGCAATTCCAAAAGCGCTGACCAAGAAGCCAGTCGACCAGCAGACTGCTGAGACGAACATCGTTTTTCGGGGACCTGAGCGTTCTACCCACTTGCCAAACGCTGCTGCCGAGATGCCAAGCACTGCCAGTGCAATACTGAAAATCCACCCAATTTCGGGAATCGTCCAATCCACACCTTTGATAGGCTCATTGATACCGATAAGCTTGGTCATGGGGATGTTGAACACGGAAATGCCATAAACCTGCCCAATACAAAGGTGAACAGCTAACGCAGAAGGTGGAAAAAGCCAGCGATTGTAATCTGGTCCAGCAATAGATTTTTCGCGGTCCAAAAACGAAAGAAAAGACATAGTTTCCCCTCCTTGTTGTTTTGTTAGTTGTTGCTAATTGCTAAACCACTCTTCTTGGTTAGCAGGTATATGTGACTCGATTGAGCGTAAAAGTGATGTGTTACGCCTCAGGCCTGCCAACCATGCTGAGAAGTAAAGACGGCATACCTAGTATAGCTATTCAAATTTTTTTTCAGCTTATTTCGTTCTAATGGTGAACTTTCGTAATGTGTAGCCCTTACAAATCAAAAGATTAAAAAAATGTCGCTGTTTGAACGAGATTCTGCCTGGAAGGGTAAGCTCAATTCTTTTGGGAAAGAAAAATTGCCTCCGGGACAGCATGTTACACTCAAGTTTCCTGTGCTGACCTATGGCGCTACCCAATACATTAGCACCAAAGACTGGCGACTGACATTTGATGGATTGGTCGAAAAGCCACTTACCCTGAATTGGGAACAGTTCATGGCTTTGCCACAAGTAACTATTACCGCCGATTTTCACTGCGTGACGCGCTGGTCGATGCTCGATAAAACTTGGACAGGCGTACCTGTAAAGGAAGTCTTGAAACTCATCGTGCCCAAACCCACTGCAAAGGCGGTCATGGTACACTGCTATGGTGGCTACACTACAAACCTGACGCTCGACATCCTCAATGACGATGATGTGCTACTTTGCCACTCTTGGGAAGGCGCACCGCTCACGCCAGAACACGGTGGACCTTGCCGACTCTTGGTGCCGAAACGCTACGCATGGAAAAGCGCAAAATGGATTGCACGACTGGAATTTCTGCCAGAAGACAGACCGGGCTTCTGGGAGCAAAATGGCTACTCCATGAGCGCTGACCCATGGAAAGAAGAACGCTTCTCCGATGATTAGCCCAAAGCCAAACCACCATGATTTCTGTCGACGAAGCCGATAAACTGCTGGCACAACACAGTTTGCCTACAACCGATGTGCTCTTCCCGATTGACTACGCTGTCGGCAAGGTACTGCGCGAGGACATCTTTGCCGACCGCGATTTTCCGCCATTCCACCGTGCAGCAATGGATGGGATTGCGCTACGCTATGCAAACCTTGGTGCGCCAGAGCGCCTTATCCCTATTGAAAACACTGCCTACGCTGGCGCGCCGCAACTGACTTTGAACAATCCTGATGCCGCTATTGAAATCATGACTGGCGCAGTTCTTCCAGAAGGTTGCGACACTATTGTGCGCCTTGAAGATGTGGTTTTTCAGACTATAGATGGGGAACGCTATGCCAAAGTGCTCGTGCCGCCGCAACCTGCTCAACATGTTCATCACAAAGGGAGCGACCGCAAACAAGGCGATTTGATTGTACCAAAAGGGCGCATACTTAGTGCTGCAGAAATCGCCGTAGCGGCATCAGTTGGGAAGACACACGTGCGTGTCAATCTGCTCCCGCGAATCTCCGTCATTTCAACTGGTGATGAGTTGGTGGCTGTGGAAGCAGTGCCACTGCCGCACCAAATTCGCATCTCAAATGCATATGCTATTCAAGCCCTGCTAAACGAACACGGTTACTCAGCAAAGCTCTATCGCTCGCCTGATGACGAATGGGCGTTCTCAAACCTGCTCTCGGAGTGCCTTGCCGATTCAGACATCCTAATTTTAACCGGTGGCGTGTCGGCAGGCAAGGCGGACTTTGTGCCCGCTGTGCTGGAAAAGCATTGCATTGAGAAAATTTTTCACAAAATTAGACAGCGTCCAGGCAAACCAATGTGGTTCGGCAAGCGCACAAGTGATAACAAAATTGTCTTTGCTCTGCCGGGCAATCCTGTCTCTACCGTAGTTTGCATGTTAAGATATGTATTGCCATTTCTAAAGCGCACTGCAGGATGCACCGAAGACCGGCACCTCTCAGCGGTCTTGGATGAAACTGTAGAATTCAAACCAGCACTGACTTACTTTCTGCCAGTAAAACTGCAAGTGCGTCAAGGTGTGCTTCATGCACAGCCGCTCAAGGGGCATGGTTCAGGCGACTTTGCCAATCTCGCCGACTGCGATGGCTTTTTGGAACTACCAGAAGCACAGACCCTCTTCCAAAAAGGTGAGGCATACACGCTACTGCTGTATCGTGCTCTAAGATGAATGACAAGACAGTTCAGGGCAACTCCAACATAAACTTTCATTGCAGTGAATCCACTAACGCTATTTGAAATCGAGTTTATCAAAACTACTCGTCGCGCTGCCTTTTGGATTACAGCGGGCATTTACACTCTGTTTGCCATTCTGATACTAAGTTTTTTGGTCTTTGTAGCTCAAGCTGTAAGTGTCAATAATCAAAAAGTGTTGCTGCGCTTACCAGATGGATGGGCGAGCTTGATTGGGTTATTCAAGTGGTTTAGCACCATTTATGTGCCTGTAACGATTACACTGTTGGTGGCAAGTGAATTTACCTACCGCACAGCAAGGCAAAATATCATTGATGGCTTATCTAAAGAGGAGTTTTTTCTCGCCAAGTTATTTCCAGTGTTGCTAACAGCCTTGGTTTATCTGCTCATTTTTTTGGTGACAGTATTTGCGTTTGGGGCAGTAGGTTCTGCAAAAGCTGAAAGCCCTGCGCCGCTCATACGATGGCAAGATGTGGAATTGATAGCAGCATACTTTGTGGTGCTATTGGGCTACGGTGTAATCGCATTTTTCTTCTCCTTCCTGACGCGCAGTTCAGGCGCGGCAATGGCATCGACGCTGCTCTACACCATCGTCATTGAAAACATTGCAGGATTGGCTATGGGATTTTCCGACTCGCTAAGCAAATTTACCAAGTATCTGCCGACAAAAGTCTTTGATGACCTGCTCAATCCTCTGCGATACGATTCAGAAAAATTGGTAGAAGCCACAGAGAAAATCCAGAAAATGCGTGATGAGCTTGAGCTTATCATGCGCGATATGCCTTCACGCGCTGAACAAGCGCAGCAGCTTATGAGGCAGATGGAACAGGGTTTGCCAGCTCATGATGGTGCGCTGGCTTATGCTCTGGCATTCGGGTACATGATTGCCATCTGCGCATTGATTTACCTTATTTTCAAAAAGCGCGACCTCTGAGCTGGCACCAAATCAAGCAAGCGCACGCAGTTCAGAAAAGCAAGATAGCCGCCCTTAATTATCGCGCACTACAGTGGTGCCAAGAGCGGTAGCGCCAGTTGCTCCAACCAGCCCACGAATGTAGATGGTATAGATGAAACCGGGTGTTGGCGATGCTGCGCCCGGAGCAGGACCGGGAACAGCTACAGTAAATGAGGCAATCGGTGCCTGTGTAGCTGGGTTGAGCAGTTGAAGGGTGCCCGTGCCAGAATTGATAAGCAAATAGCGACTGGCTTGACGGAAAGAAATATCACCGAATGTGCGCACACTGTCACTCCCGACACCGACACGCAAAACTGGCCTGACCGTTGGCGCATTGCGCGAGAGATGAATCACACGCACCAATGAGCGACCGGGCGGAATGGTTTCAAAAGTTGGGGCAACAGATGTGTCACGATAAACAGTAAGAGAAGTATTGGGAAAGGTGTCTGTCAGAGCAACTGTGTATCGGGTCTGATTGCCTTCTGCCTGAATGGTTGTACTAAGTGAAAGCGGTGGTGGATTTGGAATGGCAAATGTACGAGCACTGGTCAGGCTCACGACAACAGGACCGGCTGGAACATTGTAGTATGGGCGATTGTCCAAGTAGCGAATCGTATCAGGTGCTGTAGATCCGGGCGCAACTCTAGGACGACTCCCATTGATTTGCAAGTTGACTGCAGGCGCTCCCGGAGAAAAATGCAGCACTCGCACATTAGCGGTGTTTGCAAGTGGGTCTGGGCTGTCCGTAGGGCGAGCACAGCCCAAAATGACCATTGACACTAAGGTAAATGTAGAGATGAACAAGTGTTGATATTTAGGCATATAAGTAACTTGTGTTGAGGTTATCTGGTTAAGCTATGCTCCGAATACTACGATATACCCAAGCAGCTGGCTTATGCAAAGCCAGCTGGTCGGCACAAAGATTCAGCCTTACAAGGCGTAAGAAACACGAGAGTAGAAATGAGCCCCATTGAACCCAAAGGGCGAGATACCGCTATAAGGTAGAATTCTACCGCTGTTGGCATTATTAGGAATCAGGATGGTCCTGTCGGGATAGACGTTGAAGATGTTGGTGCCGCCGACAGCAATGGTCAGTTTATTGAAGAAACGGTAGGAGACATCAATGTCAGTAATCCAGCGCGCACCAAAAGTTTGGTCAAAGACCGTAACATCTGGGTAGATGACGTTGTTGATAGTAATTGTAGGATTGATTTCTGGTAACTGACCAAAGGCTGGCGCAGCAACCTCTCCAAAGCGCACAGTGCGAAGCATCAGAGCAAAATCACCATAGCTATAGTTGAGCATGAGGTTAAGGTTAGTTTGCGGCTGACCACGTTCAATGCGGAAGCGTTCAATTCGGTCAATCAAGGTTTCATTAAGGTTGCCAAGTTCAGGTGGAGTGGGTGTATTGATGTTGGTGATTTGGTTTTGTGTATAGTTGAAGCCAGCAGTGAAGCGTAGCAGTCCATACTGACCTAAGTCAGCCGTGTAGCGCGCCACTACATCAAAACCTTGAGTGCGTGTATCAATGGCGTTTGTAAAGAAGCGCCCGCCACCAACCCCTGAGAAACCATTGCGAGCAAGAAAGTCACGGATTGCTGGGCCGATGAAATTCCCTGACAGCACAATGCGGTCTGTAACTGCAATGTTGTAGTAATCAATAGTGACCGAAAGGTTTGGAGATGGGTCAAGTGTTAAGCCACCAGCAAGATTAAGCGTGCGTTCAGGCTTGAGCGGCTTGGCACCCAAGGCACGAGCAACAGGGTCATCGACGGTGAAAGTCTTGATTTCAAACGGTACGCCACCAATAAAGTTGGTAGAGACCGTAGAAAACCCAATCTGTTGCATAGAAGGTGCACGGAACCCAGTACTGACTGAACCACGAATAGCGTAACCTTTGATAAACTCAAAGCGAAGGGCGGCTTTGCCGTTAATTGTGGAGCCAAAATCGCTGAAGTTCTCGAAACGTCCAGCAAGATTGAGTAGGAAGTTGTCAGTCAAGTTCTGTTCAGCCTCTGCGTAGAGTGCGACGCTATTGCGACCGATAGATTTGGCATCAACAGGCTGGAAACCGGGGAAGACTTGGATGCCTGCTGCTGCAAGTCCGCCACGAGTGCCATCGGCACGTAAGACCAAAGTATCTGGACCTCTGCCACGCATATACGAAGCAGGTTCGCCTTCACGAATGCCATACTGGTCGTTGCGATACTCAGCGCCAAATGACAAGTTCAGTGGAGCTTTTAAGCCCCAATAGAGCTGTGCACTTGCATCAGCATTAACAGTCGTTTGGAAAAATGAAATCGTGCCAGCGTAAGCAGAAGTTGGCGTGGGTGCGCCAACAGGTAAGCCCAGAATTGGGGCATCTTGTGGCGAGACAATCGCACCAAGTGAAGCGTTGTTGCTGTTTGCAACATTGAAATCGAAGTAATTACGACCGTGCACCGCACCAAAGTTCAAGTTCCAAATTCCAGCTTTGCCTTCAAGACCAGCCGAGAGAGAAAAATCGTAGATGTTGGTACGAATAGCAGGCAAAAAGCCATCGGGGTGCAAGGCAACGATGTTGCCGTTTGCATCACGAGAGCGTGCTACACGGTCGTCTTGTGGTGTACGGAAAAACCCAGTTGCATCCCCGCGTCGGTAGCTAAACCCGCCGAAACCATATGCAGCAAAAGTTTCCGAAATCGGTGTAGATAAGTTGAAGAAGAACATGCCATCTGTTGTGGCCGCATCTCCGAAGCGGTGGTTAATACGATTTGCGGAAGTTTCGCGAGGGTCAGGGTTACCATTAATAAGTGGGTAAAGCTGGCGCTCATCACGACCAGAGCGATTTGTAAAGCCTCTGTCGCGCAATTCGCCACTGATGTTGAGAAACCCATTGTCACCAATTCTGAAACTGTGTGAGAAGTCAGCTTGCAAAACCCGACCATCACCTTCAGTATTCTGCCCGAATTGGACTGAAAAATTGGTCGGTGCATCCTTTTTCAAGATAATGTTAATCACACCGGAAATCGCATCGGAGCCGTATTGTGCCGCAGCACCATCACGCAAAATTTCAATGCGTTCAATAGCACTAGCAGGAATGGCATTCAGGTCAACAGCGGCGGCACCGCGACCGATTGAACCATTGACATTGACAAGAGCTGAAGTATGTCGTCGCTTGCCATTTAGCAGCACCAAGACTTGGTCTGGACCCATACCGCGTAGTGTAGCAGGGCGAACATGGTCTGTGCCGTCAGTAATAGAGGGACGCGGGAAGTTATAGGAAGGCACAAGAAACTGCAGAATTTGGTTTGTCTCTACCTGCCCCATCTGACGTATTTCTTTGGCTGTAATGATGTCAATCGGTGCAGGAGACTCCGTAACTGTGCGGTCACTGCGGCGTGTGCCCGTAACCACAATCTCTTGAGCTTGGGCAAAAGTTTCGGTCAGCACAAAATCTTTAACGACTGTTTCCCCAGCTCCAACTTTGACTTTCTCTGTAACTGGTAGAAATCCGATGCTGGAGACACGCAAAGTGTACTCGCCTGGCGGAACACGAAAACTATACCGCCCGTCCGTTTGCGACACTGTGCCCAGCTTAGAATCGAGCACTTGAATGCGCACAAAGGGTAGAGGTTCACCAAACTTTGCATCGGTGACCTTGCCCGTGATAGTCCCGTATTCTTGTGCTTCTGAAAGTACGGGTATTAGGCTGAATGTGAAGCCCAAGAACCATGCTATGAATGCACGACGCTGTGCTAGCGTTTTAGCAACCAATATCATATCGAGAGCCTCGCTGTAGGTTTGTTGTTGTTGATAAAGTCATGTAGGTGAAAACTAAAAACTCGATTGAAAAATTCAAAAAGTGACAAAAATGCAACGCAGTACGATGAGAATTAGAGTCTAAGCAAGCAGCAGTGCATAAGAAGTATGCGAGCCTCCTTGCCTCCTCTTAAAGAAGGCTGGTGGAAAGAAAAACTTGGGGATACTCAAGGTATTCAACTCATGTCCGAAACCAGCGCATGGCATCGCTGGCATCATAGAAAACCTGCACATTGATACCAGCCAGACTGAGAAGATGGCTGAGAAGTTTGCCCAGCCCAAAGTGAAAAAAGTTGCTCACAATCAGTGCGGCTTTGCCTGAACACTTTTCCTTCAGCGAAATCAACACGGAGGCAAAATCATGCAGTTCTGCCAGCGAAGGAGAGTAGTGTAGTCGGCATAAATCCACCAAAACATTGAACTCGGGCTTGAAGCGGTCGTCATTAGCCACCCTCAAAATGCTTTCCAGCCCCTTTTGGAAATTGCCTACTCCTTCTACACGAATGGCAACCATTGACTCGGCTTCGAGAATATCAAATTCAAAAACCATGAATGCACGTGCGTTCGATGATGGTTGAAAAATTCAAAGATGCAATTCAAAGATGCAATTGAAAATGTTGGTATGCTTTTGGAAAGAGCAAAAGATGTCTAAAAAGCGGCAAAAGACAAATTTCGCCTGAAAGCTCGTCAAAATATCCAATTCTTGGCAAATTTGCGTATCTTGCAACGCTGTTGCAAACTCGCAGAGCTTCAACGCCAAAGAAGTATGAGTATTCTTACCATCACGATTTTCTTTCCTTTTCTTGCTTCACTCTTGCTATTCAGCTTTAGCCGTGAAAGCACTAAGCTCACCAAAATTTATGCCACACTGGTCACATTTCTGACGCTGGGTTTAGGAGTATGGCTGGGGCTAAATTTTCAAGCAAAAGGCGGTTTTGAGTTTGAGCATACTGCGCTCGAGCAGTGGCTGGGCAGTTCAGCAGACATCAAATACAGTGTGGGGCTGGATGGCTTATCACTGGTGCTCTTTGTCTTTACTACACTCATGTTTGCCTTTGTTGCACTTGCGTCGTGGTCGGTAGAGCAATCGGTGCGCGAATATTTCTTCTTTCTGCTGATGCTGGAGACCTGCATACTGGGAATTTTTGCGGCAACCGACCTCTTTCTCTACTACATTTTCTGGGAAGCGATGCTCATTCCGATGTATTTCCTGATTGGCATCTGGGGCGGCACACAGCGCACAGCAGCGGCAACCAAGTTTGTGCTCTACATGCTGACAGCGTCGCTCATCATGCTCGTCGGAATTATCTACATCGGATACTTGGGGCGAGAGGTCAATGGCGGAATTTTTACAACGGATTACCAAAAACTACTGACACTGCGCTTGCCGCTCGACATTGAGCAAGTTCTCTTTTGGCTCTTTGGCATCAGTTTCTTTGTCAAATCGCCTCTGTTTCCACTCCATACATGGGCGGCAGATGTGTATTCGGAATCGCCAGTAGGAGCAGTGCTGACAGGACTGCTGCTAAAAATGGCGCCTTACGCCTTGATACGCTTCAACCTCATGCTGTTCCCCGAAGCGGCATTTAGCTATGCACCGCTGATTGGCACACTGGCAGTTATCACCATACTCTACGGAGCATTAGTTGCCGCCGCGCAGCGTGAAATGAAACGCCTGTTAGCGTTCTCGTCAGTCAGCCACCTTGGATTTGTAATGCTTGGAATTTTTGCCTTCACGGAAGAAGCGTTGCAAGGAGCAATTCTGCAGATGATAAGTAGCGCACTTAGCACGGGACTGCTCTTTTTGATAGTCTCAAGGCTGGAAAGCCAATACGGTTCGAAGGATATGTATGACTATGGCGGCTTAAAGCAGAGCATGCCACTGGCAGCTGCTGCGTTTCTGGTAGCGATGTTGGCATCGGTCGGATTGCCTGGGCTATCGGGGTTTGTAGGTGAGTTTTTGGTCTTGAATGGCGCATTCAAATCGGCATCGTTAGGAACAGGGCTATATGCAGTGCTAGCAGCGATTGGTGTGATACTTGCCGTGGCATATATGCTGCCCATGACACAGAGAATTTTCTTCGGTCCGCGGCGAGAAGCCTTAGCCAAACTTCAGGATTTAGACCTGCGCGAAGCAGCCATCGCCACGCTGATGGTGATGGCAATGCTGTGGATAGGACTTGCCCCGAATACGGTCTTGAACGTCTCCGCTTCCTCATCGCGTGCCACACTGGAGCATGTCAAGGTGCTACCAAAACAAGTTCAAAACACTGTGAATTTTTAGGGTAGCGCAGCAAGTTTCTGCAAATTCAACGAGCTTAAAGTAGTATGGCACAAGATTTCTTACTGTCACTACCGATTCTGGTCGCAACGCTTTGGATTGTGTTGCTTATCGTGTGTGAAGCAACCTTCCAGCGCCACTTGCTCACAAAATATCTTTCGCTGATTGGTTTTGTGGGAGTGGCAGCGGCTACCGTCTATGTGTTTCCGCAGCAGGGCTTTGCCTTCAGCGAAATGATTCGTGCTGGCGCCGTGCAACACTTTGCCAATTTCATTTTTCTACTGGCAGGCGTGATTGTAACGCTGACCTCAGACCGCTATCTCGAGGAAGAAAAAATCTGGTTCGGCGAATACTACATCATCATGTTTATTTCCGTCTTAGGCATGATGCTGATGGCCAGTGCCGCCAACATGACGGTGCTATTTATCGGGCTGGAAACCATGTCAATTGCACTCTATGTGCTGGCGGGGTTGATGCGGCGCGATAAACGCTCAAGCGAAGCGGCGATGAAATACTTCCTGCTGGGCTCATTTGCGTCAGGATTTTTCCTCTACGGCATTGCTTTGATTTATGGCGCCACAGGCGAGATGGCACTGCACCGCATTGCCGATGTGTTGCAACTTCGTGGTGCCTCGCCACTCTTTTGGATAGGCTTGTCGCTTCTGATGCTGGGACTGTTCTTCAAAATCTCGGCAGTGCCCTTTCATCAATGGACGCCTGATGTGTATCAAGGGTCGCCAACGCCAGCAGCCGCGTTCATGTCAACTGGGGCAAAAGCAGCGGCGTTTGCAGCCATCATTAGTGTCATCAGCAACTTTTCAGCGCAGTTGCAGGGCAACTTAAACTGGTCGGTAGCGGTATCGGTGGTGGCTGTGGCGACCATGATTGTAGGCAATGTGGCAGCACTGGCGCAAGAACAGCTCAAGCGCATGTTGGCTTATTCCTCGATTGCACATGCAGGCTACATGCTGGTCGGAATTGCCGCTGGTGGCGCAGAAGGGTTTAGCGCCGTCATCTACTACACACTCATCTACACGCTTATGAATGTCGGGGCGTTCAGTGTGTTGGCGTTGCTGGAGTCGGAAGGATTAGGGGCAACATATAGCGATTGTGCTGGGGTCTTCAAAGATTCGCCGCTACTGGCAGGCGCCATGGCGATTTTCATGCTTAGTTTAGCAGGCTTGCCGCCATTTGGAGGATTCATTGCAAAATACAAAGTGTTTGCTGCCGCTGTCAGTGCTGGTATGGCATGGTTAGCCGTTGTTGGCGTGCTGGCAAGTGCCGTGTCGGCATACTACTATCTGCGTGTGATTGTTGCAATGTTCATGCAAGAGAAAAATCAGCCGCTGAAATTGCCCATGACCGCCTCGTCACTGACGCTGGCAGTGGTTGCACTTGCAGTCTTGCTCTTAGGCATTTTCCCCACCGAAGTGCTGAAACTTACCACCAAAGCTATAGAACTTGGATTTGCTCCGTAGCCATCTCTGGCTTGGTTGGCATCGCTGTAAAAAATTGGTGCTTAGTTCGTACAAGCGCTTTGCAAAAACCAAACTTGCACAGGGGTTCAATTAAGTGTAGCAAAAAATTAAATTTGTACAGGCTTAACAGCTATCAAGCTTACAACTTGCTATGAAACGCTTTCAAGATGCAGGCTATCTCTTAAGTTTGATTCCAGTAAGTCTGACGCTAATAGGCAATGCCTTGGGCGGATACTGGACACTCTCCAACATGCTCTTTACGCTGGTTGGGTTGGGTGTAACCGATTGGTGGTTCAAGGAACGGAAAAATCAGCCAGAGCCACATGCGCCACACTTTGCTGATAGCATTTTGCTCATCCATGTTGTTACGCACACTGCTGCTATTGCCACGCTGCTTGAAGGCATTGCAAGCACACGGCTCGCTGGAGAATTCTTATGGTTTGCAGCAATTTCCACAGGCATTAACTCTGGCGTATCGGGCATTATTGTAGCGCATGAGCTCATTCACAGAAAGTCAAAAATCTGGCAAGCGTTAGGGATTTGGAATTTGCTGCTGGTCAACTACGCCCACTTCTTCATTGAGCACATTAAAGCACATCACCGATATGCTGCCACACTCAAAGATGCCGCAACGGCACGCTATGGCGAAACTGTCTATGGCTTTATCAAACGCACCATTCCGCAGCAATTTCAAAGTGCCCTACATCTTGAAGCCGAACGCCTAAGAAAAAAAGGTAGGCCTCCGTTTGGATTAGAAAATTTTGTTGTTGCCTCAAGCCTTGTACAAGTAGCAATGACAGTAGGTATATTTCTGGCATTCGGCATCTGGGCAGGGGTGGCGTATCTGGTGCAGTCCGGCATTGCGATTTGCTTGCTGGAAATTACCAACTACGCACAACACTACGGACTGCTTCGCAACGAAAAAGAACGCATATCTGCCGAACACTCTTGGAACACTGATAACGCGTCCTCACGGTTTTTCCTTTTGGAACTGCCACGCCACAGCGACCATCACTACCATGCCGCTCGACCATATCAAGAACTGCAGACCTATCCAGAGAGTCCAACTCTGCCAACAGGGTATCTGGGAATGTTGCCTGTCGTGCTAATTCCACCACTTTGGTTTAGGATGATTCATCCAATTTTAGCGGCGCATCAGAGGGCAAAAACACAAAGTTGAAACGGATTCCACGAGGTGTCAGATTTCAGCAAGGCGTCCCGAAGCGGCTAGTGTTCGGAATTGCAGAATAGCGCTCGCTCTACATTTGCAAAATGATGCAATTCGCTGTGGCAAGATTGCTCGAGCGGTATTGGGTTAAATCACCATGGTTAGGAGAGGAGTTGGGCTAGCGCTTGACAAGCTGACTCTAATCGAGGCAACCTAATAAAAATTGCAAAAAAGCACTAACACCCTTTGCAATCCAAGTGCTTTTGGTATATTCAGCCGAAATGCTGGTGCAAAACAATGCGATTCAGACGCTTCTGGCTGATATTATTGCATGGGGTCTGTCCGCTGCTTGTTCAAGCGCAACACAACGAGAGTCAAAATCCGTGTAACGACTCACTATTCCTGAAGCTAAAAAGAATACCGCAAGCAAGTTTGACTGTTACAGAGCGCAAATATCTTGAACAAAAAGAAAAAGAGTGTGCGGAATTTGTAAAAAGTGGCGTATCGAAAAAAAGTCGTGTAGCCACAGATGCCCTTGAACAAGTCAAGAACAAGCACGCAGAAATTGAACAAGATTCAGGCGTAACGGCAGTGCATTTACCTGAAGCAAAAGAGCAAATGCTAGCATCGGTGCATCCAAAGCCCGTGACAGACAGTCAGGTGCAGAAAGATTCTGTTAGTGCGGCAGTAGATAAAATGGAGCCTGTGTTTACGCTGCGCAATGCAGGCATTTTTGCTGCAATTGTGGTAGCAGTCATCGGGATTGCTGTAGCACTGGGCAGCGTAACACCATCGCCATTTTAGACGATTTACCCAACTTCGATTCACTCAAACTTGGAGGAGGCGGAGCACATGAGCTACAAGTTTACAAAGAAGGACTTCAAGAAAATTGCCAAGGTGCTTTCTGCAAAAGACCCCATCATGGAGCACAATCATGCTCGCATAGAAATTGAGGACGTCATCAGTGGGCGGAAAGTGGCGCTGGAAATCTATCCTGAACTTGAAATTGGCGACCGAGTAGGAAATTTGGTGCAAATCTTCACACCGCTTGGACTGTTGCAACTGCACTTCTGCACTGATTATGTGGTCAGCGAAGAACTGGGCGAAGCAATTTTATTTGCTGAAAATGGTAGCAAAATTTCAGGGGTGGTGCTGGCAAAAGATGCAGGCGTGACCATCTACTCCAATGTCGATAAATCTCTACTCTCGAAAGACCCTTTCAAGCTTGCAGGCGAGGTCATTGGCTGTGCGATGCAATTGGCTCTGACTGAGCATAAACTGGCGGAAATCAAATAGCCGTGATTGTGCTCTGCAATACCACGCATCAATCCCTACCCAGAAAAAAACTCATGCAAGCCATTGAGCTTGTACTGCACTGTGAAAACTGTTGTGCTGGAGAAATTTCAATCGTGTATTGTGGCGACAAGTTTATCAAAAAGATAAACCGAACTTACTTGCAACACGACTATGCCACCGATACCATTTCTTTTCGCCTAAACGAAGGCAAAACCATTGAAGGCGAGTGTTATATCTCACTCAACACAGTGCGCCGAAATGCCCGCCAATACAAGCAAAGTTTTCTCGATGAGCTGCTGCGTGTAACTATTCACTCTGTGCTCCATCTTGTGGGATACGACGACGAAACCGAAGCCCAGCGAAAGGTCATGACCGAAAAAGAAGACTACTATCTCGCCCAACTTAAGCGCAGAAGCAAACAAATGTCCAGTGCAAATTCTAAAGCAAATAAGAAAAACCTTTCAAAGTGAAAAGACTTTGCTAAGCTAAATGTGCAAGTCTTTTCAATGTGAGAAAACTTGCAGAAGGTTCAAGCTGCGAAAAAATACCTGCCTGAAAACCCTTGATTTTACTGGTCTCGACAGACACCTCTATGAAAAAAGATGAAATAAAAATTGGCATTGAAATTGAACTACAGATGTGCAAATAATCTCAAAACCAAACTTGCACATCTTTTATGTCTACACGGCAGACTTTAGCAGCAGGAACGCAAGCGCTTGCAGAAGAAGTAAGCATTGTACCACGCACCAAGTATCGTTCAAGAAGAGTCGTAAGGCAGGCTAAACAAGAACCGCTTGACACAAGCTCCGAACTAAGCATAGAGAAAGAAGACCAAGAGGACCGCGTTTGGAAAACTTTGTTGAGAAATAGCATTGAGACGCCCGAAGAAGTGCATCGCATTTGGGGCGAAGATTTGCAAACCATGAGAGAACTCGAAAAAGAGTTCAACATTCGTATCAATCCGTATTACGCTTCGCTGATTGAGCAGAAAGGTGACCCGATTTACAAGCAGGTTGTGCCCAGCAAGCATGAGCTTATCAAAGGCTGCTGCGTCGATGACCCGCTTAACGAAGAGCGCGATTCGCCTGTGCCCAGCATTACACACCGCTACCCCGACCGTGTGCTATTCCTCGTGGCACATGAATGTGCGGTCTATTGCCGTTTCTGCACACGAAAGCGCAAAGTTGCCGATGCGTCAAAAATCAGCCTGAAGTATCTGCAAGCAGGAATTGACTACATTCGAGCGCATAAGGAAATTCGTGATGTGGTGCTCTCAGGCGGCGACCCCCTGACACTCTCTGACCGCCGCATTGAATTTATCCTCAAATCGCTCAGAGAAATTCCTCATGTTGAAATCATTCGCATTGGCACAAAAATCCCATGCGTTTTGCCGCAGCGCATTACCAAAAAACTTGTCAACATCATCAAGAAATATCATCCCGTCTATGTCAACACGCATTTCAATCATCCACGTGAGCTGACACCAGAAGCAAAACAGGCATGCGAAAGGTTGGTCGATGCAGGCGTGCCCGTAGGCAATCAGTGTGTCTTGCTCAAAGGCGTCAACGATGACCCCGAAACCATGCGAGCCTTGATGAAAGGATTGCTCAAAATGCGTGTGCGCCCATACTACATCTACCAAGCTGATATTGTGCGTGGCACGGAGCACTTCCGCACTCGAGTCGAGAAAGGATTGGAAATTATTCAAGCCTTGCGCGGACACATTTCAGGACTGGGCGTGCCGCACTTCGTAATTGATTCGCCCGGCGGCGGCGGTAAAATCCCACTCTTGCCACACTACATTGAGAAAATGGACGAACACGAAGTTGTAATGAAAAATTACAAAGGCGAAACCTATATCTATCCCCAAGTGCAAGAAGACCTGCTTGCGTCAAATGCACCAGAGACCATCCCACAAAATGCCGATTCAAAGCGTGCAGAAGGTCAAAACTGCACAGACAACTTCAATGTAGGCATAGAAATCCAAGACTACTTCTAAAGCGTAGCGCCTCTCAAAAAAAGAAATTCTGCGCCCCCTGCGTTAAATGTGTGTTAAATAAAGCAAGGCAAGGTCTCTGCAAGAAGATCTTGCTTTAAATTTGCCTTGCAGTCGTCTTCCCGTTTCCGATAACCAACATGATTGAAAGCGATGAGAAAAAACTTAATTCTGCTTTCCTTACTGATACTTTTCTCTAACTTGGCAGTGGCTCAACAAACACCGATTCCAATTCTACAAGCGCGCCAAAGACCAATTGGAACAGTTGTAACGATTGCAGGGCGCGTAACCGTGGGCTCAGAGTTCAGAGGTCCTGCCTATCTCCAAGATGGAACAGCGGGTATTGCTGTGTTCGACAACGCCATTCACAACGGCGCAGTAGCGATTGGCGATTCTGTGGTGATTACTGGACCGCTGAGCACATTTAATCAGTTGCTACAAATCTCTGGCACTGGTGTAAGTTTTCGAGTCATCCAATCTGCTGGACGAGTTGAGCCGCAACCGCGTGTGCTTACCATTGCACAACTTAACCAGCTTAGCAACGACCAAATTGAAGGACAATTGGTGCAAATCAACAATGTAACCTTCAATACACAGTCGTTTCAGGGCAACCAGAATTACATAGTCTCAGACGGCACAGGCTCTATTCAGTTGAGAATTGATGGCGATACTGACCTTGTTGGGGCAACTGCACCCACTGGTCCAACCACCGTGGTTGCCGTGGTCGGAAGATTCAATCAAACTCGGCAGATTCTGCCACGCTCACGCCGCGATGTAGGCGCACGTGAGTTTGTGATCCCTTTTGAGAATCGCTCAAAGGATGAAACCTTCGAAGTCTGTACATGGAACATTGAATGGTTTGGTGATTTAATGAACGGTCCAACCAACGAACTTTTGCAGTTGCAAAATGCAGCAACGGTCATTCAACGCATAGATGCCGATGTGTATGCGTTGCAAGAAATGAGCAGTGATGCGGCTTTTGCAGCTCTGATCGATACGCTCAATCGCCGTGGCTTTAGATGCAGAGGATTCAGAACGCCAACTGGTCAAATACAGCGTCTTGGGTTTATCTGGAAGCCATCGACCGTAGATTCAATCGCCTACCGCACAATTGCAGACTCAGGCAACTGGTCACAATTTCAAGGTATCAAGCGCTTGCCTGCGGAACTGACCATTAACGCACGCGTGCAAAGCGTTACACGCAGAATGAGAATTATCAACATTCATGCCGATGCAGGCGCAGGATTGAGCGACTACAACCGCCGCGTAAGCGATGCTCGATTTCTCAAAAACCAAATGGACCGTGAACTGCGCAACGAAGCCTTCATCTTGCTTGGCGATTACAACGACGATGTCGATGAATCAATTACACCAGGGCAGCCTACACCCTACGCAAACTTCATGAGTGATACAGCAAACTACCGTATCGTTACAGAATTTCTTAGCCGAAGGGGCGCGCAATCGTTTGCAGGGGTGGGCGCACAGATGATTGACCATATCTGTATCTCTCGCCAAATCTTTGCCGCACATCTCGATAGCACACAGCGCGTCGAAAATACCGTCTATATTCCAAACTATGTCTCGACAACATCAGACCATTTCCCAGTCTGGACCCGAATCGATTTGGGCAGGGTATCTTCAACACCTATAGAGCGACCAACCGTGCCGAAAGAGTTCGTGCTGGCTCAAAATTATCCGAACCCCTTCAACCCAAGCACCATAATTCGCTATGAACTGCCTACAACAAGCGACGTCAGCCTGAAAATCTTCGATATGCTTGGCAGGGAAGTAACCACACTGGTCAATACACGGCAGGCGGCAGGCACATATGAAGTCAATTTCAATGCGACGGGCTTAGCAAGCGGCGTCTATTTCTATCGCTTGCAAGCTGGTCCCTTCATGCAAACAAAAAAGATGATGCTGGTAAAATAGGCGTATCAAAGAGAATAGTGAGCAAAAATGTGCATGTAGAGGCGCTTTCCGCCTTTGCCTGCACCTTAACTTTTCATAGACGGCACAAAGAAAGGCAATGCATGGAAAACTGGCATGAAGGCAAGGGTGTGAAAACTGCTCACAATGTGATAACTTAAGTGCTCAATATCTGCCTGAAACCATGCAACAGCCGACCGACATGGAGCTGGAACAGCTCTTGGATGATGAAGAAAGTCTGCAGGCGCTTGCCCCAAAGCGACTGGAATTTCGTCTGCCAGCAAAACAAGGGCGAGAGCGGATTGATAAATTTCTGACGCGCCAAATTGAAAATGCCACGCGCAACCGTGTGCAAACCGCCATTGAGGAAGGACGTGTGCTGGTCAATGGTAAGCCTGTAAAAGCCAACTACAAGGTTTCCCCCGGCGATGTGATTGAGGTGATTTTCACTCACCCGCCAGCCCCAGAAATGAAGCCTGAAAATATCCCGCTCGATATCGTCTTCGAAGATGACTACTTAATCGTCATCAATAAGCCAGCAGGCATGGTGGTGCATCCTGCTTTTGGGAATTGGACAGGCACATTAGCTAATGCAGTGCTCTATCACAGCGGCGCGCAGCTCTCAAATCTGAATCAAGATGAACTGCGTCCCGGCATTGTGCATCGCTTAGATAAAGACACTTCAGGGCTCATTGTGGTCGCCAAAGATGATGAAACACACTATGCGCTTGCCAAGCAGTTTGCAGAACGAACTACAGAAAAACGCTACCAAGCCATCGTGTGGGGCGTGCCCAAACAAAGAAAAGGTGTCATCAAAACCAACATCGGGCGCAGTAAGCGCGACCGAAAAATGATGGCGGCATATCCATACGACGAAAGTGAAACAGCGGAAGGAAAACCGGCTATCACCGAATATGAGGTCATAGAAGATTTCACATTTTTTTCTTTGCTCTCGCTGACTTTGCACACAGGACGCACGCATCAGATTCGCGTGCATTTGCAGCATATCGGACATCCGATTCTTGCCGATGCTCTTTACGGCGGAGCGTCGGTGAGGCTTTTGCCCTTTGCACGAAGCGAGTCGTTTGTAAAAAATCTGCTCGAAAGTCTGGGGCGACAGGCATTGCATGCAGCAGAGCTGGCGTTTGTGCATCCTAAGCGACGAGAAAAAGTCTCCTTCACAGCGCCTATGCCAAACGATATGGCTCAAGCTCTCGAGAAAATCAAATGCATCCACCGCTCTTACGCCGACTAATCAAAATCATGCGTGAAAGCAAACAGTTTTGCTATCTCTGCTTGCTGCTCTGGACTTTCTCGGGATGTGCAGCGTCGCAATCGCCACAATCATCTGTCTTTGAGCTGGCGCCTGACGACCGCCCCGTCTATGAGCAACTGATGAGAGAGACGGATGCAGACCTTAGATACTTTCGCTCCTTTGACCTGACGCCAATTGCCTACCGCGTCGTTTTGCCCAAAGCAGAGCCCGATGTGGTGGTAGCGTTTATTCATGGCATTGCGGCGCAATCCAAGCTATACATACCGCTTGGCGATTCGCTGGCGAAGCGTGGCATTGCCACAGCCCTGTTGGACTTGCGGGGACATGGCTGTTCAGGTGGTGCACGCGGCGATGTGCCATCGCTGGACGCATTGGTGCGCGATGTGCGGCTGTTTTTAGATACACTGCGGCGCGATTTTCCAAACAAAAAAATCGTACTGGGCGGTCATAGCCTTGGTGCAGGACTTTCCCTGCGCTTTATCACCGAATTTAGCGAGCGCAAAAAGCTCTACACGCCGCCCGATGGACTGATTCTGATGGCAGGCGGATTCTTAGCAAATCCACGATGCGATAGTCTCGAGCTGGCAGAGCGACGTCAGTTCCTGCGGCGCGGCGCATTTGCAACTCTGGACGGATGGAAAATGGCAGCAGTTTTTCCCGCCGCTATCCTTAACCTCAAACCTTATCCGATAAAGCTAATTTTGCCAGAAGATGAATTGGTGACAAAAGCTATCAGAGATACGCTACTGACCACAGAATACACCATGCAGTTTCTTTTTGCCGCATTCCCAACCGATGTAGCGCGAGCTTACCAACTGATTAAATGCCCAACGCTACTCGTCGTTGGGCAGCGCGATGAACTGGTACGCATTTGCGATGCTGATGCATCCTTGCAACGGCTCATCAACGCCGAACAAAAAGAACTGTTCGTGGTCAAAGATGCCAATCACATCAATGTCATCTGGAAGTCGGCAGGCGCAGTTGCCGATTGGATTAAGCAAAACATTGTAGCGGGTGCGCTGCCCGAACAAACGCCCCCTGAATAACTCAAATTCAGCTTTCCTAAAGCACCAATCAAGGCGCGCCAGAGTTAAGAGAGAACTTAATTGGAATTGTCATCCAGCACTTAACCGGTCTGCCGTTCTGAATCGCAGGTGAATAAGAAGACTTCATAACGGCGTCAATCGCAGCTTCTTCAAAGGCTTCAATGCCCGTGCTTTTTATCACTTGAGCCTTCTGCGGTTTGCCATCTTTACCAATAAGCACGCGTACGACAACGCGACCTTCAAGCCCAGCTTTACGAGCAATTTCAGGATAGACAGGCTTAACTTGATTGACAAACTGCGGCTCTTTTTCAAGTGCCACGAAAACATCAGGGTCAGGATCTTCCTGCTCTTTGGGGTCTGCCAGCGACAGGCTTTCGCCACGACCTAATGCACTGGCTACATAGCGTTGAGCATCGGCTAAGCCGGTGGTATCCTCACCTGTAACCACGCCTTTTTCAATCATCTCTTTAAGTTTTTCTTGCGTGGCGATAGTGCGAGTAGGCGGCGCTTCTTCATCTTTGACGCGCTTGATTTCGCCAACATCTGGTGATTCTGGCGGCTTGATAGCGGCAGCTGGCGGTGGTGGCGGCATCTTCTCATCCATCGGCGGCGGTGGCGGTAAATCGACAATGCTTACCGTTCGCGTAACATTAACCGTAACCGCTTCCTCAGTATCGCCTTCCAAATGCGACTTGATAAATTTCCAACTGACATAGCTGAAAATCAGTAATGCCGCAAAAGAACTGGCAAGCAAGACCCCACGCGCCAAATAAAGATGCGTGTATTTGCGCAGAATCAGACCACCGTAAGAAATGTGACGCAAGTTTTCCGTATCCAAGTATTCAAGACGAACAAAAGTGCGTGGTGACGGCGGTGTCGGCGTCGGAAGCGGGTCATGGGACTGAGCGGGCATTGAGGAGACTGCGCGATTTGCTTGCGCCTTCTCTTGACTTAAAACTTCTGCCATAGCTATTCTCCTTTACTACTGCTTTGCAATTGCTCTCACAATCATGCACTACACAAAGCTAAAAAAACTCTGCAAATTTTCTTCTCGAATTTCTAAAGAAAATCAGGGTATAAACACAGACCTAACCTTGTGAAAATGGTAGAAGCAATGCATTTGTGTATCTTTAAAATTCTATGAAGCTCTGAAGACCAATTGCTGTATGTTCATCTGTTCCAAGCGGCTCAAACCTTTGCGTGAGGGCACGCATCAAAACATTTTTCAATGATTCAAACAGTGAGGGTTCAATGAAATACAACTTTGCTGAAATTGAAAGAAAGTGGCAAGCCTACTGGCAGGAGAATAAAACCTTCCATGTAGTAGAAGACCCTACAAAGCCGAAGTTCTATGTGCTGGATATGTTCCCCTATCCAAGTGGAAGTGGCTTACATGTTGGACATCTGGAAGGCTACACCGCAACCGATATTGTGGCACGATTCAAACGCCACAAGGGATTCAACGTATTGCATCCGATGGGTTGGGATGCGTTCGGATTGCCTGCCGAGCAATATGCGATAAAGACAGGCACGCATCCGCGCATTACAACCGAGCAAAATGTGCAAAGTTTCAAGCAAACGCTCATGCGTTTTGGATTTTCCTACGACTGGTCGCGTGAAATCAATACCACAGACCCAAACTACTACAAATGGACACAGTGGATTTTTCTCAAGCTCTATGAAAAAGGTTTAGCCTATACAGCCGAAGTGCCTGTAAACTGGTGCGTGGAGCAAAAGGTGGTCTTGGCAAATGAAGAAGTGCCAGAGTATTTGGAAAAAGGCTTCACGGTCATTCGCAAGCCGCTACGCCAATGGGTGCTAAGAATTACAGCCTACGCCGAGCGATTACTGCAAGATTTAGATGAGCTCGACTGGAGCGAGAGCATCAAGGAGATGCAGCGCAATTGGATTGGCAGAAGTGAAGGCTGCGAAATTGATTTTCAACTCTCGAGCTCGACGGAAAAAATTACCGTCTTTACTACACGACCAGACACGCTATTTGGCGCCACATACATGGTGCTTTCGCCCGAGCATCCGCTGGTCGAGCGCATCACCACGCCCGAGCAACGCAAGCTGGTAGAAGCCTATCAAGCCGAAACCGCCAAGAAAAGCGATTTGGAGCGCACCGATTTGCAAAAGGAAAAAACAGGCGTATTTACTGGCAGCTATGCGCTCAATCCTGCTACCAAAACTGCCATTCCAATCTGGATTGCTGATTATGTGCTCATGAGCTACGGCACAGGCGCCATCATGGCAGTGCCAGCACACGACGAGCGAGACTGGGAATTTGCCAAAAAATTTGGACTGCCAATTCGGGAGGTTGTGCAGTCGCCATACAGTGTGCAAGAACGAGCGTTTGTTGGCAAAGATTCGGTCTGCATCAATTCAGCTAACGATGAAATTTCAATCAACGGCTTAGCTTTCAAAGAAGCCTCAGAAAAAATCATCGCATGGCTGGAATCAAAAGGCATTGGGCGACGCCGCGTCAATTACAAGCTGCGTGACTGGGTCTTTTCTCGCCAGCGCTACTGGGGCGAGCCTATCCCCATGAAATACTACCAAGATGAAAACGGTCAATACACCATTTTGCGACCGGAAACAAATCTGCCATTAGTGTTGCCCGATGTGGAAAAGTATGAGCCATCTGGCACAGGAGAATCGCCACTAGCAAATATCACAGACTGGCTGTATGGCGAAGATGAGTATGGCAAATTCCGACGTGAAACCAACACCATGCCGCAATGGGCAGGCAGTTGCTGGTATTACCTACGTTTCAAAGACGCCCACAATCCAAACGAATTGGTATCGCCAGAAAAAGAAAAATACTGGGGCGCCGTAGACCTCTATGTGGGAGGAGCCGAGCACGCTGTTTTGCATCTGCTCTATGCACGCTTCTGGCACAAGGTGCTCTACGACTTAGGGCTGGTCTCAACCAAAGAGCCATTCCAGAAACTTTTCAACCAAGGCATGATTTTGGGCGAAGATGGTGAGAAGATGTCTAAATCGCGTGGCAATGTGATTCCCGCTGATAAAGTGCTGGCAGAGCACGGCGCCGATGCCACGCGCCTCTACGAAATGTTCTTGGGTCCGCTCGAGCAAGTCAAACCGTGGAGCACAAAAGGCATTGAAGGTGTCTCAAGATTTTTGGGAAGAGTGTGGCGCTTGGTTTTCAAATCACATGAGACAGAAGAATATGACTTGATTGTCGATGACCGACCAATGAGCCCCGAAATCGAGCGCGCCATGCACAAGACCATCAAAAAAGTAGAGGAAGATTGCGAAAACTTGCGCTTCAACACGGCAATTGCCGCCATGATGGAATTTGTCAATCTGCTCACAAAAGAAAATTGCCATAATCGCACGGCAATTGAAAACTTGCTCATCATGCTCTCGCCGTTTGCTCCGCACATTGCCGAAGAACTCTGGCAAGCGCTGGGACACACAGAATCCATCGCAAATGCACCTTATCCAAGCTACAATCCTGACTTAGCCAAAGACGAAGTGGTAACAATTGCTGTTCAGGTCAGTGGAAAATTGCGAGGCACATTTGAAGCGCCAGTCGGCATCACCAATGAAGAACTCATTGCCCGTGCCATGCAGGTCGATACCGTGCAGAAATTCATCGGCGGCAAAGAAATCGTAAAGAAAATCGTCGTGCCCAACAAGCTCGTCAATCTTGTGGTCAAATCATAAACCGAGTAAGGAGCGGCAGGAATCGGCGCCAAACACGAACCTAACGAACCAGCAAGTATGAATGCAGAAGCCCAAGCGCAAACCAAGACCAACGGACCAGCAAGTGTCATCTTCATCAAAGGCGCAAGAACACATAATCTCAAGAATATTGATGTACGTATTCCACGCAATAAGTTGGTGGTCATCACTGGCGTAAGTGGGTCGGGCAAATCCAGCCTTGCGTTTGATACGCTTTATGCCGAAGGGCACCGCCGATATGTGGAATCCATGTCTGCCTATATCCGGCAGTTTCTGGAACGTATGCAGCGTCCAGACGTGGATTACATTTCAGGCATTGCGCCTGCAATCGCTATTGAGCAAAAAACCATTTCCAAAAATCCACGCTCTACGGTAGGCACAGTAACCGAAATCTACGATTACCTGCGCCTGCTCTTTGCACGCATCGGCAAAACCTATTCGCCCGATACGCACGAAATGGTGCTCAAGCACTCGCCTGAAGATGTGCTCATCCAAATGCGGTTGCTGGAAGAAGGCTTGAAGTGCTACATCTGTTTCCCCTTCCCACATCACAAAGACGAAAACAAAAAAGACCGCACACTCACCGAAGAACTTCAAAATCTCAAGAAAAAGGGATTTTATCGCATCGTGCATGGCAAAAATATCTTGGACATCAGTCAGGCAGAAGAGGAGAAAAAATTGCTCTCGCTCTCAAAAAAAGAGCAAGAAAAATTGCTGGTGCTGGTCGATCGCTTGGTGCTCAAGCACAACGACGAGACTTTTTCACGCATTACGGAAGCCGTAGAAACTGCATTTGCCGAATCAAATGGATACTGCACGGTGCGTGTCTTAGAGGGGCGAGATTATTCGTTTAGCGACAAGTTTGAGCTCAATGGTGTCGAGTATGAAGAGCCAACACCGCAACTTTTTGCCTTCAATTCCCCTTACGGCGCATGCCCGACCTGCCAAGGCTTTGGGCGTGTTGCTGGCATTGATGAAGACGCAGTCATCCCAAACAAAGCACTCTCGCTACGCGATGGAGCAATTGTCTGTTGGAACTCGGAAAAGCATATCCGACATCTTCATGCTCTGATTCGCATTGCGCCAAAGTATAACATCGCCTTGGATGTGCCTTATAGCAAACTGCCTGCCAGTGCCAAAAAGCTGATTTGGCAAGGCGCGCCGAAAGATGGTTTTCTGGGCATAGATGGCTTTTTCAAAGAGGTGGAAAAAGAGGCGCAATACAAAATGCACTATCGCGTATTGCTGAATCGCTACCGTGGTTACACCACCTGCCCAGATTGCGGCGGCTCGCGCCTGCGCAAAGAAGCCTTGTATGTGAAAGTGGCGGGCAAGACCATCTTCGACATTGTGCAAATGAGCATCGCTGAAGCATATGAGTTTATCAAGAACATTGAAATCTCACGCTTCGATAGGGAAATTGCCCAGACCATTTTGAATGAGTTAGAAAAACGCTTGGGCTACTTGGTAGAAGTTGGAGTGCATTACCTGACGCTGAACCGTCCAGCCAACACACTATCGGGCGGCGAATCGCAGCGCATCAATTTAGCCACATCGCTGGGCTCATCGCTCATGGGCTCGATTTACATCTTAGATGAACCTTCAATCGGATTGCATCAGCACGACTCTGCGCGACTCATTCAAATCTTGAAGAAACTGCGTGACATTGGCAACACGGTTGTGGTCGTCGAGCACGACCGCGAAATCATTGAGGCAGCTGATGAAGTCATTGACTTAGGCATTGGTGCAGGTCGTCATGGCGGTTCATTGGTGTTTCAAGGCTCACCAGCTGAAATTGTCCATGCGCCAAATTCACTGACAGGCAAATACCTGAAGAATAAGCATGCGATTCCTGTGCCCGAGCGCCGCCGTCCAGTCAGCTTTTCAAAAGCTATTGAAATCGAGGGAGCGTTAGAAAACAATCTCAAAAATATCAATGTCAAATTTCCGCTGGGCGTTATGACCTGCGTGACAGGCGTAAGCGGTTCAGGCAAATCAACGTTGGTGGGCGACATTCTCTACTTGGGTCTGCTAAAGCAAAAGGTCGGCACCAGCGAGAAAGTTGGCACGCACAAAGCCCTGCGCGGTGCGCATCTGATTGAAAAGGTCGAAATCGTTGACCAATCGCCAATTGGGCGCACCAGCCGAAGCAATCCTGCCACATACATGAAAGTCTTTGATGATATTCGCGTGCTATTTGCACAAACGCAGTATGCCAAACTAAAAGGCTGGGATGCAGGCTATTTTTCGTTTAACATTCCGGGCGGGCGCTGCGAAGCGTGTGCTGGTGAAGGCGTCATTCGCGTCGAGATGCAATTTCTTGCCGATATCGAAACAGTCTGTGAAGCCTGTAACGGCAAGCGCTACAAGGAAGATACGCTAAACGCGCTCTACAAAGGCAAATCCATTGCCGATGTGCTCAACATGACCGTAGCGGAAGCATTAGAATTTTTCAGCGACCAAAAAAGCATAACCAAAAAACTGAAAATCCTGCAAGAGGTTGGATTAGGCTATCTGCAACTGGGGCAATCGGGTAGCACGCTCTCGGGAGGAGAAGCCCAACGGCTCAAACTTGCTTATCATATTGCAAGCAGTGAGTCAAAAAATAGTCTCTTCATCTTCGACGAACCGACTACGGGCTTGCACTTCGACGACATTCGCAAACTCATTGACTGCTTCAATCGCCTGCTTGAGCAAGGAAACACCTTGGTCGTCATTGAGCATAATCTCGACCTTATCAAGCAAGCCGACTGGATTATTGATTTAGGACCCGGAGCTGGTGAGGAAGGTGGTGAAATTGTTGCACAGGGCACGCCAGAGGAAGTGGCGCAATCGGAACGCTCCTACACAGCAAAGTATCTACGCGAGTATCTTAGCGGCAAACCAGCAAACCAACCTGATGCCGAAAAAGCTCTCACTTGCTGAACAAAAAAAGCGTGCGGCACGCATCAAGCTGGTGCTTACTGACAGCGATGGCGTGCTGACCGACACAGGCGTCTACTACTCAGAACAAGGCGAAGCCTTCAAGCGCTTTTCCATACGAGATGGCATGGGCGTCGAACGGCTACGCAATTTGGTTGGTATTGAAACCGCAATCATCACTGGCGAAGAATCGGGTAGCGTGAAAAAACGTGCGGAAAAATTGAAGTTACCGTTTCTCTACTTGGGCATCAAAGATAAACGCGCCTGTCTGGAACGAATTTTACAAGAGACGAACCTGCAACTGGAAAATCTGGCATACATTGGCGACGATATGAACGATTGGGAAATTTTACATGCGATTGGTGAAAAAGGGCTGACAGCAGCGCCAAGTGATGCCTTGCCAGCAATTCGTGCCATTGTGCATTATGTGTGCAAAGTGCGTGGCGGATACGGCGCCTTTCGCGATTTTGCCGAACGATTGCTTTACCTGCGTGGCAAAAAAAGTGCCATGCAGCCCTGAAAAAAGAAGTAGGCAGAGCATCTCTGTGTTTTGCGATGACAGTAGTCAGTCATGCTGAGTGAAGCGAAGCATCCACATCGCACTGGATTCCTCAATGGCGCTCGAAATGACATCGCAATTGTCATGCTGAACGGAGCGTAGCGAAGTGAAGCGTCCACACTTTCCTGTTGTCATGCTGAGCGGAGTGCAGCATCCACGCAATGGATTCCTCGCTGGCGCTCGGAATGACAGAAAAAACGCTCGGAATAACAGCAAAAAAGCGTTCGCAATAACAAAAGACAAGTGCAGAACAGTGCCGCAAACCCTACGCATTCATGTCAAGCTGCATTAGTTAGGCAGCAGCGGATTCAATGTGCAGCACTTGGGTCAGATTCATGGTCTCAAAGACCTTTTTGAGGTTAGGAGTTGGGTTAGCGATGATGAGCTTGGCACCAAGTTTTTCAGCTTTAACATGTAAGCGAATGAGCAAGCCAACACCAGAGCTATTAGCAAAAAAGACATTGCTAATGTTCAAGACAACTTCTTTTTGCCCCGCTTCCAGCAGCCGAGTAACTTCGTTGTATAGGGGTTGAGATTGCTCTCCGCCCCAAAGTTCGCCACTGACCTCAATGACGGCACGCGACGATGACACTTGCGTGTTCAGAGTCAGTGAAGTGAAGTCTTCGTCGTTGTTGCGTGGCAAAGAGAACGTAAGAAGAAAAATGCTATGCATGGTGCTGTCTTGAGTTCAAGGTTTATTTAACTGCTTGCCAGTCACGCGCATAGCGAAAATCAATACCAAGCGTGCGTGACGACAGTTTTGCAATTACAGGCGTCATACGCTTGAATTGATTGCGGACGACAAGCCGCCTTGTTTTACTCAAAAACTCCCAAGAAGTTCCATTCTTTAAGAGCTCTTCATCAGAGAGGCGCAAATCTATCATTTGATAAAGCAGCTTATCGACTTCAGCGTAGGTGAAGCCAAGTTCATCTTCATCGGTTTGTCCTTCCCACAAATCTGCGCTGGGTTTTTTTTCTATGATGCAGCTGGGGATGCCGAGATGTTTAGCAAGTTCCCACACTTGGGTTTTGTAAAGGTCGCCAATCGGGTTGATGGCTGACGCCATATCGCCAAAGAGTGTGCCGTAGCCCAAGAGTAGCTCTGTTTTGTTGCTGGTGCCGATGACAAGACGATGGTCACGCATGGAGATATCGTAGAGCACAATCATGCGCATCCTTGCCATCACGTTGCCGCGCCGCACTTTGTCAGTGACTTGTTGAGCGGCAAAATATGCATCCACCATTGGCGTAATGTCGCAGAGCTCGTAGGCAATACCAAGCTGATGCGCCAGTAATTTTGCATCGGCAAGGCTATCGGGGCTACTGGTTTTGTAGGGCATCATCACAGCAAGGACGTTTTCTTTGCCCAGCGCACGCGTGGCTAACGCGCATGAAACCGCTGAATCCACGCCGCCCGATAAGCCAACGACAACTTTCTCAAAACCAACCTTGCGAACTTCACAGCGAATGAAGTTGAGAAGAATTTCTTCAACCATGCGGTAATCAATGTTTGCAGGAAAATTCACTTGAGTCATAGTTGATAAATGGTTTAACGCTTTATAGCAAGTTCATCTTCGACAATTTGTCCATCACGCATGACGATGATGCGGTCTGCAATCTGCGCCACATCGCTGGCGTGGGTAGCAATAATAAAGGTTTTATTTTCTTCGTGTGCAAGGGTTTGAATCAGGTCTAAGACCTGTGCTGCATTTTTAGAGTCTAAGTTGCCTGTCGGTTCATCGGCAATGATAAGGTCTGGGTTGTTCATCAAGGCGCGAGCGATGGCAGCGCGTTGCATTTCTCCGCCTGAAAGCTCAAAGGGCTTATGCGAAAGCCGGTGTGAAAGACCGACACGCTCGATAAGCATTTGCGCTCGTGCCAAAGAAGCTTTGAAGTCAATGCGAGCCAGCTCACTGGGAAGCATGACATTTTCTAACACTGTCAGCGTAGGCATAAGATTGAAAAATTGAAAAATGATACCCACTTTCTTACGGCGAAAAGCTGTAAGGTCACGCTCGCTCATGGTAGTAATGTCTGTACCATCAATGATGACTTTGCCGCATGTGGGTTTGTCAATTGCAGAAAGGATGTTGAGAAGTGTGGTTTTGCCGCTACCTGAACTGCCCATTAGCGCAATTAGTCCTGCCTGCTCAATTACCAGTGAAATGCCTGAAAGGGCATAGACAGGAGATGATTTTTCATTGTAGATTTTGACAACGTCTTTGAGTTCAATCATTGTGCCTATAAGAGAAGTTGTCTTCAAAAACGCCGCTACTCTAAAAGACGTTCAGGATAAAGTCTGTATCTTTGAGAGATTCAACCAAAGCTGAAGCATATCCAAAAATATGGTTGATTTCAAGGAAGCGGCGCAGAAAGCGCTCTCACACTTTCGAGATGTGATACAAAGTGCGGCGTATCAGAATATCTGTGTGGAGGAAATTGAGAAATCAGAAGATGGACAATTTTGGTTCGTAACAATTGGTTACGATGCACCGACCAACGATTCGTCATATGCACTCTCTAACACAGTGCGCCGTTACAAGGTCTTCAAAGTCGATATTCTGACCGAAGAAGTGGTCTCCATGAAAGTGCGAAATTTGGACTAGCGCTTACAGGTCGCCTGCAATAGGGCGTAGGACAATTTCTTCGACGCTGGTGCGTTCAGGCTGCAAGTAGGCGGCTACGACAATTTTAGCGACATCTTCAGGCATCATCATACGAGATTGGAAGGTTTGAGCCGCTTCACCCCACATTGGCGTATAGACTGCGCCGGGCATGACATTGGTGATGCGCACATTGCATTTGCGTCCATAAAGACGCAAGACTTCCACTAAGCCTTTCTGACCAAATTTTGACATGCAATAAATTCCGCTTTGCTCAAAAGGAACTTCAGCGGCAACCGAAGTGATGAAGATGATGTGACCGCTGCGCCGCTGCTGCATGTCCCTGAAAATGCGCTGCGTAAGGAAGAATGTGCCTTTGAGATTGATGTTGATGGTGTAGTCGAAATCTTCTTCAGTAAGCTCTAAGATGTCTTTGAACCGCCCGACCCCAGCGTTATTGACAAGGCAATCAACTTTGCCAAAACGCTGCAGAGCACAGGTATAGATTTTTTCAATGTGTTCAAGCTGGGCAATATCGGCGACGCAGATTTCGGCTTCAACTTGATGGGCATGGCACTCTTGTTGAAGCGTCTCTAAATCGGAACGGGTGCGTGAGACAAGCAACAGTTGCGGCTCGAAGTCCGGCGACTTACACTTGGCAAACTCGAGGGCAAGATGACGACCAATGCCCTTGCCTGCTCCAGTGATAAGAATAACCGACATGGTGCAGCGTTTAGAAAAGGGAAAGCGTTCCAAGACGGATGAATCTTGAAACGCTTTCTACGGTGTCAGAGATGCAGACATTAGTAGAGCTTTGCCCCTGGAGCTCTGATGTATGCAGCAATTTTCCTCGCTTCGTCGTCCGTAAAAGCCTTAGAACGGTCTTGCTTAGCAAGGCGCTGCATCCACTGAACAAGCTCGAGGGTTTTGGCATCATCTTTCATCCACTTCTGCTTCATTTTGCCAGCGTTAGCGGTCAGCGAGTGGCATGCGGCGCATTTCTTTCGGTAGAGGGCTTCATGAGCCAGTGCATCTTGTCCAGCTGAGGCAGGCACAATTGCAGCATCAGGAGCTGGTGCAGCTGGCGTAGGCTTAGGTTCCTCAGCTGGTGCTGGTTCTGCAGAGGCTGTACTGGGTGCTGCTGCTGGCGCAGGTGCAGCAGAAGTGGCTTTCTTTTCTTTTTCCTCCTTGCGCTTCAAAAATTCTTTCATCAAGTAGTTTTGAATCTTGAAGACATCAGCGTCTTCGACTTTGATGGGCTCGCCCTTAGAATTTTTGGACGCAAGCATCTTAGCTACAAACTCATTGACCTTGGACTCCGAGACGATGAAGGTTTCATCGAACTGACGGAACTGCTCTGGAAAGTCATACTTCTTCATCAGTTCGTCATATTCAGCCTTTGCAGCGTCGACGGAAGTCAAGGCTGGCGGTGTAGCCTCGCTGGCTGGGACAGCTGGCGTAGGTTCTTCGCCATTGAGCTGGGCTACCGTGCGCGGTGCCGGGCGACCATCTTTGAACATTCTGACTTCACGCGGGTTGGTGGAAACGACACCAATCCATGCAAAGAAAATGGACGCCATACCCACAAAAATAATCGGCAGGAACCAGCCGGAATTATATTGCTGAACGAACTTGCCAGCAATCCATACAGTAAGGCTTGCGCCAAGGAACAATGCTACATACCGGATGTAGGTGTAGCCGACTTTGCTAATCGGAACGCCATTCCAAGCGGCAACCGCCACATAAATGAAGAAAATAGCCAGAATGCCTAATACAACCGCAAGGAATAGCTTAATTGATGATCTGTCCATAGTTTGCTAAAGTTTAGTTTGTTGTTACAGATACCTATGTGTTCCAATACCTACAACATCGTGTGCAGAACCTATGCACACTCGGTTTGCAGGTAAGGCTTACCTCCCAATGAAACCACTCTAATTTACGTAAAGTTCTTAGCCAAGAGAGAGAGCGCGCTAGCAAAGTTAGCATATGATGAAAAGAAACCGTCTCCGCCCATAGAAGCAGTTGCCTAAAAACTCGTCCATTTCGACTGTATCAAAAAAACTAGCTGATGGACTAAGTTTTTGATACATCTATCGGCAAGTCTGCTATTGTACTGGCTTAAGAAGTCAGCCGATGCCGATACTTTTTTTCATATGCGGCGGTAATGTATTGCTCAAGTGTCATAAGGTGGTCAATGCCTAAAATGCGCTTCGGAACGGTCATATCACAAGCCATGCTGTCGTAGCTGAAATCGAGAAGGTGAATAATGCCCCATGCTTGTTCCCAAATTGGTTTAAGTATTTCGCCAAGCACGCGTAGTGGTGTAAGCGGAATGTGAAATGCAATCACTGGTTTGCCTTCGTATTTCAAGCGTACTTTCGACCACTCTTCGACAAGCTCGTCAAAGGTCATGATTCTATCGCCACCAATTTCAAAGGTTTTGTTCATGCATTCAGGATTGCCAATGGCGGCGACATACATTTTAGCGACATCTTGTTCAGCCAACATCTGAGTTGTAGTTTTGCCGTCGCCAAGCACAGGAAAAATGTTCGTGGCTTGCACGAAAGGCTCGCCACGATAGTAGAGCTCATAGAAAAACCCACATGGTCGGAAAATGGTGTAGGTAAGACCGCTTTCACGAAGTTTTTCTTCAGTCATCAACTTTGCCCATACAAAGCTATAGCCAAGAGAATTTTTCGGAAAGAGCGTAGAGGTAAAAATAAACTGCTTGACATGGTTTTCTTGTGCAGCAGCAATAGCGTTCATTTGTCCAAAATGTTCGGCATTGCCGCGCGAGACAGCAGTGCGGTCTTGACCGGCACTGACACAAGAGATAACCACATCCACATTGCGCATGGCTTCCACTAAGCTGGCTTTATCCATAATGTTGCCATATGCAACTTCGAACTCTGGTAAGCCAGCCTCAAATGCGGCTTGCAATTTTGCTTTAGATTCAGGGCGCACCAAGCCGCGCACTGCATAGCCTTTGGCTTTGAGCAGAGGCACAAGCTCTCTGCCTAAGACGCCAGTGGTGCCAATAATGAGGACTCGTGTCATAAATGTTCTCCCTTAAGTTAAGTGGTTGTGCTGATAGGCTTACTAGAACATGGTGCCAAATCTGATGCGATGCGCCGAGTTCGAAGAGTGTGTCTTGTTCAACAGGCACTGCATGCTTTGCACCTTAGCCAGAAGATGCCCATTGTTGAGGCACCAAATTTCCGTTAAAACATCAAGTTGCAGTGTCAGCTTTGCTCATTTAAGCGCCTGAAGAGCAATCCTTGACCAAGAAAATAGCTTGAAGCAATCAACCTCATGACGGAAGACAACCCAAGTTAAATCTTACTCGAATGTGCACTAGCGCGTCAATGCAAGACCGCAACACACTATGCTTATTTGAGATAAGCACGGTTCAAGATGCGCAGGTCTGGCTACAGACATGATTGAGAGTCGGTTACAATTGTGTCGCTAACTCTCTGCAGCATGAACCTAATCTGCGGCGATAGCCAACACGCGCTCCAGCGAGACTTTGCTTTCTCTTTGAAGTTTTTCCTGCGAAAATCGTGGTAGCATCAATGTGGCAATGCTAAAAGCAAGAATTTCAAGTAAAAAGACGGCACCATAAGCCAAATTTGGGCTTGCAAATGTATAAAGCAGAAAATCGCGGATGGCGCCCATGCCAAGCTCACCTGAAAAGTTGGCAAGACTCTGCGCTGTGCCCCAAAGTCCAAGGTAGAGCCCCGTGCGCCCAGCATGCATTGATATCATGAACACAATATTGCTGACTGTAGAGCAGCCTAAACCTACACCGATGACAATCAGCCCTGTGTAAAGAAGCGCAGATTGATGCCATAGACCAGAGAGAAGCAGAACGAAAAACCCAACTGCAGCAACTGTGTTGCCAAATGCGATGGCAGTTTTCAGACCGATGCGATTGATGGCAAAACCTGTGATAAGCATAAAAAGAAGTTGCGTGCTGCCCAGATACTGCCTGAACTTTGTGGTTTCACTTACACTTAAGCCGTGCACGTCGGCGCCAAAAGGCTCCATGATAAGCTCATTGCCAAATGCGGCAAAAATGGAGATGAAGACGTAGAAAAAAAATCCCTTAGTTAAAGGCGAGGCATTTATCAGGGCAAGTGATTGCAAAAATGTTAGTGAAGGCTCGCTTTGTTGCCGCACCGAGTCTTGATGACGGCGCTCTAAGCCAACTATCGTAAGTGTGCCAAGCAAAAAAGAAATGAGGCTGGCGTTGCGCATAGCGTCAATAAGCTTTTCGTGCGTGAAATCCTTCAGCGCCTGACTCATAGCGACGGCAGTAAAAATGCCAGAGAGTACCATCAGAATCCAGCTGACGGCGGCAACTTTGCTGAGTGATTTTTCACCTACATAGTCGGCAATCAGAGCATAGTAGGTTGTCAGGGAAGCATGGTAACCAATGCCAAAGATGGTGAAAACTAAAATGAGAAGAGGCAAGTTGACCCAGAAGTTTTGCTGTAAATCAATGGCCAGTGGTGCAATCAGCGAAAATGTGGCGCAGCAAAGTGCTAAGCCGCCCAAGATGAAAGGCGTGCGTTTGTAGCCAAAAAAGTGTGTATGGTCAGAGAGATTACCAGCCCAAATTTTCACCCCAAAAAGTACCATGAGCTCTCGAATGCCAATGAGCATACCAACTAAGGCGGCAGCAATGCCCAACTCAATGGTCATCACACGGTTGAGCGTATCGGTAAGGATGGCGTAAATGATGCCGAAGGAAATTTGAAACAGTGCAAGCCGCGCCAGATTAAAGTAGGATACGAGCTTGTTCATAAGTTATGGTAGGAAAAGGTTTTATGTCGTTTTTTCCACTTGCAGGGAAAATTAAGAAACAAAAATTTGCAATTCCAACTTTAGGAAGAAAACAGAACACTCAAAAGTACTTCAGCTTTTGTTAACTTTGCAGAGAAACTTCATTCAAACGAAAAACCCTATGCGTTCAGCTCGTCATTTTACAATCTTGCTTGTGCTGTTTTTTCTTGCAGCAGGCGCACTCTATGCGCAAAGCACGCTACTTCAGTCTGGTCCAATGCTAGGCTACTCGGAGATGCGCGAAGTCTTGCTCTGGGTGCAAACCAAAGCTCCAGCAAAAGTTCAGTTCAAATATTGGGATAAGGAAAATCCAAAGCAAGTATTTGAGACGGAAACTGTACAAACCAGCAAAGAGAAAGCCTTCACGGCATCACTGATTGCCGATAGGGTTTCGCCGGGGAAAAAGTATCAGTATGAACTTTACATCAATGGTAAAAAAGTCGAGCGCCCTTATCCGTTAGAGTTCCAAACGCAAGTGTTGTGGAAATATCGCACAGACCCACCTGACTTTACAATCGCAACTGGCAGTTGTGCCTACATTAATGAGCCAGAGTTCGACCGACCTGGAAAACCCTATGGACAGGGCTATGAGATTTTCAAAGCGATTTATGAAAAGCGCCCTGACGCCATGCTTTGGCTCGGCGACAACATATACTTGCGCGAAGCCGATTGGAACTCACGTACAGGAATCTACCAACGCTACCAGCATACGCGCTCACTGCCAGAACTGCAACCCCTGCTGGCGTCGGTGCACCACTACGCGATTTGGGACGACCACGACTTTGGACCGAACGACTGTGATGGCAGTTTTTGGAACAAAGAGCAAGCGCTTGAAGCCTTCAAGTGTTTCTGGGGAAATCCCTCTTACGGCGTAGGTACCCTGCGTGGAATATGCACGCAATTTTCTTGGGGCGATGCTGACTTTTTCCTCTTGGACAATCGCTACTATCGCACGCCACAAGCACGCAAGACAGGACCGAGAACCATACTTGGCAAAGAGCAACTCGAGTGGCTCATCAATGCGCTGGTAGCAAGCAAAGCCACATTCAAAGTAATTGCCATCGGTGGGCAGGTCTTAAATCCAGTAGCGGTCTATGAAACATATGCCAACTATGCGGAAGAGCGCCAGCTCTTGATTGATACCATTACAAAGGAAGCGATTTCAGGCGTCATCTTCCTAAGCGGAGACCGACATTTTACCGAACTGACCATGCTACCACGCAAAGATAGCTACCCACTTTACGAGCTAACCTGTTCACCACTGACCTCTGGCGTGTTTAAGGGAGCACGAGACGAAGCCAATAACCTGCGCGTGGAAGGTACATTGGTCGAGGAGCAAAACTTTGCATTGCTGAAATTTTCAGGAAAGCGAGAAGAGCGCATGCTGACCATATCCGTCTATAACAAAGATGGTAAGGAGCTCTGGTCTCGCAGTATAAAAGCCACTGACTTGCAGGTGCCAACACAAAAAGTGGAGTAAGCTTAGCTGCGGCGCAGTGCCTGTGCCTTAAGAAAGTTATGTGCAATGGCGCCATCCTGTGTGCGTGGCAGCGGAGCCGAGCAAAACTCAATTTCGCTAAGGGTGGCGTTGATGCTCAGCTCATGACGAAGATAGTCGCGCAAAATCGAGCGCATGGTATCGGTTGGCTTATGACCAGCCTTCAGCACAACAAGCGCCTTGATTTTCTCGCCAAGCTCTTTGTCAGGTAGACCAATCACTGCTACTTCCTCTACGGCAGGGTGAGTGCTCAAAATTTTCTCGATTTCGGAGAGAGCAAGGCGCTGCCCGCTGATTTTGAGCACATCATCAATTCTTCCCATCACGCAGTAGTAGCCATCTTCATCATAGAAGGCGGCATCGCCAGTGTTGAAGCAACCGGGAACATGCTTCCAATACTTGGCGTAGCGTTCTTCGTTGTTCCAAATCGTGTGCATCAGATGTGGGAGTGGGTAGCGCAGAACAAGCAAACCACTGGTGTTGGGCGGAACGGTTTTGCCATCTTCAAGTGAAACAATATCTAAAACGACACCGGGCATTGGGCGGCCGACTTTACCGAGCTTGATATCAGCGGCAAGAAAATCACCAAGCACTGGTGCGGCAATTTCCGTCTGCCACCAGCTATCCAACACACATCCGCGCTTGCCCAGTACATGTTTCTGAATCCACTCGTGCGTATCGGCTTCCAAGTAACTGCCCGAGGAAGTAATCAAGCGCAAGGTAGAAAGGTCAAACTTTTTGATAACCTCTTCGCCATGCTTCATGAGGGTTTGCAGGGTCAAGGGCGAGCTGAACAAGATATTGACGCCGTGCCGCTCGAGCAGTCGCCAAAACGCCTCAATGTTGGGATAGTCAATAGCGCCTTCGCGCATCATCACCGTAGCACCGTTGAGCAAAGGACCATATGTGATGAAGCTGTGACCAAGGATGCGCCCAATATCTTCGGTGTTGAAGAAAATGTCATACTCTTTGAGGTCATACATGGCTTGTGCCATGTAGTAGGTGCCAACCATGTAGCCCCCATGAACATGCACAACGCCTTTGGGTGCGCCACTAGTGCCGCTGGTGTAGAGAATGAAAAGTGGATGATTGGCTTCGACAATTTCAGGATTAATCCACTGCGGTTGCCGATCGATAAGCTCATGGAAATCTACTTCGCGCTCGGAAAAAAGCTCGAGCTTGGGGTCGTCGCGGCGTAGCACAATAATTTTCTCGACTGATTCGGCATTAGCAATTGCGTGGTCGACGATACCTTTGAGCGGGATGCGCTTACCGTTGCGGTATGTCACGTCGGCACAAATCACAACTTTGGCTTCTGTATCATGCACCCGATGACGTAGCGACTGCACCCCTAAGGTAATAGGCGCATAGACGTGAATAGCACCAATGCGCGCGCAAGCTAACATGGAATAGACTGCTTCAGGCGTATTCGGCAAACAAATCAACACGCGGTCGCCTTTGCCGACGCCAAGGCTCTTGAGTGCATTTGCCGTCTGACACACACGGCGCAGCAGTCGGTCGTAAGTAACAAGGGTTTCCTTACCAGTTTCTGAAACCGCCAACAGTGCAACTTTATTGCGGCGATGATTGACTATGTGTCTGTCCAAAGCATTTAGTGTGATGTTGGTCTTGCCGCCAATAAACCAATCATGTTTAGGCGGTTCAAATGTCAGCACCTTGTCCCACTTTTTTTCCCACAAAAGCTTTTCAGCAATTTCAGACCAAAAGCCTTCAGGGTCGGTCAGCGCACGGCGATAGTCAGCTTCATAGTCTTGAATGAGCGCATTACGGCGCAAAAAAAATGGGGGCGAAATTCGACGCGACTCGTTCAAAAATGGTGTAACCTCGAGCATGGCTAAGTAAATGGACTCTTTCCTTTGCGCAAACACTCAATTTGGAATTGAACGTTCAGTTTCTCGATGCTAAAATCAAGCGTGCATAAAGTGGCGCAGGCTACAGCGACTACAGCGAAAAAAGTATCGTAAAAACGAAGCAACCTGTTAAATTTGTCGAAAGCTTGCAACAACACTTAAAACCGTCTCATAGGCTATGGCAGTCAAAGATGCAACTCAGAATGAAGTAGAACAGCGGCTCGCTGAAATTGAAGAGGAACTAGCAAACCTACGCGAAGAACAGCGGCGCATTCAGGCAAAATGGCAAGCCGAAAAAGAAGTCATTACGCGCATTCGTGAGCTCAAAGAGCAAATTGAGCAAGCGAAAATTCAGGCAGAAGAATACGAACGACAAGGCGATTTTGGCAAGGTTGCAGAAATCCGTTATGGCACCATTGTTACGCTGCAAAAACAGCTCAATGAAGCCAAGCAAAAAATGGAAGAGATGCAAAGAAATGGTGCCATGATAAAAGAAGAAATTGGTGCTGAAGAAGTAGCTGAAGTGGTATCCAAGTGGACAGGCATTCCAGTTACCAAGATGTTACAGTCGGAGCGCACCAAGCTCCTGCACATGGAAGAAGAACTGCATAAGCGAGTGGTTGGGCAAGATGATGCTATTCGCGCCATCAGTGAAGCAGTGCGACGCGCTCGTGCTGGGCTTAGTGATGAGCGTCGCCCAATTGGTTCCTTCATCTTTTTGGGGACTACAGGCGTTGGGAAAACTGAACTAGCACGCAGCCTTGCTGAGTATCTCTTCAACGATGAAAATGCTCTGATTCGCATCGACATGTCTGAATACATGGAACCGCACAGCGTCAGTCGTCTCATTGGTGCGCCGCCCGGATATGTGGGCTACGATGAAGGCGGACAACTAACCGAAGCCGTGCGTAGAAGACCATTTTCAGTCATTTTGCTCGACGAAATCGAAAAAGCTCATCCCGATGTGTTCAACATTCTTCTGCAAGTCTTGGATGATGGGCGACTGACAGACAACAAAGGACATGTAGTCAATTTCAAGAACACTATCATCATCATGACAAGCAACTTAGGCGCGCATCTTATCCAAGACCAGATGCAACTGCTCAACGACAGCAACCGTCAGGAGATTATGTCGCGCCTGCGCATTGAGCTCTTTGAGATGCTGCGCAAGAAAATGCGACCGGAGTTTCTCAACCGCATTGATGAAATCATTGTTTTTGCACCGCTTACACGCGAAGAAATCGCCGCTATTGTAGACATTCAATTCCAACGCATTGCAGAAACCGCAAAGAAGCAAAACATTACACTTACACTGTCAGATGAAGCCAAAGATTGGTTAGGTCAGCTTGGCTATGACCCCAGCTTTGGTGCAAGACCCCTCAAGCGTGTCATGCAAAAGTATATTGTCAATGCACTGGCAGAAAAAATTCTTAAAGGCGAGATTGCAGAAGGTGATAATGTAGAGATTGTCCTAAACGATAGACAACTGGAATTTAGAAAGCGCTAAATGGCAATTGCCTACATTGGTTTGGGCTCAAACTTGGGCGATAGATTTGCCTATCTGCAAGCTGCGCTCCAAAAGCTGAAGGAGTTGCCGCATACTACGGTTGAGGGAGTCTCACGCATCTATGAAACTCCGCCGTTGGGCATGGTGCATCAGCCCGCTTTTCTCAACGCCGTGGCTAAGCTGCAAACCACACTGAAGCCCACAGACCTGCTTGAGCACCTGAAAGCCATTGAAAGACAGTTGGGACGACCAGAACACTATGCACGCTGGAGCGCACGTGTGATTGACTTAGATATTTTGCTCTATGACGATTTGGTGATGCAACTAACCCACCTAACCATTCCACATCCGGAACTGACACGCCGCAAGTTTGCTATGCAACCGCTTTTAGACCTTGCCGACCCAATTCACCCACTTTTTAAGCAGCCCATCTCCAACCTGCTCGAGCATACTGAAGACACTTCCACTGTGGCGGCACTGCACCAAATGCTGCAACTGTAAACCCTAGTTTTGTGGAGCGAAAGCAAATGCTTAGATTTTCGAGCCAACGCAGCCCCGCAACATGTAACAGTTACTGGCTGGTTATTCCGTAGCAGTATCTTCATGGCTGAAAAAAGCACAATCATTTACCCTAATAACTACGAGCAAACCTGCTTTAGATGGAAAGGCAACTTACATGGAGCAAAGACAAAGCAACAAATGGCTTAAAACCTTACGCCTGACCCTTCAGCGCAAATACACGCTGACCTTTTCGCTCATCTTTCTGGGCGTAATCATCTACCTGATTTCCTCGCTGCTAAGTGAAGAAGAACGAGATTTCGTAGACTATGCCAACGAAAACTTCAAGACGATTTTTCTGACCATCAATGCAATGGGTGAAGAGGCAATGTCGGTGGGCTCGCGCGATAGGCTGGCACTCAAAACCGTCATTAAAAGCATCTTTGAGTCAGAGATAAAAGGACTGGAGAAAATTTTCTTTGTGCGCTACAATCCTCAGAAAGATGAATACCGCTACTTCGTCTATTACGACAAGGCAGGACAAGACTTTACAGACTCTCTTGTGTCAGCAGCAGAGATATCAACGATCGAGGAACGCGCGGCAAAATTTCAAGTCATAGAAAATGGCAGAGTGTATCTGACGCAAAAGGTGGTCTATAAAACACCAATTAAGGATGTGTTTTTAGGGTATAGTCAGCTGGTGTTTTCTTACGACCACATCAGTAAGGTCATCGCCAAGCGGCGACAAGACCACTTGACCTTGGGCATGCTATGTTTTCTGTTGTCGCTGGTTATCATCAGTATAGTAACGGCGCTGCTGATTCGCCGCATCAAGTTGCTAAATGAGGCGACAAGAGAAGTGTCGCAAGGTAAGCTGAATACAGTGCCCGTGAAAGGCAGCGATGAAATCGCAGAACTGACACACTCTTACAATGAGATGATTTTAGGCTTGCGAGAACGCTTACTGATGTCGCGCTATGTGTCGCAGTCGACCATAGGACTGATTCGTCAAAAGCGCATGGAAGATATAGATTTGGGCGGCTCTCGTGAGCATTTGTGTATTTTCTTCTCGGATATTCGCGGCTTTACAAAGTTTTCAGAGCAGCATGATGCCCAAAAAGTGGTCATTTACCTCAATCATCTGCTCAATATGCAAGTGCAACTGATTCGCGAGCACGGTGGGGATATTGATAAGTTCGTTGGCGATGAAGTGATGGCGATTTTCACGGGGGAAGAGAAAGAAGCAAGAGCTATTGAAGCAGCTATTGCCGTGCAGCGTCGCATGAGCCAGTTAGTGTCCGAAGACACACTGTTTAGCGAACTCAGAGTTGGAATCGGCATCAATACAGGTGAAGTGGTGGTCGGCAACATTGGTTCGCGTGATAGAATGGACTACACGGCTATTGGTGATGTGGTCAATACAGCGGCTCGGCTATGCAGTGCCGCAGAAGCTGGAGAGATTATCGTAACCGAGGATGTGAAAACGAAATTGCCAAAGTCCATCGCGTTAGATGGACCATTCAATTTACCTCTCAAAAATAAATCCAGTAACATTAACCTATACAAAGTCATTTATGACCAAGTTAAGCGAAATGTGCCGCTGCATCAGGACGGCGTGGTGGCTTAGCCTTGCCCTCATAGCGATTGGCTGCGGTAGCGCACAGCCGACGGCAGACGAAAAACTCAATAATCGGCTTACGCGCAATGAAAAAATCATGTATATCTACAACCGCGCTGTGGCAAATTTTGAACGAGGCAAACAAACACTTAACCCTAAACTTTTAGAGAGCGCAAAGTATGAACTCATGTTTCTGGCAGGAGAATTCAAGCACGACTCTTCTATCGCTAAGCTCAAAGAAATAGATGCATTCTATGCCGAGACCATCACGAACTACAAAGAACTTATTGAAAGCACAAAGCCAAAACAGGATACCTTGCTTTTAGCCAGCTATTACAAAAGAGCATTGACGTTGGCACCCGATTTTAGCGAGGCTAAAGAGTTCCTAAAAGCAAATGAGAGCATCATCAAAAGATTGCTTCAAGAAAATTTGGAAAAAGCCAGCGCCGCTCTCAAAGCCAAAAACTATGCCCGTGCACAGCGCTACTACACACGCGTGCTTGCCTACGACTACGATAACATGGAAGCACAAAACGGCTTAGCAGAAGCAACAAGATTACGTCGTCAGCTGAACCTACAACAAAGCGAAGTGCCAAAAACCGGAGAGCAACAAAAGACAAAAACACTATCTGACGCAGAAAAAGAACAGCTCTACCAAGCTGCAAAAGCTGCTTTCGAAGCCAAAGAATACCTCAAAGCACGTGAGCTATGGCTCGCTATTGGCGACCGCCGCTATAAAGATGTATCTGATTACTTACAACGCACAGTCGAAAAAATTGAGGCACTGCGACTTGAGGACTAAAGCTCTGGGGCGGACTTTGGCGGCAATGATAAAGAAGCAAGCACCACGACAACGGAAAAAATGAATAAATCCAAGATAACCTATGCCAACACAGGCAAAAAGCGCAAGGCTTCTTGATAGACCTCCTCAACTTCAATCAACTTCATGCACTCTTTTGTGCCAGTGGGGCAATCAATTCCAAAACAGTATTTGCAGTCAACGTCTTTTCGCAAAACTGAAACACGCTCCGAAGGTTCAATCCAAAGGTTTTCGTAATCGCGTGCGCTCATGAGCACAACCATCGGCGTATTGGTGCAATTTCCGATATGCATGACGCCCGTATCAACAGTGATGAAGAGTTGGCAGAGTTCAATCAATTCTTTAAGCGTGTGAATGCTGGTTTTTCCAACAAGCGAAATGGCGCGAGGAGAATTGAGTTCCGAAAGAATCGCATCAACTTGATGGCGTTCTCGTTCCGCCCCGCTGAAGAACAAGATGACATTCGGATTTTCAAGCAATCGTTTGCAAAGCGCAACCCACTTTTCCTTGAACCAATGTTTTGACGAAAAATTGCTCCCTTGATGAATCATAATCGGAATCGATGAGGACGAGCAATGCGTGCGCAAAAGCTCTTGTGCCTGTGCTTTGTCGCTTGCCGTCGTCGGTAGCCAAAGATGCGTTGAAGGAACGGGAATACCTGCAAATTCAAAAAGTTGCTGGTTGCGAGCAATGTAGCTTAGCGAAGGAGAAAGCGTGGGAACAATATTGTTCAAAAACCCTCTTGAGTCGACATCGTAGCCCAAACGGTAAGTGGCACCGGTCAGAAACGCAATAATCGGGTATTTAAGAGACGTTTCTTCAGCATCAAGAATGGCTAAATCGTAACGCTCGCGCCGAATTTCCTTTAGCAACTTGAACAAAAGAGACAACTTCTTTTCGCCTTTTCCCCAGAACCAAAACTTATCGACATAAAATCGCCGAATGTGAGGCATATTCTTGCAAACTTCGTAACTGACGCTATTGCAAAGCACATCAATCTCCAATTGCTTACCGTAGCGTTCTAACAAGGCTTTGGCGCAAGGCGTGAAGACCAGCGTATCGCCAAGCTGCTGTAAGTGAATGAGCAAAATTTTCTTAATCTTGCCTGCTTCAATTTGCTTAGCAATAAAATGGGGCTCTCTGTAACGCTTGACTCTGAATACAATTGAGCCAATGCGGGAAAAAAGCGTAAAAAGAATGCGCATTTGAAAAGCAATTTTGTTCAACAAGAACAGTAAGTCGTAAGAGTTATATGCTAGCCCAAATTGCAAGTTAAGTCAAGTGCAAGAAAGCAAAAACCCGCACAGTGTCAAAAGCGGAACAGCATGCTAAGTAAAAAACGAGACACTGAGACTTGACGACTAAAGTTCTGGCGCAGACTTGGTAGTGATGACAAAGACAGCAAGCACCATAAGCGCCGCGGCGACTAACATCTGCCCAGTGATAGGTTCGCGTCCGATAGCCCAGCCCAAAAATACAGCTACGACAGGATTCACATAAGCGTAAGTGGCAACACGACTGGGCGGTGCAACACGCGCCAGCCAATTGTAAGCAGTATAAGCCACGATAGAACCGAAGATAATGAGATAGCCCAAGGCAATCCACGACGACCAAGCAACATGCGCCAGCGAAAACTGCGACCACTCGCCGCGCAGCGTGCCCGTAGCAAGTTGCAAAAGTCCGCCAACCAGCATTTGCATAGATGTGGCTTGAAGAGCAGAAGCTGGCCACGACGCACGTCTGACATAGAGCGACCCAATTGCCCAAGCCAGTGTCGCAGCAATCACGGCGGCAACCCCAGCGTAATCTATGTGGAGCCCTTCGGAAAAAAGTCCATCGCCAACCAACAGGATGGCGCCTATGGTGCCGACAAAGAGCCCAAACCAAATAGCAGTACTGGGCATCTCCCCGCCCAGAGCCAGCCACTGAAGCAGAACAATCCAGAGCGGTTCAGTGGTGATGAGCAGTGCCGCGACGCTCGAGGAAATGTGTTGCTCTGCCCACACCACACAGCCATTGCCGATAAAAAGCATCAAAGTGCCAAGCACAATGGCGCTTCGCCAGTGCTCCACTGACGGTGCCGGGTGACGCCACGACGTGAAAAGATAGACCAGCGTGCCTGCCGTCAGAAAACGCAGTCCGCCCATGAGAAAAGGCGGAATCGTGGAAATGGCGAAACGAATGGCAAGGTAAGTTGAGCCCCAGATAAGATAGACGGCAAGAAATGCCAAAATCAAAAGTACAGGGTGAGCGGTGCGCGTTGATGTAACAGCCATGAAAGTTTTTTGAACAATTTTATGGCATGAAACATCAACGCGCCAAGGAGAATTTTGTTACTTGCTCTTCTTTTTGCCCTTTGCTTTTTTAGCAGGCTTTGCAGACTTGCCCTTGCTTGGAGCTGACTTGCCACCGCCACTTTTTGCAAGCTGTATCAGCTCGCTAAGGTCTGGAATAAGAATGATTTCAATGCGCCGATTTTTGGCTCGGGCTTCGGGCGTGTTGCGAGGGTCGGCAGGATAATGCTCCCCACGCCCCGCGGCAATAACACGCTTCGGGTTCACTTTGCCGACTTCTGTAAGGTAACGCACAACTTCAGTAGCGCGTAAGACGCTCAAATCCCAGTTGTCCTTTACATTCTCAAGTTTTGTGATGGGCGTCGTATCTGTATGCCCCTCGACTTGAATGGTAAGGTCTGGATTTTCATTCAAGACACTGGCAAGTTTGTCCAGAGCTTTTTTGCCCTTTTCATCAATCGTGGTGCTGCCCAGTGGAAAAACAAGTTTGTTGGAAAGCGAGACATAGACATTATCGCCTTTTATGTAGACATCCAGTCCGCTATCCTTGAAGCTAAAGAGGGCAGAGTTCAGGGCATTTTGAAGTTTTTGAAGTTTGGCATCGCGTGCGGCAAGCTGCTTTTCTAATGCACTGGCGCGCTGCTCAAGGTCGGCTAAGTTCTTTTGGGCTTCTTCTTGCAGTTTTCGCTCTCGCTGTTCGGCGGCAGCAAGGCGAGCTCGGAGGTCAGCCGAATCGCGCCGTAGAGCGGCATTCTGAGCTTCTAGTGCACGGATTTCGGCGGTCAGAGAATCCTGCATTTTCTTCTTATCACGCTCTAAGGCATCGACAGCTTCCTGCGAGACGCCACATGACATCAAAAGTGTAGAAAGGGCAACAGAAACAGTCAGCAGAAATGAAGTGTGTTTATGCATCGGTGATGAAGTTAGGTTAATGAAAACGGTTGCTTGAAAAGCAAGGCAAAGATACGACGACAAGGTAGCTATGAAAAGGTGGGCAGTGGGGGCTTGTGAGATACATCACGCTTGCAGAAAGCTGTGCCAAAACTCTATTTTGTAAGAACAAACTCAAAACAAAAGTGCAATGAAAAAACTTGTCATCTACGTACTCTTCTCCCTTTGCATCACACCGACTTTGATGGCGCAAGCCAAAAAACCACTGACGCACGAGGTCTATGACAGTTGGAAAAGCATTTCTGGCAGTACGATTTCAAACACGGGAAAATATGCGGCATACTCGCTGACTCCGCAGGAAGGCGATGCAACCCTGATGATTCATGCGTTACCGAGCAAAGACGCACAAGCCATTCCAAGAGGCGAAGAAGCGCGTTTTTCAGAAGATGAGGCATTTCTAGTATTCAAAATCAAGCCACCACTCGATAGCGTCAAGGCACAAAAGCGCCGCAAAGTGCGCACCGAAGATTTACCCAAAGACTCTTTGGGAATCTACAACTTGCAAACTGGAGCACTGACCAAAATCCCACGCGTCAAATCTTTCAAAATGCCTGAAAAGGCTGGCGGATGGCTGGCATATCAGCATGAAAAGAAACAGCCAGCAGCGCGTGATACCTCAGCCTCCAAAAGCCGCCGACCCAAAGAAGAAAGCGATTCTTTAGGCACAGAACTGGTGCTGCTCAATCTCAAAACTGGCAAGGAAAGAAAATTCCCATTCGTAACCGAGTATGAATTTTCCAAAAATGGCAAACGCTTCATGTTTGCCACTTCAGGCGATGATTCCCTTTTTGAGGCAGGCGTCTATCTTCTCCATTTGGAAACGGAACAAATGCAACCGCTCTGGCGCGCCAAAGGACGATACAAACGACTGGCATTTGACGAAGCTGGCGAACAGGCAGCATTTCTGGCAGATTTGGATACCAGCAAATCTCGCCTGCGAGCGTTTTCACTCTACTACTGGAAACTTGGCACGGACTCGGCTACCAAACTGCTCGATACCCTTCACGCCGCTGTGCCAAAAGGCACATTGGTCAGCGAGTTTTACACACCCCTATTTTCAAAGGATGGAAAAAAACTCTACTACGGCATATCAGAAAAACCGCTGCTGCCCGACACCACTAAACTCCCTGAAGAAATCGTCAGCGTCGACATCTGGCACTGGCGCGATAACGACCTGCAACCTGAGCAACTTCGAAATCTCAACCGTGAGCGCGAACGCTACTATCTGGGAGTCATGCACTTAGAAGAAAAACGCGCTGTGCAATTGGCAACCAAAGACATGGCAAATGTCATACTCAGTGAAGAAGGCAACGCCGATTGGGCACTTGGGCTATCCGACAACAAATACGAATACCTCAAAGCATGGGAAGGCGCACCAGTGCGAAACGACATCTATGCAGTCAATCTAAAAGATGGCTCGCGCAAACTCATACGCGAAAATGAACGCGCCTTTGGCATTTATCTTTCTCCATCTGCAAAATATGTGCTCTGGTATTCTGCACAGCAAGGCGCATGGCTAACCTACAACCTTGAGACTGGTGAGACGGCAAACCTGACAGGAAAAATCAAACACCCGTTTACCAACGAGCTACACGACATGCCAGGTCCGCCTGAACCCTACGGCTTTGCTGGTTGGATAGAAGGCGAGACATCGCTACTGATTTACGACCGCTACGACCTCTGGCGATTTGATGCCACCGCCAAAACCCCACCACAGCGATTGACCAACGGACGAGAACAAAAAATTCGATTCCGCTACATCAAGCTCAATCATGAAGAGCGCACCATCAACCCAAATGCGCCCATGATTCTACAAGCCTTCAATGAAAGCACGAAAGCGTCAGGCTACTACAAATTCACCATTGCTGAAGGCGGTGCACCGAAAAAGCTCATCATGGGCGACTATGCTGTGCTGGACCTTATCAAAGCCAAACAAAGTGATGCCGTGCTGTTCCGAAAAATGACCGTCTCGGAATTTCCAAATCTGCACGCAACCACACTTGCGTTTGATAACATCGTACAGATTTCAGATGCAAACCCACAGCAAAAACTCTACAATTGGGCAACCGTTGAACTGGTCAAATGGAAATCTTTTTCAGGCGAGATGTTAGAAGGTTTGCTCTACAAGCCCGAGGACTTTGACCCGAAGAAAAAATATCCAATGATTGTCTATTACTATGAGCGCAATAGCGATGGTTTGCATCTTTACACGCCGCCTGCGCCAAGCCGCTCCATAGTCAACCGCACCATGTATCCAAGCAATGGCTATTTGCTTTTCATTCCTGACATTACCTACAAAATTGGTTATCCCGGACAGAGTGCATACGAGGATGTGGTCTCGGGCGTGCAGGCGCTCTTGAAACGCGGCTACATTGATGAAAAACGATTAGGCTTGCAGGGACAAAGTTGGGGCGGCTACCAGACAGCGTATCTTATTACACGCACAAAGAAAATGTTTGCGGCGGCGATGGCTGGCGCACCTGTGGCAAACATGACGAGTGCCTACGGCGGCATCCGCTGGGAGTCAGGACTAAGCCGAATGTTTCAGTATGAAAAAGCGCAAAGCCGCATCGGCGCATCACTCTGGGAAAAACCCAAACTCTACCTTGAAAACTCCCCACTGTTCAGCGCCGACAAAATTGAAACCCCACTGCTCATCATGCACAACGATGCTGATGGTGCCGTGCCGTGGTATCAAGGCATAGAGCTATTCATGGCACTCAAACGCTTGGGCAAACCAGTGTGGATGCTCAACTACAACGGCGAAGCGCACAATCTTACGCAACGCAAAAACATGAAAGACCTCTCAATTCGTATGCAGCAATTTTTTGACCACTATCTCAAGGGCGCACCAATGCCGCGGTGGATGAAAGAAGGCGTGCCCGCTATCGAGAAAACTATCAACATGGGCTATGAATTTGCAAACTAATACGGCTCGAAAAATGACAGCCAAAGGAATTCATACAGAGCATTTCTGACTCTTAAGCAAACGTTATGAACGAATCTAAACTGCGTGGATTTTTACTCGGCGCGCTTATCGGCGACGCACTTGGATTGCCCGTGCATAAAAAACCGCATCACATCATCCGCATGTATTTCAAAGGCATCAAGGACTACACGGATGAATACTACAGCACAGGCTCGCCGACGGGACTGCGAGCAGGACAAAATTCCATAGATGCACGACCGATTCTGCAAGCGCTGCCACACACAGACGACGCGGCAATTGAAACCTTTACCGAAAAGTTTTTCCAAGTGCAGCCTGATACCGCTGTGCAGCTATGCAAATTTTTCAAAATTGTAAAAGCCGCAACGCTGCCGCTGGTGCCGCAGCAAATACTGGCTGAACTCTTCGAGACGCAAGAGCAACAGAAAATTTTGTCAGCGATGAGCTTTTTCCCAAACGATATGGTCATAGAGTTTGACGAAGCAATGGATGAACTGAATGCAGTGCGGTTTGCGCTAGCGATGTTTTTGCGCTCGCATGATGATTTTGAAACAACGGTGCTTTCTACAGTCAATATGGGCGGATTGGCAAGGCTAACTGGCGCAATTGTCGGCGGGGCTATGGGATTGCTACATGGTCATGAAGCGATTCCTAAGCATCTGGTTCAAGGATTGGAGCATTCGCTGGAGATTGTGGAGAAAATCGAGGCGATATTTGGCTCATCGTAAGTGGCGTAGCAGTTGTTGGATAAATGGGTTCATGGTGCGTTCGCGACCGATAGTAGTCGGCTCGCCGTGTCCGGGATAGACGCGCACATCGTCGGGCAAAGTCATCAGCCGTTCAAGCGAGCGTGTCAGGGCATGGAGGTCGCCATCGACGAAGTCCCACCTGCCAACCGAATCCTTGAAGAGCGTATCACCAGAAAAAAGCACTTTGTGTCGTGCTTCATAGAAGCATACACCGCCAAGCGTATGTCCCGGTGTGTAGAGCACTTCAAACTCAAGTGAGCCGACTCGGAGTCGGTCACCATCTTTGAGATAGGTGCTGGCGCGTGTCGGCATAATTGGAAAGGGAATTGGGAAGGGTTCTTTGTATGGCTCGGTCAGTCGCCATTCATCACTGGAGTGAATGAGAATCGGGGCTTGCGTGGCGCGTTGGAGCGGATAGTTATCAGCAGAGTGGTCGAAATGACCATGCGTATTGAAGATGTATTCAATCCGAAAGCGCCGTGTATGAGCCTCCTGCAAAATGAGAGGCGCAGAGCCATAAGAGCAATCAATGACACAAGCCGAAGCAACGCCTTGCGCATCAGGCACGGCATCACTGACAAGGTATGCAAAAGTGTAGAGCGGTCCGCACTCAAATCCCTTAACGAACATGCTGAAAAAAGTTGAAGCAACTGCAAATTTACGGGCTGTATGTCTCAAAACTAAAATCCCTTGATAACCAAATGAAAGTGTGGCTTTCTCTATGGCTGTGCTTAATGCTGCCTTTCGAGCGCAGCATAATAGATGAACGCGAGGCAATTCTTGCTGTGCTGAGGGCGCAGGTTGCCGATTGGAACAAAGGCGATGTGCGTGCCTTTATGCAAGGCTATAAAAAGTCTGACTCGACAAAGTTCATTTCTGCAAAAGGTATTGAGCAAGGTTATGAGAAAATTCTACAGCGCTATCTGCGTAGCTATCCAGATAAGGCGGCAATGGGCACACTGAACTTCGAGGGGCTAAGCGTGATGCTACTATCTGAAAACTATGCTGTGGTCAATGGGCAGTTTATCCTCAAGCGCCGTGCTGCCAGCGGCAATGAAGAAACACTAAGCGGATACTTTACACTGCTTTTTGAAAAAACACGCGAGGGCTGGAAAATTATTCTGGACCATACCTCATGAGTGCATCAAATACCACCAGCATCCATGCACTGGATTCCTCACTGCGTTCGGAATGACATCTTCGCTCTTGTCATGCTGAACGGAGCGTAGCGCAGTGAAACATCCACGCTGGATTGACCTCACCCTGTCTGCTGGTGCAGACGTCCCTCTCCTTTTGCAAGGAGAGGGACAACAGGGTGAGGTTTGCTATCTCTATCTCCAATTTGTCACGCTGAACGCAGCGTAGCGAAGTGAAGCATCCATACAATCAGATTCCTCGCTATCGTTCGGAATGACACTTCGGTCTGTCATGCTGAGCGAAGCGAAGCATCCACACACGGGATTCCTCGCCGAAGCTCGGAATGACACGAAAAAGCGCTCGGGAATGAACAAAAAAAGCATGCGGCATGGCAGAAAAAAGCACTTGGAATACAAAAGACAAGTGTGGAACAATGCAGCAAAACTGACACTTCATTTGTCAGCACTACCTAAGAGCAGGCGTGCAAGTTTTGGCATTTCTGCAGCGGCGCTACCTTGATAGACTGTGAAGCCATAGAGCAAGCTCGTGGCAGGATTAGGGTCAATGAAAAACTTTTTTGGTGTATCAGCAAAGAGCGTAAGCAATCCAGCTGCAGGATAGACTTGTGCAGAAGTGCCGATGCCGATGAACACTTCTGCAGTGGCGATTAATTCTTCCAGATAGTCATGGCGCATATCGACGGCTTCACCGAACCAGACCACGTCGGGGCGAAGTTGTCCGCCGCACTTCGGGCAGCGGTCACCCAACTGAATTGGTTTGGTAATCGGGGACTTGAAGTCACATCGGAACCGTGGGTCGCCATCGGCGAAAATGTCGTAGTGCCATTCGCATTTTTGCATATCGGCGCGCCCATGCAGGTGCCAGACGGTTTGGCAGCCGGCCTGTTCCAGAAGACTATCAATATTCTGTGTGATGTTGATAACCTCATATTTTTGCTCTAAGCTAGCAATGGCATAGTGTGCGGCATTTGGCTGGCAAGCTTTGTATTTTCTGAAACGCTCGGCATAAAAATCCAGCACCAGTTTGGGATTGCGCCGCCAGCCCTCGGGCGATGCCACATCCTCGATGCGAAAGTTTTCCCATAAGCCGCCGCTGTCACGAAAAGTAGGAATTCCACTTTCGGCAGAAAGTCCAGCCCCGCTGAAAATGACAATCCTTGGCTTCATAGATAGTCGGTTTTGAAAAAGTGCTAAGCGACAAACTATTGTGGAGCAGTGCTGCTCCAGCAAAGCAAATTTACGCCTAAATACGGAGCTTAACGTTATTGTGGCGCTTTGCATCTGCGGTAACATCGAAGAAAGCCTGCTAGGAAAGTCAAAAAATGAACAAGTATCAAGGGGCGTGGCAGTGAAGGCAAAACTTAGCTTGATGCTTGAAGCAAATTTCGCTAAATTTCATCGAGATATAGAGTTCAGTAGTACACCATGCAGTGCTCTTTTTAGAATGAGGAAATTCTTGATGGCAGATGGGCTTTCTATTCTACATTACGGATTTTTGGTATTGGCGCTGGCGAGAGCTGCTGGCGCGCATTCCGGGCTTGGTTCATCAAAAGAGTTTTCTGCAAACGTACTACGTGAATTTCTATTTCGTCATCACAGATGTTCCACTGCTGCGGCGGCTAGGACGGATGATTGAGCAACTGGCTTGAGACATTACTACAGTCAATGATGCAGCTCTTGACAAGGCGATGCAAGCTCTACTATGAGGATAGTGCCGAGCGTTTCCCAGAGCACTATAGCAAGCCTGCAGTGCTCTTTATCAATGGCTGGGCATTGTCGGGGCGATACTGGCAACCCACCATTGAGGAGCTCAGGCACGATTGCCGTTGTGTAACCTTCGACCAAGCGGGCACAGGGCGCACACAATTTCATGAGGTCAAACCGCCATTTACAATTGAAGGGTTTGCCGAAGAAGCCAGCGACCTCATTGAACACTTGCAACTTGGCGTAGATGCACCGCTGCATATTGTGGGGCATTCTATGGGAGGAATGGTTGCGGCGGAGGTGTTTCGTCGGCAACGTGCACGGGCGACCACTCTGACCATCATTGCCTGTGGCATCTTTGAATATGGTGCCCTCGAATTGCGCCTGCAAATGAAAATGCTGAGCGCCTTTATCCATGCGACCATGAAAGCCAAAAAATTGTTCAAGCTGGCACCACTAAAACAGGCTTTCATTGCAAAAGCAACTGCACGCCCGATTCCGAAGCAGTATGAGGACATTCTGATTGAAGACTTCCTAACTGTAGACGATGAAGCGGCAATAGCTGTAGGCACATTCTCCTTGCGACCGGATATTTCACTTGCCTACATCGAAAACCTGCTCTCGGTCGAAGCACCAATGTGCCTAATCGTTGGCGACAAGGACAAGACCATCCCACCTATTGGCATGAGCATCCTTTTTGAACGGCGCAAAGCTGTATCAAAAGCGCCAACAACACTGGTGCGATTTCCAACACTGGGACACCTGCCCATGCTGGAAGATACACCTGCATTTGCCGCAGCCATGCGTCAATATGTTCTAAACCCGGCACAAACAACTGCACAGACAGCAGTTTTCAAAACATCTGAAAAGGTGTAACTTAAAACACGCAAAGAAAAGGATGTTGGTCTTCTAAACATTAACTTGAAGCAAGTTTCTCGTTAAGAATTCTGCTCGTTTAGAGCGCCTGTATTCTGTATGAGTATGAGTTCCACAACATTTGAATCGCTCCCAGCACTGTCAGAAGATGCCAAAGCCATACTGCAACTGGAAATTCAGCGTGCAGGCATAGATGAAGAGCGGTTGCGCAAAATTCAAATTGCATTGCAAAATGTCAACCGCGAAGGCTGGCGCTTGGATGTGCGTGCCATTCCACGGCTAATGAAACCTGTAACATGGTTCCCGCCGATGTGGGCATTTCTATGCGGAGCTGTGGCAACAGGAGCAGACCTGATTGAAAACTGGCATATTGTGCTGGCAGGATTGATTCTTGCTGGTCCGCTGATGTGTGCCATGTCGCAGACGATGAATGACTATTTTGACCGCGAAGTCGATGCCATTAATGAACCTGACCGCCCTATCCCATCTGGACTTATTTCAAAATCGGCAAGCTGGATTGTTACGCTAACCCTGATTGGATTGGCATTTCTTCTCTCCTATTGGATTCACCCGTATGTGCTACTGATTTCTGTCATTAGTGTGCTCATGTCGTTTGTGTATTCAGCACCGCCGCTGCGAGCCAAGAACAATGGCTGGTTTGGTAACTTAGTCGTGGGCTTGGCTTATGAAGGCGTGGCATGGCTCACAGGTGGCTTTGCCTTGACAAAGGGAATTCCGCATGCCGAATCGCTAGCATTAGCACTAATTTTTTCACTTGGGGCACATGGCATCATGACCCTCAACGACTTTAAGTCCGTGGTAGGCGATAAAATTCGCAATGTTAAATCTATTCCTGTTCAACTTGGTGAAAAGCGAGCAGTGCTACTGGCATGCGCGGTGATGAATGCTGCACAAGTGACGGCAATTGCCATTCTTTTTGTCAAAACACAGTACATTGCTGCCGTGATTGCTTTGGTGCTACTGTTTATCCAGCAACCCATGCAAAGCCTCTTGATTCGTGAGCCAAAAGAGCGTGCCATTTGGTATAACTCCTTTGGCACCTTGCTCTATGTGCTCTCTATGATGGTTGGTGCGATTGGAGTTCGTCCGTAGCCGTGCTTGAAGTCGAAAGCAATCGCTTGACAACTGTAGCAGTGCGCTCTGCTGCCTCTGCCACTTCCGCTATGGTATTAAACTTCGAGAACGAAAACCGAACACTGGCTCGTGCCTCTTGTTCGCTCTTGCCTAAAGCAAGAAGAACATGCGAGGGTTTCTCCGTCCCGCTAGTGCAGGCACTGCCGCTGGAGACCGCCACACCAGAAGCATCTAACGCCAAAATCAAGACATCTGCTGCCATCTTGCGCGACGGATTGAGCGCAAAAGTCAAATTCAAAATATGTGGCAAAGCATAGGTGGCATGGCCATTAACTTCAAAATCTATGTGATGTTGTTCTAACCGACTAAGAAAAGTCTCGCGCAAGGTGTGAATGTGTGAGGTGGTATCAGCCGCTGATGCAGTAGCCAACTGCAAGGCTTCTGCAAGCATAAACGCAAAAGCATAATTTTCTGTGCCTGCTCGGCGGTTACGCTCATGGCTGCCGCCGTGTAGTAGTGGCTCAATTGGAACACCTTGACGAATGTATAGAACCCCAACCCCCTTAGGTCCATGGAACTTGTGCCCAGAAATTGCCAGCATATCTACACCCCATGCTTTGGCGTGAATTGGCAGTTTTCCAGCGGTTTGCACGGCATCAGTGTGGAAGAATGCGCCATACTCTTTGCAAAGATGCGCAATGTCTTCTATGGGATTGATGTTGCCAAGTTCGTTATTGGCGTGCATGATGGAGACAAGCGTGGCGGTTTGGCTATCGCTGTGGCGTAACATGCTTTTCAGACTTTCCAGATTGAGTGTGCCGCGCCTGTCGTGTTCCACAAAGAGGAGCGATGCTCCGAAAAACTTTTTAATCCATGCCAAACTCTCCAGCACAGCCTTGTGCTCCAACTGCGAACTGATGATGCGGAAAGGGCGCTTAGCTTGCGCCATTGCAAATGCAAACCCTTTGAGTGCAAAATTGTTGGCTTCCGTGCCGCCTGATGTGAAGAAAATTTCAGAAGGGGAAGCACCTAAGAGCGTTGCAACGCGCTCACGAGCGTCTTCCAAAATGTTCTTGGTAAATTGTCCGAACGCATGGATTGAAGCGGCGTTGCCAAAGTGTGTGGTAAAGTAAGGTTGGGCTTTCTCCCATACTTGCGGCTCTAATGCCGTGGTCGAGGCATTGTCAAGATAAATTCGTTTCATGATGCGCAGAGTGTCATGGCTTCATAGTTTAACATCTGTAATTGCTGCAATCGTTCAGGATTTTGACCTTAGAAACGCACCTGCAAGGTTGCCTGTGGCATCAGTGCCCCCGTGAGAGGGTCTGGTATCATTTCCATCGTGGCTCTGAAGCGTCGATTGTATTCATTTGTGGCTAAAACAGCATCCACAACGCTAAGGATGTGATTGAGAATGATGAAATACGACACCGTCGTTGCGCGATTCAAAATATCATTGAATTCTTTGCGCCGAATGCCATAACTCAGAAAATGCTGACTGGCGGGCGGAAAGCTATTGCTAAGTTGGCGCGTGTCGAAGTCATCCCACCCAATCGCGTATTCACTGTATTTGCCAATAAGCTCATAGTATTGCTGCGACCCAAATGGCGAAAGCGTGTGTGAAAAGGTTGCGCCATTGGCAAAAACAGCTTGTCGCTCAAAAGCATTGAGAAAGCGGTAATCATGCTTGCGAATCTCATCGAGGCGAGAAGCAGAACCCAACTCTTGGGCAAGATTACGCAATTGTGCATTGGGATGCTCACGAAAAATTTGTGCTAGGCGACTGGCGTAGCGCACGGCACTCCAGCGCGAAAGTCCATCATTGAGGTCAGAAGGAGCATCTGCAAAGGCTTTATACTCCAGCGCGGCACGATTGCCACGGTCAAGAAATTGTAGGTGAAGTGCCCAAAGCACAACTTCCAGTGCTAAAAATAGACCGGCGCGTAGGTAATTTTCCGCGTAAAATTCCCCTGCTCCGGGCAAAATAGCAGAAAATGCCCCAGCCAGCACAGGCGAACGCTGACCGCCGAAAGTAGAAGCTGCGCTGGTCTCATCAAGTTGAGGATATAGAGCGTAAATACGCTCGCCTTGCAATTGGCGCTGAAAGCGAAGCTCAGCATGATAACAGGCATGCAGCGTAGAATCATTAAATACCTTCAGGTGCATGCGCTCTTGCGCAAGAAGTGCGCCCGCTGACAAGACACACGGCAGACAAAGCGCAAACACACTTGCTAAAGACTTCAAAAACATCGTGCAGGAAACTCAAATCTTTTTTGAAAAGGACCAGCGGCAAAAGATACAAAATGTCAAGGCAAGACTGCTCGTTGAGACCAAGAAAGAGCTCCCCAAGAAGAATGGCGATGAGAAAAGAAACAGACAAGCATAGATGTGCAAACTGCCGGTAACCTTAGAGCACCGCTGCTACAACACCGCCAATTGAGAACGCTAAAATCCAACTGCCAAACCAAATGGTCATGGCTTCACACAGCCCGCGCTCTTTGAGCAGTACCATCAAGCTGGCAATGCAAGGCACAAACAGAGTGATGACGGTAAGCGAGACAACAATTTGCTTTGGTGAAAGGGCAAGTTCATATAGACCTGCCGCGCCAAAATCGCGGCGCACCATGCCCATCACAAACGAGCGTGCTGCATCGGCAGGCAACCCAAGCCAGTTGGTGGTAATCGGTTCAAAGAGCCGAATCCAGACATCAAGAAGCCCAGTTACTTGCATTGTAGAAATGAGCAATGCGCCAGCAAAAAACCATGGCGAGGCTTCTTTCATGAAACTAAGCGTTTTAATCCAAGTTTTTTTGGCAACATTACTAAGGCGTGGTAAGCGCATGGGTGGCAAATCAATCAGCAGGGCTGAAGATTTGCCGGGCAAAATTTTGTCTATGACGGTGCCAATACCGATGAGATTGGCGAGAATAATCACAAAGAAAATTAAGGTGTATTCGCCGCCTGCCTTGGTGAGCAAAGCCGTAATCACCGCAAGTTGAGCCGAACAAGGAATTGCGAAATTGAGAATTGAAGCGGCAATGGTTTTCTCTCGCGAGGTGTTAAGCAAGCGTGTGGTAATCGTCGCCATCGTTACGCAGCCAAAACCCAAAATGATGGGAATGACTGCGCGACCATTCAGCCCCATCGCGTTGAGCAGCCGGTCGACCATCGTAGCAAGGCGAGGCAAATAGCCGCAATCCTCGAGCAATGCAAGGAAAAGGTAAAAACCAACGATGAGCGGCAAGAGTAGGAAAAGTAGGTAGGTAACCGTCATCGTAATAGCGCCAAACTCGCCAGCCAAGATGACCACAAGTTTGCCCCAGAGCGTCTCTTGCGAAAAAGTAAAATTTTGCATCACGGTTTTCTCTGCCATGAACTGCTTCATGGCTTCAAGCAAGGCTGGGTCGGCGTGCGTGCCGTTTGGAAAATCAAATGTGCGCCGCTCGACGGTCTGGTATTCGCCATTGTCATCTTTTTCGAGCACTTCAACTTCAATGCTGACAGGCGTAACGCGTGCAAAAAGATGTTTGACTGCTGGTTCCCAAAGGCGGTTGCCATATTCCACTTCTAAGTGTCCGACCACACGCTGTGCCACCAAGACACCAACGACTTGATAAATCAGCCATAGTGCAAAAAGGAGAATGGGAATGCCTGTGATAGGGTGAAGTGTCCAGCGTCCTAGCTTCTCGCTAAACTGTGCGCTGAAGCGAGCGGCTGACTTTTGGCGATAAACCTTTGCTACAATTTCATTGACACGATTGCGACGAGCAACATAAATCGCCTCGCGCTTATCAATAGGCTCAAGACCATGTCGCTCACTGATGACCTCATCACCTTCGAGAATCATCAGGGCATCGGCGGTAGGATTGGCAGTTGGTTTGAGCTTCGAGATAAGCGATTGAAGTTCCGCTTGCAGGGCAGGGTCGGAGTGACCGGGGCGTGCTTCTCTAAGCCGTGATTCCAACTCATCAAACCCTTGTTTTTTGATGGCAACCACTTCAACGACGGGCACGCCAAGAATGCGCTCAAGTTCTTGGGTATCTATCTCTAATCCAGCAGCGTGCAGGGCATCCATCATGTTGAGCGCAACAATCATGCGAAAGCGCATGTCAATTAGCTGCAGAGTTAGGAAAAGGTCGCGCTCAAGATTGGTGGCATCAACGACGTTGAGCACTACATCTGCCGAGAGAATGGTATCGCGTGCTACGCGCTCTTCATCATTAAAAGAGCTGACGCCATAAATGCCCGGCGTGTCATAGACATCATAGTTTTTGTAATGCCCATGTGCAATTTCAACTGTGGTGCCGGGAAAATTGGATACATCGACATAAAGACCGCTGAAGTGATTAAAAAAGCCTGACTTGCCAACATTCGGATTGCCCACCAACACCAACTTAGTGCGTGCTGAAGAAAGTGCTGAGCTGAGCGGTTCAGCCGAAGAGCTGGGCTCAAGTTTTTCCGCCTCTACTAATGCCTCAGATGCAGATTTGCCCATAATCAAAAATGTTGAAAGAGTTATCTCTCAAGCGGCTCTACCCAGATTTTATTAGCAAATTCTCGACCAATAGCCACTTCCTGACGCTGATGCTTGATGACAATCGGACCTAAAGGCAGGCGTTCAAAGCAGACCGCTTCGCTCCCTTCCCCTAAGCCAAAACGCAAGAGCTGCGTGCGAATATCCTTCTCATCAATGCGAACAACCTTGAATCGAGACCCTTTTTTAACCTCCGTAAGTAGAATCACTTGAGAATTATTTAGATTAAATCTAAGAATTTCATTAGAAGCAGAAAACGTTTCCTTAACACAGTCGATGCAAGCGGCACAAGTTAGCGTGTAGAATCAGGCAGGGCACTAAAACTGGTAAGTCCTGAACCAAAGGGAAAGAGATTGGGAATGGTTACTGGAAGTTTGCCTTTTGGCACGAGCTGACCTGTGATGACTTTAACTGCTGCATTCTCGGACACCTTGACGGGACAGTAGGCACAAAGGTACACGGGCACATCTGGCACATCAAGAACGATGTATGGCGTGCCAAATGAGACGAGAATCAATGGAATATGGCGCTCGTTGCAAACTTTGACCAAGGTTTGTAGGAACTTCGTCTGGTCTTTATCCAAGCCAAATTTGCCTTCCCAAGCTCGCGTGTCGGCGTAGCACGATACCACGACTGCCGCAGATTTTTCGGCGGCACGCAAAGCGAACTTGAAATTAAGCTCGTTGCTTTTTGGCAAAAGTTGCAAGTGTAGCGTGTTGGAGTAGAATTTTGAGAGTTCGGCAAAAAAGTTTTTGCCAGTGTTACAGTTTTCTGAAGTCTGCAGCGAAATGTTCAGCACGCGCAGGTTGGGGCTTGGAAGTTTCAGGGGCAAAATTTGGCGCTCATTTTTAAGCAAGGTGATGGAGTGATTGGCTACTTCTTGCGCCAGCCATTGATGTGCACGCGTGCCGACTTTGGTTTCAATCTCATCGATATTCACAAAGCGGGATTTGTGCAGACCAAGCCACTCTTTGAGTGCAAGAATTTTGCGCACAGAAGCATCAATGCGCCCGACATCAATGCGCTTGTCTTGAACCGCCTTGAGAATAGCTGATTGTGCCGCCTCGATATTTGGCGACATCAAAATCATGTCGTTACCAGCCAGCACAGCGCGAACTGCCGCCTCGCCAACCTCAAAGTTCTTCTTAACCCCTTGCATGTTCATGGCATCAGTAACCACTAAGCCATTGAAACCCAGCTCTTCGCGTAAAATTTTGGTGATGATTTCAGGCGAAAGTGTAGCCGGGATTTTGTCAGAAAGACTAATCTTGGGCAAAGCCAGATGCCCAACCATCACGCTGATGACGCCTTGCTCAATAGCGTGTTGGAAGGGCTTGAGTTCGAGTGCTTGAAGACGCGCTCGCTCAAAATGCAGCACAGGTAGGTCTTTATGGCTATCGATGTCAGTATCTCCATGACCGGGAAAATGTTTGGCAGTGGCAATCAGTCCGCCAGATTGTGTGCCTTTGATGAAAGCTGCCGCCATTTGGTTGGTGAGCGCAACATTTTCGCTAAAGGCACGGGTGTTGATGACAGGATTTCGCGGGTTGCTATTAAGGTCAACAGAGGGAGCGTAGTTTTGGTGGATGCCTAAGGCACGAGCTTCTTCGGCAATAGCGTAAGCCACTTGGAAAGCATAGTCGGGCTTTTGTGTGGCTGCAATAGCCATGTTATAAGGAAATTCTGTGGCACGGTCTATGCGCATGGAAACGCCCCATTCCATGTCGGCGCTGATGAGCAGTGGGACTTTGGCGAGCCGTTGCAAACGGTTTGCCAGCATAGCCGCCTCATATACATCACCTTTGGAAAACATCACGCCGCCAACTTTGCCAGAGCGAACAAGATGCGCAATGTATTCAAAATCAGGATGGTCTTGGCTGACATAGAGCGTATAGGAAAATGCGCAGAACATTTGCCCGATTTTTTCTTCGAGCGAAAGGCTTGCCAGTGTAGAGTCTACCCACGCAGAAGGCTTGAAGAAAATCTCATTGAGATTAATTGAGGGCGATGCTTCAAAAGCCCGTGGGTTAGACTTTCTGGCGGAGAGCAACTCTGTAGTCAGCGAAGTAGCAGTGTGGACCTCCTGTGCCAGCGCTACAGAGCAGGCACTGAAGAACAGGATTGCTACAAGCAGTGGAAGGCGCAATGCGGTGAGAGGGGTGGAAAAAAGTAGTCTCAGACGACGGCAGAGTATCATATCTATCCAAATGCCCTGAAAAAGATGTTACCAAAGTGTTGTACGATGCTGTTGCGCATGGGGTTAATTAGCGATAGTTTTCAAACTGTAGCGGTAAGTCGAAATCCTTTGAGAGCAAGTGTTTTTGAACGGCTTGCAGGTCATCGATTTGCTTACCGCTAACACGCACGGCATCGCCTTGCACTTGGGCTTGGACTTTCAGCTTCAGCTCTTTGATAGCAGCAGTAATTTGCTTTGAGACTTCTTTGCTTATGCCTTGCTTGAGTTTGACTTTTTGGCGGACAGTATTGTGTGCGGCAGGCTCAATTTTGCCATACTCGAGCGCCTTAATGGATACGCCACGCTTGATAAGCTTAGAGTGCAGAACGTCTATGACGGCTTTGAGCGTAAACTCATTTTCAGACTCAAGCGTCAGTTCCATGTCTTTGGGGTTGAAAAGAATTTGCGACTTGGAGTCCTTAAGGTCGTAGCGTTGCTGAATTTCTTTGCGTGCTTGATTGAGAGCATTATCGAGTTCTTGCATTGGGATTTTAGAGACAATATCGAAAGAATGCTCACTCGCCATAGCGTATAAGAAGTTTGCAGAGTTTGCAGTTTCGAATGTTTTCAAAAATTCGGCGCAAAATATAAGTTTGTGCCGCTTATAAAAAAATTTGCTTGCCACCACACTCGAGAGAGATGAGCGCAACACAGCTTGGCATTCTGGGCTACATGTTAGTGCAACTCATCATTGGCTTTTTACTCTCTCGCCGCATCCGAACCGAAACCGATTACTTATTAGCAGGGCGACGCTTGAGCTTAGGCATTTCAGTCTTTACACTGTTTGCTACATGGTTCGGTGCAGAAACCTGCGTAGGTGCCGCTGGAGCAATTTATCAAGAGGGATTGTCAGGAAGTGTCTCTGACCCGTTTGCGTATTGCCTGTGCCTACTGCTTATGGGGTTGTGCTTTGCTGTGCCGCTATGGAAGAGAAATTTGACCACGCTGGCAGATTTCTTCAGACAGCGCTATGCTCCCGAAGTGGAGTGGCTGGCGGCACTCATCATGATTCCGTCGTCACTACTGTGGGCAGCATCGCAAATGCGGGCGTTTGGACAGGTGCTCTCGTCATTTTCGCATCTAGATATTTCGTTAGCCATCACACTATCAGCGGCAATCGTTGTGATATACACAGTATCAGGAGGATTGTGGGCAGATGCAATTACCGACGTGGTGCAAGGATTAATGCTCATTGTAGGCTTGCTGTGCTTGGCAGTAGCAGTGCTAATGCAAATCAGACCAGAGCATATATCGGTAGCTTTGACCGCCGAGCGCTTGACACTATTCCAAGGTTCACTCTTGCAGCAGCTTGATGCATGGCTAGTGCCAATTTGTGGGTCGGTAGTGGCGCAAGAACTGGTGGCACGTGCACTGGCAGCCAACTCGCTACACACCGCCAAGCGCTCAGCACTGATAGCTGGTGTTTTGTATTTCGCTATTGGTGCTATTCCAGCTTGTATCGGATTGGTAGGCGTAGCGCTTTTCCCTAACCTCGATGATGCTGAAAAGTTATTGCCTATTGCGGCAGAGACCTATTTGCCCTCGTTTTTATATGTGGTCTTCATTGGGGCACTCTTTTCAGCCATTCTCTCAACGGTCGATAGCACGCTGTTGGCGGCAAGCGGATTGCTGGCGCATAACATCATCCTGCCCGTGCACAAAAAGATGAGCGAAGCGACAAAGGTGCGCATCAATCGGCTTGGGGTGGTGCTGTTCGGCGTGGTAGCGTATGTGCTGGCGCTCTATGCCAGTAGCATCCATGAACTGGTTAAAACAGCATCGGCAATTGGTAGCGCAGGGGTTTTTGTAGTGCTGACGCTCGGTCTGTTTTCTCCGCTGGGCAAAACATACAGTGCCGTGACAGGCTTGCTGACAGGCGCAATTGCATGGATAGTGGGCACATATCTGCTGCAGCTGGATTTTGCATATACTCTTGCCTTGGGCGTATCTTTCCTGAGCTATTTGACTGTTGCCCTAATAGAGCAAGCTCTGTCAGCAAAACAGACAGTAGAGCAGGACACGCAGTCGAGGCGTGAAAGACTGTGTGGCATATCAAAAATTTTACCAGACATGGAACACGCAATTCGTGAGGAATTTAATCGCAAGTTCAAGCCAGAGACCTACCAAGCGTTCGTGGCAGAAATTAGCAAGTATAACCGCGGTGCAATGGACTTCCGACTTTGTGAAACCCCACTTTTTCTCTCGGCGAGCATGACACAAGAACTTTTACAAGCGAGCAATACGCTTATCAAAGAACTGACTGCGCCAGAGTTTATGAAACGCTTGGATGCCGCTGTGCCCGAACATTTACGCGCTCCCAATGAAGATGCGCACCCGACATTTCTGCAAATCGACTTTGCAATCGTGCAGTTGCCTAATGGACAGTTGGCACCGCGCTTAATTGAGTTGCAAGGTTTTCCAACACTCTATGCATTTCAATGGCTACTGGATTTGAAAATTCGAGAATTCTTCGAAATCCCTGATGCACTGACGCCCTACTTTAGTGGTTACTCTTCAGAGTCGTATCTCAAACACTTCAAAGAGGTGCTCTTGGGCGATGCGGCACCAGAAAATGTTGTGCTTCTCGAAGTCCAACCGCACATGCAAAAAACACGAATTGATTTCTACTGCACCGAAGAGCTGACCGGGGTCAGAACCGTGTGCGTAACCGAAGTCATCAAACGCAATCGCAAACTCTACTACAAAAAGAACGGCACAGAAATTCCAATCGAGCGCATCTACAACCGCGTCGTGTTTGATGAACTCTACAAAAAACAGATTGAATTGGGGTTCCGCTTTCAAGATGAGCTCGATGTGGTTTGGCTCAATCACCCGAACTGGTTCATGAAAATTTCCAAATACTGCCTGCCGCTGTTCCAAAACGAATACGTGCCGAAAGCATACTACCTTTCTGACTTGGAGACCTACCCCGAAAATCTTGAGAACTATGTGCTCAAACCACTCTTTTCATTTTCAGGTTCAGGTGTAGAAATCGATGTGACGCCACAAATGCTGGAGCGTATTAGCGACCGCCACAACTATCTCTTGCAAGAAAAGGTCGAATATGCGCCAATTGTGCAAACGCCTGAAGGGGGCACAAAAGCTGAAATTCGCATGATGTTTCTGTGGGATAAGTCAGAGGCACCAGTATTGGTCAATAATCTTGTGCGAATGAGCCGCGGTAAAATGCTGGGCGCATCCTACAACAAAGATGCCCAATGGGTAGGAGCAAGCCTAGCATATCATCCCTGAGGAAAAATGAAAGTACTGGTAACAGGTGGAGCAGGCTACATTGGTGCCCATGGCGTCAGGCAACTTCAGCGAGCGGGCTACTCGACGCTTGTTGTCGATAACCTCATCTACGGGCACCTTGACTTTGCTCAAAAAAGTCAATACCTGATTGGCGACCTGCAAGATAGCGAGTTTGTGCACGCCATCTTTGAAGAACATGATATTGGCGCCGTCATGCACTTTGCTGCATACGCATATGTGGGCGAATCGGTCAAAGAGCCAGCAAAGTATTACCGAAACAATCTTGTAGCAACGCTCAACCTTCTGGATGCGATGCGCAAGCATGGCGTCAAAAAGTTTATCTTCTCTTCTACCTGTGCCACATACGGCGAGCCTGAAGAAATTCCAATTCCAGAAACTCATCCGCAGCGTCCTATCAATCCATATGGGCGCTCGAAGCTGATGGTTGAGCAAATCTTACGCGACTACGATGCCGCATATGGTATCAAGTTCGTCTCATTGCGCTACTTCAATGCGGCAGGAGCAGACCCTGAAGGCGGCATCGGTGAAGACCACACGCCAGAGACACATCTGATTCCACTGCTGCTCGATGTTGCACTCGGCAGGCGACCCTTCATTACAATCTACGGCGATGACTATCCGACGCCTGATGGCACCTGCATCCGTGATTACATTCACGTAACCGATTTGGCACAAGCTCATGTTTTGGGCTTAAAGTATCTTGAAGCGGGCGGCGAAAGTGAAGTCTTCAACTTGGGCAATGGCAATGGGTTTTCCGTCAAAGAAGTGCATGCCATGGCAGAGCGCATAACGGGAAAACCTATCAAAGCCATCATCGGTGAGCGACGCGCTGGCGACCCTGCCCGACTCATTGGCAGTGCCGAAAAAGCAAAACACGTGTTAGGATGGCGCCCACAACTGGCAGACCTTGAAATCATTATCCGAACCGCATGGCAATGGCACCAAGAACGATTTGGCAATAAAGTCGGTACAGAAACAACAGCGCCGAGCCCAGAGAGCAAACAAAAATGATTTAATGCAAGACCTGTATGCAAATCTCATTGAAAAAACTCGAGCTCATCAAACGCTATGCACGCGAGGCTTATCCGTTTGAATGTTGCGGCATCTTGGTCGGCATAGTAGAACATCACTACGATTTGACAACTGAAAACATCGTCTTAGAAGTTGCCCCGTGTCAGAATATCTACCAAGGTGATAGACGCACAGGTTTTGAGATTTCAGCGTTTGAGATGTATGAAATTACGCTGGCGGCGCACCGTGCGGGCTTGCAAGTGCTGGGAACCTATCACTCCCATACGCAAACAAGAGCCATTCCATCGGCGATGGATTTAGATTTTTTGCCAGCGCAGCACTCGCTGATGATTTTGGCGGTCAGTGGTCGTGTGGTGTATGAGATTCGCTCGTTTAGTCGCATGCGCCAAAGCATAGGCTATGAAGATGTCTTTGAAGAGCAAATTCGTCTGCGATTTTGAGTGCATAATGAACTGAATCGTAACGCTTGCCGTTTTGAACAGTGGAACATTTCGAACTTTTCCAGCAACTGTGCTATGCTAAGCTCACTTGAAAGCGTGCCGCTGACAAAAGAGCGCCAAGGCGTGCTCTCGCTCATTGGCAAAACTCCACTGATACGACTGCATAAGCTCCCAACGCTATGGGGCATTCGCGACGATGTAGAAATCTACGGCAAGTGTGAGTTCATGAATCCGGGCGGTAGTGTCAAAGACCGTCCTGCACTAAACATCATTGAAACTGCAGAACGGCAAGGACTGCTGACGAAAGACAAAATTTTGCTCGATGCCACCAGTGGCAATACTGGCATTGCCTACGCCATGATTTGTGCCATCAAGGGCTATAGGGTGCAACTCTGCGTGCCAGAATCTGCATCGCCAGAGCGCAAGCGCATCTTGCAAGCCTATGGCGCTGAAATTATCTACACTCCAGCAGCAGAATCTTCAGACGGCGCAATTCTCAAAGCACGAGAACTCTATGCGCAAAATCCCGAGAAGTATTTCTATGCCGACCAATACAGCAACGATGCCAACTGGCAAGCGCACTTTCATACCACAGGCGTGGAACTTTGGGAACAGACAAATGGACGCATCACGCACTTTATTGCTGCAATCGGGACCAGCGGAAGTTTTATTGGCACCTCACGCCGCTTGAAGCAATACAACCCAGCCGTGCAATGCATTGCTGTTCAGCCCGATGTTGCTGTGCATGGCATTGAAGGCATTAAACATCTGGAATCAGCGATGGTGCCAAAAATTTATGACCCATCTGTGCCCGATATGTTCATGGAAGTCTCCACAGAAAAAGCATATGAGTTTGCCAAGCGCTTAGCTGCTGTGGAAGGTTTGTTTGTGGGTATTTCAGCGGCAGCAAATGTCTATGCTTCACTGAAATTGGCAAAAGAGTTTTCGCAGCGCCATGAGCCAGCGGTTATTGTGTGCATTCTTTGTGACGGTGGCATGAAATATCTCTCCGAACACTTCTGGGAAAAACGCTTTGAGTAAGAGCGCAGTGTGCACTATTTTCTGCACAGCAGTGATTTCAGCGTATCCATCTTAACAAAAAACTCAAAGTAAAAATGAGAAACCGCTTTGCTTTGTTGAAGTTCTTTCTCATTCTGCAGCTCTTTTCTCTTGCGCAGGCTTTGGCGCAAACAGCTGCCGACGACTCGCTCTATGTGCGGCAAAATTTCACCAAGCGCGAAGTCTATATCCCCATGCGCGATGGCGTGCGACTCTTCACCTCAATTTATGTGCCGAAAGATTCTTCAAAGAAATATCCAATTATCATGATGCGCACGCCGTATAGCGTTGCCCCGTATGGTGAAGATGCGTATCGCACCGTGCTTACCCCAGTCTCACTTATGCGAGAAGGATACATTTTTGTCTATCAAGATGTGCGCGGACGCTACATGTCAGAGGGGGAGTTTGTCAATGTGCGCCCAAACATCCCGGGCAATGACACCAAAGATGTTGATGAGTCGAGCGATACATACGACACCATAGAGTGGCTTGTCAAGAATCTGCAAACTTGCAATGGCAAGGTTGGTATCTGGGGCATTTCATATCCGGGTTTTTATGCGGCAGCGGCTATCCCTGATGCACATCCAGCACTCAAGGCTGTCTCGCCGCAAGCTCCTGTAACAGATTGGTGGATTGGCGATGACTTTCACCACAATGGTGCCTTTTTCTTCATGGATGCCTTCACATTTCTCTACTCCTTTGGCAAACCGCGCCCGAAGCCAACAACCGCGGGCAATCCGCCTTACAATTTCCCAACGCCCGACGCCTATAAATTTTTCCTTGAACTTGGCGCCCTGAAAAATGTCAATCAAAAAATTTATCGCGATAGCATTGCCTTCTGGAACGACCTCATGAATCATCCGAACTACGATGAGTTCTGGAAAGCGCGCACACTTTTGCCACACTTCAAAAATGTCACGCCAGCAGTGATGACCGTCGGCGGCTGGTATGATGCTGAAGACCTCTATGGACCGCTCAAAGTCTACGATGCTATTGAACGGCAAAACCCCGGTGCAAAAAACATCTTGGTCATGGGACCATGGTTTCATGGCGCATGGGCAAGAACTGACGGCGAGAAGCTGGGCTACATTAAGTTTGGCTCAAAGACCGCAGAATACTACCGTGAAAACATCGAAAAGCGTTTCTTCAACGCTTATCTCAAAGATGGAGAAGACCCCAAATTGCCCGAAGCCATACTCTTCGATGCAGGCGCAAAGGAATGGCGAACATTTGAAGAGTGGCATCCCAAAAACGTCGTAGAAAAAAAGCTCTATTTCCACGCAAACGGCAAACTTTCGTTTGAGCCGCCAACCGACACGAAAGGCTTCGATGAATACATCAGCGACCCCAATAAGCCTGTGCCTTACACCAACGAAATCCGCGTTGACCGAAGTGTTGAATACATGATTGAAGACCAGCGTTTTGCCGCTCGCCGCCCCGATGTACTGGTCTATCAAACTGACGTGCTTACAGAAGATGTAACGCTGGCAGGCAACATCTTTGCCAATTTGTTTGTCTCCAGCACAGGTACAGATGCAGACTTTATCGTCAAACTCATTGATGTCTTTCCAGACACAGCACGAGATGACTACACCGACAAACCCTTGGGCAGACGTGTGTTCCCAGCCCCAGTTCGGTTAGGCAGTTTTCAGAAGCTTGTGCGCTGGGAAGTGATGCGAGCCCGCTATCGCAAAAGCTATGAAAAGCCTGAGCCGCTCAAACCCAATCAGGTAGAGCAAGTCAGATTTGAGCTGATGGACGTGCTCTATACTTTCAAAAAAGGTCATCGGATTATGGTGCAGGTGCAAAGTTCAATGTTCCCGCTCATTGACCGCAATCCGCAAAAGTTTGTCGATATCTACAAGTGTAGTGATGATGACTTCCAGAAAGCCACGCATCGAGTGTATCGCACAGCTAAAGCCGCTTCGCACCTGAGCATCAAAGTTTTACCGAATTAGGCATGCAAAAGGAGCAAAAAGCATCGGTCATGTTGAAACGCATGTGTAATGGATTGTGCCTGTGTGCGATGCTGCTATTTGGCACGGCAGTAGAGAGTCTTTCACAGCCCTTAGCAAGAACCTATGCCGAGCAGCGTCTGACCGCGCAGAGAAACGCCATGTGGATTCTTGGAGCTTGGGCAGGTGCGTCAATTCTATCGGGCGTTGGACTCTCGGTGCAGTCAGAAAATACCACATTGCGCTACTTAGGCTTTCAAAACATAGGCTGGGGCGCAGTCAATGCGGCAATTGCAGTCTCTGCCTTGTTTGGTTTGAGCGGACAATTTGCAGCACTCGATACCTTAGGCACCGACGGGCGCGCACTCTTAGATGAACTCTCTCAAGAACAAACCTTTGCCAAAATTTTACTGGTCAATACTGGACTCGATGCGGGCTATATGCTGGTCGGTGCCGCACTAATGTGGGGAGCAAGAAATGGGTTGGCGCGCAGCGAAGAAGTCTTCGGCAGCGGACTTGGCGTTGTGATTCAAGGCGCCTTTCTGCTTGTCTTCGACATCTGGCAAGTGCTTGCCTCTGGCGACAGAACAGGCGCATTAGAAAATGCTATACGACCGCTACTCTCGCTCTCGGCAACACCCTTTGGAACAGCGATAAAGCTGACCGTGTCATTTTGAACCGCCAAGTCCGAAAAGGTATGCCGTAACATTTTTGCAAAAGTGTTATACTCTTACGCACAACAAAGACTTTTGTCAGCAAACACATCGCACAAAATCTAACGCAGAGAGTTCAGCTTAAGCGAATGTCAAAAACAGCACGAAAGAAACTGGCACTGCACACCCAAATTTTCATCGGCTTAACCGCAGGATTAGTGGCAGGTCTGCTGGTCAATATCTTTTTCCCAAATGATGAAACCGTCAAGTGGGTGGCAAAAGAAATAGCCTATCCGATTGGACAAGTGTTTTTGCGTCTGATTTTCATGGTGATTGTTCCGCTGATTTTTTCTGCATTAGTGCTTGGCGTGGCAGATTTAGGGGATGTGAAAAAGATTGGTCGCGTCGGTATCAAAACCTTGCTTTTTACGGTCGTAATTACAGCGCTGGGCGTAGTGGTTGGGATTGTGTTAGTTAATCTGTTTCAGCCCGGCGTGGGGCTATCGCAGGAAAGCCGCAACCTTTTGATGAGCACGCTGTCGCAAAATCAAGCGGTCAGTAGCATTTTAAGCAGTGCTAGTGAAAGCAAGAGCTTTACGCAAACGCTATTAGATTTCATTCCACGCAACCCCTTCGTTGAAGTTACCTTCTTTCTTGACCCAAACTATCGCGGCGGCGGACTAATTGCCATGATGTTCTTTGCACTCATGTTCGGCATTGCCATGACACTCTGTGAGCCAGAGAAAATGGAACCGCTCACAAAGGTCTTGCAAGGCATCAACGATGTGGTCATGAAAATCATTGATTTGGCAATGCGTCTTGCCCCGTATGGTGTGGCGGCACTCATCTTTACGGCAACCTCACAACTGGGCTTTCAGATTGTTGCCATCTTGGCAAAATATGTGTTCGTGGTGCTGTTGGCATTAGCGTTTCATCAGTTTGTTACCTACGGTATCATCATCAAGCTTGGTGCAAAGCGTAACCCTATTGAATTTTTCAGAGGTATCGTAGAAGTTATGCTGACAGCATTTTCAACCAGTTCATCAAATGCCACACTGCCCACATCAATGCGCGTCTCGGTTGAAAATCTTGGCATCAATCGCGACATTTCAAACTTTGTGCTCACCATTGGCTCGACGGCAAACCAAAACGGGACAGCGCTCTACGAAGGCATCACTGTGCTGTTTCTGGCGCAGTTTTACGGCATTGAGTTGAGCGTTGGACAGCAGGTTTTGGTCGTGCTCTTAGCGATTTTAGCAGGTGTAGGAACAGCAGGAGTGCCCGGAGGGTCCTTGCCACTGGTGGTGTTGGTGTTGCAGCAGGTTGGCGTACCAGTTGAAGGCATTGGCGTAATTTTAGGTGTGGATAGAATTCTGGACATGAGTCGCACAGTAGTCAATGTCACTGGCGATATTACGCTGGCAGCATGGGTAGAATCAGCAGAGCCTGTAAAGCATAGTCAAGACCATGCGGCAAGTCTGCAAACCCCTGTAGAAATAGGAAATGAAGCACAGTAGTGGCGCCTTATAGAGGCTTTATGGCAAATCCTTTCTATCTTTGCGCAAACTTGCAACTGTTGATATGCCAAAGTCTAAATGTATAAGCGCGTACTCATTACTGGTGCTAATGGGTTAGTGGGACAAAAGCTGGTAGAGATTTTCTCTAAAGACCGCAATTTCGACTTGCTGGCGTGCAGTCGCCAAGCCCATGCTTACAACAGCTCGGCGAGCTTTGGCTATCTATCGCTCGATATTACAAACCGCGGCGCAGTTAAGGAGTTGGTGTGGAACTTCTCGCCCGACTACATCATCAACGCCGCAGCCTTTACAGATGTCGATGCATGTGAGCGAGAAAAAGAGTTATCTTGGAAATCAAACGTTACGGCAGTAGAAAACTTGATTGCTGCGGCACGTTTGGTGAAGTCATGTGTAGTACAGATTTCTACAGACTACATCTTTGACGGCAAAAACGGTCCGTATGATGAAAATGCCATTCCCAATCCGCTCAATTACTACGGGCGAGAAAAGTTAGCCGCAGAAAATGCCGTGCGTAGTTCGGGAGAAAATTGGCTGATTGTGCGCACGAATGTGGTCTATGGCGTAGCGCCAAAAGTGAAGAAAAATTTTGCCCTCTGGCTGGTGCAAGAGTTGAAACAGCATCGCAGAGTCAATGTGGTCAGTGACCAGTATGGAAACCCGACTTTGGCAGATGATTTGGCACGCGGCATCTATGAGCTGGTCCGCCGAGGCAAGCGCGGTGTCTATCACATCGCCGGTGCAGATTTCATGTCGCGCTACGAGTTTGCACGCAAACTGGCGGAAGTGTTTGGCTATGATGAGTCGCTTATCACGCCGATTAAGACCGCAGACCTCAACCAATTAGCTGTCCGCCCGCTACAATCTGGCTTAATTACGCTCAAAGCCCAGTCAGAACTGAGCCTCAACTTCCTGACGGTTGAGGAAAGTCTGAAAATTTTCAAGCATCAATTTTTGGAAAGTGCGGCAGTCTGATGCCAAAGCTCACTTGTCAAGTTCAGGCACACCAGAAGCATTCCAGCGTAGCTGACGCACAAGCTGCTTGTTCTCATAGCGTTCGTAGTCGCCGCGCCCATCGCGGAAAAGTTCCAGACGCTCTTGGCAGAGCGTTTGTGAATGAAGTGTGCGTAGCGTGTAAAGTGTGGAACTTTCGCGAACAGACCACGAAAACAAGCCTTGCGCGCGTGAAAAAAGTGTGTCGCTATACCAAAGAATTTTGCCGCGCCGCACATCGCGTGATAGCAAAATTTCGAACGCAACTGCATTGAGCGGGTTAGGTTTCGTAAAAATACCTTTGCCGCCCAAGAGACCTTTTTCAACTCCGTCGTAAATCGATGTCTCTTGTGCTTTGCATGGATGCAGGTGGCTGCCAGAGTGAATTGCAAGCACGAATTGGTTGAGTTTTGCAGCAAGTGCATTGATATGCGCACAATCTGGATGAGAGTTGTGAAGCGAAGAAATTGTCACTAAATTCGGGTCACGAATGAGTTTCATAAGTCGCTCTATAAGCTCATCGCCTGCGCACATTAGCATCACAATTCCGATGAGGGCTAACATCATAGCATGTTCATTTGAGTTAATTCCAAAAAAATAAAGAGATTGTAATGAAACGTCTTGCCCTCTTTGGTATAGTGTGTTTGCAAGTGTGCTGCGTATCGTTAGCTGTAGCCCAATCGATCTTGACGCTCGACCTTACGCTGCCCGACGGTCGCACTACAAGCGATAAGGTTCAATTTTACACCGTGAAAAATACTGAGATGGTCGCTGTGGCAGACATCTGTCATGCCTTGCGCTTCCCATTTGAGGAAACGCCGCAAATGCTTGTGGTGGCAACAAGGCAGCATGACTCATGCATCTTGCGCAGCAACAATCACTTTGCCGTGATATGGCGCCATGCTCAGCCCAAAGAAGCAATTCAGTTGCCAGCGGCACCGCTCTTGCAAGAAGGCAAACACTACTTGATGCCAAAGCATATCGGTCGCTGGCTCATGATGTGGCTGGGCATTGCTGCAAGCTACGACCCAACGGCACGCAAACTGACGATGGTCTTTAAGCCCACAGCCGATAGCACCACGAAAACATGGAGTGCTGCAGTCACAAAGCCCGATAGCAATGCCAGCCCTACCGCACCAACCAAATCCGACACTGCACAAGTTATCAAGCCTGAATTAGATGAGCGATACACCATTCCCAGCTTAGCTATTGACGAAAAAGCCAACGGTGTTATCATCCGCATCTTTGCCACGCAGCCAAATGTGCAGTATGAATTTATTCCGCCTGATGCCAATGGCATTGCTTACTTGACGTTTGTAAAATCAACAGGCAACATTGCAGCGCTCACGCAAAAGTTTCCAAAAAACAATTTCCTGAAAAGCATTCAAGCTATCCGATTAAAATCGGGAGCGTTGCAATTGACGTTTGAGTTCAATGTGGTGCGCTACAAAATCAAATCGAGCGAATTTGCACGCGAGCGAGGCTCAAACAACTTTCTACTGCTCGTCCTACGCGATGTCAATGTGCAAGAGATTTTAGAACATGAAAAAGTAGAGCGGATTAGGAGTGAGTTAGAACAAGAGCGAGAAAAGTGGAAATTGGATGTCATCTGTCTGGATGCAGGACACGGTGGCAAAGACCCAGGTGCAATCGGTGCAAACGGCACTTATGAGAAAACCGTCACGCTGGGCATTGTGCTCAAACTCGGCAAATTGATTGAAAAAAATATGCCCGATGTGAAGGTAATCTACACGCGCAAAAGCGATGTATTTGTCGAACTGGATGAAAGAGGCAGAATTGCTAACAGAAATGGCGCCAAGCTGTTCGTCAGTGTGCATTGTAATGCGAGTCTCAACAAGAAAGCTGAAGGTACAGAGGTCTATCTATTGGGATTACACAAGACTGAAGCGGCTCTGAGGGTTGCACAGCGAGAAAACGCCGTCATCATGCAAGAGTCGGACTACCAAAATCGTTACAAGGATTACACGGACGAAAACTTGATTCTTGTTACAATGGCACAAAGTGCCTTCATGCAACAAGCAGAGAAGTTAGCTGAATTGGTCAGCAAAAGTATTGCAGCGCGTAGTGGGTTGCAAAACAATGGGGTCAAACAAGCTGGATTTATGGTGCTCTGGACGCCCTCTATGCCAAGTATCTTGGTTGAAGCGGGCTACATCACACACGCTGAAGATGAGAAGTTTCTTGCTTCAGAGAGCGGTCAGCAGAAAATTGCAGAAGCAATTTATGATGCTATCGTGAAGTTCCAGTATGAATACCACGCCCAGCGCTAAGCATGGCTATCTTAGCAAGTCTGGCTCATCTTCAGTATCTTCGTCAGAATCGTTGTGGGAGTTGTCATCTGTAGGTCCAGCTTGATGTAAAATCATTTTCCAACCATCATCACTAAGTTCAAAAATGTTGGTTGCGGCTAAAACCACGCGTGTAGGTAGCTCAGTAGGATGAGTGGCAGTAAGAAGATTTTCGCGCAGGGTAACAATTCCAATGCGTCCTAATACAACGGCTTCGACTTCTTCCAACTCAAAGTGCATAGAAAAGGTGTTGCGAAAAATCAGTTGCCAGCTTTCCATAACTTCATCAAAGCCTGAGATGATGTGCCAGCCCGGATGCAGGCATTTCACATATGGTGCTGAATGCCAGATATACTGCATTTTTTCAAGGTCCAACGAGGCAAAGGCTTCATAGAAGCGCTCGTTTGCAATAAGTAATTCCTCAGCTAAGGATTGCATGAGAAAGAAACGAACAGTTGAAAAAACAACTTCTCTGCGCTCAAAAGATGGTGATACGGCTTTGCAAACACAAAATTTTTATGCAAAAGTTTATGCATTGGTGCGAAGCGTGCCAAAAGGTAAGGTAACGACTTACGGTGCAATTGCTGAAGCACTGGGTGCAAAATGCTCAGCCCGAATGGTTGGCTATGCACTGCATGCCGCCATAGGCTCCGATGTGCCAGCGCATCGAGTGGTAAACCGCTTCGGTGCACTGACTGGCAAACATCATTTTCCACACCCCGATTTGATGAAACAGCTCCTGCTTGAAGAAGGCGTATCGTTCAACGACGATGATACGGTAAAAATGGAAAAACACTTCTACGCATTTCGGCGAAATAAAAAGGCTACTTGAACACAAGTAGCCCATTGCCAAGCTGGCTGCAAGTTATTCGGATGCACTTTGTGAGCGCTCACTTTGCTTCATGGCTTGAACTTCGTTACGAATCTCTTGAGCTTTGCGTTTGAGGTCAGACATGTGTTTGCGCACGCGTGTGCCTGCCGCTTTAACCCCCTTCTCGTAAAATTTACGGAAGTCTGCCTCCATGTCTTCTACCATTTTTTTGAGCTCCTCATAAGATTTCAACGCGCTCATGTTTACCATGATTTGGGTTAGGGAAAGCTTTCAAATAGTTACCTTTTCGCGCAAGGCTTTGGCATCGTCCATAAATTTCTGCAAGCCAATATCGGTAAGTGGGTGTTTGGCAAGTTGCGTAATCACCTTGAATGGCATAGTAACCACATCCGCACCCAGAAGCGCGCAATTTACAACATGAAGAGGATGCCGAATACTTGCCGCCAGCACTAAGGTTGGAATTTCATAGTTGCGAAAAATCGTAACAATCTGCTCAATGAGTGCAATGCCATCGGTGCTTACATCGTCAAGCCGACCGATGAATGGACTTACAAACGTAGCTCCAGCTTTGGCTGCCAGCAAAGCCTGATTAGGCGAAAAGACCAGTGTGGCATTGGTCTTGATGCCAACTGTAGAAAAGTGCTTGATAGCCTTAATTCCATCAAGCGTAAGTGGGCATTTGACCACGACATTGTCGTGAATAGCGGCGAGGGCTTCACCCTCTGCAATCATCTCATCGACCTTGAGGGTGGTAACCTCTGCGCTGACAGGTCCATCCACAATGTCGCAAATCTTCTTGATGTGATTCATGAAGCTTTCGTAAGTGAGCGGCTTGACCTCCTGTGCAATCAAAGTAGGGTTGGTCGTTACCCCATCTAATACACCAAGGCTCTGGGCTTGGCGTATTTCGTCTAAGTTTGCCGTGTCAATAAAAAATCTCATATCTCGTAGAAATTTATGCGTTACATAAAGTCTGGGTTATGCCAAAGCTGTAGCTTTTTTTGTCATGGGCTTAGCGGTAGTGGCAAGCACATCGTTGAAGCGAAAGCCGCTGCGGCTCGCCCAGCTTCTCTTGTGATAAGCGTAGCTAGCAATCAACGGAAAGGTTACTGTAGCTTCACCAAACACCATCTGCTCAAATGATGTATCGACTTTGCCCCATGAACAAGCTTCCTTGAGTGTAGAGCCAGAAAGTGCCCCATCGCGCTCATCAGCAACCGTCAGTTGAATAGCATATTTGTGCATAGGAATATCATACCCAAGAACTTCAGCTGCAACGACAATATCCTGTGTAAAATTCTTTGGCACACCGCCGCCAATCATGAAAATACCTGTAGTCGGATTTTCAAGCTTGATGCGAGTCAGTTCCAAGAAATCTTTACCAGAGTCAAATGAAACATGTGAATCAGGATTGTGCCACTGATGATGTACAATGCCAAAGCCAGCTGAACAATCGCTAAGGGCAGGAACAAAAATCGGCACGCCTTTGCGGTAACACGAGAGAATGATGGAATTAGCCTGAGGGTGATGCGTGTCAAGATACTTGCCAAATTCTATCATCAGCTCACGTGAAGAATATGGCTTAGCTGGCAGTGACCCGAAAATTTTCGAAGTGGTCTCGTCGCAAATACGCAACTCGTCCTCGTCAATGAAAGTGTCATAAATGCGGTCAATGTGCAGCTTACGCAAAACATGGTCATCGACGAAAGGAGTGCCAACATAATGCCGAAAGCCCAGCGCTTCGAAGAAATCTTGGTCGACCATATTGGCACCAGTAGAGACAATTACATCTACCATGTTGTGCTCAACTAAATCGATGATGATTTGCTTCAAGCCGGCACTGATGAGGGAACCAGCTAAGGTAAGAATAATTGCGCACTCCTTGTCAGCAAGCATCATATCATAGATTTTGGCGGCGCGACTGAGATTGCGAGCCTGAAAAGCCATCTTCTCCATATCCTCAACCATCTGCACCACATTATACTTCTTGATGTCAATATGCTCAATCGTCTCTTTCAAAAAATCTTGCTTTGTTGGCATGATGCTGTCCCTCCAGATTTGGTTAAGAAAGAATTTACACTTCAGAGACTTTAAAGCGAAAGTACAAAAAAATTAAGGGCAAGCGGACTATATCACGCACTTGAGCAGACTGGATGCTGCTTCCTTCCGGACCTGACATGGTTGAGTCGCCAAGTGCTGTATAGGACTTGCCCCAATTTCTTTGGCAGCGCTACAAAGTCTTCTGGGTTGAGGTGTAAATATAAACAATCAAAACATTTTCAAAAATTCTCGTATCTGCGGAGCAAAAAAACTCCACAGATGCAAACATAAAATAGGCTTTTCGTATCTTGCACAAGGTTTAGCGTTGAGCTGACATAGTTACTAGTTATGAAAACATCTCCATTCGTTATTCTCTTCTTTACGGTCTTTCTCGACCTGATTGGCTTCGGAATCGTCTTACCACTTCTACCAAACTATGCCCGCGAATTGGGAGCATCGCCACTACTGATTGGCATTGTAGCAGGAAGTTATTCACTTATGCAGTTTTTCTCTGCACCGATTTGGGGTAGCATCAGCGATAGAATTGGACGTCGCCCTGTAATTCTCGTCAGCGTGCTTACTTCAACTGTTTCATATCTGATTTTTTCGCAATCTCACTCAGTGTGGCTACTCTTGCTCTCAAGAGTGTTGGCAGGCATCGGTTCAGCAAATGTCGGGGTCACTCAAGCCTACATTACCGACATTACGACTGTAGGAGAGCGTTCCAAGGCACTGGGAATCTTAGGAGCAGCATTTGGCTTAGGATTTGTGCTAGGACCGCCAATTGGTGGTACCATCAAATCTTCTTACGGCATTGAGAGTGTTGGCTATCTTGCCGCCATGCTCACTTTTTTGGATTTCCTGCTGGCTTATTTTCTGCTCCCTGAATCGCTCAAAGAAAAAAAAGTGGGCAAACTGCACTTCACAGGCTTTCAAGCCGATAAACTCATTGAAGCCTTCCAAAGACCAGCCATCAACCGATTGCTAGTGATTGGGTTTTGCTTTGTGTTTGCCTTTGTTAATATGCAAATCTCAGTGCCGCTCCTCTGGAAGGAACACTATCAGCAAGATGATAAAATGATTGGCTACCTCTTTGCGTTTGTAGGGTGCATTTCAGTCGTAGTGCAAGGCGGTCTCATTGGCAGATTAGCAAAGAAGTTTGGCGAGTGCAAGGTATTGGTAGCTGGCCTGATAAGCATGTGCGCAGGTGTTACGCTAATTCCATTCGTACCCGAAGCTTACCTTTTCTCAATTGGACTTGCAGTTTTAGCACTACTAGCGGTTGGCAATGGGCTGGTTACGCCACTGAACGCATCACTGATTTCCATGTATGCAAAAGCAGAAGAGCAGGGTGAAATTCTAGGTATCTCGCAATCCGTCGGCGCATTAGGTAGAATTTTGGGACCGATTTCTGGTAGCCTACTCTATGGGCTCGATAGCCATATGCCTTACTTAGCTGGTGGAGTATGCTTGCTAATCGGTCTGGCATTGGCTTTGCCACTGCTTACATTTGAAGCCAGCTCACCGAGTGCTGCACCAAATCCTCAAGCAAGGTAACTTCTGTTGATGCGGCTCAGCTCATACTTGAATGCGGGCATCGGCAATTTAATGGTCATAATTGGTACAGGGCTGCGTTCAGAGACACTTTCAGCGATGCTGGGGTTGATGAGTTCGCCGAGGCGCGTGCGTTCGTGCGTAGCCATGACAATTAAATCTGCTTCAATATCTTCAGCAAAATTCAAGACACCGACCTCTTCGCTCTCATCGTTGTAGATATGGAAAGTATAGTTGTGAGGCTTGGTGCATTCAACAAAGTCGCGAAAAATTTTGTTGGTGTAGCGTGTGCTTTCAAAACGGGCTTGCGTGTTAATGCGCACCATGTGCAACTTGGCATCAAAAAGGTCAGCAAACTGCTGTACACGGGGAAAGGCTTCATATACTTCACTGTAAAAGTTCGAAGCAAAAACAATGTTGCGTATTTCACTGGGAAAATGCTCGTTCTTGATGCTTAGCACTGGACACGGCGCATGGTGAATGACTCGTTCAGTCGTAGAACCAATAAAAATTTTCTTAAGTCCTGTAATACCATGCGAGCCCATGACAATAAGGTCAATTGATTTTTCGGCGGCATACTGACAAATCGCTTGATAAGCTGACCCTTGTTCTACAGCAATCTGCACAGCAAAACCTGAAAATGGCGGTTCTGCAATCATGGACTTGAGTTTCTGGTAGGCTTCACCTGCCATGCGTTGGCGCTCTTCCATGTTCCACATTTCATGTGCGGCACTGAAGGCATACTGCGGAATATCGACCACATAAAGGAAATGGACTGTAGCACCCGTCTTCCGAGCCAGCGAAAGGGCCGCATGGCTTGCCCACTCAGAGTGCTTAGAAAAATCGGTAGGAACAAGGATGGTTTTCATAGACACTACCCAAAGAGTTTAAAATGCAAGAGTCTTATTTCGGCATGGGCGAAATTTGGGAAAAGTTTTGGGAATTTGAAATGCGTTGGCAGCAGGGAAACAAAAAAGAGGCAATCTGCGGTATTGCCTCTCCTTATGACCATAGCTTGAGCCTTTGCTATGCTTTATGCAATGTCAGCGGACTCAATCTCGTGCATGTTGAGCGATAAGCCACGCACTACTGCTGCCAGACGAATGGCATCAAAAATCATTTCCTGCGAACCGCCATGTTCACGAACCGATTTTTCATGACTATTAACGCAGACTTCGCAGCCATTGACGGCACTGACAGCCAGTGAGACCAGCTCGAAGAAGAGTTTAGATGTAACTGGACGCGCCATGATGGTCATCTTAATCCCAGCAGGCATCTGTTCGTATGCCTTGTTTTCAGAGAAATGACGGAAGCGATAGAGTACATTATTCGTAGCAAGCAGTGAGGCAATGGCATGCATTTCGGCAAGTTCGGCATCAGTGGCGCCATGCTTACGAGCTTGTTCGCTAAAGGCAAGAATCAGTGGTGTGCAGCGCTCATTGACAGCAATTGCAAGCGCAAGCAGGTATGCATTTTTCTTACCGCCCAAAGATGGCGACTCTAATACATTCTTCAAATTGATGCGCAGGTCGCGAATGTATTTGTGATCGCCTTTGATGTAGGCGTCAAGGCTGAAAAATGCACCATCATTAATCCCTAATTCTGCAAGAAGATCCTTGCGAGTTTCTTCCATAGATGGAGTTTTTTGAAGAGTTTGAGATGTTTGGCAAGAGAAAAAGTAGGGACGGCTCAAAAGCCGTCCCTAATAGTGGAAGTCTGTTATGCCTCGACAAGTACGCCGCCTTCGACCTTGAGTGTCTTGTCACCCTCTTTCCAGTTGCATGGGCAGAGCTCACCAGTCTGCAGGGCTTCAAGAACACGGATAGTTTCATCAATGTTGCGCCCTACATCAAGGTTATTGACGCAGACCCACTGAATTGTACCGCTGGGATCTACGATGAAAGTCGCACGCAAGCAAACTTCCTCTGGACCGTACAGAATGCCAAGGGCACGAGAGAGATGTTTGCCATGGTCAGAAAGCATCGGGAACTTCAAATCGCGCAAGTCCTCATGATGCTTACGCCATGCCAAATGCACAAAAGCCGTATCAGTGCTTGCGCCATAGAGAACCGCATCGTTGTCACGAAAATCGCTGTAGCGGTCATTGAAGCCCTTGATTTCTGTCGGGCAAACAAAGGTAAAATCTTTTGGCCAGAAGAAAATTACCATCCACTTGCCTTGCTTGCGATGCTCAGCAGTGGAAATTCGGGCAAACTCCTTGCCCTTTTCTATAGAGACAACAGCATCGAGTTCAAGTTCAGGGAACTTATCTCCGATTGTAAGCATATCAGGTTGGTTTTGTTGGTTTTATTGTTGTTAATTAGGAATAGTTACTATTACTACATGGTAATCCATTCTACGAAACACTAATGCGAAAAGTTGCATGCCAGCATGAAGAAATGTGTCACAGTGAAATGTTGGGATAAAGAGATGCGATGTGAGCGTGCAAAAATACACAATCTTGAGGGGTTTCAAAAGCTGTGATTAGGGCGGAAAAGTGTATCTTGCAGACCAAACCAAACTTGCAACCAGATGCCTCGCACGTATCCAAACGACCCAAAAGCGTGGAAAACCCTTGAATCAAAATATCTCTTTCGGAAATCACCTTGGCTGACCATGCGCCAAGATAAAGTAGAACTGCCGAGTGGCGCAGTGATTGATGAGTTTTATGTGTATGAGTATCCATCGTGGGTGAATGTAGTAGCAGTTACAAAGGAGGAAAAACTTGTCTTGATTCGCCAGTTCCGATATGCGGTAAGAAAGGTGTATTTCGAAATCCCAGCTGGCGTAGTCGATGAAGGCGAACAACCTCTGGCAGCTGCTCAGCGTGAATTGCTCGAAGAGACGGGCTACGGCGGCGGAGAATGGCAACCGTGGATGCAGCTTTGTGCAAACCCTTCTATTCAAACTAACTTGACCTATACCTTTCTTGCCCTGGGCGTCGAACCGATGCAGAAACAAAACTTGGAGCGTACAGAAGAAATCGTGGTGCATTTGCTGTCGCCAAGTGAAGTGGAAGCGATTCTCAACGACGGCGAACTTATTCAGGCACTGCATGCCGCACCGCTTTGGAAGTATTTGTTTTGGCGGCAAAAATCTGCAGCAGGTCAAAGCGTGCTAGGAAGCTCACGCTGAAACAGGCGACTCAGCTCTGACAAGCCGCACAAATCCTTGATAATCCTTCTTGAACATTAGGTGTTGAAATCCATGTTCTTCCAAGAGTGCTTGAACTTTGGGGTGAGCATCGGCATGCAGTTCAAAATAGAGTTTGCCGCCTGAACGCAGTAGCTGGCGCGCATCACGAGCAATTTTTTCATAAAACTCAAAGCCAGTGTCGGTAAAAAGTGCAATGTGGGGCTCAAAGTTACGCACATCTGGCGGCACACTCTCCTTCTCCGAAAGTGGAATGTAAGGCGGATTAGAGACAACGACATCGAAAGGTTGCGTAAAGTGAGACACAAAATCAGGCTGCAAAGCATCAAGGCAGAGAAAACGAATGCGTGCTTCAACACCGTGGCGCATAGCATTGCGTTCAGCAACCTCTAAAGCCTTGCGGCAAATATCGACTGCCGTCAATTGAGTTTGGGGAAGCAGTTTAGCAAGCGTAATGGCAATAGCACCACTGCCAGTGCCAATATCCAGAATCGCACCAGCTTCTCCAGAAAAGTCATCAATGATTTGTTCTACCAAAAGCTCCGTTTCAGGTCTGGGAATTAGCACTGAAGGGTTGACTTCAAACTTTAAGCCGAAAAACTCTTCTTGACCGAGAATGTATTGGACCGGCTCGCCAGAGAGACGGCGACGGAAAAGCTCACGAAACTGCGCCAACTCCTTTGGAGAAACAGGTCGGTCGAAATTGACATAAAGCTCGACACGCTGAAGCTCAAGGACATGCGCTAAAAGCAACTCTGCAGTCAAACGCGCATCGCTAAAGCCCTTCTGTTTGAGAAAATCAGCACTGGTTTTCAGAAGAGAAATAACCGTCCAGTCCTTTTCGGTTGAACTTGCTGTGCTCATGAACCTTAGGTAAGACTTTAGGGTTTGTGTTGAAAATAAACGCAAAAACGGCGTTAGCAAAAGCAAGCAACAAGAAATTCATACTGAACAATTCATGCTGAACATGCTACAACAACAGCATGTCAGAGGCAACGTGCAAAGACTTGTAGGTCTACAAATCAGTCGCTATAATTTGTGAAAATTCATGTCTTTTTCTTAGGCAATTAACTTTTTGTGAAGATGGCAAGAACAGCACTCAAGCATATTGCAATGCTGCTCTCTATCTGCTGCTTTTCCATGTTTGTAGCGATGCTGGTGTTAATCAATGGAACTTGGATGAGATGGGAACAAGCAGAGCGTCCTGAACTGCAAGTGGCTCTGATACTGGGTAATCGCTTGAACAATGGCAAACCTTCGCCGACACTCATGGCACGCTTAGAAAAAGCAAAAGAACTCTACGACGCAAAACTGGCAAACTATTTTGTGCTAAGCGGCGGTGTCTTGGGCGATGAGACCATTAGCGAAGCTCAAGTGATGAAGGCTTACCTCCTGCAACAAGGAATGCCAGACAAGCGGCTGATTTTGGAGACGCAATCGACCAACACAATTGACAATCTCTATTACAGCAAACTCGTGATGGATAGCTTGAACTGCCAGACGGCGTATTTGGTAACGAGTAAATCTCATCTTTGTCGCGCAATGCTGATTGCAGAGCGTTGTGGTGTGGATGCAATTGGTGTTCCAGCAGAGATGGCGGGAAATTTGTTGGAAATTTGGCTGGAGTATGCCTTTGAAGCCTGCCGCACTTTTTACTTCTTGGCATTTGAACAGTGGGACTTGGTCAATCCTGACGAAGTGCCTAACATGCGCCCAGAATTGCGCTATGCGGCGCTAACTAAAATCATCGGGGAGCGAGCAAGTAGGTAGAGAGCAGTGATGCTGATTGCAATGCGCTCGAGAAATCTTCGTAAATTCGCAAGTGCTTAAAATTGCAAATTTCAAAAACATGGAATCAATTTTGGTCTTTCTGGGAGCGCTTTCGCGCCTTATTCCACATCCGCCAAATTTCACGGCAATCTCAGCCGTTGCGCTGTATGGTGCAAGCAAGATTCCTGATAAAAAACGTGCTTTGCTTGTGCCCTTGCTGGCAATGTTGCTCTCTGACGCCATCATGGAAGGCATGTATCGCATGGGAATTTGGGCATTTCCGGGTTTCCATAGCGGAATGTGGTATGTCTATGGTGCCTTTGCGGTCGTAGCCATGATTGGCTTTTGGATTCGCTCTCAATTCAGCTACGGGCGCTTGGCTATTGGGACACTGTGCGCATCGGTAAGTTTCTTCATGATAACGAACTTCGGAGTTTGGCTAAGCGGCTGGTATGGCTACACTGTGGAAGGTCTGGTTGCCTGCTATGTAGCGGCAATTCCATTTTTCCGCAACCAAGCGATAGGCGATGTGCTGTTCGTTGCGCTCTTCTTTGGCGGAGACTACGTGCTGCGTCAAGTAGCGCTCAAAAGGCAGTCGGCGTAAGGCACTGGCGTGCTAAAGTCGACGTGATGATGCCGTGTCATGCAGTTGCTCGTGCCGCCGCTCAAAAGCCGAACGCTTCGAGTCTCTGCGGCTGTCATCAAAAGATGATGAAAGGCTTTCGCAACCAAAGAAAAGCACGACCAGCAGCAGCATGAAAAAGCCAAAAACGGCAAGTAAGACAACTTCCATTTTAATTCTCCCCTGAGAAATTTTCCCCCTCCCTCTGTAGACCTCTACGAATGAGCGCAATGAATGTCTCAAAAGAACTCAAATTTTTTCAACCATTTTCAACAAAGCAAAGCCATGAAAATGCAACATCGTTTTTTTAAGGTGATAGGCGTCGTGCTGGTGTGCGCCAATCTCTACTCAACAGTCAGGGCGCAAGACCGTATCACGGGCAAAAGTTTTGCCACACGCTCGGAAGTCATTGGACAAAATGGAATGGTGTGCACCAGTCAGCCCTTAGCCACACAAATTGGTCTTGAGATTCTCAAGCAGGGTGGCTCGGCGGTTGATGCGGCAATTGCGGCAAATGCGGCATTGGGCTTAATGGAGCCTACTGGCTGCGGAATCGGCGGAGATATTTTTGCAATTGTCTGGGATGCTAAAACACAAAAACTCTATGGCTTGAATGGCAGCGGTCGCTCGCCATATACTTTAACGCTATCGTATTTCAAAGAAAAAGGCATAAAGCACATTCCTGCTACAGGACCGTTGCCTGTAACGGTGCCGGGCTGTGTGGATGGTTGGTTTGAGTTGCACAAAAGGTTTGGTCGTCTGCCCATGAAAACGCTGCTGGCGCCAACCATCAAGTATGCGCGTGAGGGCTTCCCCGTCTCGGAGCTCATTGCCTACTACTGGGAGCGCAATGTGGCGGCGCTCTCGCACTTTCCTAATGTCAAAGAGGTGTATGCCCCAAATGGGCGGACGCCAAAAAAAGGCGAAATTTTCAAAAATCCGCAACTCGCCAATACCCTTGAAAAAATAGCTAACGGCGGCAGAGATGCATTCTACAAAGGCGAGATACCAAAAATCATTGAAACCTTTATCAAAGCGCAAGGCGGATTTCTCTCTGCCAAGGATTTTGCTGACCATAAATCGGAGTGGGTAGAGCCCGTCTCAACGACTTATCGCGGTTACGAAGTGTGGGAATTGCCGCCAAACAGTCAAGGAATTGCTGTGCTGCAGATGCTAAACATTCTTGAAGGCTACGATTTCAAGCAGATTCCGTTTGGCAGCAAAGAGCATATTCACCTGCTAGTGGAAGCAAAAAAGCTGGCTTTTGAAGACCGAGCCAAATACTACGCTGACCCTGATTTTGTGAAAGTGCCTGTTGCGGCGCTCATCTCCAAAGAATACGCTAATGAACGGCGCAAACTTATCAGCATGGACAAAGCAGCACAGCGGGTCGAGGCTGGCAATCCCGCTCTGAAACAAGGTGGCACCGTTTATCTGACCACTGCAGACAAGGATGGCAACATGGTCTCGCTGATACAGAGCAATTATCGCGGCATGGGCTCAGGCATGGTGCCCGACGGACTGGGTTTCATGCTGCACAATCGAGGAGAACTTTTCTCACTCAATGAAGGTGAAGCCAATGTCTATGAGCCGCACAAGCGACCATTTCACACGATTATCCCGGCGTTTGTAACCAAGAATGGCGTGCCGTTTATGAGTTTTGGCGTCATGGGCGGTGAATTTCAGCCGCTGGGGCATGTTCAAATTCTGATGAACATCATTGATTTTGGCATGAACGCACAAGAAGCAGGAGATGCGCCACGCATCGCTCACGAGGGCTCGTCAGAACCTACTGGAGAGAAAATGACCGATGCAGGCACAGTGTTGCTCGAGACGGGCTTCTCGCATGAAACCATCCGAGAGCTTATGAAAATGGGACATAAAATTGGTTTCGGGCTGAACAGTTACGGTGGCTATCAAGGTATTCTCTATGATGCAAAGAATAAGGTCTACTACGGTGCGTCAGAATCGCGCAAGGATGGGCAAGCGGCTGGATATTAAGCGGCATGATGTGCAAGCGCTGCAAAAAAGCACGTGCCAAGAGCAGAGGCGCAAAATACTGGGGTCGTGTTGACAATGCGTAGGTATTGCTGCACGATTCTGCACTTGTCTTTTGTTGGTTATTACAGAACACAAATGTTCTTGCACCCTTTTTGTCATTCCGAGCGCCAGAGAGGAATCCAGTTCTTTGTGTGGATGCTTCACTG
>Ga0272447_1000010_pt1 | contig 156050 bp, 169 predicted proteins | sample YNPCB0133_FD_194589 | JGI IMG/M metagenome (GOLD analysis project Ga0272447, IMG submission 194589) | Hot spring microbial mat communities from Yellowstone National Park, WY, United States - YNP-CB-013-3 | ecosystem: Environmental > Aquatic > Thermal springs > Hot (42-90C) > Sediment | place...
ACGTTTACACTAATTTTTACTCTCCCAATCTCTATTTATCTCTATTTATCTCCATAAATCTCCATTTATCTCTCTTTCATATTCGCATAATTAGTATCATTCGCATAAAAATTCGCATCATTCGTATTATATTTTTTCCCCTTGCATTTAGAATAAAACTTTGTATAAAATAATTTTATGTATCTTGGCCCATTCTATTTTGACACCAAAGAAATCTTTTTGATTTTAGCCTCAATTATCTTAACAGTAGCTATTTATTTTGGCTGGAGCCTTTGGTGGTTTGATAAACGAGCCCTCTTAACGATTACCATTATAATGCTTATCACCAAAGGCCTTCTTCCCTCAATCCACAACGAAGCTTTTTTTATTTTAGCCATTATCACTATTTTTCTTACCTTATACTTACCCATTTTCCAAGTGGTGCTTTTTTACTTTTTATCATTTTTGTTTTTTAGGTTATTAAAAGTCATTTAATTTTCAGTTGACAAAATAAGGATTGATTTTGTATACTTAATTTTGATCCTCCAAAAGCGACGCAACTTGAAAACTTTTTCTCGACACAATCAAAAACAAGGGTAAGTCCGACGTTACGTCGGATAATGAGATGAATTCTTTGATGACCGTGGTCATCAAAGGGCATCTCCCCATTTTATTTTGGAGAAAAAGTTCCAAGAGTCGCTTTGCGGAGGATCATTAAAGTTTTTTTAAAAAAATACTTCTTAAGATTGAAGCTTTTAATTTTCCCTAAAATAAATAATGTTAAATCTATTACATCCGTTATAAATTTTTTTATCTCTCTATGAGCAAAAAAACTAAAAATAATCCCGATGAATCTTTAGAAAAACCTTTAGACGTTTCCTCAATCATTGAAGAATACGAAGAAAAACCAATCACCCCCATTACCGAAACACCCCAAAGCGAAGAAGAAATGTTAAATGAAAAGCTGGCAGAAGACCTAAAAATCAGTTACCCAACCAAAGGCATCTTAGACATCACCCAAGCTGGCTATGGATTTTTACGCCAAGACTATGAAGTCAACCCCCAACGCGATGTTTATGTCTCTGTTTCCCAAATCCGCCGTTTTTGGCTTCGGCGAAGTGATGAAATTGAGGGTTTAGCCCGCCCGCCAAAAGAAGGAGAGCGTTTTCATTCTCTTCTTTTAATTAAAAAAATCAACGGCCTTGAACAAACCGAAGAACAAAGCCGGGGAAGAAGACAGTTTGATCAATTAACCTCAATTCACCCAAATAAGCAAATAAAACTTGAAACGGAAAAAAACATCCTTTCAACCCGGATTATCGATCTTTTAGCGCCCATTGGTTTTGGTCAACGAGCTTTAATTGTTTCCCAACCAAAAGCGGGAAAAACTACTCTCTTAAAAGAAATTGCCCAAGCGATTGAAAAAAATTATCCTGAGGTTTATCTTATGGCAGTTCTAATTGGCGAGCGGCCAGAAGAGGTGACGGAAATTAAAAGATTTATCAAAGGCGAGGTGGCCGCCTCCAACTTTGATCAATCACCAAGACAGCAGGTAAAAGTAGCCAATATGGCCTTAGAAAGAGCCAAAAGACTGGTGGAAATGGGTAAAGATGTGGTGATTCTTTTGGACTCAATTACCCGGCTTGCTAGAGCTTTAAATCTTTCAACTCCAGGCACCGGTCGCAGTTTATCTGGTGGTTTTGATCCACAAGCGTTGTATCCGGCCAAAAAATTTTTAGGCGCAGCCCGAAACTGTGAAGAAGGAGGAAGTTTAACAATTATTGGCACAGCTTTGGTGGGCACCGAATCACGAATGGATGATTTAATTTATGAGGAGTTTAAAGGAACAGGTAATATGGAACTTCATCTTGAGAGAAAGTTTGCTGAAAAAAGAATTTTCCCAGCCATTGACATTGAAAAAACCGGCACCCGTCATGAAGAGCTTTTGTTTGATGAGGAAACTTTTAAAAAAGTTGCTACTTTAAGACGGATGCTTTCCCTTTTATCCCCTGAAGAAAGATTAACTGCCCTAATTGAAAAACTATCAAAAACTAAAAATAACAAAGAGTTTTTAGAAAGTCTTAAAGGCGGTTAAGGAGAAACTGATTTAACAAAAGAAGCTTTTTTAAAGTCTTTATCAAAAGAGACAATTTCCTCAATTCCAAAAGTTTGACAAAAGCTTAAGTGATAACAATCAACAAAATCAATCTTCAATTTTGAATAAAGTAAAAGAGCATCAAGTAATATTTTTTTCTCTTCAACGATAATTATTGGCAAATTTAAGAAAGAAATTAATATTTTACTAATCTCTTCCTTACTTGCTTGGCCAAACTTTTCTAAAACATAAATGACTTCTGCTAAAACCAAAGGGGTAATCACAAATTTTTCTTTGTTTTTGACCGTTGTTTCAAAAAAATCTTTTGCTTTTTTTGCCTGATTTTTTTCATCATTTAAAAGAAAACGAACAATGACATTGGTATCTAAAAACCGTTTTTTCATAAAAAAAATTTTAACGAGTAACAAAACCGCTTTTGGCTGCCTCTTTTATCTCTTTTAATGAATATGGTTTTTTTCTTTTTGGCGATACTTTCCCATAAAGACGATTAATATCAGAAAAAACTTCGGGTAAAGAAGCGTCTTTGCTATAAGGAATCACTTTTGCCACTGGTTTACCCATTTTTTCGATAACAATTTCTTTTTTTTGATAATAAACTAAGTTTAGAATTTCACCTAAATGATTGCGAAATTCAAACGCAGAAAAAACTATGTCAGCCATAAAATTAAATAATTATTATAATTATACAAATTGTATAATATGGTATAATAAAAGTCAAGATGAAAAAATTAACTCTTGCCTACTTTGGCTCGCCCGATTTCTCTGCTTTTTTTTTGGAAAAAATCTTAACTGATTCGGATTTAAAAAAAGTAATTGATGTGAAACTGGTTGTTACTCAACCCGACAGACCCGTGGGCAGAAAACAGATTTTAACCGAAACACCGGTAAAAAAAGTGGCTAAAAAATATCAAATATCAAATATCAAATATCAAATAGATATTAGAAATTTGAAATTAGAAATTAGAAATTTTGATTTAGCATTAGTTTATGCTTTTTCCCATATCATCCCCAAAGATTTACTTAACGTCCCAAAGCTTGGTTTTTGGAATATCCACCCCTCACTTTTACCCAAATACCGCGGCCCCTCTCCCATCGCCTATCCTTTAATCTTTGGTGAAAAAGAAACTGGGGTAACGATTATCAAAATGGATGAAAAAATTGATCATGGCCCAATTATCGCCCAGGAAAAATTAAAAATTGAGGGCACCGATCGCCGACCAGATTTGGAAAAAAAATTAACTGATTTGGGATTTTTAATGTTTAAAGAATTAATTACAAAAAACATTATTAAAAAAAGCACCGATGCCTGTTTCGAACGACTTGGGAGGTGCGCCGTCTCGCTGAAGGGGGACGAGCACGCCCACGGAAGTGAGAAAAACAGCATCAAGCTTTTATTAACCCCCCAAAACCACTCCCAAGCAACCTACACTCGCCTTTTAAAAAGGGAAGACGGCTTTATTCCTTTATCCACTCTTAAAAAAGCCTTAAAAAACGAGCCACTAAATTTTGAGGAAATGCCACCGATTTTAAAAGAAATTAACACTTGGAAATTGGAAAAAAGAAACTCTTTAGAAATAATTTACAATTATTTTCGAGGTTTATATCCCTGGCCAGGAATCTGGACTCTTCTTCCCAATGGTAAACGCTTAAAAATCATTGATATGAATTTTAACGTTACAAGTTACACGCTACAAGTTACACGAGTTCAGCTTGAGGGTAAAAAAGAGGTTGATTTTGAGACGTTTAATAAGGCATATCAGGTTTTTTAATTTTTTTCACAAAAATTAGCAAACGGGGTTTCCCTCAACCAAAACCATTTCAGTCTCCAAATATAAACTTAAAGATAAAGCTTGGGCTAAATCTTTTTCCCAACGAAATCTATCAGCGATTTTGGTAACCAAACATAAATCTAAATTAAAATAAAAACTCTATCTTGAATCTGATCACTGTTAAAACAGAATTTTATATTTTTTTATCTTAATCTTTGTTTTTCTTTCCCTTTCTCCTCATCTATAATACTCCTTTACCTGAAAAAGGACATACCAAGAGATTAAAGTACTGATTATCATCCCCACCCAGTCGCCACCTAAAAATCCAGAAACAGCATTCACCAAAGAGGCATAAAACAAAAAGCGCCAGGCTTTTTCTTGTCGTTTAAAAAGACCAGGAACCGCCATCGCTTCCAAAACCACAACCACTGCCAAAGCCACCATCGATAAAACATAATTAAAACTGTAAGACAAAGCATATCGAGGTCCTAAAAATGCTGTAAACGGCGATACCAAAGCACCAAACAAAATCAGGACACTGCCAACAATTCCCAAAATTGTCAAATACGGCGTAAACTGGACAATTAACTCCTTCCAATTTTCTGGGATAGAAAAAGGTGCTTTTTTTACCAGATAAACTTCTAAAGTGTCCTCCAGTTGAATCACACCTTGTTTTAAACCCAAATTTTTTTCTGCCATAGGATTTTTAAAAAATTTTTAATTAAAAAAAGTATAATAAAAATTTAACTAAATTAAATCTCTCTCAATCATCTTTCTTATCCAAGTAAAAAATTTTTCCATCACAAAAAGATTATGATAAGTTGCTAAAGTATAAGCTAAAAGTTCGCGGTTTTTGAAAAGATGATGAAGATAACTTTTGGTAAAATTTTGACAAACAAAACAATCACAGTTCTCCTCTACTTTTGACAAATCTTTTCGATAAATCCCTTTTAAAATATCAATTTTTTCCATTTTAAATTTTGAATTTTGAATTTTATATATTATTCCCATCCTTGCCAATCTTGTTGGTTCAACGCAGTCAAAAGTGTCAATGCCATACTTTACCAAATCCACAATATCATCAAACTCACCAACGCCCAAAAGATGAACCGGCCGATCCTCTGGTAAAAAAGGCGAAACCCAGGCAACTTGCTCCCTCATTTCCTTTTTACTTTCCCCAACTGAAACGCCCCCAATGGCCACTCCATCGGTATTTTGAGAAACAACAAACTCCGCCGACTTTTTCCTCAAATCCTCAAACACGCCACCTTGAATAACACCATATAAATATTGATCAGTTTTATAGTTTTGAGTTTTAGTTTTGACTTTTGACTTTTGACTTTTGACTTTTTTTATACATCGAATCAACCACCGATGCGTCCTTTCCGTTGCCTCTTTTGTATACTCGTAACTTACCCCATACGAAATACACTCATCAAAAGCCATCATTATATCAGCCCCAATTTTTTTCTGATATTCAATTGACTTTTCTGGAGTAAACTCCAAAACTGCCCCATCAAAAACCGAGCGAAATTTTACCCCATTATCAGAAATTTTTATTAAGGCTGGTTTTTGATCAAAAAATGAGGGTGAGAAATTTTTTCGAAAGTGAATGTTTGACGAGCCCTCCAATTTGGAGAGCGAGGAGTTTACGGAAGATAAAAATTTCGACCCTGAGTTTTTACTTTTGGCCAACGAAAAAACTTGAAACCCACCCGAATCGCTCATTAAAGGCAGATTTAAACTAGCATACTGATGTATCCCACCCGCCTTTTCAATCACCTCAACCCCAGGATGAGTCAGCAAATGATAAGTATTAACAAAAGCCACTTGTGTCCCAATTTCTTTTAAAAGCGATGGTAAAATGCTTTTGACTGTCCCTTTTGTTCCAACAGCCACAAAAGAAGGTGTTTTTATTTTTCCATGGGAAGTTTTTATCTCCCCCAATCTCGCCTTTGACCCTTTCTTTTTAGAAGAATATAAAACTTTAAAAAATTTTGAATTTAATAATTTTGAATTTTGGAGTTTCATTTTGAGATTTGAAATTTGAATTTTAAATTACTAACATCGCATCACCAAAAGAATAAAAACGAAAATCGTTTTTTATAGCAATATTATACAACTCAACCAAATGTTTTTTTGCTCCTTTATGTTGTAAAAACGCCTCAACTAACATCATCAAAGACGACTTGGGTAAATGAAAGTTTGTAATTAAAATATCAACCATTTGAAATTGAAAAGGTGGGAAAATAAACAAATCGGTTTTGTAAAGTTTTATTTTATTATCTTTAATTTTTAGCCTTGCCAATGATTCAAGCGTTCTTACCACGGTCGTCCCAACCGCCACCAACTTTTTACCTTCTTTTTTTTCAGTTAAAATTTTTTGCCAAACTTGTGCGTCTACTTGATAATACTCTTGATGTAATTTTTTTGTTTTTAGATTTTCCTCACTTACCGGCGCAAAAGTACCCATTCCTACATAGAGATTAACAAAATATCTTTTTATCCCTTTTTGTTCAAGTTTTTTAAACACACGCTTGGTAAAATGAAGGGAGGCAGTTGGAGCGGCTACCGAGGCTAAATTTTGCTTTTCTTTTTTAAAAAAGACAGTTTGATATTTTTCTTTTAACTTATCATTAGAAAGTGATGTATTTTTAAGATAAAGAGGAATAGGCATTGTCCCCTCATTTTCCAAAAGAGAAAAAAGTTTTTCTTTGGAAAAATCAAACTTGACTAAAAAAATATTTTTTTCTTGGGAGATAACCTCAACACAATCTTTTGTTTTAAAAAAAAGCTTATCACCAAGATTGACTTTTCTATCAACAATAATTTTTACTTTATCTTCTTCATCCATCTCATTGACTAAAAACAAACAAGTCACTTTTCCCCCATTTTCTTTTTTCAAAATCACTCTTGCTGGGACTACTTTTGTCTCATTTAAAACCAAAAAAGAATTTTTCGGCAGGTACTTATCTAAATGATAAAATCGATCAAAAAAAATCTGATTAGTTTTTGTTTTATAAACAAAAAGTTTTGAAGAGTCGCGAGGTATGGCTGGAGTTTTGGCTAAATTTTTTTCTGGAAGAAAATAGTCGTATAAAAAATTACTCATTTTAACGATTTTAAACTAAATCGCCCACGGTTGTCAAAAATAACCTCAAATAACGGCAAGTCAGAAGCTAAACGATTGAGTGTTTCCAAAAGATGAATCTCCCCTTCTTCTGATAAAACCTCATATAAATACTCTTCATCTAAATTATCAAAAAGTTTAACCGCCTTGTCTTCTATTAATTTTTTCACTAAAACTCGATGCCTCTTGTCAACTAAGGTTTGCTGATAAACAAAAACCGAAACTTCTTTTTTTCCTTCATCGGTTTCAATAACAAATCGAGGCAATATACCAAAATTACCTTTTACTATTAAAATCGCTCCTTCGTCGTGATTGCCTTCCAAAACCGTTGGTAAAACCCCTTCTTTTTTTAAAAATTTTAACTTTTCTTCCAAAAACTCAATATCTTTTTTTTGTAGATTATACGCAACAAAATCTTTAAGTATTTGACCAAAATGACTGCATCCCAAAGCCAAACCACCATGATGGGAGTCGGTATAATAAGAAAAGTTTTTTAATCCCCCAATCACTTTTATCAAACTTTGAAACACTTTTTCACAATCAATCTCAAAACCAAAGTCATTTGAGCAGGCAATTACCAAAGCCAACTGCCCCAAATCCCCCCCCGGCAAAGCCAATGCTGGTAATTTTGAATTATTTTTGTAACGACCATCAATGCAACGGCTCAAAAATTTATTTTTCTCATCTACCTGATAACAATTTTCCTTTACAAGCAGTTGAATCTGGAAAGAATTAAGTTTAATTTTTGTCATAAAAATTACTCCAAAAAAGCATTAACCTTTAATTTTTTTGCTTTTTCCACCAGTTTTTTAAATGAGGAAAGTCGCTCTAAATTATAGTCGTTATAATCAACAAAAGGTAAAGCCAGTTTAAAAATTGGGTATTTTTTTATTACCGCTTTGGCCATTTCTTGAGCGATTTTTCGGTAGGAGGGATGACCTTGAGGAGAGGATCTAAGCTCACAAAGATGAACCACTTCTCGCAAATTCATCTTCATATAAAACCGGTTATAGGCGCCATGCAAAACCAAATATTGGGCCTCAAAAGGGTATTTTTCTTTAATCTTTAAATATGCCTCAACGGCAAAATCGGCCGCCTTTCTATAAATTTTGCCAAAACCCAAAAAATCAATCTCTTTGGGCACCGCATAAGAAAACTCATTGGTAAAAAGTTGACGATGCCGAGTTAAAATCCGATGGCGCATCAGGTCTTTGTAAACCCCAAAATCAGCCATCACCTCAAAAGTAAAATAAACATTCTCTAGCGCCCGGCCCACCTTATGATGACGATTTTCTCGTCCAAAAACATAAGCTTTAAAAATCTCTTCTTTTTTCTTAAGACTCATTTTTTTGACTTTTTCATAAATTGATCGATAATCTAAATTACTCTTCTCAAAAATAATTGCTGCAACAATTTTTTCTAACCCATTTTTTTCGTAATCGACAATTTTTACGCTGTCTTTTTTTGTAAAAGACGATTTTGTTTGTTGAGAAATAATTTTTTCCAATACTTTTTTTACCTTTTCTTCTCTTTTTTTAAGATAATTTTGGTATTTTAGTCCTCGTTCATTTGAAGCCCGTTTGATAAAAGCCGGAATTACCTTTCTCAGTTCCTCATTAATTTTTTTGGCTAAATCAACGACTTCTTCCAAAGGATCAACATAAAGATAAATTAAAAGATACTCAAAGGCTCGCCCGTTGCCAAAAATTCCAAGATTAGTTTTTGCCGATAAAGGAAGAAGATAGCGGGCTAAATCACAAGCTTTGGCGCGAATTGAAAATTTATAAGCAATATCATTTTTATCACCTGGATAAATCTCCATTAAAAGCGACTGAATCTCATGAACGATTTTTGAATAGGTATCAAAAAGTAAATTATTAACTTTTTCATACAAAGAGGCATATTTTGATGAGGAAATTTTTTTGGGTGTATAAAATTGATAACGACCATCAACTTTTTTATCAAAATAAACATAGCGGGAAGATTTTTCCAAAGGTGAAAGGCCAATCCGATGCTCCTCAATACTTTTGGTGGCCAAAACCGAAATATTTTCCAAAGCCAAATGGGCCCCGCCAAGCTCGGCCACCGAATCATCGCCATACCCCACCAAAATTCGCTCGTAAAAATCTTCGGCTTTTTCGGTTCTTAGAAGACTGTCTTTTTCTTCTTTAGTTTTTTGAAAGTAATTTTTAAGCTCATCGGAATTTAAAAACTCATCTAAAAACAAGCGACGAAGGTCCTTGGCCGAGCGACTGTAACGAGAAAAAAGGGTCCCTTTAACCACCTCAGGAAGATTAATCAAGCAAAAAAAATGATCGTCAACGTTAGTAAAATAATTTTTTAAAACCTTTTTTTCTTCCTCAGAATAGTTCATAAAATTATCGTTTATTATATAAATTATTTTTTTACTTTTGCAAATGATTTATGGATAAAAACTTTATTTAACAACCTTTACCCAACGTTTACACCGCGTCTGACGCGGTTTACACTAATTTCAATCTCCCAATCTCTATTAATCTCTACTTATATCTATTTATCTCAATAAATCTCAATTTATCTCTGTCTCTGTCTAAACATTCGTACTCCCAAATCCTCCTCTTGATTTTTTCTCCATTTTTTTAACTACCATAAATTTATCGACTTTGACAATCTTTACTAAAATCGCTTGGGCGATCCTTTCTCCTTTTTCAATAACAACATCGCTTTTTGAAAAATTAATCACCGATAATTTTATCTCATCCTCTTCTCCACAATAATCTTGATCAATTACCCCAATGCCATTGGCAACAATTAGATTTTTTTTAAAAGCCAAGGAACTTCGGGCACAAAGCATAAGAAAATAGCCTTTGGGAATTTTGACAATTAAATTTAAAGGGATTAACGTTGGCTGCCAAGGAGGAACAACCACTTTTTCCCGACTATACAAATCAAAAGCCACCGCCCCTTTGGTTTGATAGGCAGGTAAAGGTAAGGTTTTATCAATTAGTTTTATTTTCAAATTCATAAAAAATATGATATCACACTTAAACTCTTTAAACAATACACCTTCAATCCATACCACTTTATCTCAAACAACATTTAAACAACGTTTACACAAATTTTAAACTACTTTTTACACAATGTTTACACTTGTAAAATTTTTAGTATAATTATCTTTAATTTCATTAGCAATTTTAAAATTTAAAAATATGGAACAAACCCTTGTTGTTTTAAAACCCGATGCCGTTGCCCGCGGTATTTGTGGTGAGATTATCTCTCGTTTTGAAAAAGTTGGTCTTAAGATGGTTGCCTGCAAACTAATAAAAGCCTCAAAAGAACTGGCTGAAAAACATTATCCCAAAGAGAGAGAAGAATTTATTCGTGGCATGGGACAAAAAACTTTGGACAACTACAAAGCTTTAGGCGTTGATGTAAAAAAAGAGCTTGGCACCGATAACAGTTATCAAATTGGTTTAATGATTCGTCAGTGGCTGATTGAGATGATTACCTCAGGACCAGTTTTGGCGATGGTCTTTGAGGGGCCACATGCCGTGGAATTGGTGAGAAAAATTGCCGGTCATACTCTTCCGCTTCAAGCAGCCCCAGGTACCATTCGCGGCGACTACTCTTTTGACTCATCATATTTAGCCAATACCGCAAAACGAGCAATTAAAAATCTTCTTCATGCCTCAGGCAATCAAGATGAAGCAAAGTACGAAGTTTCTTTGTGGTTTTCTAAAGAAGAAATTTGCCAGTATGAAAGAGTGGAAGAAAGAGTGATGCGATAAAAAAACTCTTCAAAAAAAGACGATTGGCCACTTTATTTTATGAAAATGATAAAATTCTTTTATGACTCAAGTTTTATGTTTTGATCCAACTTCGTCAGATGCTAAATCAAAGGTACGTGGCGTTGGTCGGTATTTGCAGATTTTAAAAGAAAACTTTCCTGAATGGACTTTCTCCAATACGTTACACGTTTCACGTTATACGTTACATGCCTTCATCAATCCTTTTTTTAATTTCTTACAAAAACCGACAACTTTAAAAAGAATTGCCAAAAAACAAATTGCAGTCATCCACGATCTTATCCCTTTAAAATACCCCTCAAAATTTCCCGCAGGTATTCGCGGTAATTTTAATATTTTTTTAAACAAACTGGCTTTAAAAAACTATGACTTAATTGTCACCGACTCGGAAGCTTCAAAAAAAGACATTATCCAAATCTTAAAAATACCGGAGGAAAAAGTAAGGGTGATTTATCCATGTTTACCGCAGATATTTAATAAAAAACTCAAAACTCAAAATTCAAAACTCAAAACTAAAACGCAAAACTTTAAAACTAAAAAAAATAATAATAAGTTTTTAGATTTAAGTTGTAGTTTTGACATTTGCGATTTGAGTTTTGAGTTGGATAATTTCTGTCTTTACGTTGGCGATGCCACTTGGAATAAAAATTTAGTCAATTTAGCCAAAGCCATAAAAATCGCCAATATCACTTGTGTTTTGGTGGGAAAGGTGTTTCGGATAAATTCACCCTCCGAATCGGAGGGTTCGCTAACATCGGCTAAATCAGAGAAATCAGAGAAATTAAAAATTTCTGATGAAAGCCGAATTCTTCTGAATTCTTCTGGTTTATCTGATTTCAATAATCCTTGGCAAAAAGAATTAAAAGAATTTTTTCAATTAATAAAAGACGATAAACGATTTATTTTTTTAGGCTATGTTGCTGATAAAGACTTAATCAAACTTTACCAACAAGCTAGTTTAAATATTTTACCCTCGCGTGATGAGGGTTTTGGTTTTTCTTATCTTGAAGCCTCATCTCAAGGGTGTCCTTCAGTTTTAAGTGATATCCCGGTTTTCAAAGAAATTGCTAAAGATAGCTCTCTTTTTGCCAACCCAGAAAATCCCAATGACATTGCTGATAAAATTATTGAACTTTACTTTAATAAAAATCGCCAAAAAATTTTAGGTGAAAAAGCTTTAAAAAGAAGTCAGTTTTTCTCTTGTGAAAAATTTAAAAAAAGTTTTTTAGAAATTATTGATTAAAAAATGAACTTTTTTGTCTTTACCCAAACAATTTTGGTTGCCACCCCTTCGGCAAAAGCAACCGCCGACTCTTTTTCTTTTTCCACTTATGTAATTCTTTCTCTTCTTTATATTATGATTATGCACTTTGCGGTTAATATGGGCAGTGAATTTAACCTAATGCAGATGGTCTTCTTTTTTGTTTTGGGCGGTGTTTTGGGTTATCTTTTTTTAGGGTATGAAGCTGGTTTTATCGTTGGTATCGTTTTGTCTTTAATTTTTATCGGCGGGCCAAGAAAAGATTTGTAAAAATTAATACTTGCTACTTACTACTTAATACTTTATACTATTCTTATGACTATCTTTATCGCCGCCGACCATCGGGGTTTTGAGCTAAAAAACAAACTGATTGAGTATCTTCAAGAAAAAAATATCCGGGTTGAGGATATGGGTAATTACCAATATGATCCTTTGGATGACTATCCTGATTTTGCCAAAAAAGTAGCGCAAGCGGTTTTGCAAAATCCCAAAGATTTTTTAGGCATTGTTATTTGCGGCTCTGGAGTTGGCGTCTCAATCACCGTCAACCGCTTCAAAGGCATCCGTTGTGCTTTGGGTTTTTCTTGCGATCAAGTAAAACATGCTAAAGAAAATGATCACATCAATGTTTTAGCTTTGGCTTCCGATTATTTAAAAAATGGCAACGACGAAAATGGAAAAGGTTTAGAATTAGCAAAAAAACTGGTTGATACCTTCATTGAAACAAAACAAAAAATGGAAGAAAAGTATTTAAGACGGATTAAAAAAATTGATGAAGAAGAGTAACTTCTTTTATTTAACACTTGCCCTAAACTCCAAAACATCACCATCTTTTACTTGATAATCTCGGCTTTCAAGAATAATTTTGCCTTTTTCTTTTGCTTTTTGCCAACCTCCAATTTCAATCAACTCTTTAGCAGAAATCACCTCCACCTTAACAAAGTTTTTGGCAAAATCAGTATGGACTTTGGCGGCTGCCTCCAAAGCGGTTTTTCCTTTTTTTAAAGTCCAAGCTTTGGCTTCAGTTCTTTTGGCAATGGTGTAAAAAGTAATTACCTCCAAAGCTCGATAACTTTCGATGATAATTTTTTCTTTGGCACTTTTTGAAAGTCCATAAGCTTTTAAAAATCTTTGCTGCTCAACCCATGGCAAAGCGTTTAACTCGGCCTCAAGCTTAGCACATATGGGAATAACCTGTACACCGTAAACAGTTTTTGGTGGATTTTGAATATCTTTTTCATCGATGTTGGCCACTACTAATTGCTTTTTTTGGGTTAAAAGATTTAAGGGGTAAAGAAACTTTTTTTCTTCTTCTTTTAATAAAAGATCTTTAGCCATCTTTCCTTGATTCATTTCTCTCATTACTTTTTCTAGGACTTGCTTTTCTTCGTTACTAATTTTTTCCTTCTTTAATCTTTTTTCTAATGTTTGAAGATCAGCTAAAATAAGCTCTTCATTAACAATGAAAAAATCCTCTTCTGGATCGATTTTAGGATGAACATGGGGAATATCTTTATCTTTAAAATAGCGCAAAACATGAAGAATAAGATCAACTTCTCTTATATGATGTAAAAACTGATTCCCCAACCCCTCACCTAAACTCGCTCCCTTGATCAAACCGGCAATATCAACAAACTCAATTGTTGTTTGCGTCACTGTACCAATATTTTCTAAGGAAGCCAGTTTAAAAAGAATATCATCGGGAACGGTGACAGTGCCAAAATTTTTATCAATAGTCGTAAAAGGATAAGCGCCCACATGTGCTTTTGGTTTTTCTACCAAAGCATTAAAAAGGGTTGATTTCCCAGCGTTAGGTAAACCAACAATCCCAACCTTTAGCATAGTAAGATTATTTTAATCCATAAAAATAAATTAAGCAACAAAAAAACTTCTTAACCAAAAATTCTATCTTTTCTCAATCGGTGCTAGGATAGAATTTAATTTTTATAACGATCTAATACATAACAATTTTAAACACTAAACTTAAAATTCTATCTTAAAAACGGCCGCATTAAAGAGAGAATAAAATAAAGAGATTAAATAAAATAAATAAAAAAGTTGACAAAATTAATAAACGATCGCATACTTAATTTGTCAACTAATAAATAATCTTTTTCTTAATTTCCTAATTTCTTCATCTCCCAATCTCTATTAATCTCTATTAATCTCAATAAATCTCTATTTATCTTTTTTTATAAACGTTTAATGTTTTACGTTATCCGTTAATCGTAATTTGATACTTCCCCTCTTTATTTTTTTCAACCACCCCTTTTATCTCCAAAATTGACAAAAGGTTTAAAATTTTATCAACGGGAATTTTGGTTTCTAAAATCAAATCGTCAATTGTTTTTGGCAAAACACTTAAACTTTCAAAAATTAAGCGCTCATCATCGCTTAAATCTTTTGTTAAATCTTTTTTCTTTTTTGGTGAAATATTTAGATTAAATTCGTTTAAAATATCAGAAACATCAGTCACCAACTTGGCTCCTTGTTTTAACAAAAAATTTGGTGCTTCAGACATCGGTGAAGTTAAAGGAGAAGGTGGAGCAAAGACTTCTTTCCCTTGTTCAGCCGCATATCTTGCCGTAATCAAAGCACCAGAGTCTTTGGCTCCCTCAATCACCAAAACACCCGAAGATAATCCAGAAATAATCCGATTTCTTGCCACAAAAAGACCCTTTAAAACGGTTCTTCCAGGCGGAAACTCAGAAATAATAAGACCACCTTTTTTTAAAATTTCTTGATAAAGCCCCCTATTGCTTGGTGGATAAATAACATCCACACCACACCCCAAAACAGCAATTGTTTTTCCTAAAGAATTTAAAGCCGTCCAATGAGCTAAAGAATCAATTCCCAACGCCATCCCAGAAACAACGATAATCCCCATCGATGCCAAATGTGAAGCAAATTTTTTGGCCAAAATCTCTCCATAAGAAGTTGGCTTTCGTGTTCCAACAATTGCTAAAAAAAAGTCTTTTTCAAAATCAAAGTTTGACAAATCACCTTTGACATAAAGACAGATTGGCGGGTCGCTAATTTTTTTTAACGATGGTGGATACTTTTTGTCCTCCAATGATAAAACCGTAATTTCTTTTTCTTTTAACTTTTTTAATTCTTTTTTTGGATCAAAATTATTTCTAAATTGAATAAACTTTTCCGTTAACCTCTCTCCCAAAACCTTGACCAAATCATCTTTTTTTGCCAAATAGGCATTTTTAACATCGGAAAAATTTTGCAAAAGAAGCGATAGTCTTTGAGGCCCAATCCCTAAAAAATAAGAAAAACCCAAATAGTATTCTAAATTATTCATTTGAAAAATCTCTGATTAAAAAATTTTCAATTAATGGCCTTTGTTTTTTTATACTTTCTAAAACCCTCTTTCCGTCTTTAACTTGAGTTTGATGAATTTTTATCAGTTTTTCTTTTTTTTCTCGACATTTTTCTACATTTAATTTTAAATCAATTTCTGATTCATCATATCCTTCAGGAAAAAATATAAAATAGTCTTTAATAAACTCTCTTTGTTTTTTTGATAAACAATAATAAAAAACTTTCTTTTTTAATTTCAAAGCCACAAAACTAACAACCATTGAAGTAAAAAAATGATCAACATGCCCCGACACTCCTCTTGGTTCATAAGTTAAAAACACTGAGGGATTAATTTTGCCGGCTATTTTTTTTATTTTTTCAGAAACATCGTGATAAAGATTATTTGATAAAAATCCATCAGCAAACCCTAAAAAAAACACTTCTTTTACTCCCATAAAAAAAGCCGACTTTTGGGCCTCTTTTTTTCTTTTTTCACCTAAATCTTTTTCTTTTTTGCCAGTTTTTTGATTAGTGCCAGCATCGCCGTTAGTGATAAAAATTTCAAAAACTTGATTCCCTTTTTGGCAAAAAGTCATTATCATCCCCGAAGGACCAAAAACATCATCATCGGGATGGGCAAAAACTGCTAAAATATTTTGATTTTCTGGTAAGATTAAATTTTTATTGGTCATATTCAATCAATTATTTTACCAAAAAATGATTATCTATCTTATTCGTCATGGTCAATCAGAGGGTAATGTCGAAAGTGACAAAAAATATATTATTCATGGTCAAAAAGACAAAAGCCCTTTAACAAAAAAAGGAGTCAATCAAATTAAAAAAATTACTCAGTTGATTTTAAACCAAAAAATAAAAATTGATTTAGTTATTACCTCGCCTCAAAAAAGAGCCCTTCAATCAGCTATGATAATCAAAAACAATTTAAAAAACAATATTCTTCTTAATATTGATGACAGATTAAAAGATCAAGATTTTGGTGATTTTGAAGGAAAAAGCTGGGATGAAATTAAAGAAAAATATCAATCATTTTTTACCTTATATCAAAAAAATCCTTTAAAAACACCATGGCCAAAAGGAGAAGCAAAAATTGACATTATAAAAAGACTATCTTCTTTTTTAAAGGATATAAAAAAGATAAAACAAAAAAACGTTTTAATTGTCACCCACGAGGAAATAATAAGAATAATTTTAGCCTTAATTTTTAATGATAAAAAATATGAAATTTTTAAAAGAAGAGATCTTTTTAAAATCAAAAATGCCACCCTAACCAGTATATATTTAAACAAAATAAAATTTATCTTTAATCTTTCAGAAGATAAAAATCTTTATTTAATTAACGATTATGATTTAAAAATTATCAATAACATCATCACTAAAAAAATAGAAAATCTTATTTTTATTAAAAAATTGTTTAGTTTTTCTAACAATTTAGTTTTTAAAATTTCTGATAAAAACTTTAATTATCAAATTTTAAAAATAAGCCAAATTAATCAAAAAGAAAAAATATTAAAAGACATAAAAATAAGTCATTATTTTAAGATAAATCTAAATCTACCAACACCTCAATATTTTGATTATTTTCAATACAAAAATTACTTTTTAACGATAAAAAAATATGACAAAAACCAAATTGGCGATTATTTTTTAAAAAAGAAAAATCTAAAAGAAAAGTTTGCCTTTTTTATGGGCGAAACTCTCCAAAAAATTCACTCTCAAATAAATACTTATTTAAATAAAAATGATTTTATAAATATTTTTAAGGAAATTTACCTAAAAGAAAGTCAATGGCTTGATTTATTTTTAAAACCTTGGTTTAAAGATGATATCAAAATCCTAAAAAAATTAAATTTCTCCTATAAAAAAATTGAAATCATTGAAAATCTTTTTCAATCATTTTTAAAAAATGATATTCATTTTAATCCTTCTTTTTTGTACTATGATTTTCATCCGCAAAATTTTACGGTCAATTTTGAAAACGAAAATTTTGAAATCAAAAGTTTATGGGATTTTGAAAATTCATTTATTGGTGATAAGGAGTGGGATATTGCTTATACCATTAAACTCTCATTTCTAAAACAAAAATCATTAATTAAATCATTTTTAAAGAGATATTTTAACAATCAATTAAAAAAAACAAACATTAATAAGATAAAAATTTATCTTCTTTTAATAATCACTGGCTCAATCAATTACGCGTTAAAAAACAAAAAAAATCATAAAAAAGAATTAGTTAATCTTAATTGGTATTTAAAAAATATTGATCTTCTTTTCAATTTTTAAAAAAGGCGAATAAAATAGAATTTTTATTTAAAAAAATTCAAAATAAAAATTAAAGATAAAACAATTAAAAATTAATTAATTGTTCAAAAAAATTATATATCTTCTAATTTTAACTATAAGATATTGAATTTTTTATTTTTACGGAAACAGCAACTTTAATAATTTTGGTTTCTTTATTAATTCTAAAATATCTCTTAAACTAAATTTACCATCAAGGTTAAAGTCCAAAGGCAACATTGGCTTAAAACTAACTCTATTCTTTCCCTTTTTAAAGACTAAATAATTCTGTCTTGGCAAATAATAAGGCTTTAAAAGAACCAGACGATACCTTTTTCCAAAAACAATATTCTCAATATTAGCGACCTCACCTTCCCCTACTTTAACTAATAAATTCTTTTTTTGAAAGACAAGACTTTCTTTCTCGTCAAAAATCTGCAGCTCAAAATCAAAACCCGAATCATTGAGTTTTGGGAAAAGACCCGTTTTTATTTTAAGGCTTGGTAAAGCCAAAATATTAAAATACCAGTCTTTACTTTCTAAGATATTTTTCCCATTTTTTTGTAAAATAAATTTTATTTTTTCCTGACCCTCATCTTTTGTCTTTAGATAAAAATTAACTTCTTTTTCTTCATTGGGACTAATCTCACCTAAATTACCAATTAAAAATTCGGTTTTTTTAACATCATTAACTGATAAACCATAGTTTCTTTCATCCCAGTATCCTTGACCTTGATTTTTTAATCTAATTTTAAATTGATAAGTTGATTTGTTAATTAGTTCTTTTGGTAAATCAAAACTAATTTCTCCTTCTTCCTCTTGCTCCGGTTCTCCTTTTGTCTTGGGCACTGATTGAACAAAATAGTACTGTTGATAAAAACCATCGTCCCCTTTCCTCTTCCAGGAAAATCCCAAAAAAGGCTCCATTTGATAATCAAAAACAAAAGGTGTCACGGCAATAATCTTTTCATCAGGTAACCAAACCTGTTCAAAGGCGATCTTAAAATTTTGGGCTACTTGTTCTTCGCTTAATTTTTTTCTTTCCCAACCAGTTTCGGTGATAAAAACTGGCAATTCTTTTTCTACTCCAAGTTGACGAAGTAAATTTAATTCCCACTGATAAGTTCTTACTGTTCCTCGACCAAAATCATAAGGTGAGCCAGAAAACGCAGGATTGGGATAAGAATGAGAAGCCCAACCATCAATAAATTTAAATATTTCAGGTTGATGATCAATTAAATCTTTCAAAAATAATTTCTCATCATAAAATTTTGGCGGAAGATGAGGCGCTGAGGCATCAAAACCGGCAAGCATCACAAAAAAATTAGGATTTTTTTCTTTTAAAGTTTTAGCAAAATAAAAAGCCACTTTGGCATAATCTTTTGGGTCAACCGCTCCTCCCCACTCAGTGGCGTGATTAGGTTCATTAAATAAAACAATATAACGATTTTTTACCACCCAGTTTAGCGAATCTAAAAAATCTGCCCAAGAATAAGCATCAGAAGGATTAGGTCGCTTCCAATTATCACCTAAAGGCATTGTCGCCAAACGAATTATTGGAATAAGATGATATTTTCTAAGTAAATCAAAAATCTCCTGCCATTTTTGGGAATCTCTATCATTTTCTTGAATCACCAAAGTAACATATCCCCAATCACCACCATTTGAATTAACAAGCCCAGCGACTTTTTTTAAATCTTCTAAATGGGGTTGGGCTAAATGAATGCCAAATTTATTATTTGCCTCATTCGCAAATACATCTTTTGAGATCAAAAAGACCACCAATATTTGAATAAATGCAAAAATCAAAATGCAAAATGCAAAATGACAATTAAAAATAAAAAATTTTTTAATCATTTTTAAATTTTGATATGTCATTTTGATATTTGATATTTTATTTAAAATAATTTTATTTCTACCTTTGCCTTTTTAAGAAGTTTTATCCCCACCTCATCATGATGATTTTTATAGCAGATAACGCGAATAATTCCGGAATTTATAATCATCTTGGCACAAGTTGAACAAGGATTGGCAGTAATGTAAATGGTTGCCCCTTTAGTTGAAACCCCCAAATAAGCGGCTTGAATTATCGCATTTTGCTCAGCATGAAGACAGATACAAGATTCTTCTTTTTCTCCACTTTCCAACTTTCCTTGATGACGCAAAAGACAACGCTGACACCCTCCTTCGGTACAGTTTTTTATCCCATGTGGTGTGCCATTATAGCCAGTTGAGACAATTCGAAAATCTTTAACAATCACTGCCCCAACCTGCCGTCTTAAACAGTCAGCGCGGCTTTTTACTACTTTGGCAATTTCCATAAAGTACTCATCCCAGTTTGGTTTTTTCATAAGATTTTAGTCGGGGATACCCAACTTGAATCCTAATTCGCAAAGCTACGCAGGATTAAGCCGTTGACCTTGTCGGAGCGGCCGGACTTGAACCGGCGACCTTTGGACCCCCAGCCCAACGTTCTAGCCATCTGAACTACGCTCCGTTTAACAAACACTCCCCATCCTGCCAAAGTCCAGTCGTTGGCGGGACAAAGGCGAGTAGTCATATTAGGCTAATTCCCAAAACAATATTATTATATCACTAAACATCTAACTTCTAACGTCTAACATTAAAATCATTAAACACTAAACATTAAACGTTAAACATTTAAAAATTCTATCTTTTCTCAATCGGTGCTAAGATAGAATATATCTTTTTTTACCTTTTTGTTGCGATCGCATTAAATTGGTAAAGTTTTGGGTGATTTTTTAAAGAAGAAAGATTAAATAAAATAAATAAAAAAGTTGACAAAATTAATAAACGATCGCCTACTTAATTTGTCAACTAATAAATTATGTTTTTCTTAATTTCCTAATTTCTTCATCTCCCAATCTCTATTAATCTCCATTTATCTCTATTTATCTCGATGTATCTTTTTTTTATAAACGTTTAACTTTTTTCCGATTTATCTGGTTTATCTAATTTCTATTTGCATCATTCCCATCATTCGTATCATTTTCATATCTTCGTCACTGCCTCCGCCCGATATTCTCGAATCACTGTCACCTTAATCTGCCCAGGAAAAACCGCAAACTTTTCTTCAAGTTCTTCTCTTATCTTTTCTGCCAAAACAGTGGCTTCATTGTCATCCACTTCTTTTGGTTTAACAATGACTCGCAGTTCTCTTCCTGCCTGTAGCGCATAAGCATCAGCCACTCCTTTTTTCGATTTGGCCACATCTTCAATCGTTTTGATTCGCTTTAAATATTCTTCAAAATCTTCATGACGGGCGGCTGGTCTTCCACCCGATACGGCATCGGCAATATAAACAATCACCGCCTCAACTGAGGGAAAAGGAATATCTTCATGATGAGCCGCCACACAGTCGATTACTTTTTTGGGAAAGTGATATTTTTCCAAAAGCTTTACCCCAAGCTCTACATGCGATCCTTCTTTGTCGGTAATCACTTTGCCAATATCATGAAGAAGACAGCCAAGACGAACGACATTGACATTAGCCCTCAACTCATGGGCCAACGCCACGCCAATTCTTGTTTCTTCTAAAGTATGGGCAATCATATTTTGACCATAAGAATAACGATATTTAAACCGCCCCAAAAGTCTTACAATTTCCGAAGGCAGATTATAAACCCCCACCTTTCTTATTAACTCCTCACCCGCTTTATAAATTACCTTTTCAATCTCTTCTTTGGTTTTTTCAACAATTTCCTCAATCCGCTGTGGTTGAATCCGACCATCTTTGATCAACCTTTCCAAAGAAACACGGGCCACCTCCCTTTTTATGGCATCAAAGGAAGAAATTTTAATCACTTTTTCCTCCTCTAAATCAATATCCACCCCGGTTGCCAACTCAAAAGCCCGGATATTGCGACCATCTTTACCAATGATTCTTCCTTTAAAAGACTCATCGGGAAGATTGACTGTTACTAAAGTGTATTCGGCCACATAGTCTGTTGCTCCATAGCGCATGGCATCGGCCAAAATCTCTTTGGCTTTTTCATCGGCTTTTGCCTTTATTTCCTCTTCAGCTGCTTTTATTTGATTGGCGATCTTTTCTTTTAATCTTTCTTCCCAAAAAGAAAGCAACAAATTTTTTGCTTCCTCTTGAGTTAGTTTAGCCACTTTTTCCAGTTTTGCTTTGATTTCCTCCCTTGTTTTTTCAAGCGTTTTTTTTATCTCCTCAATTTCAGATAATTTTTTTTGAACTGTTTTTTTCTCATTTTCCAACACTTCTTCTTTTCTTTCAAGTTGTTGCTCTCTAAAAACCAACTGTTTTTCTAAATTCATCGCCTCACTTATTAATCTTCTTGCCTCTTCTTCGGCTTTGGCCAAAATTGATTTTGCTTTTTCTTCAGCCTCAGCAATGATTTTTTTTGGTTGTTCACGATCAAAAACAAATCGGCGAAAAATTTTTTGTAGCATAAATTTAAAATTTAAGTTTTGCTTGAGAAGAGATTAGAAAGACTCCAAAAAAAACCAACGATTATAATGATAACTGAAAGTGGTCATAAATAAATTAAAAAATTCTAAACTTTCTAATCCTCTCAAGCAAACTTTTAAATATCTAATTCTATTTTACCTGATTCTTCCAATTTTTCAACAACTTTTTTAACCGTCTCAAAACTAAAACCGCGCCTTCCCAAAAAATCAAAGGCTTTTTTTAATCTTTTTTTCTTATCAATCAAAGCCCATCTTGGAAAGCGTTTTTTTAATAATAAAAAAGCTAGCTCTTCCTCATCTAATTTATTTTTTAAAAAATATTCATCGATTAAATTTTTATCCACTCCTTTCCTCAAAAGTTCTAAAGTCAAAACTTTTTTACTTTTGGGATTATTTTTTGAGTAAAAAGAAACATAGTCTTCAATAAATTTTTTATCGTTTAAAAGATCCATTTCTTTCAATTTTTCAATTACTTTTTTTATATCATCGGTTGAATAGGAACTATTTCTTATTTTTTTTAAAAGATAGTCAAAAACTTCTTTTTCCGTCCGTGGTCGAAATTTTAAGAAAAATAAGGCTTTGTTGAAAAGAAACTGAAGATCATTTTTCATTGGTTTATATTAATTTTAATTAAATTTACAATCTATTGTCATTCCTTGCCCTCCGATTCGGAGGGCGAGCTTGATCAGGAATCTATATAATTACCTTTTTCCCTTTTTTAATCACTTTTAATATTACCAAATTAAAATCCTCTTGAATAAAATATTAGTATTTGCTAATATATTTTTATGAAGAAAAATCCCTATATTTTAAGAGCTTTTTCCTCTTTACCAAGGATTAAACTTTTGCTTTGTCTAAAAGAAAAAGAAAAAAATGTCGGTGAGCTTATAAAAAATTGTGGCTTGTCGCAATCGGCTGTTTCTCAACACCTAAAAAAACTTAAAAACTGGGGGCTTGTTTCTTGTTATAAACAAGGAAAAGAAGTTTATTATAAGGTAATTAAAAAACAGGCCGCTTTGATTGCCGAAAAATTATTAGTTTTTTATAAAAGCTTATGAATCTAGCCTACTTTCGCGAATCAACTTTTTCCTATGAGGAAACATTAAAAAATGTCAAAAAAGAAGCGGAAAAAGCTTCGTTAAAAATTTTAGGCGAGGCAGATTTACCCAACAATCAAGGAAAACTCTTTAATATCTGCAATGAATTTTGGATGGGTAATATCTTAACCGTTGATAAAAATTTAATTGGTCTTTTACCTTGCTCTTTGGTGGTTTTAAAAAAAGATAAAAAAGTTTTAGTTGGTACATCAACCGCCTCACTTTTGGGAAAAGTCATCCAAGATCCAGCTATTTTTGAAACGGCCAAAAATGTTGACAAAAATTTAAAGGAATTGGTGAATAATGCTTGTGGCGTTGGACCATTAAAGGTAAAAAAGATAAAACTTTATGCCACCACTTCTTGCCCCTATTGTAAAATGGAGGCTTCCTGGCTCGATAGTCAAAAGATAAAATATGAGTATACTTTAGTTGATTTAAATCCCTATGCTGGTGAAGAAATGGTTCGAAAAACCGGCCAAATGGGAGTGCCCGTGACAGAAATTGTTTATGATAATGGTGAGGAGGAGTATATTGTCGGGTTTGATAAGGAAAGACTCAGTGAGATTTTGGGGATAAAAAACTAAAAATCAACCAAAACTTGCCCCATCCCCATGGTGGTTTTGATACTGGTGCTAAAAAAATTCTATACTCGAAATATTTCAATTTACAACTTACACTGTTGTCATCCCGACTAAGTCGGGATCCAATAAGATCCTGAAACAAGTTAAGGATGACTTTCCTTTTTCATTTATAATTTTCTTAGCAGCAGATTTTCGAGTGGATTTTGGAATATGTATTTTTTATTATTAATTATCAGAATTATTTAATCATAATATAAATTTATTTTGCTAAAATATTCTGATTGGGTATAAAATAAGAATATGCAAAATATTTTAAGCTCAACTTTGTTAAATTCCTACCCTAAAGAAAAAAGAGAAGAAATACCATATTTCAATTTTGAAAACATTTTAATTTATCATGATGACATCCTGAAAATTTCAGCCATTCCTAAAAACTCAATTGACTTAATTGTCACATCTCCACCTTACAATGTTGATATCCATTACAACTCACATAAGGATAATTTAAGTTATGAAAAATATTTAGAATTTACAGAAAAATGGTTAAAAAAATGTTTTGAGTTAACAAAACAAGATGGCCGTTTTTGTTTAAATATTCCCCTTGATAAGAACAAAGGTGGACAACAATCTGTTTATGCTGATATTACCCAAATTGCTAAAAAAGTCGGTTGGCAATATCATTCAACAATCATTTGGAATGAGGGTAATATTTCAAAGCGAACTGCGTGGGGTTCATTTATGTCTGCTTCTGCCCCTTATGTTATTGCCCCAGTTGAAGTAATTGTTGTTCTATACAAAAAATATTGGAAAAAAATTAGTGGAAGTAAGATTAGTGACATTTCAAAAAAAGAGTTTATGGAATGGACAAATGGTTTATGGAATTTTAGTGGAGAGAGTAAAAAGAAAGTTGGTCATCCGGCCCCTTTTCCAGTTGAATTACCAAAACGCTGCATTAAACTTTTTTCTTATGTTGGAGATACAATATTGGATCCATTTTTAGGTAGTGGCACTACTTTAATTGCCTCTTATTTGCTTAATCGAAAAGGAATAGGAGTTGAGATTGATAAGATATATTGTGATTTAGCAATAAAAAGATTTAAAAAAGAAGCATTAATAAAACAATCTCATCTCAATTTTTAAACTATGAAAAAACAAAAAAAATCAATCAGTGATTTAATAAAGGAATATTTTAAAAATCATCCTGATCAAGATTTGCCCCATGGACCAGTTGTTGATTGGGTGGAAAAACAGTATTTAAAACTTTATGGCAAAAAACCACGCGATACTTGGCGAGGAATAAGACATCTCCATGAAGAAGGCTTTTTAATTAAGGTAAAAAAAGGAATTTACCGGTATGATCCATTATTTGTCAAAAAAAGAAACTTGGAGGATTTTACGCCGGAGCAAAAAGAAGCAATTCTAAAAAGAGATGGTTATAAGTGTGTAATCTGCGGTCGAGGTAAAAAAGATGGAGTTGAACTTCACGTAGATCATATTAAACCAAGATATCTCGGTGGAAAATCAACCATAGAAAACGGGCAAACTCTCTGTGCCCAGCATAACTTTATTAAAAAAACATTAAAACAAACGGAAACAGGAAAGAAAATGTTTATTAGACTCTATGAATTGGCAAAAAAAGAAGGAGAAGAAAAATTAAAAAAATTTTGTGAGGAAATTTTAACAACTTATGAAAAATATAATATTAATGGTCACATTTTTTGGGAAAAATAATCCCATTTCCTTTTCCCCTTTTTTGTTATAACATAGTTATAACATTAAAAGTGCTCTCAATCCTATGATCCAAAGGTTTGTGAAAAAAATTATTAAAGTAGGCAATTCAGCGGAGGTGATTTTGCCAGCATCTTTTGTCAAGGAAGGTAATTTAAAAATTGGTGATTAGGTGATTGTTGAGACAATGGCTCGTTACCAAACAGTAATGATAAAACCAAAAAAAGATAAAAAGACCCTCAATCTTTCTCCGGAGTTTTTTTATTGGTTGGAAAAAGTAAATAAAAAATATGAAGAGCTTCTTAAAGAATTAGCAAAAAAATAAAAAATACTAATAAAAAATTAAAATAATTATGCTATCATTAATCTATGAAAATCCAAAAAAATGTCGGGGAAAGCGATAAAAAAATAAGGATTATTTTGGGGGTAATCTCTATATTCTTGGCCACGCAAATTGGTGCTTGGCCAAGATGGGTTCTTTTAATTTTAGGCGTTGCCCTTATCTTAACCGGCCTTTTCCAATTTTGCGGTCTTTATACTCTTTTTGGGATAAATACTTGTCAAAGAAAATAATTCCTACTTCCCTTCTTTTCTTATCACTCTCATTCCTCCAATATCCTCAAAAGCTCCTTTTTCGGTCATAAAACGAGGGGCAATAGTTATTTTTTTAACTAAAATTTCACCGTTATCGCCAATCTCATATTCTTCTATCATCCATGATAAAGAGATTTGATTGGGGAAGGTAAATTTAATATTTTTCCAATCATCGGCCGGATCAGCAATTTGATTTTCAATCATTAAAACTAAACTTTCTGCTACAATTGAATCAACACCATAAAAACGAGCTACTCTATCAACAAATACCTTTCTTTCTTTATTAGTCATTGATTCTAATCTTTCTCGTCTTTTTTCATATTTATTTTTTAATCGAGAAATTATGTCTCGTGAAATTTTATCGATATTTTCATCTTTCTCCCAATTTGTAAGTTGTTGATAAGTAGGTCTAAAAGAAAGAGTCATATCAACCAAACTATCAATCTGCCGATCAAATATTTCTACATTTGTAACTCCGATTTGTCTTAATCTTTCAACTAAAGAATGTTTTAATTCCCTAATCATTTCTGTTTTTTTATTTTCATTACCAATATTTTTCCAATAATTTTCAAATCCCTGTTTTAAATCCTCATAAATTTGATCATAAAAACCTACTATTTTAGCAATAAATTCTAATCCCTCGTTTAATTGAAGCGGTTTTTCATAAAAATTTAGTTTCAACCCCTCATAGATGGAAATTTGATTTTCGGAAGAAGCGTGTTTTAATTCCCAATAAACGCTTAAATTAGGGATATTAAAAATAAGACCAGTTATTTGACTAAAAAAATCACCAAATTTATTCATTAAAATTGTATCCATAACTCCGGTGTGTTTCAAAAAATCGGCCGCGTTAATTCCTTTTTTTTCTATTTGTTTTCTATATTTATCATATGGATGAAAACAGATATTAATATGCCCTTCTGGATTACTTTGTGCACCTCTTGATAAACCACTATTTTTTCTTTCTTCTTCATTGGCATGACCGACTAAACCATATATTTCTAAAACTTGGTCTGGTTTGTTTTTATATTCTTCTGGTAAGTTATCATATAAAAACTGGAATGCGATTTTAATATTTTCTCCAATTAAAGAAAAAAATTTTTTTCTCTCTTCTTCTTTCATTCTTGAAAGAGATAAAAAATCTATTCTTTCTCCAACTTTACCCCACCAAACAATCAAATGAGCTGGAATTTCAACCTCTTGGTCATTTAAGTTAATCTTTATCATTTCCGTTGTATGAGGGGAGGCGGGTGGAGTAATTAAAGAAAAAACGTTGCCATCTCTTATTATTTGTGATTTAAATCCATATCTTTCTGCCTCTTCAAAAAGATTTTTAATAAATTCATCTCTTCCTTTTCCCTCTCCTCTTGGACCAAAAGGAGAAACAGTTAAAGTAGGCAGTCCTCCTATAAAATAAGGATAAACGTTTTGTAAAGATGTTAATAATTCTTTCATTGCATTCATACGCAGTATATTATACTATAAGATATTTAAAATATGGCTTGATTAAAAACTAAAATAATACTCCTCAAAAATTTTTCGAAGAAGAAAAAGGGAGGAAACAGGTACTTTCTCATAAATAGTATGGGCGTTAATATTACCATTGGCGATATTGATGGTTTTTATCCCCCACTCATTTAAAATACTAAAATCACCAACCGAATAACTCCTTATTGGCTCAAATTTAATTTTTAATTTTTGAAAGACTTTTTTTATGGTGGAAAGATCTTTTTCTTTTAATTTATATCCCAGACAATAAGGATAAAACTCAAGTTGGCTTTGAGTATTAAACTTCTTATCTAAAATTGGCGTTAACGTCTTTATCTTTTTAAAAAAATTCTCATAGGTCATTTTATTATAAGTTCTTATCTCACCAGAAAAATACAACAAAGAAGGAATACTATTAAAACTTTCACCCATTTTGACTTTTGAAATATTAACAATAGTGTCTTTGTTTATTTTTCCAAAAGGGATTTTTTTAACAAAATTAATAAGAAAGTTTAATGGATGAGTAATGTTTTCTTCCAAAAGCCTAACATGACCACCATAAAAAGAAACATTTATCGCATATCCCCCAACATAAGAACCAGAGGTCATCACTTTACCAATCGGCAAAGATAAATCGGCAACTAAAGCATGTTTTGCTTGAATTTTTTCTTTGGGAAAATGTCTTAATCCACCTTCTGTTTCTTCTTTGACGGAAAAAATCACTTCCAAATTATTAAAAGCTTTTTTCCTATCGAAGTTTTCAATAAAATCCAAAATTGCAGCAACGGCTACCTTATTATCTCCCCCCAAAACATACTTTCCTTCTCCTTTTATAAAGTCTTTTTCAACAAAAATTTTTTGCTTACCCGCTGGTTCAACCGTATCTAAATGAGCGCAATAAAGAAGAAATTTTCTATTTTTACCTAAAATTTTTAAATAAATATTACCTACCTTATCAACAAAAACTTCATCGACTTTATCTTTTACTCTAGTTAAAACAAAATCAGCAATCTCTTTTTCTTCTCCCGATGGACTTGTGATGGAACAAAGTTGGATAAAGGTTTTGACTAAAGGGTTAAAATTTGCCATAAATTTCTTTCTGGTGATAAGAGATATGTAATTATATTACCATTTTTATCTCTAAAAACAAAATTTCTTTCATTGGGTTTTAATAATGACTCTGGTATTTCTCCTAACTCTTCAATTCTTTGTGCCCAAAATTGAAGCATAAATAACCAACTACTTTTCATTCGTATACCTAAATCTTCTTGATTAGAGAAACCTAAACTTCTAAGATTTTCCTGCAATTTCTCAAATATTTTTTTATCTTCTTCGTAATAAAATTTAAAACCCTGTCTAAGATTAGATAAAGCCACATGCCACCAGGTAGGTATTGATGTTAAATACCTATAACCACCTTCTCTTAGAAGTTTAACGGTCAAATTAAACAATGTTTTAGATATATTAGAAGAAAAAGGAACTAAACTAAATTGACCTGGAAAAACAGTATCATTGCCATAGAATACTAAACGCCATGTATTTAACCAATCGTTTAAACCATATTTTGTTTCAATTAAAGCCTCAAAGGGATTTTTTATAAACTCTACTACTTCTTGAGAAAATCTATTAGTCAATGGAAAAGATGGATCTCCCTGATATCTTGATATTTCAACCGCCAATCCATCAGGAGGCGGAACATCAAACTCACCTGAATAATTCCAATAAGTCAAACGACTTCTAGTAAAAGATGGACCATCATTTCTCCTATCTCTTAATCTGTACAAAAACCATCGTTTTCCTTTATAATCTCTCACTTCACACACGCAACATATTTGATCTTCTTGATAATAAATTTCAAAATTTCCTTTATCTCTAAAAAAGTCAACAACACCCGCTTGTGTAATAATTTCTTTAAATGCTTCAAGAGTAAAATTTCTTTCAATTAAACCTGTTTTTCTTTCCATAAAAAATAATTAACATAAGAATTTACCTCAGTCCCCTTTCCAAATCGTAAATCAAATCCTCAACCTCCTCCAATCCAACCGAAAGCCGAACTAGGCCCTCTTCAATCCCCGCTTTTTTTCGCTCATTGGGGGTTAACTCAGAATGAGTCATTGAGGCTGGATGCTCGATAAGACTCTCAACCGCCCCCAAAGAAACTGCTAAGTTAATTATCTTTACCCGATTGACCAAACTTTCGGCCTTTTTATAGCCTCCTTTTACCACAAACGACAAAACTCCACCAAAAGCGGTCATCTGTTTTTTTGCTAAATGATAATTGGGGTGACTTTTTAAACCTGGGTAGTAAACTATTTCAATTTTGGGATGTTTTTCTAAAAAAGAGGCGATTTTTAAAGCATTTTCTGATTGTTTTTTGACTCTTACTTCAAGGGTGGTTAATCCCCGCAAAGCAAGATAAGAAGAAAAGGGAGAAAGAGTTGGGCCAAAAAAGATAAAGCTTTTTTGAAAAAGAGGCTCAAGATATTTTTTTCCCCCAATAATTGCTCCGCCAATTAAATCAGAATGACCACCAATATATTTAGTTAAACTATGGACAACAATATCAACTCCCAGTTTTAGAGGATATTGAAGCGGTGGTGGCGCAAAAGTGTTGTCAAAAACAGTCATTAATCCTTTTTTCTTAGAAAAAGAAGCTATCTTTTTTATATCTAAAACCTCAATTAAAGGATTGGTTGGGCTTTCAAAGTATAAAATCTTGGTATTTTTTTGGATAAAGTTTTCAATTTCTTTCTCGTAAGAAAAATCACAAAAAGAAACCTCAATCCCAAATCTTGGCAAAATCCGACTAATAAACTCAAAAGTACCCCCATAAATCACTTTATGAGCCAAAATATGATCACCTTTTTTTAAAAAATGAAGAAGAACTAAAGAAATTGCCGCCATCCCAGAAGCTGTAACAATTGCCTCCTCTCCTTCTTCCAAAGCCGAAAGTCTTTTTGCCAGCAAATTAACAGTTGGGTTGGTAAAACGAGAGTAAATCATCCCTTTTTCTTTTCCTAAAAAACGAGCCGCTCCTTGGGCCGCGTTTTTAAAACGATAGGTGGAGGTGGTAAAAATAGGAGGGGTGACTGAGCCAAAAACCGGATCAATTTCCTCAAGACCAAGATGGATATTTTTAGTTGACAATTTCATTAAAAATGAATTATATCATAATTTCACTCACAACAAGGATCCTTAAAACCACAGTTTTGACAGATAGCATCGCGCGTCCCAGGAAGGGCCGAGATTTTTTCCCCACATAAAGGACATTTTTGAAGGGGGATAAAACATTTTCTTTCTTGATTTTCTTGATTTTCTTTTAGGTTCTTATTCATTTTTAATTGACAAATTTTTTATATCCTCCAACACCTCTTTAGCATGAGTTTCTGGTTTTACCTTATCGTATTTTTTAACAACTTCACCTTGAGGATTAATTAAAAAACTAATCCGTAAAATCCCCTCAAACTCCCTCCCCATAAACTTTTTCTTACCAAAAGCACCATAAGCTTTTATTACTTCCTTTTTCTCATCCGACAAAAGAGGAAAATTAAGATTATATTTTTGGCTAAATTTTTGATGGGAGGAAACCGAGTCGGCCGAAACTCCCAAAACAACCACATTATGTTTCTTTAACTCATTTAAACTATCGCGAAAACCACAGGCTTCTTTGGTACACCCGGGAGTGTCGTCTTTTGGATAAAAGTACAAAAGCACCCAACTTCCCCTATATGAGGAAAGTTTATGAACTTTTCCATTTTGATCGGTTAAGGAAAAATCAATTGTTTTCATAGAAAAATTTATTTATAATTTATAACTATTACAAATTAAGTATAAGTTATCACTTATGAAAACTCAAGCGATAATTGATTTAAGAAAATATAAAAGTGAAAAAAATGTCTCAGATTTTTTTCTTTCCCGTTTTAGTCCAAGAGTTTTTTCCAATGAAGAAGTACCAAATAATAATCTTGAAATAATTTTAGAAGCCGCTCGTTTTTCACCCTCATCCTACAATCGTCAACCTTGGTTTTTTTATGTAGCAAAAAAAGGTTCTTCTTTTTTTGAAAAGTTATCAGAGACTTTAGTTGAAGGTAATTTTTGGGCAAAAGAAGCGCCAGTTTTAATTTTGGCTTGTTATATTGATGAAGATAAATATGGAAAAAACGCTTATGCTCAGTATGATTTGGGTCAAGCAGTTTCTGCCTTAGTTTATCAAGCGCAAATTTTGGGTTATTATACCCATCAAATGGCTGGCTTTGATAGAGAAAAAGCCAAAAAATTCGTTGATAAAAATCACGATCCTTTTGTTTTAATTGCTTTGGGAAAAATTGGTGACTATGAAAAAGCTGACCCAAAAATTGTTGAAATGGATAAAGTAAAAAAAGAAAGAAAAGAAAAGTGGTATGTTTTAAAAGACTAATTTAATTATTAGCTAATTATTTTTTTCACATAATCTAAAACTTTTTTTTGCTCTTTTTTAAAGATATTAATCACTCGATTTCTTAAGGTTGAAGGAAGAGTATAAGATGAGTAAATTCCAAAATAAGTCTCAATTAACTTTTCTTTTCTTTTTTCCACCTCATCTAAATAATTTTTTTTAAAAAGCTCGATCAGCTCTCCTTTGACCCCATTTTTATAAGCCAAGTAAAAAGCCAAAAGTTGTTCATCTTTACCAAGACCCGATCCTCCATAGGAACTTAGATCGTTTTCTTCATTAAAAATTACATATAAATTCTTCTTTTTTAAAGAAAGCATATCGTTTTGGTAAAAACCAACTCTTTCTGGAGAGATATTTAAGGCTTTTAAAAAAATATAAATTCGAGCACACTTTTCGCAAACCCCACACCAACGTCTTTTTCGTGCTTCTTCCCTTTCAGAAAAACAGGACATCTGAAACTTGCCAATCTCAGAATAGCGATGGTGAAGAATATATAAAGCAAAAATCTCATGAATCGGTTCAATTAAACTTCCAATATGAGTGTTGATAAAAAAAAGTTTTGGAATATCAGCTAAATGTTTCATCGCCAAAACACTTTGCTCAAAAACGGGATTGATAAAATATCCTTCTTTGTCTTTTAGATAAAAATTACAACTTTGCTCATTACCAAAAAAAAGATAACGGGCTTGATGATAAAAATAAAAAGGAAGAAGAACAAACGCATATTGAGAAAGAATAATATCCCATCCCCAAAAAAAACCAGTGGTTTGACGCAATCTTCCAAAAGATAACGGAAAAAACAAAACTTCATTTTCAAATTTTTCATAAAACCGATGAGCTAGCTTTTTTTTATGGGTATTTTCAAAAGACGACTGTGGTTCGCGCATAAAAATTGGGATAACATCAACTCCAAGCTCATCTAAAAGTCCATAAGTTAAAAGCGACTCTTTGCCAAAAGAAAAAAGAAGCAGAGCCTTGTTTTTAAGTTGGCGCTTAACTTTTTTACCACTATAAGAATAATTTACTCCTTTAAAATAGGTTTGAAAAAAGGCATTATAAAAATTTTTTAATATCTCACTCGTTTTTAGACTTTTATTTTCAAAAATATTCATCGGCAGTGAATAAGCCAATATCTTAAAAAAAACTGACTCAATCGGCGGATGAGAAAAATGATAAATTACTGGTTTTTGTTCAACCAAAGGTAAATGCCAGGTAGCAATATGTGTTAGAGAATCAGCAAAAATTTTATGCAAAGATTTAGGAAATTTATCCCACACATAAGAGGGATAAGTGGTTAGATATTTTTTATTTTTTATTTTAATTTCTACTCCGTTTTTAACAATCTTTCGAAAAATATGAACTCCGTTTTTAACCATGATAAAAATGTTTAATTTTCAATATTATATACTATTTAAAAAGAAGCTTAAAATTTCTCAAAAAAAATAGCAGATTGAGGAATGTTTTTTTGCAGTAAAAATTGGCGCAAAGACTCAACAACACCCCTTCCTCCACAAAGATAAAACTCAAAGTCAAAAATTATCTCTTTTATTCTTGGGAATAACTCTTTTTCAAAAACGTAATCGACATGACCCAAAGAAAAAAAATCACTCTCAACTGGGGATAAACTTGTTTCCTTCGATAAACAAATTTTAAATTCAAAACTTTTATTTTCTTCTTTTATTTTCTTAAACTCCTCCAAAAAATAGACATCCTCTTTTTTCCTAAACCCCCAAAAAAGAAAATTTTGACTTTTATCCTCCGAATCGAAGGGTGACTTTTGACTTTCCATAATCATACTTCTTATCGGCGCAATTCCAGTACCCGTGGCAAAAAATATTTTATTCTTATCAGTTTTTTTTAAAGTAAACATCCCCGCTGGTCCTTTAAACAAAACCTTATCTCCTATTTTTAGGTTTTTTAAATAAGTTGAGCCCACACCCCCATCAACCAGCTCAACCACTAATTCAAACGAATTTTTTTGCCATGGTGGGGAAGCAATCGAATACAATCGAGAAATAGTCTCACCCTTGGATGGTACCAATAAAATCAAATACTGACCTGCTAAAAAACTAATTTCTTTTGGTTCAGTTAAAGAAAATTCAAATAAATAAACGTTTGAGGCTAAATTGATTTTTTTACTCAGTTGGGTTTGATATAAGATAAGCATGATAAAAAATGCAAAATTTTTATTTAAAGTCTTGCTCTTTGGGCAATCTCTGCCTCAACTAACTCTTTCGGTTTTCCATACTTTAATCGAGATAATTGAATAATCGCTTGGGCAATCTTTTCATTGGCTTCTTTTTTAATTTTTTCAATATCCTTGGTCATATCAACAGAAAAAGGTGGCACCGGATCATTGTGAACAATAGTTTTCATATACGCATGAAAACGCTCAACATTAATTAAATCTGATTCTGAAAATATTGGCTGAAACTCTCTTTGAACATAAGAGGCATCGGTGACTCCCAAACGAAAAGCAATTAAAGTACCAACATTACCAAAAACAGCATTTTTTACCTCCTCCTCCATTTGTCCAATAAACTGATTGGCAACAGTTAAACCCAAATGATATTTTCTTGCCTCAGATAAAATAACGGCAAAGTCAGGTGTGGCAAAGTTTTGAAATTCATCAACGTAAAGATAAAAATCGCGCCGTTGCTCTTCAGGAATCTCCTGTCGACTCATGGCAGCAACAAGAATTTTGGGAATTAAAACCAAACCTAAAAATGAAGAGTTTTCTTCACCCAATTTTCCTTTTGAAAGATTAATTAAAAGAATTTTCCCCTCATCCATTACTTTTCGAAAATCAAAAGCACTTTTTGACTGACCAATAATATTTCTCATGGTTTTATTGGTAACAAATCGACCAAATTTAGAAACGATATAATCCAAAACTTCTGATTTATGAAAGTCTGAAGTTTGGGCAATCTGATCGGTCCAATAACGTCTTACAATTGGATCTTGAACTTTTGGTAAAAGCTCTTGAACATACTTTGGATCAGTCAAACAACGAACAACCTCAACAAAAGTGGTTCCCGGCTCACTCATTACCGTCAACATCGCATTTCTTACTGCATGTTCAAACCGTGGACCAATAATCCCCGTTCTTTGAGGATCATAAAGTTTATACATTAAGTTGATAATTGAAGTGGTAATAAAATGTTTCTGCTCTTCATTATATGCCTCCAAAAGATTTAGACCCATTGGCCGTTGCGTGTCTGATGGATCAAAGTAAATAACATCTTCAGCCCTTTCTGGTGGAATATAACGCAAAACATCTTCAACCAAATCACCATGCGGATCAATAACACAAACTCCATAACCAGCCTTAATATCTTGTTTAATCATTTCTTTTAAAAGTTCCGATTTTCCCACACCAGTTTTTCCAATAATATAAGTATGACGCATTCGATCTTTTGGCGCAATATAAACTGGTCGCTTAACCCCTCGATAATAACCAATACCGATAAACGTCCCGCCACTGGTTGGAACTTCGGCCGGAACGGGGGCAGTTTTTGCTTTCAGCCATTGAATATGGGGTGTTTCAATTGTTTTATTGGGAAAGTGAAAAATGGTTGCTAATTCCTCAGAAGATAAAGTGGAGATTGACTTAAAAAAAGGCAAATCAATAATGGGAAAAAATTTATAAATAAAATTAATCATAAAGCCACCGGCAAACAAAATTCTTGTTCCCTTAAATCCATTTAAATCAGAATTAAATTGGGAAAAAGCGGTTTTTAAGTTTCTAAGATGGGTGTTGGCTAAGTCTTTATTTTTAGCCGAAACCACAAACCGAATCGTCACCTCAAATTGTGGTTTTGAAGCTTTATCTTCAATTTTTTCCAAAATTTTTGGGTCGGTTTTAAAAGTAGCTTTTTGTGGATCGGCCTCCTGTTTTTTGGTTGAGGAAACATAAGCTTTTCCCATTTTTTTTACTTTTCCTGATGCGGGACGAATAAGAATTTGAACCATCACTCCCTCCCCTTCTCCCATTTTTGACAAAGCCGAGGTAATTGCCGCCAAAGGATCGGTGGGTAGCTCTTTGTAAACTTTAATTGGATGATAATGGACATCTTTTAAAACCAAACCGGAAAAAGCCACTTTCCCATCTTCAGAAAAAATATTGGGTTCATCAACTTTTTTAATATCAGCTTGGGGATAAAAACCATAAATATTTTTCTCAACCAAATCAATCAAACGCGACGGGGCCGAAACATAAAACCGAATATCCGCTTCCTTACCAACAATCTCAAACGCCAAAACATCATCCACTTCTAAAAACGAAAAAAAACCTGATTTTTTTAAGGAAGAAAAAGAAGAAAACATCTGTTCTGCCGCATCAATTTTAATCTCATTCTCTTTTGGTAGTTTTACTTCAAGGGTAACCATTTCCAAAGAGATCTGTTCTCTTTTTTTGATTCGAAAGTACAAAACAATAAGATAAAAAACCAAAAGAGTAAGAAGACCAGCGATTAAAGCTGCCGCCAACGCTAAAAAAACTGTTATTAAACGATCAACAAAAATTTGATAATCTAAAGAAGGACTCATATAAAAATTATAACCGCAAAAATTTTTTTTGTTAGAATAAAATATACCAATGAAAGTTAAAGATAAAAAAAATAATTTTGACTCTTTTTTGAAAATTTTTCCATTTTCTTTTGTTTTTATTTTCTTAATCATTAACATTTATTTCTCTCAAAACATCTCTTCTTTATATCAAGAAATAATAAATAACGAAAAAGAAGCAGTGATTTCTTATTTAAAAAAAATAAAAAAACAGCCGTTTTTCAAAAGTGAGTTAAAAAAATTTAATCAAATATTTAACCAATCAATTGCCAAAGAGGTTTTTTTTGAAGATGAACAAAGAAAAATAAAGATTAAAAAACTAAAAGAAGCTTTGAAAAAAAATCCCAAAAGTCGTGATATTTTGACCAATTTAGCTATTCTTTATCAGGAAGATGGTAATTATAAACTGGCGCAAGAATATTTTAATAAAGCAAAAGAAATTGATCCCAATTTAACTATTGCTATAAAATAAAAAATAAAATATAATTTTTAATTTTTATATGATAAAACAGGTTCATCTTTATATAAAGGGTGATGTTATTGGGGTTGGTTTTCGGGCGTGGACAAAAATTCAAGCCAAAATTTTGGGCGTTTCTGGTTGGGTAAGAAATGTTTATGATAAACCAGAAATTTTTGGAGTTTCTGGGGGGGTAGAAGCCGTAATTCAAGGTGATGAAGAAAAAGTAGAAAAAATGATTGAGCTTTTAAAACAAGGCTCGCCAGTCTCACGCGTTTCGGAAGTAGAAATCTTTTGGGAAACACCAAAGGAAAACTTTGATGGGTTTGAGATTAGAAAGTGAATTTTTTCTTAAAAAAATGGCAATTCACCTTAGGACTTTGCGCCACATACTTCTTAGATTTATTAATAAATATTCTCTCTTTCTAAAAAATGGTTTACCCATGTAAAGTTTCTAACAAAATATGACCTGGCACGCGAAGTAAATCATCGATAAGCAAAGTATTGCCTGCCACGCAAAGCCCCGTCGAATTGGGCGGGATAGAGTTTGGACTATCAAAAACGAAGTTTACAACTTTTTTAGTGAAGGGAAAGAAAGATTGTTTTTATTATTTTAATACTTCTTGAAATATTAACAAACCTATGGTATAATTACGCATATGAGAAGAGAACTATTTCCTCAATTACCTGAAGAATATTTAAGAAAAACAGTTGAGGCTTTTAATACTTGTGTTAATTTTTTAAGAAATCCTAATTCTTTCCCAAATCAAGAAATTAACCAACTGATTACTCTTCTTTGGCAATTAATACAAAATAAAGAAATTCCTTTAGCTTTAGATAATGGGAGATTTCCCGAGCTAACTTTTTCTTATGAAAGAAGAGGATATCTTACAACAAGTCTTTTATTTTTACCGGTAGATTTTTTAAAACAAGCATATGAAAATCCTATCTATCAGTTTGGTTCTATAGTCTTTAATGCTAGTAAAGTAAGAGATTATTATACAGGTAAAATAACAGGAAAAAAACAAACCTGAAATAGAAAGACGAGCTAAAGGTTATGAAGCAGAGGCTTTACTAACTTTACAAAAGATGGCTGAAGAAAGAGGAGGAACTATAGAATGGACCCCGTATCAAGAAAATGTATTACGAGAAAATCCTCAAGGAATCGCTAGTCTCCCTCGCCACTTAGTTTACCCCACCCCTGTTTGGCAACCACCAAAATATGGTTAATTTTACCCCACACCTAACTCCATTATTTTTTATAAACATTACTTAGAGACTTTTAAAGAAAATCTTTAAAAATGCTCACACTAATTTTCTATTATAATGATTTTTATATGAATACCTACAAAAAAATATTTATCTTAATAATTTTACTGGTTACTATTAGTGCTATTAGTTACCAATTTGGAAAACAAAAAGGTATTTCTTTTATTAAGAATAAACCTAATCAACAAAAAGAAAAACTAACTTGTCCTTATAAAATAAAAGGAAATAAATTTACCCACCAACATAAATTAACCCAAGACGCATTGGTTACCGAAGAACCGCAGTTAATAGAAAATCCAAAGATTGTTAAGATGAATGAGCCTTTTGATTTAACTGAATTTGAAAAAAACCTATACACATCTTTTTTATTAATAAAGTATTCATAATAAATCATTAAAAAAGGACGATGAGATTTTTTTGCCTTTGATAATCCTTTAGCATGTTCTTTAAGTCTTTTTTTTAAATCTGTAGTAAAACCAGTGTAAATTTTTTTGTCTTTTAAACTAAAAAGAGTATAAACGTAGAATTTTTTAGCAGTCATTATTGTTATATTTGAAAGATCCTTTTTAAAACAAAACGTCAGACTTTTTGTTTAAAAAATCTTAAAAATATATATTTTTGGTGTCGAGTCAAAATCGACAAAATCGTCTAACTCAAAAACCAAGTCAGACTCGGTGGAGATGCCGGGATTTGAACCCGGGTCCAAAAAAGGCCTTTTAAAAATGTTTAGTTGGGGATAGGTTATTTTAAAACTTAAAGCTTTTTGGTAAAATAACCAAAACCCAAAAAGCTTGTTGGTTGATGATTTAAAGTCCCCCAAAAGCCAACCAAAAACTCTTTTGGGGACTGCCTGGTTGGTTTTCCCCTCTTTAAGTTAAACCAGGCAAAACTTAAAGAAGGGAAGACTTTATCGCTTAGGCAGCATATGCATATTGATATGCATAGCTTCGAGCGACAAAAGCCTCAGCTGCTTCTTTTTCTTCAGCAGTTATTTTTTTTCTATTTGACGCATAGATGCGCCCCAACCATTTTTAAAAGTGCCTCTCTTGTCGAAACCAATTCATCCCCTCGTCGCTTCGCTCCTCGGGGTAAATCCCCTTTTTTTTAATGATGTAAAGCTCGAAACGAACACGAGCGAAGGAGGACTAATAAATTTTAATATTTTTCCGTCTTTATCCACTCCTTTAACTCCTTCTCTTTCTCCCTTTCTATCTCCCGTCTTTTTTCAAGCTTTCTTTTTTCAATCTCTTTTCTTCCTCTTGCCAAAGCAATCTCAAGCTTTAAAAGATTTCCTTTATTATAACACGAAACCGGCAACACAGTCAAGGATTTTGCCGACTTTAGCTTGGTTTTTAGTCTTATAATTTCCTTCTTATTCAAAAGCAACTTTCTTGATCTTTTGGGATCGTAATTTTGGTTTTGGGCAAAACGATAAGGTGGAATTTTGGCGTTTATAAGATAGGCTCCATCATCTAAAAACTTAACATATGAATCTTCAAGTCTTAATCTTCCCTCTCTTATTGATTTCACCTCTCCCCCCGTCAAAACTATCCCAGCCTCAAGACTTTCTATTTTTTCATAATCATGATGAAATTTTTTGTTAACAATTTTCATTTTTTAATTAATAAAATTTTTAATTTTAAATTGAGTTTTTTCATTTTTAATTTTATACCACTCCGCTTTATTTTTGTTTAATATAAAAATACCTCGTAATTAACAATATCATTGTCATTCCTGCGAAAGCAGGAATCTATATAATCATACCTTGAATAAAAAAAGAGGTTAAAAATTATATGGATTCCTGGTCGGAGCCAGGAATGACTTAGAGATTTCTGGTCAAACCCGCCCTCCGAATCGGAGGGCAAGAACTGACAAAAAGTTGTTATTAATCATGAATTTAAAAGCGAAGGGGTATATAATATCTCTATGTCAATTATTGCCGATTTACACCTTCACTCCAAATATTCTCGGGCCGTTTCCCAAAAAATGGACTTAAAAGAAATCGCTTTTTGGGCCAAGAAAAAAGGAATTAATCTTGTTTCAACCGCTGACTGGACGCATCCTTTGTGGTTCCGCGAAATTCAAGAAAAATTGACGGAAAAATCACCCGGTGTTTTTAGATTAAAAGATGGCAGTTTTCCCGAAGTTTCTTTTATCCTTTCAACTGAAGTCTCATCAATCTATAATCAAGATGGCAAAACAAGAAGAATTCACAATCTTATCTTTTCTCCCTCCTTAAAAACTGCCGAAAAAGTAATAAAAAAACTCCAAGAAGAGAAAGTCAATCTTTTGGCTGATGGAAGACCAACAATGGGAATTTCTGCCAAAGATCTTTTAGAACTTCTTTTATCAATTGATGAAAATATCTTCTTAATCCCCTGTCATGTTTGGACTCCGTGGTTTTCTTTGTATGGCTCAAAATCAGGCTTTGACTCAATCAAAGAAGCCTTTGGCGACTTAGAAAAATACATCTTTGCCATTGAAACCGGTCTTTCTTCTGATCCAATTATGAACTGGCAGATTGAGGAATTAGAAAATCGCTCAATTGTCTCTTTTTCCGATGCTCATTCTGGTCAAAAATTAGGTCGAGAAGCCACTGTTTTTATAAAAAATAGCAATCATTTTTCCGGTGATTTTTCCTATTTTGATATCATAGATGCTTTTAAACAAAAAAAGAATAGTCATTTAAAAATTGGCTACACGATTGAGTTTTTTCCAGAAGAAGGAAAATACCATTGGTCGGGTCATCGCCTCTGTGGCGTACGATACTCTCCTTGCGATGTTTTAGAAAAAGGCGAAATCTGCCCGGTTTGCCAAAAACCTTTAACCATTGGGGTGGAAAATCGCGTGTTAAAACTTTCTAAAAAAGTTTTTAAAAACGATGATCTTTTTTTGGCAAAAAATAAATTTGATGTGACTTTTGTTTATGACAAAGAAAAAAAGAAAACGCCATTTGTTTCCCTGGTCCCGCTTTTGGAGATTTTGCAAGAAATCTATCAATCACCAAAAAAAGCCGAGGATGAGTACCAAAGGTTAACAGAAAATTTAGGGGCCGAATTTGAAATTTTGTTTAGAAAAAGTTATGAGGAAATTGAAATAGTGGGGGGTAAAAAATTAAAAGAAGCAATTGAAATTGTAAGACAAAGAAAAGTTTTTGTTGATCCTGGATACGATGGGGTTTTTGGCGTGGTTAAAATTTTTAAACAAAAAGAAGAAAATGAATCATCAAAGAGCCAAGAAAAAGAACAACTCAATCTTTTCTCACCTTAAAAATTTTCTCCCCTATATTTTTCTTTTCCTTTTACCCACCCAGTTGGGGAAACATTTCTTTTTTTCTTTTTCTTATCTTAATGGAGTAAGAGTTGATTATTTAGCTCCAACTTTATATCTTATTGATCTTGTCTTTTTTCTAATTTTCATCTTTAATTTTTCTTTATTTTTTTCTTTTTTAAGACAAAAAAAATTAATGTTTTTGTTTTTGATTTTAAGCCTTAATCTTTTGTTTTCTTTATCCAAGCCAATTGCTTTTTACTCAATCTTAAAATTTTTTCAGTTTATATTTATTTTTTATTTTTTTTACCAAACAAAAGTTAATGATTATCTTTTTCTTATTAGTTTTTTGCCAATAACCATCGTTGAGGTTTTTTTGGCTTTGTATCAATTAAAATTTGGAAAATCGTATGATGGCGTTTTTTATTTTTTGGGAGAAAGACATTTAAATCTTTCAACCCCAGGGATTGCCAAAACTTCCTTTTTTGGCCAAGAACTACTTCGCCCCTATGCCACTTTTTCTCATCCCAATTCTTTAGCTGGTTTTTATCTTCTTTTTTATGTTTTTCTTTTAACTAATAAAAACTTTGACCGATATTTTTGGTTAAAAAATGCTCTTCTTTTTTTATCCTCCCTTCTTATTCTTTTTTCTTTTTCCAAAGTGACCATCATTGTTTTTTTAATAATTAATCTTGTTTTTTATTTTCCAAGAATAAGAATTTGTTGGTTTTGTTTTTTGGCAAGAGCCATTACCTTTTTTAGCATCTTTTTGATTTTTCTTTCTGCCAAAGGTGATCTTTTCAGTTTAGAAAAAAGAAAGGAGTTAATTTTACAAAGCTTAAATATTATTAAAAACTATCCTCTTTTTGGAGTTGGTTTGGGGAATTATCTTTTGGGGCAAAAGAATTTTTCTTCCTCCTTTCCTTTGTTTTTCAACCAACCAGTTCATAACATCTTTTTGCTTTTGATGGCAGAATTGGGGCTTCCTTTCTTTACTTTCCTTCTTTTTTTTCTTATAGATTTTTTTAAAAAAAATTCAAAAAAACTCCCCTTTACTACTTACTACTTACTACTTACTACTATCCTCACTGGCTTATTTGATCACTATTGGCTCACTTTAAAACAAAACTTTCTTCTTTTGGCGGTTGTCTTTGCTGTTTCTTTAAAAAGAAGTTAACTTTTTTCTAATCTCATCATTAATTTTTTTAATTTCCAAAAGATAAACATTTTGCCCTTGACTCACCTTTTTAAAAAAATCATCTATCACCTCAGCGTGTTTTTCATTGGCGGTTTTTATTTTTTCAATCAATTCTTTTGGGAAGCTTTGCCCTTGTTTTTTTGCTTGCTCCATCAAAAAAGGAATTTCAAAAAAATATTTTTCCCCTTTGGCCAAAGTATCCAAAGCCATTTTTTCCTTTCCCTTTTCAAGAAGAATTTGGGCTGAAGCGACCCTTTTATCAGAATACAAAAGATAAATTTCTGCTTTTTTTTGAAGACTGCGATTGAAAAAAAGGTGAAGACGATCACGCAAGGCTTTTAAAAAATACAACGGATGATCGGGTAAAATCCCAGGATAAGGCAGTTGATAAGCCACTTTGTTTTCCGCTTTTACCTCGGTAACCTCACTTAAATAAACGGTTAAGGGAATGGCAACAACTAAGATAAGAAAACTTAAAAAAATTAGGGCTTTATTAAGCATAAAAATATTATACTCCTTTTTTCAAAAAAATGCAAATTTTAAAAAACTTTTTAATCGCGGTGATTTAATCGACAAAATTTCTGCTACCTTGCCGTAAGTTAAAACTTTGCCTTTGGGAATTAACGAAACTAGATGATAAACTAACTAGGAGTTAAAATCGATATTTTTAGGCAACATTTTAAGATTAAAGATATCTTCTTATTTTTTCGGCAATTTTACTTAAAGAATCTTGAGTTATGTTTTTAACCTCGGGGACAAACTCTTCTTCCCCCTTTTTTCGAGGCAAAATATGAATATGAGCATGAGGCACTTGTAAACCATGAGTAACATAAGTGATAAAGTAAGGGTTAAAAGCTTTTTGCATCGCTTTGGTAATTTTTAATGCTACCTCCCAATAATTACCAAAATTGGGAACATCATAAACCCAGCGATAATGTTTTTTGGGAATAACAAGAGTATGACCTTCAACTCGGGGATATATATCCAAAAAGGCCAAAAACTCTGTATCTTCGTATACCTTAAAGCAAGACAGTTTACCCAAAACTATTTGGCAAAAAATACAATTTTCCATAATTATATATTTTAACCTATTTTTGATAAAATATATAAGTAAATGCTCCCATAGTTCAATGGATAGAATAGGGGTTTGCGGAACCTCTGATGGCTGTTCGACTCAGCCTGGGAGCACAGGGGGTGTAGTTCAATGGTAGAATAGAGGTCTCCAAAACCTTTGATGGGGGTTCGATTCCCTCCACCCCTGCTTGTTTAAACTTTATCCTTGCCCAAGATGATTTTAATAAAACAATTAATGATGTTTATAAAAATAAGAAAAAGCCATTTCAGGCGTGGTTGATGACCACACACCTTTGGGGATAGAAAACAAGAAAGACAAAAAAGAAAGAAAAGATTTTTTGCAAAAAATTGGATATAAGTTATAAAAAAATATCAAAGAAAAAATTAATGCGAAAATAAAATTTAATTTAATTTGAAAAAAATTACTTTGACAACGACCTTAAAAAATTATCCCATCTTTCACCAACCAAATTTTTAAAAGAACCGTATTAATCTTGACTTAAGTAATACTCTATGGTATAAGTATTACTGTATTATACAAACATCAACCATCACCCAAAAAGGGCAAGTGACTATCCCCTATTTTATCCGTCAAAAATTAAACCTTATTTCAGGTACTAAAATCGCTTTTAGTTTAGAAAAAGAAAAAGTGATTCTTTCACCTTTACCTTCATTTTTTGATTTTCGCGGTTCAGTCAAGTCAAAAAAAGAATTTGATATAAAAAAAATGCGCCAAAGCGCTAAAAACCAATTAAAAAAACGCTATGGAAAAAGTCCTTGATGCCAATATCATCATCCGTTTTTTAGTTGATGATGATAAAGAAAAAGCTGATGCTATCGAAAAACTCATTCGTTCCAACGAAACTTTGATCTTAACTGATGTCACGATTACCGAAATTATCTGGGTTTTGTCTTCTTATTATAAAGAGCCAAAAAAAGACATCGTTAAAAAAATTACTGCTTTAATTCATCTTCCTTCAATTAAATGTAATAAAAAAGTGATGATTACCGCCTTAAGTTTTTTTGAAAAACACAATATTGACTGGATTGACGCCTATCTTGCCGCTTATACAAAAGAAAATGATTTAAAAGAAATTTATTCTTATGATCTTGATTTAGATAAAATAAAAAGTATAAAGAGGTTAACACCTTAGATTAGATATGTTATAATAAATAATGCTTTTACGGGGTAGTGTACGGTAGCACACGAGGCTCATAATCTCGTAGACCGGGTTCAACTCCCGGCCCCGTAACAATAAAATAGTCCGCCATAGGCAGATACTTTGTATGTGTGAAGTTAACTTATTTTACCTCACACCAAAAATGACTCTTAAATAATAAATTAATACCATGAACAACTTTTTTCTTTCTATTATTATCCCCGTTTTTAATGAAGAAAAAAATATTCAGCCTCTTTTAAAACGACTTTTGCCGGTTGTTAAAAAATATAACTTTGAAATTATCTTTGTCAGCGATGGTTCAACCGATAAGACTGAAGAGGTGATAAAGAATGAAGCTAAAAAAGAGAAAAGGATAAAACTCATTTCTTTTTTGCGAAATTTTGGCCATCAAATGGCTCTTTTTGCTGGCTATGAGCATGCCAAAGGCGATGTGGTTATTTCCTTAGATGCCGACCTTCAAGACCCACCAGAAATTATTCCCAAAATGATTGAGACCTGGCAAAAGGGAGCCAAAGTGGTTTATGCCAAAAGAGAAGAAAGAAAAGTCGATTCTTTTTTAAAAAAAATAACCGCCCAAATTTTTTATAACTTATTAAACTTTGTCTCTGATGTTCCTATTCCTTCCGATGTTGGTGATTTTCGTCTTCTTGATCGAAAGGTTGTTGAGTTTTTAAAAGGACTTTGCGAAAAACCAAGATTTTTAAGAGGCCTAGTTGCCTGGCCAAGCTTTCCCTCCACTTTTGTTTATTTTAAAAGAGAAAAACGTCTTTTTGGAAAAACTCATTATCCTTTGCCAAAAATGGTAAATTTTGCTTTGGAAGGAATTACCGCCTTTTCCATCAAACCTTTGCGTTTGGCCACCTATTTGGGATTTTTAACCTCTTTTTTTGCGATTTTAATGATAATTGTTAAATCTTTTCAACACTTTGTCTTAAAACAAGGCGATTGGCTGCCTGGCTGGGCCTCCCTTTTTTTTGCTATTGTTTTTTTGGGTGGAGTCCAACTGATAACCATCGGCATTATTGGAGAGTATGTAGGCAAAATCTATCAAGAAATCCAAAAACGACCCAATTATTTAGTTAAGGAAAAAATAAATTTCTCAAACACCTCGGGAAAAATATGAAAAAAACCATCGGTTTAATTTTAATTGCGTTTGGTTTAGCGCTTATTATTTTTGTAATTTATAACTTTCTTCAGGAAAAAAACAAAATTCTTTCTCCTATTCCGGAAGAAAAAGGAATAAAAGTCATTTACATCTCACCCACTAAATAATATTTTTTTAAAGTTGCAATCAAAATCGGTTTTTTGCTACATTAAAATTATGAGAAAAAAAATCCTTATCTTTTTTGTTTTATTTTTTTCTTTTCTTTTTTTTCCTCTATCAAAAAATCAAGCGCAAACAATTACTCCCTCACCTAAACTAACAATTACTCCTCTGGCCAATAATAATACCGGTTTTGAAATTTTAGTTGATTTATTAAAGATAATGTTTGGTCTCGGTGGTAATGAAAATACTTTACCCCCTAATCAAAAAAACCAAGTCAATCCTTCAGATTCTCCTTTAAACATCTCTAACTTTCCTGATATTAAAGTTACTACTGATATTAAAGTTACTCCTGATGTTAATGGTTTAATTTACTATCCACAATGTAAGGGCCCATATGACAATTATCCTCTTCCTCAAGGTGGCACTCTTTGTAAAGCTGGCTGTGGTCCAACCACGGTTGCAATGATTTTGGCTTCTTATGTAGATAAAAACATCAACCCTCCCTTGGTAGTTCAAGAATATAGAAAAAACGGCTATTATTTAGGTCCAGATGGTTCGTATTATTCTGATGCTAAAAAGATCTTAAAAAGTTATAATCTAAAAATAGCCCCTATTTTTGAAGACAAACAAAAAAGAACTATCGACCAAATAATGACTCAATTTGGGGAAATTGTTAAAAATTACCAAAAGTCTGGCTGGACTTTTTTCGCTTTGGCTAATTTTTGTAAAAATGGTTGTGGACATTATTTTTGGATCATTAAAATTGATGAAAGTCTAAATATATGGGCCTATGACCCAGCCTATGATATCAAACTTCCAAAACCCATCAATCACAAAGTCCGTTATCCTTTTCCCAAAATAAGAGTTCTTCTTGCGGTTAAGAAATAAAATTTGTTATTATAAATAATATGGAACATAATAAAAAGCGATATTTAGTAATTATTCTTTCTCTTTTATCTTTAGTCATTGTTCTTTCAATTTTAACTCTTGTTATTCAAAATAGTAAAAAAACAACTAATCAAACACCCTCTAATCCTACGCCCACCTATCCGCCTGTGCCAACAACTTATCAAACAACTTATCAACAATCTCAAACTAGGCTGACGCCTATACCTACTTCTATTACGCCAATCATTGATCAAAGCATCACTCCCAATCTAACACCGATAGAATTTACTGGAGTAAAAGAAGAGCCTATTCCTCAAGAAATGGTTGATTTCTCGAGGCAAAAACTATCCCTAATGCAAAAACTGCCTTTAAAAACAACTGATTTTGCCATTGACTTTGATTATGATAATGATAAATTTGTTGTTAAATTAAATCCGCCTCACGAAGATAGTCAAAAGAAATTTGACGACTGGTTAAAAAATAATTATCCTTCAATCCCAAAAGATCAATTCATTTTTCAATAAATTTGACTTTGCTCTTTTAATTATTATACAATCAATTTATGTTTTCTTTTTATTTTTTGGGATTTAAAAAAATCCTTAGTTTTTTAAAAAAGGTTTTTATCGTATTTGCCGTTTATTTTATCGTTATCTCTCTTTTTCTCTATTTTATAAACAAAGATAAACCAAAAACAACTTTTGATCCGGTGAAAAAAAATAGAGAGGAGATTTATAAAGTGATAAATGACCCAAAGATCAAAAATACGAAAGAAGGGCAAATTGCCATTGCCTTGTATCGGTCGATGCTTTGTGGCCTTATTGGTGAAGCTTGTACTGACAATCCAAAAGATGGTGATAAAAACTTTAATCACTCCCTTTTTGGCTTTGTCACCAATCTTATCGTTCTTCCCTATGCCAATCCACCAGCCTCTGGAATCTATTGGGCCTATTCGGGGCTGCAAAACGCAGGTTTTGTCCCAAAAACCTATGCCGCCGAAGGTATTGGTTTTGCTGCTATAAAACCTTTCATTAATATCTGGAAAGTTTTTCGGGATATTTCTTATATGCTTTTGGTTTTGGTTTTAATTGCCATTGGTTTTATGATTATGTTTCGCGCCAAAATCAACCCACAAACAGTCATCTCGGTTGAAAACTCCCTTCCCAAAATTGTGGTTGCCCTTCTTCTTATCACTTTTTCCTTTCCCATTGCTGGGTTTTTGATTGATTTGATGTATATCTCTATTGGAATAATTGCGGTTTTTTTTAGTAATGTCCAAAATCCTCCCACTTGGTTTGCTGGTCAACCACAAGAAATTTTAAAAAGATTTTATTTTTCAACAAGTGGAGGTATATGGGAATATGTAACAGGAGTAAGTTTTGATAATTTAAATATTCTTAAACTATCATCTTCTATTGTTGGAATAATCCCAGAATATTTAAGAAATATTGTTACAGGAATACTTGCTGTTATTATACCTCCTACTACATTTCTGCCCATCGTAACAAGTAATGTAGGTGGTGTTTTAAATCGAGGTTTAAATTGGAGTTGGTTTATTAACTTAATAAAAGAAAACTTTAAGCATCTTGGAGGTCAAACTTTCATTGGGATAGTTGCTATTTTTATTTTTCTTTTTATAGAAATAGTTTTAGGAATATTTTTTTATAATATTTTACTTTGGATTGTTGTATCTGTAATATTAGTTTTTACATTACTCTATTTATTATTCCGTATTTTTTTTATGCTTTTATACTCCTACATTCAAATTATTCTTTTAATATTTTTTTCTCCAGTGATTCTTGTCGCGGAAATGATTCCTGGAAAATCAATTTTTTCCTCTTGGGTAAAAAACCTACTTTTAAACCTTGCTACTTGGCCTCTTCTTATAATTATGATACTAATTAGCCAAATCCTTCTTAATCAACCACCAAGCCAGGGTAATTTTTGGCTTCCGCCATTTTTAATTTCTGTCAATCCAGAATATATCCGAATAATTATCTCAATGGGTATTTTGTTTATGACACCCGATTTAATAAGAGCTTTAAAAGAAATGACTGGCGTTAAACCGATCCCTTTAGGATTAAATTTTGGCGCCTTTACTGCGGGAGCCGGCGCAATTGTTGGTGGAGCTCTCGGAGTTGCAGGACAATTTTATACTCCATATCAATTTTTATTAGGCCCAAGTGGAATTTTGCAAAAGCTTTTTAAAGGAAAAGGAGAAGTGTCAAAGATTATTCAGAATACATTAAATACAAGTCAGGTTTCTCCAGGGCAAGGAACAGGTACAAATCCACAAACTTAATCCTTAATCTTTTTCAATATTTCTTGCTTAAAGATATTTTTTATCTAAATAAAGTAGTTGTAGCACGATTTTTTTACCAGTCAAGAGTTAAAATTATCTTTTTATTTACTACTAAATCCCGGAATCTTTAAGATATCAACCCCAATCAGTTTTAAAATAAAGACAGAAAAAATTATAAGCATCAAGCCCATAATACAAGAAGTTAAAAGCTCCTGGGCTTTTTTTACTTTTTCGGCATTCCCAGAGGAGGTTTGAATTTGGAAAGCGGCATAAATAATACAAAACAAAGATATTATCCCAGCCAAACCAATAAGCAACCCAAAAACATTTTTTTCAAAAAAAGTCTGCCAGTTAGAAAAATAAATACACCCCAACCCCGACCAATAACCACCATTAGCAAAACAATTAGAACAGCTTACAAATTCTTTTGATTTTAATTTTTCCGAAGCTGGTTTTTCTTGATCAATATAACGATTGCATAAAATATCACTTATCCGAGCCAGGCCTTTATCATTTGGATTAATACAAATACAATTTGGGTCTTTAATATCTAAAGTTGATGGTTCAAGACCCGGTTCACAAACCCCCAAAGCGCTGAATTGACTTAAAATTCCCGCCCGATCTAAAAAATCAACCGCGGATTTTTGAGAGGAACTAAGAATATCAGAAACACAAAATAATTTAACAAAAAGAAGATCAATACATCCCCATTTATCATAACTATCTTCAGGACCGGAAATTTTAGGAATAGTTATTTGACTAACATCGATATTAGCTGATTTACACTTTCCACCCAGAGTTCCTTCTTCTGGAGTTAGAGTTGGTTGTTGAGAAAAGACATTAAAAGAAAAAATATTCAAGAAAATCAAAAGGAGTAAAAAAAAATTAAAAAATCTTTTAATGAAAAGTCTCATACTTTCATTATAACTATTTTTTTTGACCAAATTCTTCTTTTATTGCTTTTTGGATTAAAAATATAAGTAAAACCGCCAAGGCAATTGGAATTACTGTATTTACCGCATCCCAAAGTTTGTGAATAAACTCTCCCCCTGCCATCCGTTTAAGTGTTTCTGAGTAAATATTAAAATCTTTTTTTCTTACTTTAGGTAACCTTATCTTAATCTCGCGACCAAAAAATTTAATTGGAATAACTTCGCCTTTCTCATCTTTTCTTCCTAATTTTTCCCCAAGCCATTTTGATAAATTAATCTCGGTTGGTAATTGTTTCCCAAAAATTTTAATTCCTTCATACTGAGGTATTTTACTTAAATCATATGGTTGTTTTTCTAAAGCGCCCGATTGCTCCAAAGAAAAAATAAATCGACCAATATCTCTTGAATCCCACTCCCAAACTCTTCCTGCTCTTCCAGCAAATTCAGCCGCTAATGAAGTAATCTGACCAATTCCTGCTAATCCATTGAGAGGCTTAGCAAAGGTATCTTTTTTAAAATAAGATATTGCTAAATACGCCATATAATAAGCTATTTCATTAGCATACTCTTTTCCATGAAGTCCTTCAAATGTTGTTTTAACCTCAGTAATCAATTTTACCAACTCGCTGATATCTTTTTTCCCTGATATAGCGGTTGCCTTTAAAATCGATAATAACTTTCCATAGACATGAGTCAAAACTTGATCAACTTTAGCCGTATCTCCTAAAAATCTTTTTATTGTCGTCGTACCGGTGGCACGAAGAGTTAGATAACGATAATCGACTTCTTCTGAAGCCAAAGCAAAAGGAATGTCCGATCGGCCTCCGCGAATTTTTTTTATCCATTCAAAATATCTTCCTTTACCATCGCCAAAAGGATTAAAATAAGAATTAAACTCTTTTAATAACTTTTTTAAATTAGCTATTCGTTGTTGTTTTGTTAATTCATCAATATCTGCCATCTGCGACTCATTTAAGTATTTTTCTAAAGTTGCTTCACTAAGAAAAAAATCACCCTCTAAAAAACCGATGTCTTTACCTAATTTTTCATTTTCTCTCATTTTCTTAGACATCTCTCTTCGAAGATTTGTCTGGGCTAAAATTAAGTCTTTAACCGCTTGATCCATTTGTTGAAAACTAAAGCCACATCTTGTTCTTAAAATTTCCCACAAACGTTTTTGGTCGCTTGAAAATCTAGTTCTTTCCTCGGTAATAATTTTTGCTGGTAAACGATGAATCAAAAATCTTACCGCAATCTCTTCCACTACTTCTTGAGGATTATTTTTAATTCTTTCCTCTAATTGATTTTTATCATAAATTCCATTAAAGTAACGATTATAAATGTATTCAAAAAACGTTGAATTTTTTTTAATTAAATCCGCAAATTGGCTTTTTATACTTCCAGAAAAATGAAGCCATGGTTCAAAACCAACTGCTTCTAACCTTCGCCATTTTGTTAAAATATCTGCTTCTTTAATCTCAGGTCCATCATAACTGTAAAGCAAACCTTGATAAGATTCTTCCCAACGCCATCCACCTCGAGTCGCAAAACTTCCTACTCTTCCTGGATTTCTGATATCAAAAAGAGTTAAATAACCTTCAGGCAACCCAGATCTTTTTCCTTCAAAAAATCGTTGCTGAAATTTTTCAATACTTTTCATCGCTTCATTATGATCCCAAATACCCATTCGCCATTTTTTGACTAACTTAGGGTCAGGAATCGGCAAATATCCTAAAGGGCCACCAACTGTCGATTCTGACATCCATCTTAAATGTCCTCTCACAAAAGGATTTAAAACTCCGGTAACCACAGTGTCAGAAAGCCATTCCCCAAGATAAGTTGGATCAATCACTGGTTTACCTTCCGGCCCTATTTTGTGTTTTAAATTTGGATCGGCATTGGCGATTGTTTCCGGTTCGGTTAAAAGAATCGCCATTGCTACTCCTTGAGCCAAAGAAAAAGCCGATCTTATTTGATAGCTATTTTTTTCACCTTTATATCTTTCCTCTAAAATTCTCAATGTATCTCTTTCAACTTTGTTTAAGCCATCTCTATCATCAGGAGCAAATAGTTTTGGTTCTAATATCCAGTCATTTTTTGCTAATTCCTCTTGAAGCAATCCGGTATAAATTTGTAAAGCATCTTGAAAAACATTAGAATGAGGAAGAAACGGAATATGATCGAAATCTGAAGAGGTCATCAATTTATTGGCATAAGATGATAATTGAGCCCAAGCGCTTTCTTGTCCGCCAGTTGGAAAACGAAAAACAATTCTTGCATTATGGGTAAATTCTCTTAATTCTCTAAAATGTGAGATCTCTAAATTAATAATCCTAAAGAAATCGGGTAAGGAAATAGATCTTGCTCTTCTTATAGGATCAATTACTGAATAATTAATTTCCTTATCGCCAACTTTTCTTGTTCCTTCTTTATAAGAAGAAAAACCGGAAAAAAAATGAATATCTTTCAAATCATCTCTTTCAGAAAGTGTTCTTCCAATAAGTTGGATTCGGGTTGATAAAGTGTTATATGCTGTTTGCAGGCTTTGAAAATAACCAATATTTTCTACTTCATGAAAAGGTATCCGTACATAGCTTGGATCGGCATCAGCTTTATTATAAAGCTCAGCCACCAAATCAACGATCGACTCTTCTATATGATAACTTAATTCTTCATCAACTTTCAATAATTCACTACTATTCAAATCTCTTCCTAAAGAATTCTTTTTTTCTTGAATCATTTTTTCGCGATGTTTTTTTACATACTTAACAAAATTTTCAGGAGTTAACAAAGCTTCAACTATTTCTTTTATTTCTGGTTTATCAAGAGGTAAATTATTTTTAAGTTCTGGTGGTATCTGTTCTAATTCTGGAAAAATTGAATGTGCTTCATCTTTTTTCATATTTAATTTTTCTCTAACTTCGTCTTTTGATATTCCCATTTCAGTGGCTGCATTTTCAATTGCTTGAGCAATTTTTTCCGCCGCTATTGGATTGAATTGCTTAATTTCAGAGAATTTTTTAACCACCTCTTCACTTATTTTTCTCGACGATGGATCAATTAGGCTTTTATCACCAAACAAATAATCAGCAAAATAATAAATAATTGCTGAGGCAGTTGAAGGTGACCAACCACCACTAAGCTTAGCCATTTCTTTTAAAATTGCCGCTCCGGTTGGTGTTGGGGAGATTTGTGATGGATCAATCCCTTGTTTTACTGCTTCAATTGCCTTAGTTAACACATACAAAACTCTTTTTCCTTCTTCTTTTTTATAAATATTTCTTCCTCGCGTTCTTGCTTCTATTTCATCAAAAAATGCTTCATCAGCAACTGATTTTACCTCTTCTAGCTCTTTTTTTATTTTTTGAGCCAATTTCAATTTATTTTTTTCTTTTTCTGGCTCAGATGATCTTTCTGCTTCCTGAAGTTCTCTTTTTACTTCTTCCTTTGCTGTTTCAATGACAATTGTTATCTCATCTTTCCCCCTTTTTCCTGATTCATTAGGATCGGCCATATAACTTTATTCTAATCAAAAAATAAAAATAAAGCAAAGTAAAAATGATATACTATCTTTATAAAACACCCAAAAACAAAACCCTTTCTTGAATAAATTTTTGAATAATTTTTATGACCAAAAAATTTCAATACTGCCCAAAATGTAGGGAAAAAATAAAAATTATAAATCAAAAAATTTTAGACTGTGCAGTTTGTGGTTTTCATTTTTATTTAAATCCAGTACCCACGGTGGCAATAATTTTAGAAAATAAAAACGGCGAAATTCTTTTTGGAAAAAGAAAGTTTTTGCCAAAAAAGGGGTTTTGGGATTTGCCGGGCGGATTTATTGATTTTAATGAAAAAGCCGAAAAATCAATCATCCGCGAAGTTAAAGAGGAGCTTGGGGTTGATATAAAAAAACCAAAGTTTTTGGGCACCTATATTGGTTTTTATCCATACAAAGGGATAAACTATCAACCGCTTTGTCTTGTTTTTTTTGAAAAAATTAGTAATAAAAAGATAAAAAAACTAAAAGCGGCTGATGATGTTTTATCGATTAAATTTTTTACCAAAGACAAAATCCCTTGGGAAAAATTGGCCTTTCCCGATTATTAAAGAAGCTTTAAAAGACTATCTTAAATCAGTCAAATAATCCACATTCCAAGAAAGCCAGTCAATAATATTTTTGGTATCCAAAAATCGATCCTCGCTCTTTAGAACAACAATGATAAACTGATGATTGTTTTTTTTATAAAAAGAAACCAAATTTTGACCTGCTTCTTCAGTATAACCGGTTTTTACTCCTCCAATCCCCGGGACTTCACCTAAAAGTCTGTTTACATTGACTAAGCGATGAAAATACAAAAAATCAACGTCTGAAACCACAATTTCTTTTAAAGAAACCATTTTTGAAAGATAAGGATTTTTTAAAATGGCTCTTGCGGCCAAAGCTAAATCAAAAGGGGTGGTGTACTGGTTTTTATCTTCACTTAAACCAGCAGGATCAACAAAATGACTATTTTCCATTTTTAAATCTTTGGCTTTTTTGTTCATTAAATCCAAAAATTTTTGGTAACCAAAATTTTCGGCTAAAACATAGGCGGCGTCATTGGCCGAATGAACCAATATTCCATACAAAAGATTTTCTACAGTAATTTTCTCTCCCAAAACCAATCCCATTGTTTGCCCATATGGTACAACTTTCTTTACCTCAATCACCGCTTGAGGTTTATAAACATCATAAGCAACCAAGGCGGTAATTATCTTGGCAGTTGAGGCCGGCAAAAACTTCTCTTTAGCGTTTTTTTCCAAAACGGGTGTAAATGAAGGAAGATCTAAAACATAAACTCCTTGAGCCGTCAAAAAAGGAAAAGCTTCTGTTTTTCGAAAAGGAACAGGACTGATTTTATAGAAAATCTTTTTTCCTTCTTTCTTAGCAAAAATTTCTCGATGATAAGAAAAAATATGAAAGTAAAAAGAATCACCCGGATAAAAAAGAAAAAGAAGGGTGTAAAAAACAAAAAGAAAGAGAAATCTCTTCCGAATCATAAATAAATGTTAAATGTTTAACGTTAAATAATTCATTTTTTCTGGTTTATCCGAATTTTTACGATGGTTACCGATTTATATGAATTTTTCTGATATCAGCCGAATTTTTCCGATTTATCTGAATTTTTTATTTCAATCCCAAGCTCATTCAACTGTTCCTCGTCAACTGAGGATGGGGCATCCATAACCGCTGTTCTTCCACCTGAGGAAGCCGGAAAAGCAATCACCTCGCGAACGGACTTTTCATTTAAAATTACCTGTAAAAGCCGATCTAATCCCAAAGCTATCCCCCCATGCGGCGGCACTCCATAGGAAAAAGCTTCCAAAAGATGTCCAAATTTTTCTTCGACTTGTTTTTTAGTGTGACCCATAATTTCAAAAATCTTTGTTTGAAGATTTTGATCAGTAATTCGAATTGAACCACCACCAACCTCAAAACCATTTAAAACCAAATCATACTGATCGGCTCTGACCTTTTCACACTCACCTTTTTCTAAAAAGGGTAAATCTTCTTTTTTTGGTGCGGTAAATGGATGATGGGTGGCGTCCCATCTTTTTTCTTGTTCCTTCCACTCAAAAGCAGGAAAGTCAACTACCCAGCAAAAAGCTAAAATATTTTCATCTTTTTTTTCTCTAATATCTGGTCGATCAGATTTATATTTTAAAATCGCCTCGTAATAGGGAATTTTTGGAAAAGGAATTTTTAAAATTTTCTTTTTGGGAAAAACGATCTTAATCACTTTTGCCAAAAGTTCTTCAATTAAACTTTGAATTTCTTCTTGGGTAGTAAATGATTTTTCAATATCAAGTTGGGTAAACTCGCCATAAGCGCGATCGGCTCTTGGATCTTCATCGCGAAAACAACGAGCAATTTGAAAGTATTTTTCAAAACCAGCAACCATCAAAAGCTGCTTATATTGCTGAGGTGATTGAGGAAGAGCGTAAAACTTTCCTTTCTGAAGACGCGAGGGAACGATAAAATCACGGGCACCCTCAGGGGTAGCTTTGGTTAAAATTGGGGTTTCAATTTCCAAAAATCCCTTCTCATCCATAAAATGACGAATTTCTTTGATAAATTGGTGGCGAAGAAGAAGATTGGTTTTTAGTCTTTCTCGGCGCAGGTCTAAATAGCGGTATTTTAATCTTATTTCTTCATCGATTTGATAACCATCGCCGTCGATGGGAAAAGGTATCGGTTTGGCTTGACTTAAAACTTTTATTTCCTTCGCCTCAATCTCAACGGTTCCAGTTCTTATCTTTGGGTTGACTAAATTTTTTGGCCGCTGTTTTACTTCTCCTTTCAAATAAACCACATCTTCTAAAGATAATTTCTTAAACTCTTCACCACCAACTATTTGCACTATACCGCTTCGATCGCGAAGATCAATAAAAACCACTTTTTTGTGGTCTCTTTTTGATGAAACCCAGCCATAAAGCTCAACCACTTGTCCTACCATTTTTAGCGTTTCTTCGATAAAGATTTTTTTCATATGGTTTAATTATATATTACTTTTTTTTATTTTTTTATGTTTTTATACCAAATTTAAAAAAAATTAAAGTTTTTAATGTTTGGTATTTGTTGATAAAATATTAGTTGATGGTAATTTTTAAAGACCGGATTGATGCTGGAAAAAAACTGGCTAACTTTCTTGCTCAAGACGATTTTTTTAAAAAAATAAAAGACAAAAAAAAGATCATTGTCGTTTCTTTGCTGCGAGGTGGGGTAATTGTTGGTATGCTGATCGCCGAAAAATTCAAAACAAAAAATTTACCGCTTCCTGTTGCCAAAATTGCCTCACCCCAAAATCAAGAATTAGCAATTGGTGCTTTTTGTTTCTCTCAAATTTATTGGGAAAAAGAGGTTTTAAATCTTTACTTTTTTCCAAAAGAAGAAATCAACAAACAATTAGAAAAAGCGAAACAAAAGTTTTTTTCTTACTGTCAAAAATTTAACATCAACGAAAAAATTTTCGAAACTTTAAAACATAAAACCGTGATTTTAGTTGATGATGGAATAGCCACGGGCGCAACTGTCTGTGCTGCCTTTTATTTTTTAAAAACAAAAAAACCTCAAACAATAATTTTAGCCTCCCCGGTTGGCCCTTCTGACTTTAAAAATCCTGGTTTTAATAAGGTTTTTATTTATCATAAGGAAAAATATTTTTCCGCCATTTCCCAATTTTATGAAGATTTTTCTCCGGTTGAGAAAGTTAAGATACAATACGAATGATACAAATGAAGTTGATAAATTAAGTATGCAATCGTTTATTAATTTTGTCAACTTTTTTATTTATTTTATTTAATCTCTTTTTCTTAAAAAAATCACCCAAAAATTTACCAATTTAATGCGATAGCAAAAAAAAGGTAAAACTCTCAATCTTTTCTTATCTTAACCAATCTATATTTATTTCTATTTTATTCTACCTTGAATGCGGCCGTTTTAAGATAGAATTTTAAGTTTAGTGTTTAAAATTGTTATATATTAGATTGTTATAAAAATTAAATTCTATCTTAACATCGATCGTAAAAAGATAGAATATTTAAATGTTTAATGTTACACGTTTCACGTTACACGTTCCACGTTACACTTTTTTAAGGTGTTAGAAGTTAGAAGTTAGATGTTAGGTGTTTGGTATTTGGCGATTATGTTGAGGCGGAAAAAGAAGAGATAAGTTCTTCTATTATTTTTTCTGGCGATTTTGCTTTAACAAAATGACTGGCAATTAAGACTCCTTTGGCGCCACAAATTAAAGCATTTTTCACATCTTCCCCACTTTTTATTCCTGCTCCAACAATTAAAGGATGTTTTAATTCTTGCGCTAAGTTTTTAATGATTGAAGATTGGGTTTCTAAAATTGATGTTTCAGTGGCGATTAATCTTTCATCTTCATAGGCTAAAAAATCAATTGATAATTTATCAAACTCCAAAAGCATTTCTTTTGTATGACCAACCAGTAAAGTTTTTAAATTATTTTCCTTGGCTTTTTTTAGGACAAAAATAATAGCTTTTTTTTCTAATTTATGTTCGCTGTGATTAATCAAAACCCCAGAAGCACCGGCTTCTTTTAAAGAAAAAGCCGAAATATAACCGGTCGCCCTTCCCTCATCAATTGGATCAACATGTTGGGCCCAAACCTCAATCCCCAACTCTTTTTTAATCCGGTAAATATCGGCCGCTTGAGCGATAGGAATGATTTTTACCTTCGTTTTTATCTTTTTAAGGTAAGATAAAAGTTTAACGGCTTTTTCTCCGGTGGCTTCCTTGTAGGTTTTAAGATTCAAAAAGATCATGATTTTATTTTATAATACTTTTTGTCTTATGTCTGCCTTATTTTTCAAAAAAATTAAAACCAATCCCTTTTATTTTGAAAAAAAGAAAGAAGAAAAAGAAACTTTGTTTTTTGGTTTTGTTTTTTTAATTTTTGTTAGCCTTCTTGTCTTTTTTCTTCGCCTTTTTCAGTTAACTATTATAAAAGGCAGTTATTATCAAAAAATGGCCGAAAAAAACCGAATAAAAGAAATAACAATTGAACCCCAAAGAGGAAAGATTCTTGATCGAAAAGGTCTTATCTTAGTTAAAAATTTAGCCGCAAATATCAAAGAAGAAGAAAATCGCCTTGTTTCAAAACGCCTTTATTATGAAGGAGAAACATTGGCTCATTTAGTTGGTTATCGAAGCTTGGCGGATAGCGATGATTTAACAACCGATACTTGTTTAAACAAAATAAAAATTGGCGACAAGGTTGGGAAAAAAGGAGTTGAAGCTTTATTTGACTGCCAACTTCGCGGAAAAAAAGGAAAAAAATTAATTGAGGTTGATGCTTTAGGAAAATTTTTAAAAACGATCGCCATCATCCCCCCAGAAAACGGTAAGGATTTAAAACTGGCTTTAGATTTTTATCTTCAAAAAAAAGCTTATGAGTTGATCAAAGAAAAAAAGGGGGTGGTAGTTGGTCTTTTGCCAAAAACGGGCGAGGTGATTGTCTTTGTCTCTTCTCCTTCTTTTGATCCCCAAGCCTTTGAAAATGAAGAAAAAAAGGTGATTGAAAGATTGTTTGCCGACGAAAAAAAACCACTTTTTAACCGCGCCTCAGAGGGGGAATATCCACCTGCATCTGTTTTTAAATTGGTTGTTGCCGCCGCTGCCTTAGAAGAAGAAACCATTAATGAAAAAACTCAAATTGAGGATAAAGGAATTTTACAACTTGGACCGTTAACTTTTGGTAATTGGTACTATCTTCAATATGGTAAAACCGATGGGATGGTTGATGTATTAAAAGCAATTGCCCGCTCCAATGATATCTTTTTTTATCAAGTGGGAGGAAAACTTGGTGAAACAAAAATAAAAAAATGGGCAGAAGTCTTTGGCTTGGGGAAAAAAACCGGCATTGGGATTGAAGAAAAAGAAGGACTTGTTCCTTCTTCTTTTTGGAAAGAAGATAAATTAAAAGAAAAATGGTATTTGGGTGATACTTATAATCTTTCTATTGGCCAAGGTTATCTTTTAACCACCCCGCTTCAAATTGCTGTTTTAACTTCGGTCTTTGCCAACAACGGTTATCTTTGTCAACCACAGTTGTTAAAATTATCGAAGGTAGAAACACGCCAGGGAAAATCTTTCCTAAATTGCCAAAAACTGCCTCTTTCGCAAAAAACTATAGATTTAATAAAAGAAGGAATGAAAAAAGCCTGTTCTCCCGGTGGTACTGGCTGGCCGCTTTTTAATTTTAAAGTCAATCTACCCAATAAAAAAACCCAAGAAATTCAAACCGCTTGTAAAACCGGAACAGCCGAATCTCAGTCGAAAGATAGTTTACCCCACGCCTGGATTACTGTTTTTGCTCCTTTTGAAAACCCAGAAATTGTTCTAACCGTTTTTTTAGAAAATGCCGGTCAAGGATCAGATATGGCCGGCCCAATTGCCAAAGAGATTTTAAAAAGTTATTTTGAGAGGAGAGAGTGAGTAAAAATCAAAAAGGAAGAGTTAAAGAAACGCTTTTTTTTCCATTATCACCTTCCAAATATTTTTCCCAATCAACCGTAATTTGAGCTTTGCCGCTGGGTGTTAAGTAATAGATCTTTTTATTTTTTACCCCATAATCAAAAATTTCTTTGGTTAAAATCACATCATCAAGACAATAACCTCTTAATTTATCAAATTCTTTATTTTTATAATACTCAATTGCTAAAAGTCCATGACCGGTTTTTCTTTTGTTTAAAGTGGCAATCAAAAGATCATTAAGGCCCAATCGCCGCCCCACTTTCTCCCGAACATCTTCTAAGATATCAAAAACGGCAAAATTCTCAACTTTTCCTGGATAATAGGCTTGAAAAACTTGAAGATCAAAACTTTTTATATTGTAGCCGATTACATAAGAAGCATTTTCAAAATAGGAAAAAGCCTTGTTTATTTCTTCTTCCAAAAAAGTGATTCCTTGGTTAGTGGCATAATCGTAAATGGCTAAAACTGAAATCTTTAATTTTTTGGGGTCAGTAAACTGACGAAACGTATACTTGGTCTCTAAATCAATAATGATTGGTTTTTGTTTCATAAACTAATTGAGTTTTTTTTGATGGTTGGTTGGTCGAAGAACTTCAATTTCAAAAATCCCCAGTTTGACGTTGTTTAAATTTTCACTTTTTAAGATTGGTTTTGGTAAAGAAACAAGCAGTTTATTTCTAAGATGATCAAAATACTTAAGAAGGATGGAAAGTTCGTTGTCAGAAAGTTTTTCATAATAAGCTTGGAAAAAATCATCAAACTTACCCAAACTCCAAAGCACCTCAACGATTTTTTTGTTAGAAAGATCCAAAAGAGAAATATCACCCAAAACTGGCTTTATCTTAAGCCCCATCATCATAATTTCTTCAACCATCTTTTTAACCGGTGGCTTTTTTTTAATAAGCTTTTGAAAATCTTTTAAAAGCAAAAAGACATCGACCTTTTTTTCTTCTTTTTTTGTAGTTCTCATAATGATAAATATTTTATACTCTATTTTCTTTAAAATTTCAAGAAAATTAATTTTAAAAAATTGAGAAATGGCTTATAATTTTTTTATGAGTTTTTTTAAAAAACTTTTTTTTGCCATTGTTTTTTTCATTCTTCTTTCTTCCTCAATAAGAAACATTTTAAATTATCAAAGCGCGTTAAAATTTTATCAGCAGTATAAAAATAGTTTTGAAAAAGAAAAAGAAAAAAACCAAAGGTTAAAAACAGAAATTCTTAAAAAAACCAGTCTTTCAGAAATCGAAAAAACAATCCGTAACCACCTTAATCTTCTTCAACCTGATGAAGTTGCCCTCATTATCACCCAACCCACCCCGTCTCCTTCTCCCTCCCCCACCCCTTCTTTATCCAACTTCCAAAAATGGATCAATCTTTATCAAGGAAAAACAAATTAGAAAATCACTTAAAGAAATTCGACCGCTTCGGTCAAAAGAAGGGCGGTATAACAAGCTAAACTCTTTTTCTTATTGCTAAATTAAACAAAAGAAAATACCTATCAAAGTCTGAGTCTTTAAAATGATAAGGGTTATTGCCTAAAAAATAATCGGCAAAAATTTCTCGCATACGCAAAATTTCTTTTAAGCGAAAGCGATTTTTTTCATCAGCAATAGTCAAATCAAAAAGCTCAAGCGCTCGGTAAAAAGCGGCTTTGGCTTCATTTTTGTCACCTTTGTTTTTAAACCGTAAAGCCCGACAAACTTCAGTACCAATGTTGGCTAATTGTTCCATTAAAGAAAATCTACCCCAATTTTTGGCGGTTTTTTTAAAAAAAGTAGTCATTTTTTAATGAGTTTTTCAATAATTTTTAAAATCTTATTTCTGATTTTTTTATCCTCAACAAAACGTGAATAATTATTCTGTGAGGGTCGAAGATTAATTACCGAATCAAATTCAACAAAATCATCTTCTTGTTTTTCTGGATAAATGTTGATGCCCCAAAGATTATTTTGGCAAGAGCCATTTTCCAAAAGCAATTTTTCCTCATCACTATGAAGCTCACCGCCAACCACCATCACCTCTTTTTCAACATCAACCACCGCTTTTACTAAATTACCAAACATACCTTCTGCCATTTTTTTCAATTCTTCCAAAGTAATAAATTTATCAACGATTTTCATACCAACCATTAATTTTAATAAATTTTAAAATTTGTTTTTTCCAAAAAATAATGATTTTCTTTTCTATTAATTCCAACTTTTTTAAATCCTAAACTTTTAAAAAACATAAAAGCATTGAAGTTAAAAAATCTTTTCCTTGATTCCATAAATTAATAAATTGGTAAAGAGATAATTTTTTAATTTTTTTGATATTAAACATTTCCATAATTAGGACAATTATATCTTATTTTTAGAAACGTGTTTACTACTCCCACTCCATTGTTACTGGTGGTTTGGTGGTTCTGTCATAGACAATGTCCAAAACAACCTAAATTCGACCGTTTCGGTCAAAAGGAGGGCGGTAAAACAATTTATCTTTCAATTTAAGATTACTTAAAAAAACAAAAAACAAAATAACTGAGGTAAATAAAAATGGTATATCTTTACCAAAATGATAAAAAAGTTCGCCTCAAATAATTGGTCCTAAAATCCGACCCAACGATCCAGCTGACTGTAATAATCCCAAAGTGCCGCCATATTCTTCTTTTGGGACATTTTCTGAAGCTATTGCTTGAATTGAAGGATTAGCTAAACCATTACCCAAAGGCATAAAAGTCAAAGCCAGATAAAAAATCAATTCATTTTTGGCTAAAAAAAATTAAAAAGAAACTTAAAAAAAGATTAAATGAGGCGATTTTTAAAATGGTTTTTTCATTAAATTTTTTAAGTAAAAATGGCAAAACTAAAACTTGGACCAAAACTGCCAACACTCCAACATAAGCAAAAATAAAACCATTTTTTGAGGCATCATAACCAAAAGTTTTTTGTGTCCATAAAGCTAAATTTCCTTGGGTCAAGGAAAAAGAAAGATTAATAATAAAAAAAATAATAATTAAAAATAGCAAATTGGGAATAGTCAAAATTCTTTTTAATTCATCAAGATCAAATTTTGTTTTTGGATTATCAACAGCTTTTTTTACATTAACAGTTTCTTTTAAGAAAAAGATTGTCGTTAAAATTGTGATAAAGGAAACAAAAGCGGCCAAAAGCGCCGGCGCTGAATAGGAAATTTTTGATAAAGCACCACCTATAGCTGGACCAAAAATAAAACCTAGACCAAAAGCTGCGCCAATCAATCCCATCCCTCGGGCTCGATTTTTTTTATCAGTCACATCAGCAATATAGGCTTGGGCGATTGAGATATTGCCACCAGTTACCCCATCAATAATTCGTGATAAAAAAAGTAAAGGAAGATTATTGGCAAAAGCTAAAATTAGGTATCCTAAAGCATTGCCTAACTGTGAGATAATTAGAATTTTTTTTCGACCAAAACGATCAGAAAATCTTCCCAAAATCGGCGCGGCCAGAAGTTGAAAAAAAGAGTAGGTAGCGGTTAAAAAACCAATTTGAGCTGGATTGGCCTGAGATATTTTTCGGCAATAAAAGGCAGAAGGGGTAAAATTATCCCAAATCCCAAAAGATCAATAAAAACAATAAGAAAAATCGTCATTAAAGCTTTATTTGAGCGCATAAGGATTTTATTATACTTTTTTTTATTAAATTTTTCTTAAGAATTTACCAAAAGAAAGGGTGAGAAACGAAAAAAAAGCCATTATTGCTCCAAAATAAAAAGTGGTTGATGGACCAATTTTTGTCCACAAAATTCCACCAACAAATGAGGCAAAAAATGAAGCCAAAGCCAGAAGCATCTGATATAGGCCATAGACGCTTCCTGCTTCTTTTTCACTGATAAACTCACCTAAATAAGCTTTGGAGACACCATCGGTTGCCGCAATATAAATCCCATAAATTGGAAATAAAAACCATAAAAATAAAGAATCTTTAATTACCCCAAAAGAAAAATAAACAAAGGAGAAAACCAAAAGACCAAAAGCAAACATCTTTCGATGGCCGATTTTGTCAGAAAGTTTTCCCAAATAAGTCCCCAAAAGAGTTTGAACAAGATTGTATAAAACATAAGCGGCCACTGCCAGCTGAGTGGTTAAGCCCAAATTTTTTGCTCGAAGAATCAAAAAAGCATCGGAACTTTTGCCCAAAGCAAAAATAAAAGAAATAAGCAAAAACAGTTTTACTTTAGGATTTAATAATTTCCAAGAAAAACTAAATTTTTGTGAGGTTTTTGTTAATGGGCCAACTTCTTTTTTTTCGGAAACTAAAAGGATTAAAAGCAAAACCGCCAAAAACCAGGAATGGTGGCTAAATAAAAAATTAATCTTAAATTATTGGCAAAAAAATAAATAAAAATTAAACCCAAAATCGGCCCCAAAACCGCACCCGCCGAATCAAGCGATCGATGAAAACCAAAGATAAAACCTTTGTTTTTTTCGTTAGTATTTTGTAAAAGCAAAGCATCACGGGCGCCAGTGCGCAAACCCTTACCCAACCGATCTAAAAATCGAGAAAACAAAACCAAAGGCCAAGAGGAAGAAAAACCAATCACTCCTTTAGAAAAAGCGGAAAAAGTATAACCTAAAGTGACAAACGGTTTTCGTCTTTGAAACTTATCAGAAAGATAACCAAAGATAAATTTGGTTAAAGCGGCAGTTGACTCAGCAATCCCCTCAACTAGACCAACGACGGTCGTTGATGCTTTTAAAACTTGGGTCATAAAAATTGGGATAATTGGATAAACCGTTTCTGAGGCGGTATCATTAAAAAAAGAAACCAAACCCAAAATTAAAACGTTTTTAGGAATTTTTGTCTCTTGTTCTTTCATAAAACTCAGCCAAAGCAATTTCCAACGGTAAAGACTCAATAGGGGTAATTTTTAAACTCGAATAGGCCTCAAGCAAAAGTTTAATAAGCAAACTTATCTCTTTTTCTGAAAGCTTTGTTTGGTAATCTAAATCATTTGAAACACCTTTTTTTACCAAAAGAGAAAGCCTGAGTTTTTCTAATAACTCTTCAATTAGATTTTTAAAACTGCCTCCTTTTTGAGCAAACTGCTCTAAAAAAGAAAAGGTTAACTTTTCATCTTTTTTTTCCAAAATCTCCAAAAAATTCTCCCGTCCCAAAACACCCAAAAAAGCCTCAATCTCCTCTTTTGATTTTAAATTTTGTCGTGTCAATTCCTCCAAAAGCTTGGTCGCATCTCGAAAAGATAAATCAGAGTGTTTGGCAATTAGTTTTAAAATCTCCTCATCAAAAATAAGATTTTCTTTTTTGGTAATTCTTTTAAGCATAGAAATAATGTCCTTGACTTTGGCTTTGCCAAAATTTAAAAGAAAACAACGCGAGGCAATCGTTTGGGGAATTTTTTCTGGATTGGTGGTGGCTAAAATAAAAATGGCCGTTTTTGGTGGTTCTTCTAAAGTTTTAAGTAAAGCATTAAAACCTTCATTGGTAATCATATGGGCTTCATCGATAATAAACACCCGAAACCGACCGGTCATTGGTAAAAAATTGGTTTGATAAATGATATTTCTTGCCTCCTCTATCCCCCGGTTTGATGCCGCATCAATTTCAAAAACATCAGGAAAAGACGACTTATCAATTGATAAACAGTTTTGGCATTGGTTGCAAGGCTCAAACGAATCATTTTTTTGGGAAAACTTATTGTTTAAACAGTTAACCGCTTTGGCCAAAATTCTTGCGGTTGAGGTTTTGCCAGTTCCTTTTGCTCCCACAAACAAAAAAGCATGGGTTAAATCTTTACCCATTAAAATGTTTTTAAGCTTTTCTTTAACCTCACTATTATCAAGCTCAGAAACAGTCTTTGGTCGGTATTTTAAATAAAACATAAAAAAACGAAAAACACCAGAGATTTCTAACACTTTAAAAATTTTAAATAATCTTACCAAAAATTTTAATCTTTTATATAATCAAATTTATGAGAAGATTTTTTTTGCTTGCCATATTTTTTTTCTTTTTGATACTTCTTTTGCCAAAAGTTATTTTTGCCCAGACTCGCTTGGCTTCCTGTGATCTTTGTGGTTATTGCCAAGGACAAACACCTCCTCAAAACTGGGAAAAATGTCGCGCTTGTCTTTATCCCAACGCTTCTTCCCAGCCAGAAGTCGGTGATACTTTAAAAGTTGATGAAGAAACCCACCTGCCACCCACTCCCTATCCAGGAAGGTGGTATACTTTCTTAGGCTGTATCAGTACCAATCTTGGCAGTTTCGAAAGTCCAGGAGCGGCCGCAAGCGTGGTCCAACTGCTTTTAAACATTATCTTTTCTTTTGTTGGTGGTGCTTCGCTTCTTTCTTTGCTGTATGGAGCTTTTATTCTTTTAACCTCCCAAAGTAATCCAGAAAAAATCAATCAAGGAAAAAGAATTGTTTTTGGGGCGATTGCCGGCTTGATCTTTGCCTTTTCGGCCGTCTTTTTAGTTAATTTTATCGGCGAAAAAGTCTTGCGACTACCTGGCTTTACTCAATAAGAACCAATTTTGCTTTTAAGCTTTCTTTCGAAGATAAAAACCAGCGGCAAGAGTTGAGATAAAAAAAGGTAAAAGAAGGGTGGGTGAGCCGGTTGAAGGAATAGAAGAGGGTGTTTTAGTTGTTGTCTGATAGCGTTGGTAAATAGATGTGGTTGGGGAGACGACAATTGAAGAAACTGGTGTTGGGGTTGGGGTGACCTCAACTTTGGCAGTAGGAGTGGCCTTAGTTGAAATAAAAGGAAAACCTTTTTTTAAAGAAAGCCTGCCCGTCAATACAGCAAAAAAGACAATCACCACCACCAACCCTAAAATAAACGACAAAACCTTATTAAAATTATCCATATAGCAAATATTATAACATAAAAAGAGACGAAAATCAAGCAATCTTCTTCCCCTAAATCTGCTAAAATATTTTTGTGGTAGCTTTTGTATTTTTTCTCTTTCAAGTAACTCATTTAATAATCAGTTTTTTTATCGACAAAGTTCTTGCCTATCAAGGTTTTTTTGCTTACCCAGAAACGTTAAAAACTTTTGGTTTGCCAAAATTCATCTATTCTTTGGCCAACTTTGATGGGGTATATTATTTAAAAATTGCCAAAGACGGCTATTACCAGTTTGAACAAGCCTTTTTTCCTCTATATCCTTTGCTTATAAAATTAGCTACCTTTCTTACTCAAAACTATCTCATAAGCGGTCTTTTAATTTCTAATCTTTGTTTTCTTTTTGGTCTATTTTTGTTTAAAAAATATTTAAAGAAAATTAACCAAGAATCAGCTTGGGTATTGACTTTTTTACTTCTTTTCCCAACTTCATTTTTTTTTATTACCGTTTACACCGAAAGTCTTTTTTTTGTTTTTTTAATTTTATTTTTTTACTTTTTTTCCCAAAAAAAATATTTTTTAGCCGCCATATTTGGTTTTTTTGCCAATTTAACAAGAATTAATGGTATTCTTCTTACTATTCCATTTTTAATTCTTATTTATAAAAAAATTAAAGATAAAAAAATCTCTTTAACTTTATTCTTATATCCGCTAATTACTGTTTTGGGATTAACTTTTTATATGGTTTATCTTTTAAAAACAACCGGTGATCCGCTTTTGTTTTTAAACTCCCAAAAAGTTTTTGGTGCCAATCGATCAACTAGTTTTGTTTTTTTGCCCCAAGTCTATTTTCGCTATTTTAAAATCTTTTTTACTGCTTCTTTTAACTTTCAATATTTTGTTGCCTTTTTGGAATTTTTTATTTTTAATTTAGTTTTTTTGGTTTTGATTTTGGACTTAATTTGGGTTTTAAAGAAAAAAAATCAAAATCTTTTGCCTTTAAATCTTTTTTCGGTTGCCAACTTAATTTTGCCGACCTTAACCGGCACTTTTTCTTCAATCACCCGCTATAGCCTTTTATCGTTGTCATTTTTTTTATTTCTTTCAAGGATAAAATCAAAATCAGTTAAAATCACTTTGGGATTTTTGTTTTTAATTCTTCATCTTGTTCTTTTTGGTTTTTATTTGCAGGGGTATTTTATTGGGTAAATTACCGCCGCAACGCCTCAATACCAGGAAGGGTCCCTTTTTCAATATATTCAAGCATCGCTCCTCCACCAGTTGAGATATGAGTAATTTTTTCCAAATACTCTTTTTTAGAAATTGCCGCTAAAGTATCGCCACCACCAACGACAGAAACTGCATTTTGATTTTGGGTAATTGAATAATAAATAAAATCCGTGCCATCGCGAAAATTTGGGTTTTCAAAATAACCAACTGGCCCATTCCAAATAATCGTTTTAGCTTTGGCTAAAATATGACCGATTTCAGCCAAAGTCTCCGGTCCCAAATCAAAAATACAGCAATCTTTTGGAATCTTGCTAATTTTTACCACTATTTTTTCTTTGCTTTCTTTGTCTTTGGCAACAACCGCATCTTTAGGAAGAACAATATAGGGCTTTTTATTCATCTGCTTAGCTAAAAATCTTCTGGCTATTTGGGTTGCCTCATATTCACAAAAACTATTACCAATTTGATAGTTTTGGGCGCACAAAAATGTGTTTGCCAATCCACCACCAATCACCAAATAGTCAACTAACTTTGTTAATTTTTCCAAAAGATTGATTTTGGTTGAAACTTTGGCTCCACCAATTATCGCCAGCACTGGTTTTTGTGGATTTTTTAAAACTTTATCAAGCATGGTAATTTCTTTTTTTAAAAGAAGGCCGCCATAGGCGGGTAAAAATTGCGGTGGACCAACCACCGAAGTATCAGCCCGATGACAAACCCCAAAAGCATCGTTAACATAAACTTCTGCCAAGGAAGAAAGTTTTTGAGCAAATAACGTTGAGTAATTTTTTTCTTCAGGAAAAAAACGAATGTTTTCCAAAACAATAATTTGGTCTTTTTTTTCTTTTGCCTCTTCTAAAATTTTGGCTAAAGAAATTGAAATGTCTTTTAGATATTCTTTTAATCGCTCAACGACCACTTTTAAAGATAGATTTTCATCAACGCCTTTGGGTCGACCTAAATGAGAGATTAAAATAAGACGATTATTGTTTTTTAAAAGATAATTTATCGTTGGCAAAGCTTGGGTAATCCGAGCATCGTTGGCAATTGAGTGATCAGGATTTAAAGAAACATTAAAATCAACTCGAAGAAGGATGGTTTTATTTTTAATCAAAATTTCATCAATATAAGTAATTTTTTTCATAAGAAAATTAAAAGAAATATGCTATAATTATATTATGACACAAGATAAATATTTTTTCACTTCAATTAAAAGGCGCAGGTCTTCCTAAATTTTTCCCTTTTCAAAGGGCTTCTTTTTCTATTTGTTAGAAATTTTTTTAAAAAAATTATGGAACAATTACAATATTTTTTACAAGAATTAAAAAATGGAGAAAAATTTAAACAATTTATTTCTCAATGTTGGTTAACATTACCAAGCGATTTTCCTAATTTGTTAGAAAATTATCAAGATGTTTTTGAAAAATTTACTCAACAGTTAAGTACTATCATTTCTAATGATCCGCATATGTTGCCAATAAATGCTTATGAGATTATGACTGCTTTTTCAGAAAGGCAGAGCTATTTTACTCACTGATCCAAATTTTTTCCAACCTATTGGCTTTGCTAAATTAGCCCCTTGGAAAAATAAAAAAGGAGAAGTTTCCTGTTTTGAATTAGGCAGTGTTTGGGTTGATCCAGACCTTCGCGGTCATCGCTTAGCTCCTTTTCTTATTAATAAGCTTATTGATAATTTAAATAGTGAAATTTTTAAAGTACCAATCATTGCCGTTGTTACCCATGACAACAAACCATCAAACAAATTATTTTCTCAGCATTTAAGTAATTGGCAAAGAATTTTTTTAAGCGCTGAGGAAACCAACAATTTTAATCATTTTCCAATAAATGGTGTTAATATTTTTGATGGTTGGGGAAAACCATCAGATGTCTATTGGTATAATAAATCCAAACCATTTTAAAAATTAAAATCAAAACTTATGAAAACTCTAAAACAAATCTTTGAGACCATTGTCAAAATCGATAGTGTTTCTGGAAATGAGGAAAAAATGCGAAGTTTTTTAATCGACTTTTTAAAGAAAAAAAATTTAAATTTTAAAGTAGATAAGGTGGGTAATCTTTTTACTTTTAATTACAAAAATACAAAACCTATTCTTTTTGTCTCTCATATGGACACCGTTGAGCCAGGAAAAAATATTATCCCTATTTTTGATGATAAATATTTTAAAAGCGATGGGAAAACAATTTTAGGCGCTGACAACAAAGCCTATTTGGCAGCAATTCTATCGCTTCTTCAAAAAAAAGAAACTTATCAAAAAAGCTTTGAGATTATTTTCTCAGTTAAAGAAGAAACTGGTGGCGGGATTGAGTTTTTTCCTTTTTCTTGGATCAAATCAAAATGGGGAATAATCTTTGACAATGCCAATCCAGTTGGTGGAATTGTCCTTCGCTCTCCTTTTATCATCAATTTTTATCTCGAATTTCTTGGCAAGGCGACTCACTCCTCCACTCCTCAAAAAGGCAAAAACTCACTTCTTTCCGCTATTGATTTTTTGAAAAAAATAAAACTAGGTTTTAGCAACAAAAAACAAACAACAATCAATGTTGGTCTTTTACAAAGCGGCACTAGCATCAATACCATCCCAGAAATTACTCAATTAAAAGGTGAAATCCGCTCCTATCAAAAAAGTCTTTTTGAAAAAAATTTAAAAAACATAAAAGAAAAAGCCCAGCTTTTTGCTAAAAAATATAAAATAAAAATAAAATTTAAAACCGACGGTTTTTGCCCAGGATATAAGCTGAAAAAAGATGATCCGCTTATAAAAATGGTTAACCAAAAAATAAAAAAAGCCTGTTTAAAACCAAAATTTTACTCTTATTCAGGGATTTCTGACGCCAATATCTTAAATAACAAAGGGATAAAAACAGTTGTTTTATCCGACGGTGTAGAAAACCCGCACACAACCCAAGAAAAAATTAGTCTTGAAAGTCTTGAAAAAATGAAAAAGATTTTAACCACTTTTTTGTTTGACAACGAAGATTGGTGGTATTAAAAACCGGGTTTTTCATATACATTTAAATATATATTAAAATGTATATTTTGTTAATAGATAAATATCATTAGCTAAATCTTGCTATAATTTCCTTAAAACTATGATTTCTCCTATCTTTGAGCCCCAAGCCGATGAGAAGATAAAAAAAGTTTATCAACAATTAAAACAGGTATTTTCCGTTGCCAAGCCGCCGATATTTTTTTGTTATTTAGCCCCTTTTTATGAATATTTTTCTTATATTGCTACTCAGATTATTACCAACTTAAAAAATGAAAAATTTATTGAGATTATTAATGAAACTAAAGAGATTATTTTAAAATTACTAAAAGACAACCTTAAAAAATCAGAAGAAACCAATGAATTTCTTAATCGCTTTAAACACTCACCTCAGTTTTTTTACTTTCAAAAAGACTTAGAAAAAATCTTTGATACCAATTTAAAACTCACCTTTATTTTTATCGCTCTTCGAGAGGCAGTCAAAGGTTGGGCGATTGCTGCCAAAAAAATTGGCGCAAAAACAGAACCGGATAGTTTTTCTTCAAAAATAAAAATTGACGAAGAAGAGCTTATTTTTAACCTTAATGAAGTTGTTGATTTAAATAAACAAACAAAAACCAAGCAAAAAGATATACAAAGTTTTTCCAATGCTCTTATAACTGTACCGTTTTCTGCCATAGAAAAAGATTTTTTACCCTCCTATCTTCAACTTTGTCGTAATGATTTTTATATTCTTTTGAAAAAAGAAGAGTATGTTTTTATCCGCTTGGAGATTGAAAAAATTATCCTGCGTTTTTTAACTCTTTTACCAGAGTTAATCGTCTCTCCAGTTAATTTAGTAATTGAGATGACAAAAAAATATGAAAACTATCCAGAGCTTTTATATCTTTTATCAGAACACTTTCCAACAAGCGTTGTTCAAAGATTAATGTTTAGTGGGTATATGAAAGAATAACCTCTATTTTTAAAAAAATTATTTTAACGGATCATAGCCACCCTTAGAAAAAGGATGACAACGAATGATTCTTTTTAATCCCAAAAACAATCCTTTTACCACCCCATATTTTTCCACTGCTTGATAAGTATATTCTGAGCAGGTTGGGACAAAGCGACAGACTTTATCAGTTAAAAAAAGTTGTTTGGCAATTGTACTATGAAAAATTGCTGCTTTTTGATAAAAACGAATGAGTTTTAAGATAAAATTTTTGAGCATAAATTCTTCAATATTATAGATAATATCTTAGTGTTTTTAAAAGGAATTAGTAAAATAAAAAATATGCCTTTAAAACTTGTTGCTTTAAAAATCGATCATGGCGGAAGACCGATTGAAAAAGTGATTGTGTAAACTTTAAAAGTATTACCTATTGATAAAAGTATTACTTTATGATAAATTTATTACGATACTATGATTACTACTATCACTAAAAAAGGTCAGGTGATGGTGCCGGCATAGATTAGAAGAATACTTAATATTGCCGTTGGGGATAAGGTTTATTTTACTGAGGTAGAAAAAAAGAGAGAAAAGTTGTTTTTAAAATCATTCCTCAGAGAGTGGTTGATGAATTAGCTGGTTCTTTATCGACAAAAATAAAAGATAAAAATTTTAAGAAAGTCAGGGAAAAAGCTGGACAATTATTAGTTAAAAAATATAGGATTAAGTGAAAGAAGTTTTTTTATTGATACCAAATATAGAAGCTTGGATTTTTGTTGTTAATAAAAATATAAAAACTAAATTATTTACTTTTGATAAAAATTTGGCCAAATTAACTAAAAAAATTTAATACTACGGTTACCTCTCCTTTTATCTCCTTTCTTTCTTTTAAACTTTCTAAAACTTCATCTATTTTACCTCTTATAAACTCCTCAAAAACCTTGGTCATCTCCCGGGCAATTGAGATTTGGGTAGTGAGGCTTATTTGACAAATAATCTCTAAAGTTTCAATTAGTCTTTTGGATGATTCAAAAAAAATAATCGTTGGCTTTTCTTTTTGGATTTTAAAATTAAAAAGTTCTTTAAAAATCTTTCTTTTTTCACTTGGTTTTTTTGGTAAAAAACCTAAAAATAAAAATGGCTGTGTTGGCAAACCAGAAGTTATCAAAGCTGTTAAAATCGATGAGGGACCAGGAATAGGGATAATTTTTACCCCATTTTTTATTGCTTGTTTGACTAAAAAAAATCCAGGATCGGAAATAACTGGTGTTCCGGCATCAGATATCAAAGCCAAATTTTTTCCTGACAAAAGTCTTTCTAGAATGTAAGGGACAATTTGTAATTGATTTTCATCAGAAAGATGAATTAAAGGCTTTTCAATTTGATAATGGGAAAGTAAAATTTTTGCTTTATCGGTTGACTCACAAATTATCTCATCAGTTTCTTTTAAAATTTTTATTGCCCGAAAAGTAATATCTTCTAAATTACCAATCGGGGTTGAAACCAAATAAAGATTGCCTTTCATATTTTAAACTTTTAAAGGAGCAAATTTTAAATTGGGAATTAACTTAAAATGTTTTTGGTTTTTAGTTAAAAGGGGCACTTCTAAATAAAAAGAGGTTGCAGCAATAATAATATCACCAACACCTATTTTTTTATAAAGATTATATCTTCTATTCAAATAAGCAGCAACTTTGGCAATTTCTGAGTTAAACTCTTGAATTTTAAAGAAAGAAAAAAGAAGATCGGATTTTTCTGAAAAATCTTTATTCTCCAGTTGTTTAGCCGAATAATATTCAAAAACAGTAATGGTTGAAACAACAAGGATTTTTTTTGTTTGAAAGTATTTTTTTAAAAGCGGATCTTTCCCTTTATCATAATCAATAATGACATTGGTATCAACAAGAACAGAATTACCATCCATATTTTTTTGGATCATTAGCTTTTTTTTCTTTTTTTATAACTTTTTTATCCTCGTAAGGAAAATAAACTTTTTTGCCAGCCAATCGTCCATAAAATTTATCTAAAACTTCATCAACATCTTCAATCACAGGCTTTTCACCAGGAAAGATTTTAGCGACAATTCGATTTCTTTTTTTAATCATCACTTCTCCATTGTAAACATTCACCCAATTTAAAAGCTCAAACCATTTATTTCTTGCCTCCGTTGCCGAGACAATTTTTATGTTTGCCATATATGTACATTTTAGCCATTTTGAAAATGATTGTCAAATGAATTGATTTTTTAATATTGGATTGTTATAATATTATTTATGAGAGAGAGAAGATAATGTTAGATTTATACAGTTTAGTCATAACTTAACAGATCCTAACTCAAAACTTCGTGAGTATTACTACCACTCATATAAAAAAATGGTTGGTTATTATGCCCCAGAACATTATATGGAAATACCTCTATGGATTGCTATAATCAGCGGAATGTTACCTGAAGAATTGTACAAAAAAACATTGATGGTTATAAGCAAAGAGGAAGAAATGTATATAAATGAACCAACAGAAGGAGAATATTTTTTATTCTCTGTAATGGAAACCAATAGATCTTTTGTAAAAAAATTTCTTGATTTAAATAGAGGAAAAAATTTTAATGCGATTTTAGGTGGTTATGTTAACTCTTCATATTTTTCAAATTTAGAAAAAGCTATCTATCTGGATGGCCTGAATGAATTAGGAAAAATTTTTTCTATAAATATTGAAAGTTCACCCGATTATAATCTTTTTAGAGGAGAATATTGTATTCCAAGAATTTCTTTAAGTTCAGGTTGCTTATTTAATTGTTCTTTTTGCAGTATCCCACGAATATTAACAATAAAATCAGAAAGGGAAATTTTAAATCAAATTGACTCTCTCAAACCTCTAAATTTTAGGGTTGTGTAATTAGATGATAAGACTTCTGGACAAGCTAGTAATTATCGATTAATTGGGTTGTTAAGAGATAGAATAAGCCATTATAATCCAGATTTTTACGGTTTTACTGTGCAAACAACTCCTTCATTAGGTTTAAGAAATGGTTTTTTGGAAGAAATTGCAATGTTAGGAGTAAAATATATTGAGCTTGGAGTAGAGATTGTTGATGATAAAATACTAGAAATATTTAACAAACCATACCGAACAAAACATCTTAATCCCGTATGCGATAAAGCAAGAAATCTTGGTTTAAAAATTATTCCTAATTTAATTATGGGTTTTCCTAATGCTGACTATAGAAAAACAATTGAATTGATTAGAGATAATCAGGACATAATTCCTATGGCAAATATTTATTTTTTAGCGGATTATGAAGATAAAAATAGCGACTTACCAACTACAGCAAAAAACGAGAATGATCGAAATGAAAACAAAATGGAGAAGTCTTGACTTACTCCTTCGGATATAATAAAAATAAGAGAAGCGCTTAGAGAAATTTTTCTTATTACTAGTAATTTTCAAACCGATGAGATATGAAAATAACTTTTGATTATGGTTTTGTTATTCCTTTAGAAACTGAGGCAAAATTCATAATAAAAGAATTAAAAATAGAAAAACGATTAAAACTTGGCCAACGTCAAATATTAATCGCTAGCTTTAATAAAATTAAATTAGCATTGATAATAAGTGGCTGTGGAAAAATAAAAACCTCTTCAGCGACTCAGTTATTAATTGATTATTTTAATCCAAAAATATTAGTTAATTTTGGGACAGCTGGAGCGATCGCGCCTCATTTAAAAATTGGTGACATTGTATGCCCAACTTCAGTCATAGAGCATGATGTTAAACTTTTATTTCCTAAACCTCTACCCCCACCAAACCATTTTGCCCCAAAAAAAATTATTAATAGATTAAAAAAGGAGGGGTTGTTTTTTGGCCCTATTGTTTCAGGTGATTGTGATGTTGTTGATAGTGATATTAAAAATGAAATTTTTAACAAATACCAAGCCCTATCGGTTGATTGGGAATCAGCTGCTTTTTTACTAACTTGTAATTTAAATAATAAAAAAGCGATAATTTTTCGTGTAATTAGCGATTTAGCTCATGAAAAAACTTCTTTAGAATATGAAATTAATGAGGAAAAAGTTATAAAAAAATTAACAAAAAAAATAATTTCAATAATAGAAATTTTATCTTGAAAGAAATAAAGCTTAACCATAGGTTTATAATATTATTTTAGATAATAACCTTTCCGTATAAAAAATCTGAATTAACTGGGGCTTTATTTTGTATGATAGCAAAAAAATGAAAAAACTCTATTTTTTAATTAACTCAAATAGTAAGCTTAAAAAAACAGCTGTTTTTGAGGTTTTAAATAACTATTTTTCAAATAAAAATTTTGAAATAAAACAAAAATTTTGCAATATAAAATTTCCAAAAACACCAAAAAATAATCTTACTTTTTTAGGGGCAAAAAAAAGAGCCAAAGCTTTAGAAAAAAGTATTAAAGACAAAGATAATTTAGTTTTTATTGGTTTGGAAAGCGGTCTTGTTAAAAGATATGGATTTTGGTTTGAAGAATGTTGGTGCTTTTTAATTTACATTAAAAAATATTATTTAGGTTATTCTTCTGGTTTTTTATTACCAAAAAACATAGTTTTAAAAATGAATAAAAAACCTCATTATAAGATACTAAAAGAATTAGAAAAAGAAAGCAAAATTCACTCAAAAGACACCTGGGCCCATTATTCAAAAAATAGACTTTCACGAAAAGAAAGTATTAAAGAAGCTTTTAGGAATGCTTTTTTATCTCTCATTAATGATTTAGAATAAAAATAGCCCTTTTTACAGTAAAATATCTTTATGAAAATCTCCATCATCACTCTTTTTCCAAAAATGATTAGCTCGTTTTTTGAGGAAAGTATTGTTAAAAAAGCCAAAGAAAAAGGGTCGGTTGAGATAGAACTTATCAATCTTCGCGATTTCGCTTTGGATTCGTATGGTACGGTTGATGGCAGGTCGTATGGAGGAGGAGTGGGGATGGTACTTAGGATTGAGCCGGTATATAAAGCGGTTCAATCGGTAATTTCTAATTCCCAATTTCTAATTTCTAAAAAAAGTTCAAATTTCCAAAAACCAATTTCTAAAACGATTTTAACCTCTCCTAAAGGCAAAGTTTTTAATCAAAAAAAAGCAAAAGAATATGCAAAATTAGATCATTTAGTTATTATCTGCGGTCATTATGAAGGAGTGGATGAGCGGGTTTTGAATTTTGTTGATGAGGAAGTGTCTTTGGGTGATTTTGTGATGACTGGGGGGGAGATCGCAGCAGCAGCGATTACCGATGCCGTTTGTCGCTTGATTCCTGGGGTTTTGAAAAAGGAAAAAGCAACAGAAATAGAAAGTTTTTTTGAAGTTTCTATTGATAAGTTAATTGAGGTTGTTGGTGAAGATGAGATTTTAAAAAAACTAAAAGAAAAAGGAGTAAAAAAAGTAAAACTTTTAGAATACCCTCAATATACAAGACCAGAGAATTTTTTGGGTTTTAAAGTACCAAAAATTTTACTTTCTGGCAATCATAAAGAAATTGAAATTTGGCGATTAAAAAAAGCTTATGAGGAGACAAGAAAAAAAAGAAAAGATTTACTGATAAAATAGTATTATGGCGATTAAGAATTTTGCAGAAGCTAAACAGTTTTTCTACTCCCATATCCCCCGTGGAGTTAAACAAAAATTTCCCGGCGCTTTAGGTGTAGAAAGAACCAGATATTTTTTAAAGCTTATTGGTAATCCTCAAAATAAAATAAAAATCATTCATATTGCTGGGACATCAGGCAAAGGCTCAACCGCTTATCTAACCAGTCTTATCCTTAAAGCTTTAGGGTTTAAAGTCGGTCTTCATATTTCTCCTCATCTTTTAGATTTAAGAGAAAGATTTCAAATCAACAATCAGTTAATCAATAAAGAAAAGTTTTGCTTTTATTTAAATAAACTTATCCCTTATATTGAAAAGGTAAAAAAATCAAGGTTTGGCCCACCAACTTATTTTGAGGTTTTAGTTGTTTTGGCTTTTTTAATTTTTTTTGAAGAAAAAGTTGATTATGCGGTTATTGAAACGGGTTTGGGTGGCTTATATGACGCAACCAATACTATTACCAATAAAAATAAAGTAGTTATCCTAACAAAAATCGGTTTTGATCACAAAAAAATTTTGGGAAAGAAATTAAAAGAAATTGCTTTTCATAAAGCCTCAATCATTCAAAAACAAAATACTACTTTCTCAATTTGGCAAAAACCCTCGGCTAGAAAAATAATTAACCAAATAGCCAAAGAAAAACAAGCTAAAGTTTATTATCTTAAAAAAGACACTAATTTTAAAAATATCATCATCAATAAAACAAAAATAATTTTTGATTTTAATTTTTTAGACACCAGGATAAAAAAATTAGAAATCGGGCTAACCGGATCTTTTCAAGCGGAAAACAGCAGCCTTTCTTTAGCCGCTGTTCTTTTTTTAAGTAGACGCGATGGTTTTACTTTTAATATTGAAAAAATAAAGAAGGCATTAAAAAAAGCTTATTTCCCCGGTCGATTTGAGACTTTTGAAGTAAATAAAAAAACTCTTATTATTGACGGCGCTCATAATCCTCAAAAGATGGCCAACTTTATCAAAAATCTTAAAAAAATTTATCCGCAAAAAAAATTTCTTTTTTTAATCGCTTTCAAAAAAGGAAAAGACTATCATAAAATGCTAAAATATATTATTCCCATTGCCTCTCAAATAATTATCACCCAATTTTTTATTAACAATCAAGATTTAATTCACCTTTCTGAAGAACCAGAAACGATTGTTAAAATTCTTCAAAAAGAAAATTTTTATCAATATCAAGTAATTAAAGATCTAAAAAATGCTTTAAAGTTCGCATTAGATCAAAAAGATCAACCGAGTGTTGTTACTGGATCTTTATATTTGATTTCTGAGATATATTCAACTCTTAAAACAATTTATAAGCTCTTCTTGCGTCCTCAATAATTGTTTTATTAAAATTAAAAATAATCATCCCTTCTTTATTTTTCTTTAAATTTTTCAAACAACCATAAAAAGGCAGACAAACTTGGGTGCGGCCGGTCAAAAACATCAAATCATTTTTTCCAGAAGGCGCCTTCTTTCCCTCAAATCCAAAAGGAACCAGTTTTTGTTTTCTGTGGGTGAGAATAATTTTTCCGTTTTCATTAATAAAAAAAGTTTGGTTAAAATAATGATTTTTTTCTTTGATAATAAAACTACCAGGAATGATATTAATCGAATATCTTTTTGCCTGATGACAAAACCAGTTGATGATTCGAGAAAAAAATTTGGTAGTTATTTTCTCAATTTCTTTATTTGAATAATAATCAAGCGGACCAAACCAAAAATCTTCAGGAAAACAAATAAGTTTACTGTTTTCTTTTTTTGCTTTTTTAATAAAATCAATTACTCGCCTTGAAATTACCGAAAAACTCTGTCTTATTTTTGTCTCAAACTGAACTAAAGCTATTTTCATAAGGCTTATTATAACAAGCTAATTTTTATATATTTTTTATAATTTTTTAAATCGCGTCAAATCAAGAAAAAATTGGGCTTGACAAAATTTTTAAATAAAATTAAAAAACTCCTTGACAAATTTGATTTTAATGATTATCATCATAATATGAATAATCAAACAATAAGAGAAAATATCGTTAAAATAATGGATCGGGGTCTTATTGTTATTCCCCAAGAAATTAGAAAAAAAGGCGGGCTTTCTAAAGGAAGTTATTTGAGAGTAATTTTAAGAACCGATGAAATCGTTTTAAAACCTTTAAATAATGAAAACCAGCAAGAAAAAGATGTCTACTATTTTCAAGGAATTCCTATTAAAAAATCGCCTTATACTAAAGAACAAAAGATAAAAATTCTTTCCCAAATTGGAAAAATTTCTTGGACAAAAAATGATGATCTTTTTTTAAAAAAAGGAAGAAAAAAAATAGAAAAAAGGTTAAAAAAATATAATCAATTATGACCGGTGTTGTTGTTGACACATCAATTATCATAGATTACTTTCGAACTTATAAGAAAGATAAACCAACGATTTTTGTTAACTTATTAGAAAAATACGAAAAAATATATTTTTGTGCTATTTCTATCGCTGAGGTTTTTAGCGGTAAAAGCGCCGCAAAAAATGAAGAAAAAATCCGTCAACTATTTGATTTAGGAGAAATTATTAACCTTACCCCAAAACTTATGGAAAAAGCAGGAAAAATAAGACGAGAAACAGAGATTTCTTTAATCGATGCTATTATCGCTGCTTCAGCCTTAGAACTAAATCTTTCTTTAGCCACTCTTAATAAAAAAGATTTTAAAAAAATTAAAGGGTTGGCACTTATTTAAAAATTTTAAACTTTTGGTTTTATCTGTCTTCTTTTGATTTTATTGATTGAATACATTATTCTTTTGTGAAGGTCGATATTTTTAATCCGGGCAAAACGAAGGATAGCCACTACAATATCACCTAATTCTTGATCATATCGCTCATCTTTTTGGGCCGCCAAATTGGTTGGTTTTTTGCCGTGAGCCGCCAAATAAGCACGCGCCATCTCACCAACTTCTTCAACCAAAGACAAAATCAAAATCGAACCAAATTCCTTCGACTCTTTCCACTGCCTGTCAATATCTTCCAGTTTTTTGTAATAATATCCAAAAAGAGAGCGAATTTTTCTGGCTTTTTTTGGGATTTTCATAAGGATTATTTTAACATTTTTTTATCTTCTTTTTAAAAAAAGAAGTCGAACGACGATAAAATAAGAAGCAATAATAAAAAACATCATCAGACTAAAATCTTGTTGTAAGCCAAAGTTATTCTTTAATAGATGTCCGACAAAAGTTGACTCATGAGGGAGAAAAACTAATTTAATTGGTAAAATATTTTCTAATTTGATATCAAAATAAATCTCCAAAAGCTCAGTCAGACCGTTTTTTACTAAAGAGGCCCCTATGATAATTAAAAACTCAGTTAATTTATAAACTTTATTGATTGAAAATCTTAAAAAACCAAAATAAGTTAAAATTCCAAAACCAAAAGAAACAAAAAAGCCCAAAATTAAACCAAAAAGATTTTCAATAAATTTAAAAAAAAGAGAGGTGGTGGCGGTAAATAAAGCAATTTCAAAACCCTCTCGAACAACAAAAAAAATAATCGTTAAAAACAAAGATAAATCAAAAATATTTTGTTGAAGTTTTTGATGACTTTTAATGATCGCTTTTGATCGATTTAAAACAAAAAAATTATGAAGAGAAAAAACGACATAGGCAATAAAAAATCCAGAAAAAATCATTAAATAAGATTCTAAAATTTCGGCATTTTTTTCTGTCAATATCCTTGAAGCTTGTTGAGAAAAAAGAAAAACAAAAATTGGTAAACCAATAGATATTATTATTCCAATTAAGCTTGCAAAAACAATTTCTTTCTCTCTTTTTATGTTTAGTTTCTTAGAAATTCCCAAAAAAAACACCAATAATTAAAAAAACCTCCAAATATTCTCTCAAGCTGATGATAAAAGTACTAATCATTTTTATTCTTGACAAATTATTAAACTTTTGTTTTAATTTAACTATTACTAATTTTATAATAGTTAGCTTATGAAAGTCAACAAAATTTCTCCAAAAACATTTTCATCAAAAATTTTTCAAATGAAAGACATTTCTAAAAAAACCGTTGAGGAGCATCTAAAACTTTATCAAGGCTATGTTAACAAATACAATGAAATCCAAGAAAAGTTGGCCTCATTAACCGATGATGATTACTCAAAAGCCAATCAAGTTTATTCAACAATTCGCGCCCTTAAAACCGAGCTTTCTTTTGCTTGGGGAGGAGTGATTAATCATGAAATATATTTTGGTCATTTGGGAGGAAAAGGGGGAAAACCATCGTCTAATTTGCTAAAACAAATTGAAAAAGACTTTGGCTCTTTTGAAAATTATAAAAAAGATTTAAAAGCAACTGGTATGGCTGCCCGTGGTTGGGTCTGGACTGCTTGGAATGAAAAAGAAAAGCGACTTTTTAATTATTTGGGTGATGCTCAAAATACTTTTCCAGTCTGGTATGCTAAACCGATTTTAGCCTTAGATACCTATGAACATGCTTATTTCATTGACTATGGTGTCAATCGCGCTTCATATATTGATGCTTTTTTTGAGAATTTAAATTGGGAAGTAATTGAAAAAAATTTTGATAAGATAACTTCATCTTGTCAATGTCAGTGTCAAGATAAAGAAGAATGTGAAGAATGCTAAAATAATTTTTTCTATCTTGTATTTTATCTTCTTTTTTGTTATATTTTTTTATTCATAAAAAACTTATGATAATACTTTCTTCTGTTTCTAAATTTTTTGGTCAAAAAAAAGCAGTTGATAATATTTCTTTTAAAACAAAAGAGGGAGAAATCATTGGTTTTTTGGGTCCAAATGGGGCAGGAAAAACAACTACCATGCGCTTAATTTTAGGTTATTTAAAACCTAATTCTGGAAAAATCTCAGTTGCCGGTCTTGATCCGGTAGAACAAAGAGTTGCGGTTTTAAAACAAGTGGGATATCTACCAGAGAGTAATCCTTTATACCAAGAGATGAAGGTTTTTGAGTATCTTGATTTTATTGCTTTGGCAAAAAACGAAAAAAACTGGCAAGATATTGCCAAAGAAGTTGGGCTTTCTTCGGTTTTTAATAAGAAAATTGAAGAACTTTCTTTTGGTTTTAAACAAAGAGTTGGTTTAGCCGCTTCGTTATTTGGCAATCCCAAATACCTTATCCTCGATGAACCAACCTCGGGCCTTGATCCTTTAGAACAGGAAAAAATAAGAAACCTAATCAAAAAACTTGGCCAAAAAAAGACAATTATCTTTTCCACTCATATTCTTTCAGAGGCAGAAAAAGTGGCCAATCGGCTAATAATTATCCAAAACGGTCAAATTGTTTACGATGGTAAAAAACCAAAGGAAAAAGGTGGGGTGGAAAAACTATTTAAGAAAAAAGTAAAAAATTAAAATTTCTAAAAACAATTCTCATGAAAAATTTAATTAAAAAAGAATTAAATTCTTATCTTAATACTCCTTTAGGTTATATCATAACCATTCTTTTTGGCATTTTTGCCAACTTTTTTTTTGTAAAAGACCTTTTTATAACCGGTTCGGCCTCGCTTCGTCCTTTTTTCCTTCTTCTTCCCTGGTTTTTATTAATCTTTGTTCCGGGACAAGCGATGCGTTCTTTTTCTGAAGAAAAAAGGGCAAATACCATTGAAGTCCTTCTTACCCTCCCCTATCAAGAAACTCAAATTGTTTTGGCGAAGTTTTTAGTCAATCTTATTCTTTTTTTTATAGCGTTGTCTTTAACCTTAAGTCTTCCTTTATCTTTGTCTTTTTTAACCAAAATTTATCTTCCTGAGGTTTTTGTTTCTTATTTGGGGGCTTTGTTTTTGGGAGCTTTTTTTTCTTCTTTGTCTTTATTTTTTTCATCGCAAACGAAAAATCAAGTGATCGCCTTTTTATCATCGGTGGTTTGCCTTTTTTTTCTTTTGCTTTTAGGCAGTGACTTTTTTGCTTCTTTACTTCCCAAAAATTTACAAGAGTTTTTTGTCCCGCTTTCCCCTCTTTATCATTTTCAAAACTTTGTCAAAGGGATTTTGGATTTTCGCTCTTTGTTTTATTTTTTTTCTTTTACCTTTTTATTTTTATTTTTAACAGTTTTAGAACTTGAAAAAAGAAAATAAGATGACTTTTGCCAAAATTTTTAAATTGGAAAAAGTAGAAAAATGGGTGATTGTTATCCTTTCTTTTTTGGTGTTTATTTTGGCCAATTATGTGGTTTCTTTTTTTTCTTTTAAAATCGATCTTTCCTTTGGCAAAGCCTATTCTCTTTCTTCCTCAACCAAAAAAATTATTAAAAACTTAGATGATGTTTTAAATATCAAGTTTTTCGTCTCATCGGATTTACCGATTCGTCTTTTACCTTTAAAAAACGAAGTTTTAGACTTTTTAAAAGAATATCAAAATGAAGGTAAAGGCAAAATTATTGTTAAAGTTTTGGATCCAAAAAAAGACGAAAGCGCCAAAAACCAAGCCCAAGAAGCTGGTTTACCCACCCTTCAGTTTTCCGAACTTCAGCAAAACAAATACCAAGTCTCATCGATCTATTTTGGTTTGGTTTTATCGTACGGGACAAAAAAAGAGATTCTTCCCCAAGTTGCCAATTTAGAAGATTTAGAATACAACTTAACCTCCCAAATTTTCAAAATGACAAAAAAAGAGGTGGAAAAAATTGCCATTTTGGGAAAAGAAGAAAAATTCAACCCTCAAGAAGATGATCTTTTAAGTTTTAAAAATGCCGCAAAACAACAATTTGTCTTAGACTTTATCGATGTTTCAACTAATTCCGCCATCAAAGAAATCGACAAAACCTACAAAGCAGTCATTATCTTTGACAATAATCAAAAAGAATATGATCATCAAGAAATTACTGCGATAAAAAACTATCTTCAAAAAGGAGGAAAAGGTCTTTTTTTTGTTGATGGGGTTTGGGTAAAAGACAATCTTCAAGTTGTCCCCGCCAAACACAATCTTTTTTCTGTTTTTGCCGATTTTGGCATCGAGGTTAAAAAAAATCTTCTTCTTTCTTCATCATCGGAATTGGTAAACTTTGGTAATCAACTTTTCCAATTTATTACCCCTTATCCTTTTTGGATAAAAACCAGTGTTTTTAGCCAAAATCAACCGTTTTTTTCCAATATTCAACAACTTTTGTTTCCTTGGGTGTCGCAGATAGAAATAAAAGATAAAAATAAAGCTTTGCCTTTAGTTTTTACCTCAAAAAAATCCTGGGAACAAAAGGAAAACTTTATTTTAGATCCGCAAAGTATTCCTGAACCAAACCCAAAAGATTTAAAACAGTTTGTTATATCTTCTTATGCGAAAAACAAAAATCGGGGAGAAATTTTGGTTGTCCCCTCCTCTCGTTTTATCCAAGAACGTTACCTTTCGCGTACCAATGATAACTTAGAGTTTGTCTTAAACCTCTTAAATAATTTAGTAGCAAAAGGGGCTTTATCAGGAATAAGACAAAGGGTAGTTTTATTTTATCCTTTGCCAGAATTATCCGAGAATCAAAAAGATTTGTTTAAGTACTTAAACATCTTTCTTTTACCATCGATTTTTGGTTTATTGGGTGTTTTTAGATTAACAAAAAGGGCTAGTCAATAAGATAGTCAAAAGAAACGGCAGGAACGAAAGCAGAAAAATTATCTTCACCGATAAAAAGATAAACCGGTTGAAGATAGGGTTGATAAAAGTCTGGATCTAAATAGGCCAAACTCATCTGTTTGATTACCACTTCTTTTTTATCTTTGGGATTAGATAAAACTATTCCTTTTCCTTTAGTCAACTCTTCCCAAGCTAAGTCACCACTTTTTAGAGGATAAATTCCCACCTCACCTTCGGATTTTTCAAAAAACTTAATTTGGGCCCGAAGGACTTTATAACCATCTTGATAAAAAGTCATTAAAACAAAGTTGTGGCTGTTGGGAAACTTTGGGGAAATTACCGGATAATCATCAATATCATCTCTTAGAAAATCGACCTCAACCACATTGGCTTGATTAACATCATCAACTTTGGAAAAAGTGTTTAGATCTTCTTGATAATAAAAATAAAAAATGCTAATTTTTCCTTTAGCCAATTCCTCAGGGTAGCGATTGACTGTTTTTAAAAACTCAACGGCCCTATTTTCTATTTCTTTTTTTGAAGGAATAATTGTGTTTTCAAAAATATCGGCCTTGGTGGCAAATTGATAGTCAAAAAAAAAGTTATAGTTGGTGATATCAATCTCTAGTCTTTTTTCCTCATCAGAAAAAATAGCTAAGTTTTCTTTAAGTTTGTGTTTTGTTTTTTCCGTATCAAAACCAAAGTTTTTTGCCATAAGATAGATAGTTGATTTGTAATTTAAGCGACTTACCAGTTTGGGAAGAAAAAAAACCTTTGCCGCTAAGGTAGCGGTTTTGGGGTGCCCCTCAATCGTATCCAGGATAAAATTTATTCCCAAGGAGCTACTTCCTTCCCTTACTTTTGGTTTTTCAATTTTTTGAAAAATAGGATTATAGGAAATGGTTGGTTTTGGTGGTGGAGTGTAAAGCAAAATAACCAGTTTTATTAAATAGAAAAAAATTAAAAAAAGCAAAAAACCAATAATAACCAATGGAAAAATTTTTCGGCTGTAATAAGAAAGCTCGGTTAAGGTCATAAAACGATTATACTGAAAAATTTCTCAATTTGACATTTTCAAAAAAACATTGGAAAATAAAATTATATGTTAAAAAATCCGCAGGTTATCTATTCGTGGAAGGCACCTCTTCGCCCTTACAAAAAAAGGTCGAAACTAATTTTGCGTTTTTATGTGGCTCTTTCTCTTCTTTTGTCTTTGATTATCTTTTTTTTTGGTGATAAAATTCTTCTTCTTCCCATCTGGTCAATTTTTTTTCTTTTTTATACTTTAACAATTACCCCCCCACCTGAGGTAGAAAACAAAATCACCACCTTTGGTATCGAATCGGCCGGAGTAATTGCTTCTTGGGAAAACTTATCCCACTTTTATTTTGGTCGGCGTTTTGGTTTTGATACCTTAACTATTGTCAGCCAACCCCCCTTTTTTTATCATTTTTATTTGGTTCTTCCCAACAACGAAGTTAAAGAAAAAGTTTTCTCCATTCTTACCCAACATCTTATCTATCAAGAAAAACCTAAAAAAACCTTAACCGACAAAATCGCTGATTTTTTCTTAAGTCTTTTACCCGAAGAAGAAGAGGAAACAATTACTCCAAAAGATGCTCCAGTCGCCTCCGAAAACCTAAGGCCGGCATAATCTTTACCCCAAAGGTTTTTCCCCACAACAATACTCCCTCATCAGTTGAGACTAAAAACCCATCGATTTCTTTAGTTAAAACAATTAAATCCAAATCAGCCGTGCTATCCAAAAACCCAAATCGGGTTGTCTGACGATACCGCAGGCGAAATTTTTTAATTATCTCCCCAACACTAAGTTCAAATTCTTTTTTTGAAAGTTCTTGTTTTATTGATAAAAATTTTTTTGCCGCATTTTTTATCTCTTCCTCACTAATGTTTAATCCCCGATAAGCTCTTTTTCGCACCTCATCAACTAAAAGATAAAAAACGCGTGCGGGAAAAAAAACATTGTCAATGGTGGAATTTTTCACATTAATCAAACTTAAAAAATCAGTTAAAAAAGGCTTATATTTATCTTCAAAAAAACTTAAAAACTCATCAACAATCGATGGGGGCATAAAAAACTCGGCTTTTTTTTCTTTTTTTAATTTTTTTATTATGGTAGTTAGGTTGACAATCACCTCTTCGGTTTTTTTTCCTAAATTTAAATCAGAAGAAATATTAAAAAAAATGTTGGTGTCTAAAACATATTTTTCCATAATAAAGTTGCTTTTTTAAGAAATTCTTACCGGCATGATAATATGAAGAAAATTTTCTTTCTCCTCATCCTTAAAGGAAACCGGCGCATCAGGTTGGAAAATCTCAACCACAATTCTTTCTCCCAAAGCATGGTTTAAAAACTCAATTAAAAATTTTATATTAAAGGCAACTTTAATTTCTTCTCCTTTCACCTCAGCCTCTAAAAAGGCTTGGTTTTTGGTTGTTTCTTCCTCGGTTTTTGGTCGAAGATAAACTCCGTCTTTTTTTACATCTAAAATGACAATATTGGAAAGTTCGCGACTAAAAACACTAATTAACTTAAGATTTTGTAAAAAACTCTCTTTTTCAATCACTATCTTTGTTTTTCCTTCTTGATTGGGAATCACCTTTTCAAACGGGGGATACTCTCCTTCAATTATCCTACTATAAAGTTCAACGTTATCAATTTTAAAATAAACCGCCTTTTCATCTTTAGAATAAGAAAAAAAGATTTTTTCCTCTTTGGTTAGCAAACCCAAAACCTCACGTAAAAACGAAGCGGAAACAATCATATTGGGAAGATCAATTTCTTTTTCTACTTTAAGAAGAGAAAGCCGAAAACCATCGGTACCAACCAACAACATTTTCCCATCCTCGGAAACAAAATTCACTCCGGTTAAAACTGGCCGACTCTCATCAGAAGCACAAGCAAAAAGGACAAAGGGTAAATTTTTTTCCAAAATCTCTTTTTTTATCTCCTGTTGTTTTTCATTAATCTTTGGCGGAAGGGGGAAATCCTCTTTTGGAAAAAGAGGAAATTCACCTTGGTTTTTTTCCGCTTTGATAATGATTTTTTTATCTTCAATTAAAAGATCAAACTCGTTTTTATTTAAATAAGAAAGAAAGTCAATTATGTTTTTGGGTTCGACTACTAAGTCAAAGTTTTTTTCATCTTTTACTTCTAAAGTGGAGTGAAAATAAAAATTAAGATTAGTCGCATAAAAATGAAGGAGTTTTTTTTCTTTTTTAAGATATACACCTGAAAGCAAAAGATTGGAAGAAAGGCGTGATGCGACGAATCGAGAAGCCAGTTTTAAATTTTTTAAAAAATTATCTTTCTTTACAATCATATTAGTTTTTTAAAATAGTAATAGTAAAAGATGTGTATAAGTGTATAAAAAAAACGAAAAAAAAGCAAGAGAAAGATAATAAAAAAATAAACTTTTGTTGAAAAAAAGTGGATTTTATGTTGATAGATTAAGATTTTGGATTAGTTTATCTATCTCTTCTTTAATTAATGGATTTTTTAGAAGAAGCTGTCGAACTTTTTCTACCCCATGAATAATGGTGGTGTGATCTTTTCTTTTTAAAACATAAGCTATTTCTTCTTGTTTCATTTTTAAATATTCCCGCAAAATATACATTGCCACCTGCCTTGGAAAAACAAAATTGGAAATCCGGCTATCACTTTTTAGTTGACTTAATTTTATGTTATAAAAAGAACAGATGGTTTTTAAAACGTCATCGACGGTGACTTTTTTTTTATTGTTTTTTGTTTGTGAGGAAAAATATTTTTCCACCACCTCAAGATCGATTTTTTCTTTTTTTTCTTTGACAAAAAAATTAGCAAAAACAGTAAGAAGCGTTCCCTCAAGCGCCCGGCAGTCAACCACTCTTTCGGCAATAATTTTTGCTGCCTCAATATCTAAAAAAATTCCTTTTTCTTTGGCTTTAATTAAAAGAATAGCGGTTCTTAGTTCAAAATCAGGCGGTTGAATATCAACCGTTAAACCACCAATAAAACGTGACCTAAGTCTTTCTTCTAGTTTTTTTATTTCATTTGGTGGCCGATCTGAGGTAAGAATGATTTGACCACCGGCAGAAACAATACTGTTGAAGGTATGAAAAAACTCCTCTTGAACCCTTTCTTTTCCGGCGATAAACTGAATATCATCAATAATCAAAACATCTAAAAGCCGGTATTTTCGGCGAAATTTTTGGGTTGTTTTTTCTTGAATTGACTCAATCAGTTCATTGATAAAAAGATCACCTGGACAAAAAAGAACCTTTTTTTTGGGATTGTTTTCTAAGATTTTTCTCCCAGTGGCTGAGGCTAAATGAGTCTTTCCCACCCCTACTCCCCCATAGATAAAAAGCGGGTTGTAGTTTTTGCCAGGATTAGCAACAACCGCTTGGGCGGCAGCAAAAGCCACTTGATTAGTGGAAGAAACAGCAAAGTTTTCAAAGCTGTATTTTAAAGGAAGATGGGCGTTTTCGAAAAGAGCTTCTATTGTTGGTTGATAGGAAAGAAGGGGTGGGGTTTTTTTTGTTTTTTTTTCAAAGAGGATAAACCGAATTTTCAACCTTTTTTTAGTAAGAAGAAAAAGTTTTTCCTCAAGTTCTTTTTTCTTTTTTTCAAGAAAGAAACGGGCACCATTATTTTCACAGGCAACTACTGCTTCTTCTTCGGAAATTTCTATAAGTTTTGTTTGTTGAAGTATAGAGTAAATAACTGGTAGATTTTCTTTTTCTGGTTTATGATAAAAGGAAATTAACTTTTGCCAAAGTTCCTCAAGCATATGTTTATAAAATGTGGATAACTTGTCCACAAATAATAAACATTTTTAAAACTTCTGTCAAGAGGATTTTTAACTTGATTTTTAAGGAGATAAGAAGTCATCGGATAATAAAATCTTTTTACCGCCTCAGTACCCTAACTACTCGACCATGAATGACTTTTAAAGAAAGATGTGTCTTCTTAAGAAGATATAAAGCCAAAGTCGCCAGCCATCGTAAAGATGAGGAAATTGGCGCATGAAGACCAACGATAATTTTATCATCACTTAAGGGAAGTTTTATATTTTGATACTGGGGAAAATCGATTGTGGGAATTGGTTTTAATCCCAGTTTTTGAATATCCGGTGGTAATTCGATGGTTTCTTCTCTTTTTATAAGATGAGGTCTTGCCTCCTCTTCAACTTCTTTTTCCTTTACTTCTTTAAACTCAATCTCTTTTTTAGGAATCGGCTCTGCTTCTTTACTGGGTAAAGAAACCACCTCCTTTTGCTGCCATTTTTTAATTAAGTCATCTATAGGGGTGTAGTTTTTTTGTGTCATAGATTAAAAATATTAAAATTATTATTGTTAAAATTATATCGATTCCCGCCTACGCGGGAATGACACTTAATGTTTCTTTGATAATAATCTTGTCATTCCTTGCCCTCGGAATCGGAGGGCGAACTCGACCAGGAATCTATATAATAAAAACCGTTTTTTAAGATATTTTTGTTATCTAAATTTTATTATAACTTTTTTTACCGCGTATAATAGGTGTTTTTACTCCAAAATTATCTCTTTTTTTTGATATTTTCGTGAAAGAAGAAAAAAGAAATCAGAAAGACGATTTAAGTATTGAATAATTACTTGATATTTTTTTTGCCAGTTTTTTTGATAAAGAAAAAAAACCACTCGTCGCTCAACCCTTCGACAGATAGTTCGTAAATAATTTAAAAAAGAAGCGGTTTTATCACCTGATGGTAAAATAAAACGATTTAATTTAGGAAGATTTTTTGATAAAAAACCAATTTCTTGTTCAATTTTTTTAAGATTTTGTTTAAGCGCTTCTATATTCTCTTTTTCTTTTATTTTTGCTTCTGATAACAACGAATTTATTTGGTAAAGTTTTTTTTGAATTTCTAAAAAAAGATTGATTTCTTCATCCTTTTTAAGATAATTAGCCACCAGTCCCAAAAAAGCTGAAAGCTCATCGACTTGTCCCAAAGCCTCAATCTGTGGGTCAAACTTTTTGACTCTTTTTCCAAAAAAAACTGATGTTTCTCCTAAATCACCGGTTTTAGTAGTAATTGACATTTTTCTTCTATTTTTAATATAACGTTAATAAAATTTAAAATTTAAATCTCAAATCTCAAAATGACAATCCAAAATTCAAAATGATTTTAATTTTTAATTTTTAATTTTTATTTTGAGATTTGAATTTTGAATTTTACATTCTTATCCACACTCACTATGCCCACACGAATAACATTTTTTACATCCTTCTTCATGAACAAAAGAGGCTTCACCACAAGCCGGACAGATATCAAAGATTTTTTCTTCATTTAAGGAAAAAGTGTTAAGACTAGGTTGGATGATGTTTTCTACTAGTTTTGGTTTTTCATCTTTTTTTAATTGTTCATTACCGTTTAAGTTAATTTGGTAATGCATCGCCAAAACCTTGGCCACCGCATCAGGAAGACTTCTTATTTTTTCTTTCCCAAAACCATAACTTCTAGCACCTCCAATATCTTTTAATTGATTAATAATCTCTCTTACTCTTACCTCAACCGGAAGATGGGAGGAAAAACGCAAAGCCGTAGAAATCATCCGACCTAACCCTTCAGCCATAGCATAAACATCGGTCCCCGCTTTACCAACATTAACAAAAACCTCCAAAGGCTCGGGCGGATTACCACCATTGGTATTTATCGTAATAAAAGCTACACCAACTGGCGTATTGATTCGATAGGTTGAACCATTAACCACCATCGGTCGGGGTTTTACAATATAATTTGGGGCTTTAAATTGTTCTTTTTTTTCTTCTGTTTTTCTTTCCAAAACTCCTTGTCTTGATCCCTCTCTAAAGTAAGTAATTCCTTTGCAGCCTAATTTATAGGCTAAGGTATAAAGTTTTTTTACATCCTCAACCGTATGGGTTTTGGGGGCGTTGACGGTTTTTGAGATTGAGGCATCAACATATTTTTGAATTGTTGCTTGAACATAAACATGGTCTTCGGGAGTAAGTTCATTGGCGGAAACAAACCACGCTGGTTTTTTAATTTTTCCTTCCTTAATTTCTTTTTCATGTTTTTGATACCATTTTTCATAAAGATGATGGCGAATAATATGGGTTCCAAGTCGATCTTTTCTTATAAACTCAAATTCATAAACCGGCTCAATGCCTGAGGTAGTATTGGCCATCAAAGAGGTTGAGCCAGTTGGCGCCTGCATCAGTAAAAGCGAGTTTCTTATCCCATATTTTTTAATTTTTTCTTTTATTGATGTTGGTAGTTGTTTTATAAATTCGCCTTTAAGATAAAGATCTTCATCAAATTTAGGAAAAGCCCCTTTTTCTTCGGCAATTTCTGCCGATACTTCATAAGCCACATCACGAATCATTCGATAAACTTTGTCAATAAATTTCAATGACTCTTTTGAACCATAGCGAAGATGAAGTTTGATTAAGGCATCACCCAATCCCATTGTCCCAAGACCAATCCGACGCTCTCCCTCAAGTTGAGTTTTTCTAATTCCTGGGAAAACATATGGATCCATATCAACCACATTGTCTTGAAAACGGACAGCCAAAGCAACAATCTTTTTTAAGGTTTTAAAATCAAACCGGGCTTTTTTATCAATCCCATCACCTTTAACTAAAGCAGAAAGATTGATTGAGCCTAAATTGCATACTCCCCAAGGGGGCAAACCTTCTTCACCGCAAGGATTAACACAGTTTATCCTATTCCAGTACCAATTATTGTAAAGCTTATTATACCGCTCCATAAAAACCACTCCCGGTTCGGCTGATCGCCAGGCGGCTTGAGCAATAAGATCCCAAATCTTTCTTGCTTTTACTGTTTTGTAGATTTTGACTTTTTTACCCATTTTTTGCCACTCAACCAAATCGCCATTCCATTTTTCATCGTAATCTTTGTCATCTAAATCAGGAAAAAGAAGTTGCCAGTCAGCATCTTTTTCCACCGCCTCCATAAATTTATCAGAAACACAAACTGAAAGGTTGGCGCCATTGATACGTGATAAATCTTGCTTTACGGTAATAAACTCTTCAACATCCGGATGCCAATCCCAAAGCATAAGCATCAAAGCCCCACGTCTTGAACCCCCTTGTTGAATAATGTCTTTGGTGGCCACTGAAAAAAGCTCTGCCCAGTTAACTGGACCAGAAGAAAAACCATTGACTTTTTTTACTCTTGCCCCTCTTGGGCGAAGGGAAGAAAGATTAATTCCCACGCCCCCACCCCGGGCCATTATCTCAACCATTTGTTTTAAAGTCTCCAAAATCCCATCTCGTGAATCTTTGGGTGAAGGAATAACAAAACAGTTGTAGAACGTGACGGCAAACCCTGTGCCTGCCCCAGCCAAAATCCGGCCACCCGGCACATATTTAAAATCTTTCATTGCCCAAAAAAACTCTTTTTCCCATTTTTTTTGATTTTCTTTTTTCTCAACTGAAGAAACGGCTTTGGCAATCCGACGCCACATCTCTTCCGGTTTTTTTTCAATGGGATTACCTTGTTTATCTTTTAAAGCATATCGATCTAAGAAGACTTTTTGGGAAACACCGGAAAGTTTCATAGAATTAAAATTTGATCAATTTATAATAATTTTTTCAACTCATTTTCAAAGTCTTCAATGTCAACAAACCGTTTAAAAACCGCGGCAAAGCGAATATAGGCTACTTTATTTAATTTTTTTAAATTTTTTGCCACCAAATTACCAATGACTTTACTTTCTACCTCATTGCTTTCTTTTTGTTTTAATTCCGCCTCAACCTGAGAAACAATTTTTTCGATTTGCTCAGCAGAAACATCAGTTTTCTCACAAGCTTTAATCAAACCTTCTCTTAGTTTTTCCCGAATAAATCTTTCCCGCCTACCATCGCGTTTAATCACTAAAATTGGTAGTTCTTCCATCCTCTCATAAGTGGTAAACCGCTTATCACAGGCAAGACACCGCCTTCTTCTTCTTGTGACTGTTCCATCTTCAGATAAGCGCGTCTCAATAACCTCAGTCTCTTTATTTTGGCAAAATAGGCAATACATATTTTTTATTTATTTAGTGCCAAAATAAAATTTAAAACACTATTAGTAGTATTTCAAGAGGTCTAAATATTATCAAAATATATCATTGCCTCAAAAACTTAAAATTTAAAAAAAAATCTTCATTTTCCCAAAATTTTTTGAACAAAAAAAGATTTTTTAGGCTGTTATAATCGTTGTTAGAATTATGTCTTTAAAGGATTTTTTGTTTCCTAAAATCTGTGTTGGTTGTTCATATTTGGGTGCCTATATTTGTCCTAAATGTCAAAAAAAATTGGTTTATGTTGAGAAAGAAGTTTGTTTTTTTTGTAAAAAACCTTCTTCTTTTGGTTTGACTCATTATTCTTGTCAAAAAAAATTTTCTCCCCAAGGGATTATGACCATTTTTTACTATAACGATCTTTTGAAAAAAATTATTAAATTAACAAAATATCAGTTTGCCACTGAGGTTTTAAAAGAATTATTTGAGATTGTTGAACCAAAAAAAATTGAGAAACTGTCTTTTTTTGCAGATTTTAAAAACGCTGTCTTTCAATCAATTCCGCTTCATCCTGGTAAAGAAAAGCAGCGGGGCTTTAATCAGGCAAAATTAATTACTTCTTTTTTCCAAAAATTTTTACCCTTTCAAGAAGTTGATTATTTGCAAAGAAAAAAAGAAACCAAGCCCCAAGCCGAAATTAAAGACCGAAAAAAACGTTATCTAAATATTAGGGGTGCTTTTTCGATTAGTCCAAAAACAAAAATTGAAAAAGATAAAACGATTATTATCGTTGATGATGTTATAACAACCGGCTTAACCGCTTTGGAAGCGGTAAAAACTCTAAAAAAGGAAGGTTTTGAAAAGGTTTTTGTTTTGGCTTTGGCAAAAGCTTAAGCAAATTGGTTCTTTTAAAAATTCGCTTAGTAAAAATTAGTAATTGTAGAAAGATAATCAATCATTTCTTTACCAAACACTTAAACTACATTAATTATTTCTCCTTTTAAAAATCCTTGAATATTTTTAATCGTTGTTGCCAAAATTCGAAATAAAGCTTCTTTGGTATTAAACGCATTGTGGGGGGTAATAATAACATTGGGATGATTGACTAAAATATGGTTTAAAACTAGAGTTTTTAAATCAGTTGTTTTTTGATAACCTTCGGTTAAAATCTCAACTTCCTCCATTAGTTCTTTCTCTCCTTCCAAAACATCCAAAGCCACCCCCGCCAAAACCCCCTCTTTTAATCCCAAAACCAAAGCCTCAGTTTCAATTAATCCTCCTCTTGCGGTATTGACTAAAAAAGCGCCTTTTTTGATTTTTTTGATATTGTTTTTGTTTATAATATGTTTGGTTTCTTCAGTCAAAGGTAAATGTAAAGAGATGATATCTGATTGTGAAAGAATCTCATCTAAGCTTTTATAAGAAAAACCAAGGGTTTTTGCCAAAGTTTCATCTTGGGTTCGGGTATAAACCAAAACCCTCATTCCAAAACCATGGGCAATTTTTACTACTTCTTTACCAATTTTACCCAAACCCAAAATTCCCAAATTTTTTCCAAAAAGATCCATGCCTCTTATTTTTTCATGATTAAAATCAAAGTTTTTTGCTTGGTTAATTGATTGATAGATTTTTCGCGTTAAGGTTAGAATTAGGGCAAAAGTGTGTTCGGCAACGGTGCGTGAGCCGTATTCGGGGACGTTGCAGACAGTAATATTTTTTTGATGACAAAAAGTAACATCGATATGATCAAAGCCGGTTGAACGGGTAGCAATAAGTTTTAATTTTGGTAGTTTTTCAATGACCGACTTCGAAAAATTGGAGTAAATAAAACAAGAAGTAATCTCAGTATCGGCAAACTCAGAAACGTTTTCTTCAGTTAATGGTTTTTCAACTAAAAGCGCTTCTGGAAAATTTCTTTTTAACTCCTCTTTTTCCCAAGACGCCACCTCAAAAAAAACAATTTTTGGCATATTTTTTAAATAAACTAATAATCTTTTAAACTAACTTCTTCAAGAAAATTTTTAATTTCTTTTTCATTTTTTTCAAAACCAGGAAGATATTCTACCTCTTCAGAATAATCAATATCATCAAAATAACTTAATTGGCTTCGAAAAAGCTTTTCATTAAACTCATTTTTGAAAATTAAACGCGTTTTTTCGATAAGGTCTTTTAGAGAAAATTTTTGTAAAATAAAATAAAGATCAACATAATCTTTCCATTTAGCTCTTTTTCCTAATGCAAAAGCCTTCATTGCTCCTAAGGTTAAAAGATCAGGTAGGGAAATAATTTTATTAAAGAAGTAATTATGAGGAATTTTAAACGGATAATAAAAAAAAGTGAGTTTTACCTTCTCTACTAAGATTGTTAACTCCCCTTCTCCCTGAGAAAAGGTATATTCAATTGAGTAATCTTTTAAAATCTTTGTTCTTATTTTTAAGGGGTTAAATTTTTTTTCGGTAAACAAATCAAAATCAATCGATCGGCGATGGCCTAAATGTAAAGCAATGGCTGTTCCCCCAACTAAATAAAAATCTAAAGAAAATTTTTTTATTAGTGGTAAAAGTTTTTTTTGATTAGTGGTTAGAATATTATCAAACATTTTCTTTAAAATATCGAGAAAAATATGATTTAATTGCTGGTAAATAGTTGTTTCTTTTATTTTTTAATGTCTTAAAAAAAAGGGTGGCAGTTTCTTTTTTCCCTTTGATTTTAATAAACTCCTGCACGTCTTCCCAATCGCCATAATTTAAAATATGTTCTAAAACCGATTCCTCAGAAAGTTTTTTTACGTCTTTAACATACCAAGCAAGATAGGGTTTTTTTATAATTATATGGTTGACGTTTTTCATAATGATATTATAATAAATCATAATAAATCTTACTATGAAATTAGGGTTCTATGTCATTAATTGTGGTAAAAGTAGTGTTGTAATTAAGACCGATAGCACTACTTTGTAAATTGATAATTTATGTCATCCCTAACTCTTTTCGGGATCTTATTACAAATTTCAAACGAGATGCTCAAACAAGTTCAGCATGACAATATGTGTACTTTTTTTATCCTATAGATGAAATAAAATCTTGTGTGCACAAGTTTTAAAAGAATTTTTAGCCTTTCTTACAATCTAAAATACTATTTTTTTACCACACTTTATTTCATAGAACCTGAAATTAGTTGATAAAAAAATTAGTTTTTTGGAATTAAAACAAATGGTAAAAAAATATTTATCAGACTAATAAGAAACAACTTGAAAATATTTTTACTACTTTAATTTAACCACCTCAAATAGATGATAAAATTAATTTATGAAACGAGTTTTTGTTTTTGTTTTAATTTTTCTTTTTATTTTTATTTTTATTGGCAAAATCAACAGTCAAAGTTTAGATGATCAAATCAATCAAATCAAAAACGAAATCAGTAATCTTAGCAAACAATTAAACGATAAACAAACTAATCTTCAAAAAACCAAAGAACAACTTTCTTCAATCAGACAAAGAATCAATTTAATTAATGAAGAAATTGTTAAAAAAGAAGCCGAAGTAAAAAAAGGAGAAGAAGTCTTAAGCTTCCAAAAAAATCTTTTAAATGAAAGGGCGCGTTCTTATTATAAAAATCTTTCCAAAGCCTCGTTTTCTTTAATCAATTTTTTGGTAGCCAAAAATCTTTCCTCGTCTTTAGAAAACTTTTTCTATCAAAAATCAGTGGTTGATGAGGATAAAAACACCATTATCAAGATCGTTTTGTATATCAAAAACCTTGATGAAAAAAAGAAAAAACTACAAGAAGAAAAACAACAGATGTTATCATTAAATCAACAATTAGATGCACTTTCTAAAAAATTAGGTGAAGAAATAAGCCAAATCCAAACCAAAATCGCTCAGTTAACTGCTAAACAACAAGAATTGATTGCTAAAAAGTTTGCCAGTATTTATATCCCTCGTTCAGCCGTCATTAGTTATAGTTGTAAACCTGATTTTGATCCGCGGAATGGAGATTTTCGTGATTCTGGTTTTTCTCCCCGTTTTGGTTTTTTTACTTTTGGCGTGCCAAATCGAGTGGGGTTAAATCAATGGGGAGCGTATGGTCGAGCTAAAGCTGGTCAAAATGAAGAAGAAATTTTGCGTGCTTATTACAATTTCGATAGCATCGAAACCGTTGATACTAATATAAAAATAAAGGTTGAAGGATATGGAGAGTTTTCGCTAGAGGATTATGTTAAAAGAATTTATGAGATGCCAGAAAGCTGGGGAGGTGATGGTTTTTCTGCTTTAAAAGCTCAAGCGATTGCCGCCCGCTCCTATGCTTTAGCTTATACTAATAATGGGGAAAGAAGTATTTGCGCAACCCAAAGTTGTCAGGTCTTTAAACCCGAGCCCAAAGGTGGTTTTTGGGAACAAGCGGTTAATGAGACTTTGGGAAAAGTAATGAAAAAAGATGGGCAAATTATTAAAGCTTGGTACTCCTCTACCCACGGCGGTTATATTTTTTCCTCTTCTAATATTGGTTGGTCGGCAACGCCGTGGACAAAAAATAGTCGTGACGCAACCGGCGATATTAGTAGTTTTTCTGATCTCTTTGCCAAAGCCTATGATAAGGATTCGCCTATTTTTTATTGCAACTGGGGATCAAGAGCATCTTACAATAAAACCGCCTGGCTTAAATCAGAAGAGGTGGCTGATATTGTCAACACTATTCTTTTAGCCCGGACTGATCCCTCAACCTCTTCTCATCTTTATCAAGTTGATGCCGGTGGTGATGTTTGGAATGAAGAAAAAGTTAAAGAAGAGTTAAGAAAAAGAGGGATTACTCCTTTTAATCGAATAAACAATGTTTCCTTAGGAGTTGATTTTTCTTATGGAAAAACAACCTTTATTTCTTTTTCTGGAGATGGCGGTAGTGTTTCTTTTGACGGCAAAGAGTTTAAAGACTGGTTTAATGCTCGAGCGCCAGCTGATATTCAAATTAGAGGACCACTTTACGATGTAGTAATTAAGTAAATTCAAAGAAACAACTTTTAGAAAAATTAGTAAATAAATTGTTATTGGTAAAAAGTTTTTAATTAATACAATGATCAAACCTGTTTATTTTTGACAATAATAATCAAGAAAAAGAGCGGCAATTTTTCTTTTTTCTTCAATTGATGTTTGATGAATACCAAAAGGGACGCTGTTTTTGACTATTTTTCCGAGCGAAACTAAAATTTCTGCTTGTAATAATCGAATAAAATCAGAGACTCTATCTCCTTCTTTGTCAATAAAGTTTACCGCATTACCGTTGTTTATTAGATAAAAATAAGTATTTTCATTTTCATATTTTGTTATTATCTCATTTTCTTTAGTGATTGTAAAATATCTATTTATTTTACTCAAATCAAATTCATCATCGGATGAAGTAACTGAGGCGATATAACAACCTGGACGAATTTTTAAAAAGTCACTGATACTAAGAGAGTTGTTCCCGGTGGCACAAAATATTAATTCATTGTTTTCTAAAACCTCATCCTTTTTTCTAACAATTGCGCCATCTTTTAATGCCTCAACCAGTTTAATTGGATCAATATCGTAAACTAGCGGTTTTATGTTTTGGTTAAATAAAAAATTGGCGATAGATTTACCAATTTTGCCATAACCAATTATCCCGCAAGTAATAAATTTTGGTATTCGTCTCATTTTACGAATAACCCATTCGGTATAAAAACCAATAGTATATCCAACAAGATCATCCTCATTTTGTTTTAATTGACTTCGAGCAACGGAGATTATTGGTAAATGAAGATTATTTTTTATTTTTTCATATTTTAAATGACCGTTTTCTGTATCCTCAACAATTCCCAAAACTATTCTTTTTTTCTTATTAAAGTTGATAAATTCTTCTGTGGCAAAATATCCACCAATATCGATGATTACTGCTTTTTCATTGTCGGAAAATACTTTTTCTAAAACTGTTTCTTTCTTTAAATTTTCTCTTGTGGTAAAAAAGATGAATTCTTTGGGTATCTTAGAAAGGGTGTTTTCATTAATAGAGTTCTTTTTTGGTATAATAAAAATTTTTTTAACTTGATGTTTTAAAATATCAACAAACGAAAGAATATCAGGAACAATGTGTAAAACCGCTACAATTTTAACATCTCTAAGATTAATAGAAAATTTTTTAATAATTTCATTGAAGAAAATAAAATCACGTCGTTTAAGAATAAGTTTTTTAATTTTTTTTATTAAACGAAATTTATCAGGGATGTTTTCTTTTTCTAATTCATCTATGTTTTTCCAGGTTAAAGATGTTATTTCTTTTTTATTTATTTTCCATTCGTTATCTTTATTAGCCAAGAAAAGATAACCAAAGTCAAAATGAAGATGAGAGGGTTCATTTTTTTGAGGATTTTTTGGGATCCGATGAATATCGATATCTAAAGGAATTTCGGGATTACTTTCATCTTTTGGTAGTAAAAAGACATCTTTTATTCCCGTTTCTTCTTCTAGTTCGCGCAAAGCCGCAAGCCATAGTGATTTATCGTTGTTTTCAACATGGCCACCCGGCTGTAAATATTTTTTTAAATTTTTATGATAAACCAATAATAATTTTGATAGAGTCGGATCGATAACAAAAGCACTGACTGTGATATGGCCGGAAAAATTTTTTCTAGAAATTATAGATTGATCAGATTTTTTAAGAATTGGCAGATAGCGAGTAATTTTTTCCGATGGACTTTGTTGTTGATACAAATCTAAGATGTCAAGTATAAGTTTTTTTGAAAGGTTATTGTTTTTTAAAAACATACGTAAAAAGTCCAGGGGGGAGGATTCGAACCTCCGAAGGCATTGAAGCCGACGGTTTTACAGACCGTTCCGATTGTCCACTCCGGCACCCCTGGTAAAATTTAAATCAATGACATTAAAATTATATCAAATCATCATAAAAAAAAGTTGAAAAACAAGGTTAATTTTTTTATAATGATTTTTGTTTTATGCCAAAAGACGAAAAAATCTACAAATTTGAAATCTCTCACCGAACAATTATTTTCACGGTTTTCTTTCTTTTGTTTTTAAAATTTTTGTGGATTATCCGCGATCTTTTGTTTTCTTTGTTTATTGCTTTTATTTTAACCTCGGCCCTTCGACCGGCTTTGAATCAACTAGTAAGATTAAAAATCCCCCGGGTTTTGGCAGCACTTTTAGTTTATTTTTCTTTTTTAACTATTGTTGGTAGCCTTTTATCAATCATCTTTCCCCCATTAATTAAAGAAACAATCCAATTTTCTCGCCATTTTCCTTTGATTATTGAACAGTTAACCGCTGGTTTTTCTTATTCATTTTTTAATTGGCAATCACTTTTTCAATACCTACCAACCGCTACCAATCAGGTTTTTAATTTAATCACTGGCTTTTTTTCTAATGCTATTTGGTTGATTTCGACTTTGTTTTTTAGTTTTTATTTTTTAGTTGAAGAAAACGCGATCAAAAAAATTTTGGCCAATTTTTTTACCGAAGAAAAGACACAAAGAGTAGTTGATTTTTTTAATCTTTTGGAAAAAAGAATTAACAACTGGTTTTGGGGAGAAATAGTTTTAATGGTCGTTGTTGGCAGTTTAAGTTATATTGGTTTAACATTGATTGGGATAAAATATGCTTTGCCTTTGGCGGTTTTGGCTGGACTTTTGGAAGTTGTCCCCAATCTTGGGCCAACCATTGCCGCCATTCCTGCTGTCTTAGTCGGTTTTTCTCAATCGCCTTTTTTGGGAGTTTCGGCATTGGCAGTTGCTGTTTTAGTCCAACAATTAGAAAATAATTTAATCGTTCCTTTGGTGATGAAAAAAGCAGTTGGCTTAAATCCAATTATTACTCTAATGGCCTTTATAATTGGAGGTAAACTGGCTGGGGTTTTGGGGGTGTTACTTTCTGTTCCAGTAGTTGTTGTTTTAAAGACTTTCTTTTTGGAGTTTTTGAATAAAAAATAAAACTTTTATAATTACTCAATGAAAATTGCTGTTTTAGGTGGTGGATTAACGGGTTTAACTGCTTCTTATTATCTTGCCAAAAAAAATCAAAAGGTTAATCTTTTTGAAAAAGAAAAAGTTTTGGGAGGCCTTGCTTCTGGTTTTAAACAAAAAAACTGGGATTGGTATTTAGAGCGGGCTTATCATCATCTTTTTGCCAATGACAGTGATATTTTAGATTTTGCCAAAGAAATTGGTTTTAACAAGATTTTTTTTAAAACGCCAATCACCGCCTCTTTATATCAAAACTCTTACTCTAATTACTCCATTTATCCATTAGATAAACCAATAGATTTAATACGCTTTCCTCTTTTATCTTTTTCTGATAAAATCCGAGCTTCTTTCACTTTAGCTTTTTTAAAACTTTCTCCGTTTTTGCCTTTTTTTGAAAAAGAAACCAGTGAGTTATTTTTAAAAAAAGCTATGGGTGAAAAGGGATATTTTATCTTGTTTGGAGAACTTTTTCGGAAAAAGTTCGGAAAATATGCAAAAAATATTTTACTTTCTTTTTTTTGGGCAAGAATCAAAAAAAGGACTAAAAGTTTAGGTTATATTGAAGGCGGATTTCAGGCGTTTATCAATTATTTAGAGAAATTACTAAAAAATTTAGGAGTTAATATTTTAACCAGTTATGAGGTAAGAGAGATAAAAAAGAAAGGGAATAAATTTTTAATTAATAATCAAGAATTTGATTTAGTTGTTTCTACTTTGCCAACACCAATTACCGCAAAAATTGCTCAAAAAATATTTCCCGCAAAATTTACGCAGAATCTCCGCAAACTTTCCTATCTTCACGCCTTAACTTTGATTTTAGAAACTGATAAGCCGATTTTAGAGAAAACTTATTGGTTAAATATTGCTACTTCCAAAATCCCAATTATGGTTTTGGTCCAGCATACTAACTTTATTGATAAAAAATATTATGGAGGAAAACATCTTGTCTACTGTGGTTGGTATTTAGATAAAGATGATAAACTGTTGAATATGAATAACCAAGATTTATTAAATTTTATTCTTCCCCACCTCAAACAAATTTCCAATTTCCAATCTCCAATTTCCAATTATTATGTTTTTCGCGCCCCCTTTGCCCAGCCAATTTTTGATAAAAACTTTATAAAATACAAACCCAACTTTTTCACTCCGGCAAAAAACTTTTATATTGCCAGCCTAGATATGACACATCCTTTTGATCGGGGAACAAACTATGCGGTAAAATTAGGAAAAGAAGTTGCTACAAAAATCCTTGCGGCAAATCTGCGGTAAATTTGCGGGAAATTTAAGACCTATCTTGTTGAAAAGTCGAAGTTAATTGTCATTTCTTTTTCTAATCTTTTTAAAATCTTGCTTGTTGTATAAAAAAACACCTCATTTCTATTATCATAAAAAACCGGTAATCCCTTTTTAATTCCCTCAATTTCTAATCGAGTTAAAACAGTTGCATTAACTTTATCTTGATTTTTTTCATAGATAAATGCCTTACCATGCCAAGGCTGAACTCTACTGGTTGTTTCTTTGATTGCTAAAATCCCAAGATGATCACCTGGTTTGGGATTAATTGAGGTTCTAAAGGCATTGTCTGATAAAAACTTTTCGGGATATATCTTTGACATATTGTCGCCTAAAACTCTAGCATTGTGTTCAATTGCTTTTTCCCAAGATATTTTAAGAATTTCTTGTCTTATTTTTTCAACTTCTTGATCATTGTTTTTTTGATATAGATTTTTCATAAAAAATCGGTAAGAAGTTGAGTAATCAATACCTTTTTTACGAGCATATTCCAATACGCTTGGATAAAAAAGTGAGTTTTTTATTGATTCCCATAAAGGAACAAAGTTATTCCTTGGATTTCTTTTATCTTTTATTGGATCAACTTCAATTGCTTTTTTTAAAGTTTTAAAAAAATCGTTTGGGTTAAATATTGGCCAATTTTTTTTCTCATATATTTCTTTTGCTTTTTGATAGTTTTCTTCTCTTTGTTTTATTTCTTTGGCTGAAAGATGAAAAAATAAAAAATCTTCAAAATCGTAAATTTCAAGATTGTTTAGGTTAAATTTTTTAACAATATCTTTTAGTCTTTTTTGATAAAGGCGAACGTAAGGATAACAAAGATTAAAAGCTTTTAAAAATCTTAAACCTTCAGAAAGAATGATAAATCTACATCCATATGGATAAAATGAGGCAATTAAAGAAGCAAAATTATTAAGATGAATTAAACTAGCAATTTCTGCTAAATCAACAGTTGATTCATCGCCTAATCCTCTTTTTAATGGACAAATATTTTTTCTCGTAAACATCAGACCAACAAGATAAATCGGTTCTTTTTTTAAAAGAGCTTGTTTAACTTTTTTTTCAACCTCTTCTTTAGTTGGGCCAAAATGGGTTTGTTTTCTAAAGTGAGCGTCAAACAACGCCTCAACTGTTAACGTAACTAAATTTTTATCAAAGCTTCTTTGCTCAACCGCCTTTTTTCTTTTTTCTAAATGATTCCTTGCCCCATCAATTAATGAAGGAAAAAGGTTATTTTTAACATAGTTATCATTAATCTGAATACCTAATTGGTTTAACTTATCATCAGGTATTAAATTAATATCACTTTCGATTAAAAATTGAAATTTGTTAAAGTAATCCATAAAAATTAATTATAACATATTTTTATATTGTTAAATAAAGCTAATTAATAAAAAGATATAGCTTTTTTTTAATACAAATAATTAAATAAAATCCTTGCGGTAAATCTACGGTAAATTTGCGGTAAATATTTTATAATCCTTTTTTCGCTTTTTATTCTATAATTTACCCATATGACTCAAGTTTTCTCTCAAATTGCTACCGTTTTATCGGATCTTATTGTTTTTGACCGCTTAAGCCTTGATCAGTTTTTAGACAAAATCATAAAACTAATTAACAAAATCATTGATGTTGACTCTTGTTTTATCTATCTTTACCAAAACAAGAAACTGACTCTTTTTGCCTCAAAAAAACCCCATCAAAATCTTTTGGGGAAAATTACCTTAAAAGAGGGAGAGGGAATTACTGGTTGGGTGGCTGAACATAAAAAAACTGTTGCCATCAAAGAAAAAGCCTATCTTGATCCAAGATTTAAATTTTTTAAAGAATTACCAGAAGATCGCTATGAGGCTTTTTTGTCCGTGCCAATCATCGACAAACAAGGACTCGTTGGGGTGATAAATCTTCAAAACAAAAAACCAAAGGTTTTTTCAAAAAAAGAAAAACAGATGGTGGAAATTTTTGCCTCAGTGATTGCTTCTGGTCTTCGAAAGGTGATCCTTCAGGAAAAACTTGGGTTTTTGGAAGAAAAGCTTGAAGAAAGAAAAATTGTTGAAAAAGCCAAAGGGATTTTGATGAAAAAAGAAAATCTCACTGAAGAGGAAGCCTATAAAAAGATGCAAAAAGAGGCAATGAAAAAAAGAAAAAGATTAAAAGAGATTGCCGAGGCGGTGATTTTACTTTGGGGGTAAAAAATAAATTTTCATTTGACAAAAAAATTATTTTTTTATATAATAAAAACATCTTCAAAGACGAAGAGAAGACAAAGAAGTCTTCTTTTAAAAACAAAGACAAAGGCGTCTTCGATTTAATTCTTTCATTATCAGTTTTCAACTTTTTATTAAAAATATGGATACCAAAAAAGTTTTTGAATTAATTGATGAAAATTTGGTTGATTTCGTTGACTTAAAGTTTACTGATCTTCGCGGTACTTTTCAGCATATGACCATTCCGAAAAAAGAGTTTACCAAAGAAAATGTGAAAAAAGGCTTTGGTTTTGATGGTTCATCAATCCGCGGTTTTTCAAGTATCTATGATTCTGATATGCTTTTAAAACCCGATTTAGAAACGGCTTTTTTTGATCCTTTTTTTGAAAAAACTTTATCAGTAATCTGTGATGTTTGGGAACCAGAAAAAGGTGAGCCTTTTGAAAAAGACCCCCGTTTTACCGCCAAAAAAGCAGAAAAGTATCTTAAAAAAACTGGTATTGCCGATGTTTCTTATTGGGGGCCGGAGATTGAGTTTTTTGTTTTTGATGGCGTTGATTTTTCCCTTTTACCCCATCATTCTTTTTTTAAAATTAAAAGCACAGAGTTTGGTGAAGAAGAGGCAAAAGATGGTTATCCGGTTGCGGTAAAATCAGGTTACTTTCCCGCCCCTCCTTTTGATAAACTTCAGGCTTTTCGATCAGAGATGGTCAAAATCCTTGAGGGTATTGGGATTGAGGTTGAGGTTCATCATCATGAAGTAGCCAGTGGAGGTCAGGTTGAAATTGATTTAAGATATGATACTTTGACTAAAATGGCTGATAAGGTGATGATTTATAAATATGTAGCCAGAAATTTAGCCAAAAAATATGGGATGGTGGCTATTTTTTTACCCAAACCTATTTTTGGTGATAATGGTTCGGGGATGCATACTCATCAAAGTCTTTTTAAAAAGGGGAAAAATCTTTTTTATGATAAAGAAGGCTACGGTCAGATATCAAAGTTGGCTGAAAGTTATTTAACTGGTCTTTTAGTAAATATTACACCTCTTTTGGCAATTACCAATCCAACGGTTAACTCATACCGAAGGTTAGTGCCTCATTTTGAGGCGCCAACTGTTTTGGCGTTTTCTAAAAGAAACAGAAGTGCGGCTGTTCGCATCCCAATGTACTTTAAAAACGAGGAAAAATCAAAACGGATTGAGTTTCGCTGTCCTGATCCAACCACCAATCCTTATCTTGCTTTTTCAGCGATGTTAGTTTTTGGGGGTTATGGAATAGAAAAAAAACTTGATCCCAAAAAATTTGGTTTTGGTCCATATGATAATGAAAATTTATGGGAAAAAGAAGGATTAAAACAAACACCAGATAATCTTTTAACAGTTTTAGAAGAACTTAAAAAGGATAAAATTTTAACTGAAAGTGGTGTTTTTGATAAAACTCTTATTGAAAGTTATTATCAGATTAAAAAAGAAGAAGCAATTTTATCTTTGCGCTACCCAACACCGGCTGACTTTTGGTTTTATCATGATATTTAAGTTGATATAAAAATATTTGCGGTAAATCTGAGGTAACCATTTTAAAATCCTTTGTTGTTTTTTATCCTATAATTTACCCATGTTGTGATTCAGTAAAACTTGGATTTTTAGAAAAAATATTTGATTTATATATAGATTTTTTTCAAAAAAACAAGCTATTTTTTTAGCTATTAGTTCATATTCTTGACTATGGCTATTTGGATGAATGCCATCTTCAGTAAGTATTTTTTAATATAAAGAAACTTCTTTTTTAAGTGTTATTGGAGGAAAAAAGAAAACATTATTTTGGGTCTAGGATACTTTAGAGGGGTTTTTCTCTAAAGTTATTTAGTAATAACTTATAAATATCTTGTCTATTATTGCATCTAAATTGTGATTCTTTTAAGTGTAATAAAAATTTGTCTTTTCTTATTCCGTTAAATTTTATTAATCTCCTTTTTATTATAACTCCAAAAAGATTCAATTTCATTAACATGATTTTTACCTCGAGCAAATTCATTTTCATGGTGATGAATTCTATAATGTTTGTAACCGTTTAACACTAATCCATCATAACTTTTCCATCCATCAGTATAAATTGTTGATTTTTCAAGTATTTTTTCTTTTATTATTTGCATAAGTTCTTTTCTTGTACAGTTATTGATAATTTGAGTAAATAATTTTACCATTTCTTTTTAAAAGACCAATAACAGGGATTTTACCTTTAGCCCCTCTTCTTTTTTTACCCCTTATTCTTTTTGCTTCAAAATATGCTTAATCTATTTCAATCTATTAATTAATTTTATTAGATTGATTTTCTTCTATTTGATAAATTCTTACTCTAAATTTATGATACAATTTATTTATTGTTTTTCTTGATAAGTTAGTTAGTTGACAACATTTAGTCGCATCAAAATCAGAGGCAAAATATTTCAAAACTTTTCTAAATTTTGCTTCTGAAATATGAGCGTTATTTAGATATTTGTTTTTCATTGTCTAGATAACCCATTTTAGCATAAAATATATGCTAAAGTAATCTAGACCTTTATTTGATATAATTTTTATATATGTTTGATTCGATTTCAGAACTAAGCACTAAGAATCCTAGAGAATTATTACCATTGGAAGATGGATGGGCGGAATTTTTAAATCTTCCTCAAATAAAAGAAAAATTTAAAGACGATCATCGTTTAAAAATATTCCAGGAGTAGATTATTTTTAATTATCTTATTGATAATATTGATAATCAAGTAAATTATGATTCAGCAAATGAAAACGATAACGATTATGTTTTTGATATTTTATCCGGAAAAAGCATGGAGGAATTATCGGAAATATATAATTCATATCAGTCATTATTAAAAAAAGCCAATCAATCACCTTTTGAAAAGGATATTCCTGATAATGAAGTTATTGGCAGGTTTAATGGGATTTTTTTATTGTCTCTTTTTGATTTTTTTTGTCAAAGACATAATAATCCTAACAATACTCAATTAATTTTATCTTTAGCCAGGTTTTTAAGAAAATATAATAATTCTTTTGGAATAAAAATAGATAAAGATGGTTATTTTTCTATTATATTTAATCCTAATACTGTTGAAAAAAATACTGATTTAAACGGAAAAAAAAATAAAAAAAAACCTCCTGAATCTCAAGATAAACTATTTTATCAAATAAAAAACAATCGTTCTTGTCTTATATATACTCCACCTCAATCATCTTCAGAAATAATCGGTGATTTTTGCCTTGAGATTAGAATTTTCAAACCTCCTCTTATAAATAAAAAAGAAACACTAAGTTATCAAGGAATAAATCCAGCCAATATTGATAATCGATTAAGTGGATCAAATCATTTTGGTTATCTTGAATTTGTCCACTATAGTCGTGGTCGAAAAGAAGAGATTAAATTTGCTCTAATTGAGACCGACAATTCTTCATTAAGATTTGAGACGACTTCCCATTCTGATCCCACTCTTCGCTAATAGTGTGATCTCTTTTTATGTTTCAACATAATACTAAATCATAACGCAATTAAATGAATTCAAGATGACAAAAAAACATCATTGTTCATAAACAATAATATCTTCTGAATTTACTTGCCTGCCGACAGATATTTTTTAGGATTTTAAATGAAATGTCGAAACGGGCTAAGTATAACAATTTTATAATTTGTAAAATTTGTAAATTAAATTAATTTAAAGATATTCGCGGAAAATCTGCGTTAAATTTGCGGGAATTATTTTAATTTATTAAAGTATTCTAAAAACTCGTTTGCCGAAACAATTTTTGTTTTGTTAATTTTTTTAGTTTTAGAATGTGCTTGGTGTCGCCGGAAATTAAAGATTTTTTCGATAATCATCAATAAAATTTTCTATTTGCTCTTTTTTAATTTTACTTTTTTTGCCACTTTTTTTCCATAAGAAAAAATTTTAAGCCAACGTTTTTTTGTTTCAATATAAGATAAAAGAGCGGCTCTTATTAAGTCACTGCGTGAAGAATAATATTCTTTTTTTGCTAAAAGATCAATAATGTTGATTAGTTGTTTTGGTAAGGAAATATTAATCGTTTGAGTTTGAATATATAAAAATAATAAAATTTTTGTATAAAAAAAGTCAAGACCTTCATATCTCCTTTAACCTCTTTTTAAAATAATCAACATAAGGAATAACCGCAGGATTTTCTTTGTATAAAACTGAAAGATACATTGACAAAAAACTACCTAAAGCCATCATCTCAAAGACCTGCTCAATTTTATTTTTCCCCAAAAGTTTACAAGCAAAAGTTTTAACCTTATTTTTTTCCACCACTTCTTTGGTAATCAAAAATCGTTTTTGAATTGGGGAAGAGTAAAGGTCTGATTCAAAGAAAACAAAGATGAGTAATTTTTTTAAAATATCAGGGTGTTTCAATCCTTCCATTAAATGATGATTAAGCTCTGGAATTACGTAAAAATCAGAAATTGCTTTGGCCGTTTCATTGGTTTGATTGGCAATCGCATTGCCCACTCCAGTTAAAAACTCCGAGACAATATAAAAAGGATATTTTTCAAATAAAAAAGAGGCTAATTTTTTGGCCTCGTTTTTTTCAAAAGGAGTTTCAATAGAAAAATTTTTTATTGTTTTTTTAAGAAAAACAAGGGCCTGATCAAATTCTTTTTTAGAAAGAGTTAAAACTTCAAGCGCCTCAAAAAGTCCCATCAACCCACCAACCGCATAGCCAAAGCCAATTCGCGGTTGATTAGAGGGGTTAAAAACAGGATTAAATTGATAAAAAGGGACTTTTAACTCAACAAGGGTTTTAGCTATTGCGCCGCCAGCAGTAATTCCAGAGATTAATGCTTTTTTATTTTTTGCTTCCTCTAACATTGTTAAAACCTCTTCTGTTGTTCCGGAATAAGAGGAGGCAAGAAAAAGGGTTTTTTTATTCAAAAAAGCAGGCAGATTATAGTTATCGTTTACAATAATTGGTTTTTTTAATTGATCTTTAAAAAGATGGTAAACGATTAAAGCGGGAAAACGTGATCCACCCATCCCACCAACGACAATATTTTCTAATTTCAAGTATTTTTTTGGAAACTTTATTTTCTTTGCTTGATGGTAGCTTTGCTCAATTTGTTTATCTAAGGAATAAACTGATTGAATTACTTTTTCATCACCTTGAAGTTTAATAATTTGATTTTTATCGTCTAATATCTTCATAATAAAATAGCATCTTAGCAAAAAATGTTTTATAATTCAATAATAAATGGAAAAAAACAGGTTTTTTTTATATCTTAAACTTCTTCGAGTCAATCAATGGATAAAAAACGGAGTAATTTTTACCGCCATTATTTTCTCGGGAAAACTTTTTGATGGTGCTCTTTTTTTAAAAACACTAGCCTCTTTTTTTATTTTTTGTCTTTTATCATCAACTTCTTATGTTTTAAATGATATTATTGATTATCCTTATGATAAAAAACATCCGCTTAAAAAAATGCGGCCAATTGCCTCAGGTGAAGTTTCTCTTCCTCAGGCCACTTTTTTGGTTTTTACTTTAACCTTAGTTTCTTTAATCGCTGCTCTTTTTCTTTCGCTTTACTTTTTTTTCTTAAGTTTTTTATTTCTTCTTCTTCATTTTTTTTATTCGCTTACTTTAAAGAAAAAGCCGGTAATTGATATTTTTACCATTTCTTTTTCTTTTGTTATTCGAGCCTTTGCCGGGAAGGTGTCCACTGGTTATCATATTCCAGTTTGGCTTTTTTTAACCATCTTTTTTGGTTCTTTGTTTATGGCGTCAGTGAAAAGACATGCTGAGCTTTCTTCTTTTGGTAAGGAGGCAAGAGAAGCTTTATATCGCTATAATGAACATTTTTTAGATTTTTTAACCTATACTTTTGGGACCGCCACCATCATTGCCTATGCCACTTACACCTATGTTGAAAAACTACCACCGTTTGAGGGTTTTTTTCACCGATTGGTAATTAGTATTTATCCAGAATTTGAAGCAAGAAAATGGATGATGATTACTATTCCCCTTGTGGCTTATGGAGTGGCTCGTTATGCCCAACTTCTTTATGAAAAGTATGAGGGAGAAAGACCAGAAAAAGTAATTACCACCGATCTTCCTCTTATTTTTACCATTGGTCTTTGGGGGGTTTTGGTTATTGGTTTAATTTATTTTTTGTAGCCTAAAAACTATTGACAAAGACAAAAAAAATTTATAAAGTTTAAAAATTAAAAATTTATCAAAAACCTATGAAAACTATCGATCAAAACAAAAAACAGGCGATTAATTTTGCCATTGAGCAGATTCAAAAACAGTTTGGCAAAGGAGCGATTATGCGTTTGGGAGAGGCACCAAAGATGGCGGTTGAGGTTTTAAAAACTGGGATTTTGCCTTTGGATTTAGCTTTGGGGATTGGTGGTTTACCAAAAGGAAGAATTATTGAGGTTTTTGGCCCAGAATCATCAGGAAAAACCACTCTTTGTCTTTCCACCATTGCCCAAGTACAAAAAGAAGGCGGAGTGGCGGCTTTTGTTGATGCCGAGCATGCTTTGGATCCATCTTGGGCCAAGACTTTGGGAGTCAATTTAGATGATCTTTTAGTCTCTCAGCCAGATACTGGTGAGCAAGCCCTTGAGATTGTTGAAACTTTAGTTCGTTCGGGAGCGGTGGATTTGATTGTTGTTGATTCGGTTGCCGCTTTGGTGCCCAAGATGGAGATTGAGGGAGAGATGGGTGAGGCACAGATTGGTCTTCAAGCTCGGCTTATGTCTCAAGCTTTGCGAAAGTTAACGGCGGTGGTTTCTAAATCAAAAGCAATCATTATCTTTACCAACCAAATTAGATTAAAGGTGGGGGTGATGTTTGGCAATCCAGAAACAACTCCTGGTGGTTTGGCGTTAAAGTTTTATGCTTCAGTGCGGATGGATGTTCGAAAGATTGAGACGTTAAAGAAAAACAACCAAGTTTATGGGGCAAGAATCAAGGTAAAAATTGTCAAAAACAAAGTGGCCCCACCTTTTCGGGAGGCAGAGATTGTTATCACCCAAGAAGGAGTGGATAAACAAGAGGCTATCGTTGATGTTGTTTTGGAAAAAGGGATTTTAGTAAGAAGTGGTTCATTTTTAAAGTTTGGAGAAAAAGTGGTTGGTCATGGAAAGGAAGAAGTGAAAGAGCTTTTGAAAAAAGACGCCGATTTTAGAGAAAAAATGATAAAAGCCATTGGTCAAAATTAGTTTTAAAAGATTATCGATAAAGAACAGGTTTTTTTGTTGGTGGTAAAACGAGGCTTAAGCGGCGGGTTTTTTTGTTAATTCTTTCAATGTAGACTTGGATTTTTTCTCCAATTTTTATCTTCTCATCACCTTTGAGTTTGCTTATATGAATTAGCCCCTCGATTCCCGCTTCTAATCTAACAAAATAACCGTACTTTTCTTTTCTTATCACCTCACCTTCAATTAATTTGTCTTTAGGGTATTTTTCTTCAATGTTTTGCCAAGGATCAGGGGTGAGTCGTTTTATGGAAAGATTGAGTTTTAAATCTTTTTCATTTTTTTCAACCACAATAACATCAATAGTTTGTCCAGAGGAAGCATAAGAAGAAGGATTGGTGACTTTTTCCCAAGAGATTTCTGAAATATGAACTAAGCCCTCAACCCCATTAATCTCACAAAAAATTCCAAACTCAGAGACACTTAAGACCTTGGCTTGATATTTTTCGTCCACTTTTATTTTTTCAAATCGCTCTTTTAATTCTTTTTGAGAAATACCTTTGGCCGCTGCTTTTTGAGAAACAACCAGTCTGTTTTTTGCTTTATTGACCTCTAAAATTTTAACCTTAATTCGCTGGCCTTCTAATTTTTCTGGTTCGTTGATATAAGGTTCGGTAAGCTGAATGGTAGGAATAACACCGCGAATTCCCATAAAGTCAACAAAAACCCCTCCTTTTCCATACTCGCCGCAAATTACCTCAATCAACTCTTCTTTTTCTTTTTTCTCGGCCAAAATTTCCCATTTTCCTTTATTGAAAAACTTTTGTAAAGAAACAACGGGAAAACCATTTCTTGATTCTTCGGCGACAACAGTGACTTTTATTTCATCGCCTTCTTTAAGATAGGGAAAGTATAAGGAAAGTTGGGGAAGTTCCTTTTCTCCCAAAACGGCAAATGTTTTTCCCCCAATATCAAAAAGAGCCCGTTTTTTTGATAAAGAAACAATCTTTGCTTTTACCTCTTCGCCTTTTTTAATTCTTTTTGGGGGAGTTTTGGTTAAAAGTTTGGTCATTAGGTTACTCTCTTTTTTTTTCATCGTTTTTTTCCTCCTTTTTTGAGGGTAGAAATATATTTTAACAGAAAAATTTTAAAAAAACAATTTGTATTTTTTGACTTTTTTTGGTATATTATAGGGTAATATGGAGAATTATAGCCTTTCTTTTTGGGTAAAAAAGTTTATTGACTATCTTATTGTCCAAAAAAAATCCCAGTTTACCTGCGTTGCTTATAAAAAAGATTTGGAACAGTTTAGTGGGTATTTAATTACGAAGGAGGTGGTTGATGTTAGGGAGATTAAAAAAGAAGATATTGAAGGTTTTATTCAAAAGCTACTTTCGGAAAATTACACCAAAAAATCAACCTCAAGAAAGTTAAATTCTATTCGGACTTTTTTTAGATTTTTAAAAAACGAAAAAGTCATTAATTTTAATCCAGCGTTGGAAGTTGCTCATCCCAAATATAGTCAACCAACACCAAGAATCTTTTCTCCTCTTGAATACCGCGCCATTCGTGATTTTGCCAAAAAAGACCCAAGAACTTATGCCTTAGTGGAACTTCTTCTTCAAACGGGGATGAAAATTGGGGAGCTGGCCAATCTTAAGCTTGAGGACGTAAAAGACTCGGAGATTGTCGTTTGCAGTTATAGCAAATCACCAGAAAGAGTTATTCCTTTAAGTAAATCGGCAAAAAAAGCAATTGATGATTATTTAAAGGTAAGACCAAAATCAGAAAGTCATTATCTTTTTATTACCAGAAACCACAAACCCCTTCTTATAAGAAACATTCGTCAAATTATTGATCGATGTTTTGATGAGGTTGGAATAAAAGACGCAACCGTTAACGACTTTAGAAGCACTTTTATTGCTTATCAACTACAAAAAGGAGTTTCAATTGATTATGTGGCCAAAATTGTTGGTCATCGCCGCCTATCTTCCACCGAACGCTTTTTACAGTTGGTTAATCCTTCATCAGAGAAAAAAGAAAAGCTTGAGGAACTTTAAATTTTTAAAAACTAGTGACAAAAAACTCGGCGGGGATTTGAGGGTATGATTGAAAAAGTTGGACTTTTTTTTCCACCCCAGCTTGTGTTTTGGCGGTTGAGATTATGGTTGAGCCTTGAAGGGGGAAGGGATTGGTTGCTTTAAAACCAATCCTTGTTGCGCCATTGCCAATGACTCTTACAATCAAAAAACGGGTGTTAGTACCAATATCAGTTCCAACAATTTGGTATTGATTATTGAATGAGGAGTCAGGACAGCTGCCAGGAGGAGGCGGACTGGTGGCTGGTATTCCATTTTGAATAATTGTATTACCGCGTGGATTAACCACATATCTTTTAACGGTATAATCGCTTTTTATTAATGTAATTTCCAAAGCCGGATTGGGGGTTGAGGAGCCAAAACAAACATTAATATTTTGTTGAGTAGAATTTCCGCTAAAGCTTTTTGTTTGAGGATTATATGAGCTTAAATAAAACGTGTATTGTTCATCTTTTTGAAGAAGGGGAGTAACAAATTGATTGGATTGGGTGTTTTGAAATACGGCTTGGCCAGAAAAATTAGAAAGATTGGGAAGACTACCGATATTAACAGTTGTTTTTTGATTTAAAGCCGCCTCAATCCCAGCTTCTGCGGCAGCGAGAGCTCTTTGATTTTCCTCTTCAAGTTTAGAAAGTTGGGTTTCAGTCACCGATTGATAGGTGGCAGTAAGCGCCACCGTTAACGCCGTTGCCAAAAACATCACCACAATCAGTAACACCTGCCCTTTTTTCATATTACTATTGTAACCGTCGCCAGTCATATTTGGAAACTGATAAATAAGGTAATAAGTCTAAGTACATTTGGGGTTTAAAAACGATAAATAATGATGGGCGAGTATTGTCAGATCTTGATTGAAGGGTGACAGCGGTTTTTGAGATAAGATTGCCTAAAACCTTAAGACCATTGGTGCTTTGATACTCGATCGTTTGAGCGATAAATATTCCCGCTGCGGTGGTGACCGATGAAGAAAAAGTGATTTTCTTTGCCAAAATCATAATTGATTTGTTACTGCTATTAAAACTATTGACGGTAATATTAGCATTACCTAAATCAGTATTAGTTGAATTTCTAATAATTAAAACAAAATTAAAGTTTGGGTTAGATAGATTTAAACCATCACTTTTAATAATATAAATTCCATCGGCGTTTATTTCATTAAGATTATTAATTTCTTTAGCGCTTTTTCTTGAAATAATATACTGATAAAAGTTATCAAGCATTGGTTGGGAGATATTCCCATAAGAGCCAATATGCCATCCTTTAGTACTGTCAGGAATTGGATTATAAGAAGGGCCAGGATTGTAAGAATTAGTTGCTAAAAGAATGCCTGGGTCAGAATTAGTAGAGTTAATAATTGTGTAGCGATTATTTGAGTCATCAGAATCAAAGGAGTTAACATTCTGAACTACCGCAATATCATGATTGCCAATTTTATTTAATGAGGCGTCTTTTAATTTATACCAGGGACCAGGGTTTTGAACTATGATTCTTCCATAAGAAGTTGCTCCATTTCCATCCGATCCTGGACATTGATAACGTGGTGGGTTATCAACACACATACCTCGACATTCAGCTACTGCATCGTTCCAAGCACGACAAAAAACATCATAATTACCAGCATTTGTTGGCGTCCAGTTGAATGAATATGTGCCAGCTCCAGCTGATTGGATTACATTTAAAGGGGAAAAAAAACAACTTCCTTGGGGACCTACCACCATTCCCACCGAGGTTACCGGTCCATTAAAATTTTCATAATCAGCGGTAATAGTAACTGTATCACCAACCAAAGGACTAACAGGATTAACTCTAATATTTTTACAATTTGGAATAAGAGGTTTGTAGTGCCACCAAAGATCAGCATAATTAGTGGTTCCGGGATTATTAGTGCATATATAAACAAAACTTCTAGGAGTTGGAGGATTTGAGTGACAATTTATATTATTATAACAAAGAGTATATCCAACCGATGAACCGGGAGGTGAAGAAGCGGAAACTCGATGAATAGTGTTGGCGGCTACGTTGGTAAAAAAATAGGGTTGAGCAGTTGTTGGACTTCCTCCATCTAAAGAAATAGTTTGGCCGGAAAAAGGAGACCAATTGGGTTGTTTATAGCCTTGGATTCTAAAGGTAGGACAGTTACAGTCGGTATCAGTTGGACAATAAGGATTGCGACAGACATTACCAGCACCCGAATAACAAGCCAATCCTGAATTACAACTTCCTTTATTATAACTTAAAGTGCCAGTTGTTTCATTACATGTAATATTAGCAGCGCCATAACATCTTTCATTGCAAGCATGAAAAGCAAAGACAGAAAAAGGAAAAAGAATAAAAATCAAAAACAGAAAAAAAAACCAAATTTTTTTCATTAAAATTAGAATAACAGAGATTTTTTTTCAAGTCAATATGATAAGTTTTTATTTTTTTTTATTAATTTTTTTTCTTGAGGGGGCGGCGATTTTGAGTCGCGAGTTAGTTTTTTTTATTTACTCTTTAATTCCCGCTTTTTATTATCTTGAAAAAGAGTTTAAAAAAGAAACGATCTTTTTGCCAAAAAAAATCTTTGTTTCTTACTTTTTATTTATTCTTTTTTCATTTTTCTCTTTTTATTTTTCTTCTGATCGAATAAATACCATCAATCATCTATTTTTTTATATCGCCTCGTTTTTTGTTTTAATAATTGCCTTTAATGAAAAAGAAAAAATTTTAAAAAATTTAAAAAAAGTCTTAATTTTTTTGGGAGGAGGTTTTTGTTTGCTTTCGCTTTTGCCAAAAGAAATATTTTCACCAACAGCTTATCAACTAGTTTTTCCTCTTTATTCCAATCACAATCATTTAGGTGATTTTTTAGGAATACCTTTGATTTGGCTTTTTTATGATTGGATTAATAGAAAAGACAAAATTGATTTACTGACTTTTTTTCTTTTTTTACCTTTTTTTATTTTTTCTTTCTCCCGTTCAGCCTATTTGGATTTTTTGATTATTGCCGGTTTTATTTTTTTAAAAAACAAAAATCTTAATCATCAAAAGAGAAAATTTGGTTTAAGTTTGTTAATCGGAGTTTTTTTAGTCTTTGTTTTAACTCAAAGAGAGATTTATCAAATAAAACCTTTAGATCAATTACCGCTTTTATTCAAAAAAATAATTAATTTTGAGCCACGTAGTTTTTTTTCGGGAAGGCCCGAGTATTTTTCTCAAGGAATTAAAGGATTTTTGGAAAGACCTCTTTTTGGCTGGGGTTTGGGAAATTATATTTATCCCTCCCAAAAATACGTCAGCCAAAACTTAAGTCAGGTTTCCTCCGCTTTAAATTTACCGTTAACTTTACTTGCGGAGGTGGGTATTTTTGGGTTTTTTTTATTTTTATTTTTTGTTATTTTAATTATTAAAGAAATTAACTATCAAGAAAAGCCGATTTATTTTTTATTTTTTTATTTAAGCTTAAACTTTTTAACCGACTATACCTATTCTATTTATGGATTATTTTTGTTTTGGTTTCTAATTTTGGGGTTATCGATTAAAGAGAAAAAGGCAAACTTGACCAATCTTTATTCAATTTTTTCTTTACTTACTTTAATTTTTCTTTTTTTAAAAATTAATGGCTTAATTTTTACTCAACTTGGATTAACAAAGTTGGGTTTTTATTTTTTCCCTTTTAATCATCAAGCATATCAAGAATTGATTAGTCAAAAAACAAATGAAGGAGAAATTATTGCGGCTAAAAAAATAGCAGAAAGTTATTATAAAAACTCATCTTTTTCTTTTTCGGCTTTAACTTTTTTAACTAACTTTTATGAAAATTTAGGTGAAAAAAAACAAGCCCTTTTTTTTGCCAAAAAATTAACTGACAATAATCGCTTTCCTCCTTTTGATGCCTTAAAAAAAACCTATGAGTTGAAAAAAGAAGTTGAGGGGAAGAAAAAAGCTGATTATTATTTTTCAAAGTTTTTTTATGATTTAAAAACCGTTTTTTGGATGAATAAAAATTTTGAGAATGAGGTTTATAATTTTTGTCAGAAGGAAAATATTATTTATTGTCGCCATCATTATTATTCTGTCCCGGAGAAAAAAGGGATTGAAAAAACTAATAAAAACGACCCCTATCAGGCAACCTATACTTTAAACAATGATGGCCTTAATGAGCGATTTGACTACCAAATAAAAAAACCAAAAGATGTTTTTCGAATAATTGTCATTGGTGATGGCAATGCCTTTGGGTTTTTGGTAAATACCAAAGATAATTGGGTTGAGAAATTGGAGGATTTGCTAAATGGAAAAAAGGAAAAAAAATATAAAAAATTTGAGGTTATCAATTTAGCCTATCATAGTTTTGATTTGGCTTATCAGGTTGAGCGCTTTAGAAAACAGGGAGTAAAGTATAAACCAGACTTAGTCATTTGGATGAACAACGATTTTTCAAGAATCAATGAAATTTTTTTGCCATTGACTGAAAAATACAGGTGGATTACTCAGTCAAAAGAAGAATTAAAAAAATATCAAAAACAAGGAAAATACTTTCCTTCTTGGGATTTAGCCTGGGAAGAGTATCAAAAAAAAGTTAAAGAGGAAAAAATTAATGTTGAAAGTTTCCAAAAAGAAAAAATTAAAGAATTTTTTGAGTTATATCATGGCCCAGTTGTTTTTGTTAGTCTTTATGAGATTCCTTATTTTGCCAAAGAAGAACTTTTAAGCCATAAAAACGTTTATCTTTTAAATCCAAAAGACTTTCCCCAAAATCAAAGTTATTATTTTGAAAGAGTAAAAGCAATCAGTCCTATTGGTCATCAAAAATTAGCCGAGATAATTTTTGAATTTGTAAAGGAAATAATGTAGCGAATCTCCTCAGAAACGGATAATTTTTTCCTAATTTAAACTTATCGACTTCTTGTTGAGCCTTTTATTTTTATATTTTACTTGATGTATCAAGTTAATTTTTATTTTGGACAATTTTGTAAAGAAAATAAAAATCTGTCCAGTTTTTTCATTGGTTATCCTTTTATTTTTTTATCCTTTTTTAACAATATAAAACCTTTATTTTGTCGCCTATCGTCTATAGAAAAACAAAAAGTGTTTTTGTATGGTATCTATTAAAATGAAGGGTAATTTTGTTTACCAACGCTTGGGAGAAAAACTGGTAAAGATAAGAAAACAAAAATCCCTTTCCCAAGATGATCTTTCCTCACTTTGCGATGTTGATAGAACCTACATTGCCAGAATTGAAAACGGAAAAGCCAACCCTTCGTTTAAAGTTCTTGTAAAGATTGCAAGAGGATTAAGAATAAAAGTTTCTAAACTTTTGGAGGGGGTGTGAATAATTTGTGTAAACATTGTGTAAAAGACAGTGTAAAAATGGTGTAAAAGTTGGGTGAACATTGTCTAAATAGTGTAAAAGTAGTATAAATGTTTAGTAAATTTTAATTTAAATCCAAAAATAATTTTTTATTTTTTTCCAAACTACCCAAAAAACGGCAAAGATAACCTGGGGATTGAAAATAATTAAAATCTTTTTCCAAAAAGGAGACGGGGAGAAAATAAAAAGGTATAAAAAACGTTTGATGCCGGCGCGGATGCGTGGTTCGTCGTTGAAAATATTTATTTTGTGTAAAAATTGTGTAAAAGGTAGTGTAAAAATTGTGTAAAAATTGTTTAAGGTTTTGGGTTGGATTTTTTTAAAAAAGTTTTTTGGGATTGGGGATTGATAGTATTTTTTAAGAAGAAAAAAAACAGAAAAAACAAGGTTATTTAATTGATATTTTTTAATAATTAAGGCAATCTCTTGCCAACTTTTTATTGAAATTTTACTTTTTTTAATTACCTTATCCAAAAAATCATAACGAAAAGCACCACTAAAGTTGTGATGGAAAAGATGAAGAGCAAGGTAGAGTATTAAGTAGAAAGTATCAAGTATTAAAAAAGGTTCATTATTAATTTTTATTTTTCTTTTGGTTTTTAAAAATTCTTCCGTCAAATCATCAATTAATTTTTGTTGATATAAAGCCTCAAGTTTTCCTAATTGAGTCATCATAAAAACCACCTCCAAATGTAAATCAAAAACAACAGTAAAACCATTAATGGTTTTATAGTAAGCATTTTCTACTTGTTTATCTTGCAGTTTTTTTTGAAAAGAAGATAAAGAAGTATCAGCTTTTTGATAGCCAAAAGAAAATAAAATCTTTTCTGCTTCTTGAGAATCTTTTTTATCAACTAAAACATCACAATCAGCATAAAGCCTTTTAGGATGTGTCCCTTCAAAATAAAGATGAAGTGGTAAGCCTTTTAAAAAAACATAATTAATATTTTTTTTATCAAACTCATTTTTGATTTTAACAATTTCGGAAAAATAATGGGTTGATTGGATAAGATACAGGGTTTCTGGCTTAAAAATTTGGCCATTGCGTTTGATTTGATAAACCCTGCCTAAAACTTGTTTGGGATAAATTTTGCCATCAGAATTTGGATTGTTATCACCTTTGGTAATCAGATATTTTTTTGTTTTATAAATTACCCGATGAGTAATTAGTTGATTTTTCTTTTTAAAAATAATTAAATCATTAACCTTAATTTTCAAAAAAGGGGTTTTTTTAAAGTAAACTATATCATTGGGTCTTAAAATTGGAAGCATGCTTTGGCCGGTTGATTTTAAAGGAAGAGTTTTAAGACGAAGAAGTTTTTTAAAAATTTTTTCCATATTCTCTATTTTATCATTGACATTTTATTTTCTTGTTATTTTCTTAAAAAAAAGATATCATTTTTTTATGAGAGTTGATTGTTTTTTGGAGAAAAAATTTTTTTTAATGCTGGCTTTGGATCATCGGCAAAGTTTTATAAAAATTCTTTCCAAAGAAAGAAAAATAGTTTCTAGGGAAGAAGTAATTAACACAAAAAAAAGAATTTTGGAGGTTTTATTTTCTTATTTCTCCGGTGTTCTTTTGGATGTTGAGTACGGGCTTAAAGCCTATCAGTTAATTGAAAAAACCCAAAAAAAACCTTATCTTTTAGCCATTGAAGAAAGTGGGTTTTTCGAAGAAGATGGAGAGCGGTTTAATAAACTTCAGTATTCGGTTTTAGAGTTAAAAAAAATGGGTGCTTCAGGAGTAAAACTGCTTTTGTATTTTAATCCATTTTTAAAATCCGCCCGATATCAATTGGAGTTGGCAAAAAAAGTTTTAAAAGATTGCCGGAGTTTAGATTTGCCTTTGTTTTTGGAAATTGTTACCTACCAACATGAAAAGACTTTCGAAATAAAAGAAAACTTTGTGGTAAAAGCGGTTGAGAGATTTTTGGCAGAAAGCATCTACCCTTCGGTTTTTAAATTAGAATATCCAGGAAGTGAGGAAGCTTGTCAAAGATTATCGGCGATGCTTAAAGAAATTCCTTGGATTCTTTTAACGCGGGGTGATTCGTTTTTATCTTTTAAACATAAACTTTATTTTGCCGTAAAAAATGGGGTGTCCGGTTTTTTGGTCGGAAGAGCTTTGTGGCATGATGTTATTGATAAAAACGAAGAAGAAAAAGAAAAAATTTTGGTCGAAGTTTTGCCAAAAAGATTTTTAGAAATCAAAGAGATTGTATGGCAAAGATAAGATATATTTTTTTACTTGCCGTTTCTTTTTTATTACTGTTTTTATTTTTTTATTTTAAAAAAAGTCAAAAGTTAATTTCTTACTCACTAGAGGGTAAAACTTACAAACTTCTTATCGCCAAAACACCTCTTGAGCATCAAAAAGGACTGATGTTTTATCGAAGCAAAAAAGAGTTAAAAGGTGCCGATGGGATGATTTTTATTTTTTCCAATAAAAACTATCGTACTTTTTGGAATAAAAACACTTTTTTGGATTTAGATGTTTATTGGATTGATGGTGATAGGATAGTTGGTAAAGACTTTTTACCATCAATTGAAAAAACCAAAGAGATTCTTACCATAAACTCCCCAAAACCAGTTAATAAAGTGGTGGAGATAGTTCGTTAATTTATTTTTACCCTCTTGCATCCGAAACTTTTTGGCAGCGTTTTAAAAACTCTTGTTGAGCTAATTTGATGTTTTCATCTTTTCCTCCCCACGTTTTTAATCCCTCTTGTTGTAAAGCTCTTCCGAAAGAATAGCTTAACTGCCAAGGCACTTCATTTTTGTACTTTTCATTCATCACTTTTAAATATTCGGTTGCCTCATCTGGAGAAAGACCACCGGATAAAAAGACGATTCCTGGAACTTCCTCTGGAACAGCTTCTTTTAATGCCTCAACTGTTTCATAAGCAATTTTTTCAGCAGAAGTTTTATCTTGACAGTCTTTACCAGGAAGGACCATATTTGGTTTTAAAAGAATACCACTTAAATCAACCCCAAATCTCCCCAACCATTTAAAAACTTTTTTCAAAACAGCAATGGTTACTTCTTTACTTTTATAAATATTATGATTGCCTTCAAGGACTAAAACTTCTGGTTCAACAATTGGCACAAGACCAGCTTTTTGAGTGATTAAAGCATACTGAGCTAAACCAATAGCATTTGAAACAAGAGCTGCTTTTGAGGGTAAATCATCGCCCACTTTATAAACAGCTCGCCATTTGGCAAAAACTGCACCCATTGTTTTATATTCTTCATATCTTTTTTCCAGTTTATCAAGACCTAAAGTAAAAGTTTCCTCATTTAAGTTAAATTTGTAAGTTCCCTCATCAGTCTTTATCCCAACTAAAACCCCTTTTTCCTTTAAAATTTGAGCAATCATTTTGCCATTGGGAAGAGGATTTATTAAAGTTTCATCATACAAAATAATTCCCGAAATATAGTTTTCAAATCCCTCGGTTTCGACCATAATTTGGCGCCACATAGAGCGATTTTCAAGGGTTGATTCAACCCCAATTGAAGCCAGTCTTTTGGTCATTGTTTTTAAACTTTCATCAGCCGCTAATATGCCTTTTTTTTCTGAAACAAGTTGTTTGGCGATTTGGTTTAAATTATTCATAGTTTTTAAGACTAAATTTTTAATTAATAAAATTTTAACCACTTGACTTTTTTTTGTCAAATGAGTAAATTATTAGAAATGGATAGAAATCTTGCTTTAGAATTTGTCAGGGTGACTGAGGCAGCCGCAATTGAGGCAGCCAAATGGGTTGGTCGTGGAGAAAAGAAAAAAGCTGATGAAGCAGCAGTTTGTGCAATGCGCTCTCGTTTTAATCAAGTTGATTTCAAAGGAACAGTGGTTATTGGCGAGGGAGAAAAAGATGAAGCGCCAATGCTTTACAATGGCGAAAAAGTCGGCACAGGAAAAGGGAAGGAGATGGATTTGGCCATTGATCCTTTGGAGTGTACTGATAGTGTAGCTTTTGGTCGTTATAATGCCATATCGGTTATTGCTTCTGGCAAAAAAGGCTCTCTTTTAAAAGCTCCAGATACCTATGTGGAAAAACTGGCAGTTGGGCCTTCCGCTAAAGATGTAGTTAGTCTTGATTTTTCGGTTGAGAAAAATTTAAAAAATATTGCCAAAGCTTTAAAAAAACCAGTTTCTGAATTAACAGTAATGATTTTAGATCGAGAAAGACACCAAAAATTAATTGATGAGGTAAGACAGGTGGGCTCAAGAGTGCGGCTTATTACTGACGGTGATGTTTCGGCTGCTATTGCTACTTGTTTTGAAGATTCAGGAGTTGATGTTTATATGGGAATTGGTGGCTCGACTGAGGCGGTTTTGGCAGCGGTGGCAATGAAGGTAATGGGTGGAGAAATTTTATGCCGTTTTAAACCAAAAAATGAAAAAGATAAAGAAAAAGTTCATTCTTTTGGATTTAAAGATTTAAATAAAGTTTATAAAAGTGAAGATTTGGCCAAAGGGAGCCAGCTTTCATTCACAGCAACCGGTGTTATTGATGGACCACTTTTGAAGGGAGTGGTTTTTGAGAAAAAAAGAATTATTACTCATTCGGTGGTGATTCGCGGTGTTTCTGGGACAATAAGATATATTACCACCCATCATCATTTATATAAATAAAAAAATTAAAAGTTATTTTTTTATTCTTATGAAAATCGGTCTTAATGGTTTTGGTCGAATAGGTCGGGCTTTTGCCCGGATCGCTTTAAAACGGGGTTTAGATATTGTTTTAATTAATACTAGAAAAACTCCCAATTCAATGATGGCTTATTTACTTCAGTATGATTCTATCTATCGCAAATTTGAAATGGAGGTAAAAGAGCAAGAGGATGGGATTTTGGTTTCTGAAAAAAAAATTTTTACTTCGCAAACGCCAGAAATTGATGACATACCTTGGGATAAATACGAAGTTGATATTGTCGTTGATGCCACTGGTTCTTTTACCAAAAAAATTGATTTGGAAAAACATCTTAAAGGTTCGGTTAAAAAAGTGATTTTAACCGCGCCGGCTAAAGATGAGGAAACGGAAACAGTGGTTTTGGGAGTTAATGATAAGGATTTTGATTTTCAAAATCAAAAGGTAATTTCAATGGCTTCATGCACCACTAACTGTGCCGCACCCATGTTTAAAGTAATTGAGGATAATTTAGGCGTTGAAAAAGGATTTTTAACAACAGTTCATTCATACACTAACTCTCAGAATTTAGTTGATGACTCAGGTAAAAAACCAGATCGGGCAAGAGCCGCTGCTTTAAATATTATTCCCTCAACTACAGGGGCAGCCAAAGCCGTGGCTAAAGTCATCCCTTCTTTAAAAGGTTTGGTTGATGGGATGTCTCTTCGCGTGCCAACGCCAACCGTTTCTTTTACTGATATTTCGGTGATTACCAAAAAACCAACTACTGTTGAGGAAGTCAACAATCTTTTTAAACAATATGCACAAAATCAAATGAAAGGGATTTTAGCTTATGAAGAGCAGGTTTTGGTTTCTTCAGATTATATTGGTTCACCTTATTCTTGTATTTTTGATGCCAATTATACCAAGGTTATCGCCGGAAATTTAGTAAAAATCTTTGGTTGGTATGATAATGAGTGGGGCTATTCAACAAGATTGGTTGACTTGGTTGATAAATTATCAAATTATTTTAACCCCCAATAACTTTATCTTATTTTTGTCTAAAAATTTAAGAAGTAATTTTAATTTTGACATTTTTGCCAAAGACCAAGATTTTTTTGATAAGCTTCTTTTTGAGCGGTTAAAAAAAGGTTTGCATATTTTACATCAGGAGGAAAGGTTGTCGCATAAGCAAAACCGTTTTTGACTAAGTAAAGATTGACAAATGATCCTTCATCGGTTGACATTTTTTCATCTAAAAAAACGTAGCGAAGAAGACGGCCGTATTTATCTTTTTCAGAAATATCTTTTTGTAAAAAAACTTTTTTTCCCAAAACTAACTCCTTGTTTTTTTCATGGGCTTGATAGGCAAAACACTCAACTTTTTTTTTAGGATGGTGAAGTTCGGGGGTGTCGATACCAAGATAACGGACTTTTTCTCCATTTTCTAAAACAATAGTGTCGCCATCGATGACTTTGGTGACCAAAAAAGCTTCGGTTGAGGCAATTTTTGTTGGGATAGTTGTTTTTGACTGGGATAAATTTTTGGAATAAGAGTTGTTTTTTTGGTTTGGTTGATTTAAAAATTGATTGATTAAAGAAAAAAATATTAAAAAAGTAAAAATTAAAAGGAGAGTTTTTTGAGAAATTTTATTTCCGCAGCACATTAAGATGATTTTAACAAAAATTTTATTTTTATTTTTTATGAATTTATCGAGGTATTATTTATATCTATCTTAAGGAAAAATTTTTTGTTAAAATATAAAATATCTTTTTGGGCCTGTAGTTCAGTTGGCTAGAACGCCTGGCTGGCAGTCAGGAGATCAGGGGTTCGAGTCCCCTCAGGTCCACACTCCGCCCCGCCTAATCCGGCAGGGTTTCGCGTGGCAGGCCATACTTTGTTAGGAAGCTTTCCATGGGTAAGCTATTTTTTATAAAGATAGAATATTTATTAATAAATCTACGAAGTGTTTGTGGCGAAAAGTCCTAAGGCGAAGCACCACTTTAATGATAAAATAGACTTTTGTGAAAAGAAAAATTGTTGTTTTTATTGTTTTGGCTTTTTTCTTTTTTAACTCCTTTTCTTTTGTTGAGGCAAGAAGAGGTTGCTGCTCTCATCATGGTGGCGTTTGTGGTTGTTCTTGTTGCGATGGGACACCTTTATCATCTACCTGTCTACCATATTATCCACAATGTTTAAATAATAATGAGCAAACACAAGAGGAAATTTACATACCAAAATATCAAATTCAACCAACTAACACTCCTATCATACTTCCAACAAATACTCCAATCCCAACCTTTACTCCTTCCCTAAAGCCAACATTAACTCCAACTTTAACTCCAACATCAATCTTAACCATTACTCCAAAACCAACAAAAATATTAAAAAAACAAAATAAAAATAACAAAAAAGACAAAAAAACCAAAAAAACTTTTTGACAATGGATTTTTTGAGGAAAATAGGATAAAGGAGATAATAGAAAAAGAGATTAGTTTTCCTAGTCTTAAACCGACAACAAGAGCCATTTCTATAGGAATAACCGATTATCTTTTAAATCGGATTAGAGAAATAGCTAATGAAATAAAGATTCCTTATCAGTCTTTTATCACAATCTATTTAAAAAAAGCATTTGGATTATAATTTTAAGTTTTGATTTAGGTAGAAAAATTAACTTTCTTTAAGATAAAATCTTTTCGTATACAAAATCCCCCCTCCTAAAAAAACTAACATAAAAGAAATCCATACATCATTTTGCTTTGTTTGCTCACGTTGTTTATCAATTTTTTTAATACAATTTTTTATATTTTCTTTGCGAAGTCTTTCTTCTTCTAAACTTGGTTTTCTTAAAACGCCTTTTTCATCAAAAAGAGGATAGTTGTTTTGTTCGTAACATTCTTCTTCGTATTTTGGGTAAAAGAAACCTGGACCTATTACTGGATCAACGGGATATTTTTTGTAATAAAAAAAATTAAAAGAAGTTTTAATCGTCGCATAAATGCCAACAAGTAAAATAAGCCAACCTAAAAAATTAATTACTTTTTCCGGCCAAGAGTTATTTTTGTTTTTCATAAAAAAATCTTAACTAATAATTTTATTTTAATTCTATCACAATTTTTCCATTTTTAAAATCAACCCCAATCTTATAATTTGTTTTTATCTTTCCCTCAACTATTTGTAAAGCAATTTCGTCGGTGATAAGTTCATTGATTACTCGTTTTAGAGGTCTTGCACCATAGACTTCATCAAAACCCACTTTTAAAAGATGATCTTTGACTTTTTCTGATACTTCAAGATCAAGTGACTGTTTTTTTAATCTTTCTTTTAAAAGATTAAGTTGTAAGTGAACAATTTTTCTCATCATCTCTAAATTTAATGGCCGGTAAATTACTATGGCATCAAGGCGGTTTATTATCTCTGGTCGAAAGAACTTTTGGACTTTCTCCAAGATTTTTTCTTCTCTTTTTTTCTCATCTTTTTCCTCGCGATAAATTTCTGAACCTAAATTGGAGGTTAAGATAATAATCGTGTTTTTAAAGTTAACAGTTCGCCCCCGTCCATCAGTTAATCTTCCTTCATCAAAAATTTGCAAAAATATGTTAAATACTTGTGGATGGGCTTTTTCTACTTCATCAAATAAAATAACTGAGTATGGTTTTCGTCTTACGGATTCAGTCAGTTGTCCGCCTTCCTCATAGCCAACATAGCCAGGTGGGGCGCCAATTAATCTTGCCACAGTATGAGCTTCTTGATATTCACTCATATCAATGCTAATTAAGGCTTTTTCATCGTTAAAAAGGCAGTAAGCTAAGGCTTTGGCGGTTTCGGTTTTTCCAACCCCAGTTGGGCCCAAAAACAAAAATGAGCCAATGGGCCTTCCTTCTTCTGCCAAACCAGCCCGCGAGCGGCGAATTGCTTTGGCAATTTTTACCAAAGCTTCGTCTTGACCAACCACTTTTTGTTTTAGCTCATCTTCAAGATGAGCTAATTTTTCTCCCTCTGAGCGAAGTAGGCGAGTAACTGGTATTCCAGTCCAGCGGGCAACAATTTTGGCCACATCATCATCTGTTACTTCTTCTTTTAAAAGTTTTTCTTCTTTTGGGATTTTTTTCCACTTTTCTTCCTCTTCTTTTAATTGTTTTTCCAATTGGGGAAGCTTGCCATATTTGATTTCTGCCGCTTTATCAAGCAAAACTTCCCTTTCTGCTTTTTCTAACTCATTTTTAAGTTGGTCAATTTGAAGTCTTAGTTTTTGCAGTCTTGAAACAATTTTTTTTTGCTCTTCCCATCTTTTTTTAAGCTCCTCAAATTTTTTTTGTAAGCTTTCTTTTTCTTCTTCCAGGACTTTTTTTCTTACCTCCAAACCTTTTTCTTTTTTTAAAGCTGCCAGTTCAATTTCCAGTTGAAAAATTTTTCTTTTTATCTGATCAAGTTCTACCGGCATGGAGTCGATTTCAATTTTAACTGCTGCGGCTGCTTCATCAATTAAGTCTATTGCTTTATCGGGCAAAAAGCGGTCGGTGATATAGCGAACCGAAAGATTAACGGCAGCGATTAAAGTATCATCTGAGATTTTTATCCCATGATGGACTTCATATTTTTCTTTTATGCCTCGAAGGATGGTTAAAGTATCCTCAGGCGTTGGTTCATCAACGTAAACTGGCTGAAATCGACGCTCCAAAGCTGCATCTTTTTCAATGTATTGGCGGTATTCTTTAACAGTGGTTGCGCCAATAGCATGGACAGTTCCCCGAGCTAATGCTGGTTTTAACATATTTGAGGCATCAACTGCTCCCTCAGCTGCACCGGCACCAACCAATGTGTGAAGTTCATCGATAAATAAAATATATCTTCCTTCACTTTTTTCAATTGCCTCAAGTAGTTTTTTAAGACGCTGCTCAAACTCTCCTCGATAGGCGGCTCCTGCTAAAAGACCAGCCAGATCTAAGGCTAAAACTTCTTTATGTTTTAAAGTATCAGGTACATCACCATCAACAATCCGCTGGGATAGCCCCTCAACAATGGCAGTTTTCCCAACACCCGGATCACCCAACAAAACTGGGTTATTTTTAATCCTTCTTGATAAAATCTGAATTAATCGTCTTATCTCCTCATCCCTGCCAATTACCGGATCAAGTTTTCCCGCCTTTGCTTTTTGAGTTAAATTGACAGTGTATTTTTCCAAAGGATTGGTATTATTTTCTTGCGGTTGATAGTAAATGTCCATAAAATCAATAGTCGTCTAACTTCTAACTTCTAACGTTTAACGTTTCTTTTTTCCGATTTATCTGGTTTATCTGGTTTTCCGATTAAGGTGATGTTAGCTGATTTATCTGATTTATCCGACTCTTATTGGCATATTCGTAGATTAACATCACATATTCGCATAATTTGCATCATTCGTATCATTAATCATAAACAATTTTAGCAGATTTGTCAAGGAAGTGCTAAAAAATAGCCCGTTTTTAAAAAATTAACAGATATAAAAGATTAATTCAATTACCGCTCAAAATATTCAAATCGGCCAAATTCGCTGGCGGGAAAAAGGAGAGTAAATTTTACATTTTTAAAGATCTTAATCTTGACAAATTTTTATAAAAATGCTACTCTTAAATTAAAAGATGGATGAAGTTGTTAAAGTTACCAATTATTTGGAGTATTTATTTTTAAAAAAAATAATTAATGGGTTAACAAGTGGGGAAATAAAAGAAAGTCAAGCAAGAGAATTGGCGGCCAATTTTCTTAAGATGGAGCCTTTTAATTCGCTTGAAGAAGTAAAAGATAAACTTTTTACTTTTACAAATCAATATCCTTATTTTAAAGAACTATTTAATTATGTAAAAGCTTATTATGAAGAGAAAAAGATGTCAGCGGTAATAGAAAAAATGAAAAAGTATATGAAAGAAAATGAGATTGATAAGGCTTTAAAACTTATTACTAAAAAATAAATTTATGGCAGAAATCAGGCCAGCCCTGACTCGTGGATTAGAAGTGAGATCACCAATTGGACCCGAAACTGGTGGAGTGGGAGTAAATAATTTAATTGCTGGTTTGGAGCAAGCTGCCGCTAATAATCCTCACTTAGGATTAGAAAATTTAGCTGCTGGAGATAATACTGTAGGACCAATAGAACAACCACCGCCACTAGTAAAAGAAATTTCATCATCAGAAGCAATATCAGAGCCATCTGATAAAGCCGGACAAGGAGAACCTAATCTAAATATAAAAGTAGATCAAGGTTCATCAGTAGCAAGTGCACAAGAAAATCAAGCAACGATACGAGAACCACAAATGAATAAATCGCAACAACCAGAAGAAAAACCTTAAACAGAATCAAAAGAACAAAACCAATCAGCAGCAAACTCAAATAAACCAGGAGAACAATCTTCAACACAACAAGAAGAGCAAAATCAAGCTGGACAATCTAAAGCAGAAGGACAAGAAGAAGGTAGACAAGAAGAAACTCCATCATCAGAAGCAAAAGCGGAACCATCTGATAAAGCTGGAAAAGAAAAACAAGATCAAAAGGCAGCAGAAAAAGAAGAATCAACATTAGACGATGAAGAAAAAAAGCTAAAAGAAAATCTAGATAAAGCTGGTGATAGGTTAGTTGATGCTTTAGTTGGAAAAGAGGGTGCACCTGATTTACAGCAGGCAGTTGAAGATTTTACTCGAGCCCAGATGGAGAAAGAAGGACTTTTAGCTACAACCAATTATGAATTAATGCGCAACGCCGCTGAACAAGTGGTTGAATTTTTAAGAGCTAATCCACCCGATGTAAGAAAAAGGCTTAATCCCCGCGAACAAAAACAATTAAGATTTCAAAAAGAGATACAAGAGCGAGTAAAAGAGATTATTCAATTAGAAGTTCAAGTTGCAGCAATGCCACTACGGATGGAGGCTTTAAAAAAACAAGTATCTGAAATTAAAAGATAGTTAATGAGTCGAATGGACTCTCTTAAAAAACCAGTTGATGATCCAGAGGCGAGAAAAAAAAGAATGGAGTTCTATGGCTTGCTTTTGCAACTTGGTAATTTAAAAGCCGAAGGAATAAAAATAAGACATGCTGCCGATATTCTTTCAATTCAATTGGCTGATTTAAGAAGAGAAGTAATGGCTAAATCAGGAATGTTTAAAGGTATTGGTGGTTTAATTGCAAGATTTGCTGATTGGGCTTCTAATAGAAGTAGAGAACTGCTTTTGGATGCAAAAATGAATATTGAAGGAGAGTTTGATTTTGATTATGACGAAACCTTTGACAAAACCTCTTTGATTGGTGCTAGTAGAGGTTTATCTTCATCATAATAATATCCTTCATTGAGTTTTTTTTAAAACAATTTATAAACATATTTTTTCATAATAAAATACGAGAAATAGAAAAGGAGTTAATTTTTTATCTTAATCGCTTCTAAGCGGTTTTTTATGAAGCCATTTTTTGATTTTGGGGAAGTTTTGAAGAAGGATGATCAAAACTAAAAACCAATTACTCCATATATTATCATTTCTTTTTGCATTAATCTTTGGATTAGTTTTGAGTTTGGTGGGTGTTTTTTGAATATTAGTTGGTAATAGGTAAGATGAAGGTGTTTGGGTATTTTCTAGTTGAGTTGGTGTTGAGGTTTCGGTTGGAATCGGTGTTTCTGTTGTTTGAGTGGTTTGGATTGGAGTATTGGTTGGCGTCTGATTTGGGTTAGCGGCTGGTTGGGTTAGAATATCTTAAAGAAAATCTAAGGCGAATGTCAATGGAGTTAAAAAAAGGAAAAAAAAGATAAAAATTATTTTTTTGTTGTTAATTTGCTTTTTCTAACTGATTAGATTTTTAAGATTTTCCATTGACTTTTTTGACTCTTTGGTTTTTAAAAGAGCGCTTCCTACGACAAAAATATCCGCTCCAGCTTGGTTGACTTTTTGAATGGTTTTTTCATTTATGCCTCCATCAACCTCAATGATAGTTTTTGGAGATAAAGTTTTTATTCTTTTAATTTTTTCCAAAACTGCCTCTTGAAATTCTTGGCCTTGGGCGCCTGGGGTAACAGCTAAAATAAGAATGAAATTGATTTTTGAAAGGTAAGGAAGAATCTTTTCAAATTCTGTTTCTGGGTTTAGAGCCAGGCCTAAAGTAAAAGGGTATTTTTTTGAAAAGATTTTGTCAATGTCTTTTTTTACCGCCTCATAGTGGATAATCACTCTTTTTACTTTTAGTTTTTCCGCCGTTAAAAAATACTTTTCTGGTTCAAAAACCATAAGATGAAGTTCAAGATTTTGTTTAAATTTTAACGACAAAAGTTCTTCGGGCATCAAAGTTTTTCCTTTTGTAAATTTTCCATCAGAAACATCAATCTGAAGCCAAGAAGATAAATTTTCCACTTTTTTTAATTTTTGTTGGAATTCGAAGAAATTATCAGTTAAAATGGCGGGGATGATGGGCTTCATAGGTTAATTTTATCATCTTTTTAAAGAAGGTTTTTTTAAAGAAAAGACATTGGTAGGAATTTTTTGTTTTGGAAGGTTAAAATTAAGATGGCATTTGCCATCTGACATTGCCCTCATCATCAATGGCTAGTGGTTTTGGAAAAAGATTGGGATTCCAAAGGTCCTCTCTCATTTTTTCTATTGTTGCGTTTTCAATATTTGGACCATATTTTTTTTGCCAGTAAGATGGTATTTCAATGTCAGCAAGATTAGATAATAATGTTTGAAGATTTTTTTTCATCGTTTCAACATCATCTTTTGTGAATTCCTTTCCTTTTAATTTATCATTATTGATTCTTATTCGTAATTCTTCTGCATTTTCTTCGTCTTCTAAAGCTCTTTGCATTACTAAAAGATTTAATTTAATATAAGGCAAGAGTGGAGAAGATTTTTCTTGTTCTAAAGCTTTAAAAGTTTTATTAAATATTTTATTGTTGTAAAGTAAATGATAAAATGGTTTAGGGAAAAAGTTATTAATTGAGGCAGCGCGAGATTGGCTGAAAAAATAATCTAAATTATCTAATAAATCTATGGATAAATTATGCCATAAACCATCTTCAATATATCCACTTTGTTGTAAAAGATAAATTTTTAATTCTCTTGCTTTTTGTTTTTCTAAATAATATGAATAGTTAATTCCTGCTTCAATTAGACCAACTTGTAAAGGAAATTGAAAAATAATTTCTTGATTATCAAAAACTTTGCCTTGAAAAATTTTTTCTTCTTTAGGAATACCAAAGTAAGAACGTTTTGGGTATCCTGATCCTTCAATCACTCTTCCAACACCCAAAGCATCAAAACCACCTAAAAATGAGTGATTGCAGGTTGCCATTGTTACTAAATCTTCCTTCTTAAAAACTTGAGCGTCCATAAGCATTCCTGATAAAAGAATCATTCTTCCTACACAATTTGGTTCTTTAAATAATGAGGCAAAGTAAGGCGAGGCTTCGAGAAGATCGTTTAATACTCCTTTTAATTCTTCATTCCAACCATTATAGCCACCAGGCATATGTTTTATAGTTGTTTCTAAGAAAAGGTCATTATAGTATTTTTGTTTTTCTGCTAATTTTCTTTTTGCCTCAAAAACAGCTCTTATTTTATCTTTTACTGGTTCCTCAAATTTATTATCTATTATTTTCTCAATTTCTCCCCATATTTCTCCCCATCTTGCTAAAACTGGATGAGGGGGAAATTGATACCATTTTAGATTTTTTTGTTGTTCATCAGCCGTTGTATTTTTTATAATATCATTTATTTTTTCCTCAATCTCCTGATAAGCTTTTTGATATTCTTCTTGTTGTTCTTCATTAAGAGAAATATCTTCGGCTCTTGATAATTCTTTTTTTAATTTAATAAATTCCTCTTTTATTCCCATTGCCTCAATCCATTCCCGAACATTTTTAGGAAGCGGTTTATCAGGATGTTTTTGTTTAAAGACTCTAATCATTGCTTCGCTTGGCGCCATTCTATCAAGCATCAGCTGTTGACCTCTTTCGGCCACCTCAGTTAAAAGCCATTTTTTTGGTTCAATTGATTCGTAGGATTCATTGACAATAGGAGGAGTTTTTAAAATATTAGCTTCCAATCTTCTTAATAGTCGTTGTAGTCTTTCTGAGTCTTCCGGTTTTTCTGAGGTGATTTTCAATATTCTTCTTAAATGTTCTATAGCTTTTTGTTTATCAATAAAAGGAAGAGGAAAATCATTGATTTTTTCTAAAGGAGTAGCTTTAAATTCTTTAAATTTTTCAGTTAATCCTTTTTCAAATTCAACTAAATCACCTGGTATTTTATCAAGATATGATTTTATTTGATAAAAAATGCCTCGAAGATCTTGAGGTAGTTGAGAAAGTGAAGGTAAATTTAGTTCATAAAGTAATTGACCTGCTTCATACGCCTTTAAAACATCCCGCCAAACTTGTATATTATGAGAAACAACTCTTGCTTTGATTAACAAAGAAGACATCAAATCTTTGCCTGTTTCTCGATGAAGCTTGGCAATTTCCGCCACCAACGCCAAAGCATCAGCTGGTGTTTGAAGAGCGTTTTCTTTTAAGAAAAAAACTAATCCTTTAACTTCTCCTTTTTCTATAGATTCTCTTTTAAAAGGTAAATTAATTTGGATTTTGCCTAATTTTATTTTTCTAGTTTCTTTATTTTTAACAATTGCTGGGATTTTTGTTTTTACCATAATTCCTAAACCAGTTTTAAGAGGTTCAAAAGGAATTCCCAAAGACTCTAATTGTTGTTGAAGTATTTCTAATCCTTTCTCATCAAAAACATACATTCTTAAACTATCTTGAACCCCAAGCCATGATTGATGAAGAACTTCTTGAGGAGAAAAACCTTCTTTTCCAGGTTGGACTAAAATTGGATTTTGAAGTTTTCTGTAAACTCGGTATCCTTTATCATCTGTTTCCCGATTAAAAAATACTAATTCACTTTGAGGAAGAGAAAGTTGATTGTTTGGGGAAAAAAATTTATTAACATCTTCTTGACCAAAAACTCTTTGATGTCCAGTTAAAATCTGCCAAAATACGGTTTTTGGTTGCCAGTCTTTCTGGGCTTCATGGGGTGGAATAAGAGCGGGAACTGGTTCGTGACTAATATCCATATTTATAATATTTTAGCAAGAATCTTGTTTTGAGTTTTGTTTATAAATAAAAAGAACTTGTTTTATTTGGATGATTATTAAGATTTAAACTTTTTTTGAAAGTTAAAGAGATTATTGGTTAAAATAGTAGGGATTTATAGTCTTTATTATGAAATTTTAGCATTTAATTTTATGAAAAATAAAGAGCCAATTACTATTGTTTTTCTTAAAAAAAACTCTTTAAGAATTGAGGACAATATTCTTTTTATAAAAGCGCAAGATTTGGGTTTTAAAACTTTGGTTATTTTTTGTTTTGAGCCATCAGTTATAAATTATGGTGATACTGATATTCGACACCTAAGGTTTATCAATCAGTCAATAAAAAGTATTGATAACAAGCTTAAAGTTTATCATGGCCAAGTTTATGTTTTTTTTGATGAGGTAGTAAACATTTTTGAAAGAATTCAGTTTTTTTATCAAATAAAATTTGTTTTATCATACGAAGAGACAGGTAATAACCTAACTTTTCAAAGAGATCTTAAGTTAAAAAAATACTTTAAAAATAAAGGTATCTTATGGCTTGAGTTTGAAAACAATGGGGTAATTAGGGGAAAAAAAGATAAAATAAACTGGGCAAAAACTTTGGGAAAAAAACTTCTTGCTGATATTGTTCAACTCAACTTAGAAGCAATAAGATTTTTAAGACTTAAAAAACAAGAAGAAGATTTCATAAAAAATAAAAAAGAGATAAAAGATTTTTTAAAAGAGATTGATTTTTATGACAAAAACTTTCAAATTGGAGGAGAGGATGAAGGAAAAAGGCATCTTGGATTATTTTTGTCAAAAAACTATGAAAACTACATTAAAGACATTTCAAAGCCATATCAAAGTCAGTTTAGTTGTAGCAGGCTTTCAGCTTATCTTACTTATGGTAATTTAAGTTTAAGGATGGTTTATAAAAAGACATATGAAAGATTGTTTGATAAAGAAGTAAAAAAGTTACCCATTCGTGCTTTTATGTCACGCTTAATCTGGCGATCACACTTTATTCAAAAGTTTGAGGATGAGCCAAGAATAGAGTTTGAAAATATCAATCGTGGTTATAATAGATTAGTAAAAACTCCTGATGAGAAAAAGATAAAGGCTTTTTTTGAAGCAAAAACTGGAATTCCAATTATTGATGCAGCAATTTTATGTCTTAAAAAAACTGGTTATGTAAATTTTCGCACTCGGGCCATGTTGGTTTCGTTTTTTGTTCATAATCTCAATCAAAGATGGCAAGATTTAGCTCATTTTTTAGCTCGTTTATTTTTAGATTATGAACCAGGAATTCACTATCCTCAAATACAAATGCAATCAGGGGTTACAGGAATTAACACGATAAGAATTTATAATCCAATAAAAAACTCAAAAGAACATGACCCAGAGGGTTTGTTTATTAAAAAATGGTTACCTAATCTTTCCAAAGTGCCAAGCGCTCAGGTTCATGAACCTTGGTGCTTGACTTATATGGAACAAAAAATGTATGGGGTGATTATTGGTAAAGACTACCCAAAGCCCATTGTTGATTTGTACTCAACTCAAAAAGAAGCGGTGAAGATCCTGTGGCTTATGAGAAAAGATGATGAGGTAAGAGCTGAGGGAGAAAGAATTTTAAAAAAACATGTTCGAAGAAGATAATCTTTTAATTTAAAAATTATAAAATTTATAAATGAAAAAGACAATTAAAAAAATTTTTTTAGTTTTCCCCAATAATTTATTTTACTTTTATCCAAAAGAATTTGAAGACAGTTGGGTTTTTTTAATTGAGGAAGATTTATTTTTTAAGATTTTACCTTTTCATAAACATAAGCTTGTCTTTCATCGGGCCTCAATGAAAAGCTATCTTAGTTTTTTAAAAACTAAGGGCATAAAGACAACTTACATTGATGCTATCTCTTATTTTTCTGATGTTTATAAACTGATTTTAAATCTTAGTGGTAGTTATTTGATAGAAGAGATTGTTGCTTTTGATCCGGTTGATGATTGGCTTAAAAAAAAGATTGAAAAAGCCGCCTTATTTACAAAATCGAGATTAACTTTTATCAATAACCCTCTTTTTATCAATCAAAAAAATGATCTCTTTGATTATTTTGACAAAAATAAACGTTATTTTCAAACAGAGTTTTACATTAGGCAAAGAAGAAAAATGTCTCTTTTGGTTGATAGGTTTGGTCTGCCTGTTGGTGGATCATGGACATATGATAAAGAAAACAGAAAACGATATCCTAAAAATAAAAAACCACCTGAGATTGTCTTTTTCCCAATGGATGATTTTTATAAAGAGGCAGTTGAATATGTTGAAAAGAACTTTCCCAAAAATGTTGGAGAGATCAATAAAAACTTTTTTTTACCAAAAAATCATAAAGAAGCAAGTTTATTTCTTGATAATTTTTTAAAAGAGAGGCTTTTTGAATTTGGCCCCTATCAAGATGCAATTGTTAAAGATAGTCTTTTAATTAATCATAGTCTTTTATCACCATTGTTAAATGCTGGTATTATTTTGCCTAAAGAAGTAATTGAAAAAACGATTAATTTTTATCTTGAAAAAAAGGTTCCTTTAAGTTCAGTTGAGGGTTTTTTAAGACAAATTGTTGGTTGGCGAGAGTTTATTCGTGGTGTTTATGAGTTTAAAGGAGGTTATCAAAGAACAAGGAATTTTTTTAATTTTAAGAAAAAGATGCCTAAGGCTTTTTTTGATGGAAAAACAGGAATTGACCCTTTTGAGAATACGGTAAAAAAAATAAAAAAATATGGCTATTGTCATCATATTGAAAGGTTGATGATTTTGGGTAATTTTTTTCTTCTTTGTGAGATTGATCCTGATGAGGTTTATCGTTTTTTTATGACCTACTTTATTGATGCTTATGATTGGGTAATGGTGCCAAATGTTTATGGGATGAGTCAGTATGCTGATGGTGGTTTAATGTCAACTAAACCTTATTTTTCATCAAGTGGTTACCTTTTAAAAATGAGTGATTATCAAAGGGGTGATTGGGTTTTTGTTTGGGATGGTTTGTTTTGGAGATTCTTATTAAGACATAAAAATTGCCTACTTAAAAATCCAAGAGTTAATTTTCTTATTCAATCAGCCTTAAAAAGAAAAGAAAAGATTATGCCCTTAATTGAGAAAGCAGAGATTTTTCTTGATAGATTTTTTTGACTTCATAAATCAATACCAAAGATTTTTTTTACTAAAAATCCGATGCCAAAGTTAATAAGGGCAACAGAAAGACTTATTACTGCCATTTTTAAAAAACTTGAAAGAAAACTCCTTTGTTTAATAACCGCGGTGTAAAAGTTAAATAGGGCAATAACTAAAACCGCAAGCATCAAGCTTACTCCCAGGGCAAAAATCGGTTTACTTAAGAAAAAAAATGGAAAGATCAAGGTAATTACGGTGAAAATATAAGCCAGACCAGTCACATAGCCACTAAAAAGCGGGTTTTTGTTGTTTTCTTCTTTTACGGCTAGGTAGTTTGAGACAGCCATTGACATTGAGGCGGCAATGCCGGTTATCAAACCAACCATTGCAATAATCTTTGCGTTGTTTAGGGCTAAAGTTAAGCCGGCCAAAGCTCCCGTTAACTCAACTAAAGCATCATTAAGCCCTAAAACAAAAGAACCAATGTAAGAAAGTCTTCTTTCATCAATTAAAGAAATGAGTTTTTTTTCATGCTTAGTTTCCTCATCAATTATTTTAAGTGTTTTAAGAGATCTGTCTTTTTTGATAAGTGAAGAGTAGAATGACTTTGAGTATCTTTCGCCAATTTCCATTAGTTGAAGAGTAAAATTTAACCCAAAGATTTTGCTAATTAAGATATAAAGAAATAATTTTAATTTCGAGGGAGAGACTTCTTTTTTGGTTATTTTTTTTAAAATCTCATAATGTTTTTTTTCTTGATGAGCAATCTCTTCAATTATTTTTTTATTTTTCCCAGCTGTTTTTTTTGATAGAAAAAGATAGACGTGATACTCAGTGATTTCCCTTTTTTGGGACTGAAGAAGAGAATTAAATATTTTTTGATTCATAGATTTTAAAAATTATCATCAATCATCATTCAATTATACACAGATTAAGTCTTAAAAAATTTTAAGAATAAATAAAATCAACTTTTTAAATTTTTTATATTCTATTTTTTAACAAACAGAAAGATGAAATAAAAAATATAGGTTATAATTAAAACTATACCTTCCCAACGATCAAGATACTTCCGATGAAATAAAAAGTAAGAAAGAAAAAGAAAAAAAGTCACAAAGACCATCACTCCAAGATCAATCAAGTCCTTGGTAAATATTGGAATTGGTTTTAACAACGCCGTTGTTCCAAGAATAAAAAAAGTGTTAAAAATATTTGAACCAATGATGTTGCCAACAGCAATATCCGAATTTCTTTTAAAAGCGGCAACAAGACTTGTGGCTACTTCTGGAATACTAGTGCCAATAGCAACCAATGTTAAGCCAATAATTTTTTCACTGATTTTTAATGCAACGGCTAAATTAACTGCATTTTGAACCAATAATCGACTGCCAATTATCAATCCTGCCAAGCCAATAAATAGATAAAAAATGGATTTTTTTATTGAAAGATTTTTAATATTATCATCAAGATCTAATTCCTTTGTTTTATTTTTAGCAATACCAAAGGTATAGTAAAGGAAAATAATAAAAAAAATTAAAAGAATCAACCCTTTGCTTAAAGTTATTTCTCCAATTTGATTTTTCTCTATTGAAAGTAATTGATCAAAGTTATGTTTATCCACGATTTTGTTAAGACCTAATATAAATACCACTAACGCACCGACAAAAGATAAGGGTATTTCCTTCCAGAGAGTATTGGAGTAAATTGGTAGAGGAGAGATGATTGCCGAAAGAGCAAGAATGACAGCAATGTTGAATATGTTTGAGCCAATGATATTACCAAAAGCAAGTGAGGTTGAGCCTTTGAGGGCGCTGATAATACTAACAACCAACTCAGGACTTGATGTGCCAAAAGCAACGATGGTAAGACCAATAAAAAATGGAGATACTCCTAATAAAAAAGCAATTTTTGACGCTCCATCAACAAGAAAGTTAGCTGATTTGATAACTATAAATAAACCGATAAAGAAGAGGATAATAAAAACAATCATTTATTCTATTATAGACTAAAAAACAAAAAAATATAACAAAAAAGATTAAATAAATTTGTTCATAAAATCCTTATTTTATTAATTAAAAATATTTTCTGGATTAAAAATACCAAGTGTATTTCTTATAATATAGTCACTTCCTCCATCAGTTTTTGCCAAGGGATCTTGAATTCTTTTTTTGCAAGAATAATTAAAGCAATGAAAGCTTGCTTCCCAAAAATCTTGCCAACCAGCAGAGCCATTAGCATGGAAAAATAGTTTTAGATGAGATAGAAAAGACGAATATTTATCAGTTCCTTCTTTTGGCTTTATAATTGTTTATTTTACATTCATTAAAAAAATTTCTTAGTTCAGAAGAAGTTTTACCAAAATCATCTAATCCTATAACTTTATAAAAAGCAATAATTATTCTCTCATATCTTTACTAAAATTCAATTTTAGAAAATATCAACTTCAGGGAGAAAAGTTTTGTTTTTGTTGGTTGTTAAATTATCTTATCATCTTTTCAATTTCTTTTACTACTTTTTGAGCAAAGCCCTCAATATTAGCTAAATCCTTTTCAATCACCCTTTTTACGCCTCTCTTTTTGGCTTTTTCGTTGTAGTCTTTAACTGAGGAGATAGCAATTACTTTATCGGCGCCAAAGCGTTCTAAATCTAAAATGTGAAAAGACTGGTTTAATTTACAATCGCCATCAAGAAGGATAATATCAAAGTTTGCTTTGGGATTGCTATTAATATAGTCTTCAACTTGCTGGTAAGTTGTTAGAACTATTACCGAAAAATCATAAGGCTGGTCTTGTTCTAATTCATATAAATAATCAAGGATTTTAGACACTACTTTTAAATTGTCTTCTAAAATTAGAATGGTTTTGGTAAGAACCATTTTTTTATTATAATTCATAAAAATGACGCAATTAAATTTATCTTTCAATAAAGAAGAAAAAATAAATATTTTCACCGAAGTTAACGATTTATTTAGAAAAATAATTGAAACAAAAAACTCCGAAGATTTTATTAAATTCCTAAGATTTATTAAAAAATTTAGAAATAGATCTCCTTTTAACAATGCTTTAGTTTTTGCTCAAAATCCAGACTGCTATTATTGGGCAACGATTAAAGAGTGGGAAAAGTTTGGTCGTTATGTCAAAAAAGAGGCAAGGCCGATGGTGGTCTTGCAACCTTTTTCTCCAATTATTTTTGTTTATGACTATAAAGATACTGAGGGAAAGGAAATCACTGATGAAAAAATGTTGTATTGGTTTGCAGAAAATGAAAGATTGCACTTTGATAGGAAAATAATTGATAGAACAATTAAATATTTAGAGGAGAAAGAAGGAATTAGAGTCATTTTTTTAGAAAAAGCTGAGTTAACGGAAAGACATATTAATTTAGATACTGCTTTAGGTTATGTATCTTCAAATAAAGAAATTGTCCTTCATCCTCGTTATTTAGAAGAAAGTCATCAAATCGAGCTTTATGCGGTTTTAGTTCACGAAATGGCCATTATTATCTTAAGCATTTAAATGATAGAAGAGATATTCCAAAAAACATTAAAGAGCTTGAGGCCGAGTTAACTGCCTGGATTGTTTTTACTCTTTTTGGCATAGAAAAAAGATCAGAAGAGTATTTAGCCTCTTGGATAACAAAAAAAGATGACTTAAAATATCCTGATATGAGTCAGATTTTAACTGTTTCTTGGAAAATAAGAAATATTGGGATGGGATTGGTAAAATTAAAGTAAAAGGGAGATAAAAAACTTCTTTATAAATAATTTTAGATACTAATAAAAATAATAAAATAAAAATTTTTATAGTTTAAAATCCTTATTTTTTTTACTTTCTTTTATATATTTAGGTATTTTTTTTAATAATTTAACAAGCTCCCCCGCCAGGTCTCGAACCTGGAACCTACCGGTTAACAGCCGGTTGCTCTACCAATTGAGCTACAGGGGAAAGAATTAAATATATTATAAAACAAAAAATTTGGAAAGCAAAATTAAAAATTTAAACATTAAATGTTATTCGTTATTAGCGAATTTGAAAGTAGGAGGATGTTGTGACAAATTGAATATGTGATTGTTATTAATTTTGTCAACTTTTTTATTTATTTTATTTAATTTCTTTTATTTAAAAAAATCACGCAAAACTTTACCAATTTGGTACGGTCGCAACAAAAAGGTAAAAAAAAGATATATTCTATCTTAGCACCGATCGTAAAAAGATAGAATATTTTTTTAATGTTTAATGTTGAACGTTTAACCTTTCTCATATTTTACGTTCCACGTTTCACGTCATATTCTAGATTTTGCGGTTGTGATTTTTTTGGTTTTTAAGTATTCTTAAAATTATGGAGCAAGGACACCCAATCCCAAGACAAATTACTACTTTTGAGTTTAAACTGATTGGTTTTTTAACTTTGCGTCAATTTATTTATTTAGTAATTTTTATTCCTGCTGGATATTTAACTTTTGTTCTTTTTCCAATACCCCTTTTAAATATTTTATTGGGGATTCTTATTGCGGCCATTGGTCCGGCTTTGGCTTTTGTCCCCATAAACGATCGGCCGTTGGAGATTTGGATTAAGAATTTAATCAAACGATTAACCTCGCCCACTCAATATTTTTATAAAAAACAAAATTCGCCTCTTTATTTTTTACAAGACTTAGTTTTTGTCAGCGATCCGCATAAGGTTTTTACCCATATTGAGTCGCAAAAGATGTTAAATCAGTATCTTTCGCAAAAAAGAAAACCACAAACTTCATCATCCATTCAAACAAAACAAAGAATCAATCAACTTTTGGCTTCGCCACCAAGTTTACTTTCGGTAAAAAAAGAAAAGCCAAAGACTGAAGCTTTTTCTTCAAAACCAATAACCCCTTCGTTGCCAAAGAAGCCATTTTTAACTGGAGTGGTAAAGAATAGAAAAATGATTCCTTTGTCAGGAATTTTGATTTATATTAAAGACCAAAATGGTAAAGTCCTTCGGCTTTTAAAAACCAATCCTTATGGTGTTTTTGCTACTTTTAATCCTTTGAAGGAAGGAGAGTATATTTTTGAGTTAAAGGATCCCCAAGGGAGTTACTTTTTTGATACAATGAGATTAAAAATAGGAGGAGAAACTCAAAAACCATTAGAATTTTTTTCCAAAGAGCTTTTATAAGGAAAAAATCGTATGTCAGTTCAAAAACCAACTTCACCGGTAAAAGCCACCACCCAACAATTTATTGAGATTGAAGAGATTCAAGATGATGTTGTTCTTCTTAAAGATTATTCGGCGGTTTTGGTGATTGAGATTTCGGCGGTTAACTTTTGGCTTTTATCATCGGAAGAGCAGATGTCAATTATTTATGCTTATGGTAGTCTTTTAAACTCTTTATCTTTTCCTTTGCAGATTTTGATTCTTTCGAAAAAAATGGATATTTCCAACTATCTTGATTATCTTGATCAAAGAATTGCCAAAACGAGTGATGAGATTTTGAAAACAAGGCTTAAAAGTTATAAAGAGTTTATTAAAAACATCGTCAAAAAAAATACGGTTTTGGAAAAAAGATTTTTTTTTGTTATTCCTTTTTCTCCTTTGGAACTTGGGATAAGTGGAGTAAATACTTCTTCCCTAAAAAAAGATTATGTTTTAAGTCGGGCAAAAACCTCTTTATATCCCAAACGTGATCATCTGCTTCGACTTTTGGCAAAAATCGGTCTTTCGGGGAAAGTCCTTCAGAAGCAAGAACTAACCGAACTTTTTTATAATTTATATAATCCTTCGCCAACGGGTCGACCATTGGCTCCGGTTGAAAGTTATACCGATGTGGTTTTAGTAAGCACATAAAACCTATGTTTGGCTTTTTTAATCAACCAAAAAAAACCAATGAAGAAAAAACAGAAACAGTGGCTTCATTTTTAGCCAAAGGTTCAGTTTCGATAAAAGATATTATCGCCCCCTCATTCATTGAGGTTGATTTTAATCATTTAAAGATTGATGACCGGTATTATCGAACTTTATATGTGGTTGGTTACCCCCGTTATGTTTCGGCCAACTGGCTTTATCCTCTTATTACCTTTGATCATCCTCTTTATATTTCCATGTATATTTACCCAACTGAGACCAAAGGTGTTTTGGAAGATTTAAAAAGAAAAATCGCTGAGATGGAGGCAACGATTGAAAATGATATAAAAGCAGGAAAAGTGGTTGACCCCTCACTTCAAGTGGCTTTGGATGATGCTTTGGCCCTTCAGGCAGAGCTAGCCAAGGGAGCGGAGCGTTTTTTTCAGTTTGGGCTTTATATTACCATTCCGGCTGAAACCAAAGAAGAGTTGGATCAAATTACCAAGCAGGTTGATTCAGTTTTATCCTCAATGCTTATTATTGCCAAACAAGCCACTTTACAGATAGAAGAAGGTTTTAAGTCAACCCTGCCGATTTTTTACGATAAGCTTGAAGTTTGGCGCAATATGGATACCACTTCTTTGGCCTTGGCTTTTCCTTTTGCCACCGCTTCTTTGACAAGAAATGAGGGGATTTTGTATGGGATTAATCAACATGATGGGTCTTTAATTATTTTTGATCGGTTTACTTTGGAAAACGCCAACTCAGTTATCTTGGGAAAGTCTGGTGGCGGAAAAAGTTTTTTGGTGAAACTTGAGTCTTTGCGGCTTTTGATGATGGGGGTTGATGTAATAATTATTGATCCGGAAAACGAGTATCAAAAACTCGCCTCATCGGTTGGGGGAGAGTTTGTTGTTTTTTCACCAACCAGTTCCTACAAGATTAATCCTTTTGATTTGGCGATTACTGAGACAACTGCCGATGAGCTTTCCAATAAAATTTTAGATCTTCACTCCTTGATGCGGGTGATTATGGGTGATCTTACCCCCTCCCAAGATGCTCTTCTTGACAAGGCTTTGATTCTGGCATATCAACAAAAAGGGATTACCCAAGATTCAGAAACCTTTAAAAATGAACCACCGCTTCTTGAAGATTTATACAAAGTGTTTTTGGGGATGGAAACACCTGAGGCAAAAGAGTTGGCTGACAGACTTGAAAAATTTGTTCGAGGATCAGCGGCTGGGATTTTTAACGCTCACTCCAATTTTAATATTAAAAATCATCTGACTGTTTTTGGCATTCGTGATTTGGAGGAGAATCTTCGGCCAGTGGCGATGTATATTATTTTAGATTATGTTTGGAGGCGGGTAAGAAAAGACAGAAAAAAAAGAATTTTGGTCGTGGATGAGGCTTGGTATTTAATTAAACACAAAGATTCAGCCGCTTACCTTCACTCCTTTGCTAAGCGGGCAAGAAAGTATCTTTTGGGATTGACTGTTATTACCCAAGATGTTGAAGACTTTTTATCAACCGATGAGGGAAAGGCAATTATTAACAACTCTTCTTTACAAATTATCTTAAAGCAGTCAACCGCCTCGGTTGAGAAAATTACCGAAACTTTTTATTTAACGGGGGGCGAAAAACACTTTCTTTTATCAGCTGGGGTTGGGGAGGGGCTTTTTTTTGCTGGTCGTTCCCATGTTGGGTTTTATGTGATTGCTTCCCCCGAAGAGAGGGCTTTGATTGAATAAAAAAAATAACAAGGCGCCCAAAAAGGGCGCCTTATTTTTCTTAAAATTATAAAAAATTTTACTTAACCATTCTTTTTAAGCTCTTTCCGGCGGTAAAACCTGGAGTTTTGGTCGCCGGAATCTGAATCTCGGCTCCAGTTTGCGGATTTCTTCCTTTTCTGGCAGCTCTTTTTCTTACCATAAAGGTGCCAAAGCCGGTTACAACGACTTTTTCACCGCGTTTTAAAGCGTCGGTAATGGTTGAGAAGACAGCGGCAACGGCTTCTTTGGCAGCTTTGGCGGTTAATCCTGCTTTTTTAGCCACTTGAGCGACTAAATCGGCCTTAGTCATATTTTTTTCACCCCCTTTCATTTTGGTTTAAACTTTTAACAAGTTCTGTTTTCAAAACGATAATAGCATATTAAGTTTTTTGCTTTCTGTCAAGCCATATTTAAAATATCTTAATATAACAATCTATATCAAAAATGGCGCGTTGGGATAAGAAAAAAATATAAATTTTAAATAGAGATAAGTAGAGATTGATAGAGATTTGTGGAGATTAATAAGAAGAGCTTTAAAAGACAAAAATGATTCTATCTTTGGTACGGTCGTCTCCAAGATAGAATTTTTATTTTTTGAGTGGTGAGGAAGATAAATAAAAAGCAAAATATTCTTGATATTTTTTAAATATTAAATTATTCTTTTTATTAGTATAAACACGATATGAAAAATATTTTTTTAAAACTTTTTTTATTTTTTGCTTTTATTTTGGTTTTATTTTTTCAAAAAAATTATATTGAAGCAACCATAAAATGGGATAGATGCGATAATTCTTCAAAAAGTTGCACAGATTTTTGTCAAAGTAAAGGTAAAATTTGTGTTAATAGATGTACAAGAATATACGATCCCTCAGATAAGTCGTATCTTTATGATAAGACATCATCTTATCCTAAAAGTTGGAATAATGTGGGTCTTTTCCACGAGGAGGCAACCTACGATAGAGGATGGCATCCTTATGGAGGAGGTGCAGGTTATTGTAGTGATACAAAATCTCCCCTTCCTGCTTCTCCATACTTTCAAAGTAATTTAAGTATGTATTGTAATCTGTCTTTTAATGTATACTGTTGTTGCGCTGATACATGTAAAGATGCTAACTGTGATGGGAATATTAATCCCACCCCAACAAGAACTTGGAATATAACCACTAAACCAGTTTGTCCAACCGGAATGATTCTTAATCGTCCTTTAAGAATGTTTAGAATTATTTGGCCACAGGCAGGTCAGCCTGGGGGAGGTTGGATTGTGTTAACGATCAGCCAACCACTTCAAATCACTCAATGTTAATTAGTCCTAAAAATATCACTGAATATCAAGGAATTTATGTAGGATTAGAAGATCCAATCAGGAACGGTTAAGAAGCTAACTGTTCCGAAGGTGTAGCGATTGAACCAATTTCTATCAATCCTTCAGTAACAGTAATTCGACAAGGAAGTAATCCTCAAACAGGTGATTTCGTAAATTTTAATAAATTTATGAATCCCCATAATTGGATGGTTCGCTGGTATTGGAATAGATTAGGTTCTGGAAGTTATGAAATATCTTTTAACGTTCCGAATGAGTGGTGTGTTCTTCCATGTTCTAAAAAATCTCAAGGTGATGCTAACTGTGATGGGAATATTAACAATGATGATTATAATATCTGGAAATGTGAGTTTTTAGGAGGCGGTATTTGTCAAAATCCTTCTTCCCAAAAGACAGCTGATTTTAATTTAGACACAAAAGTTGATCTTGTTGACTTTGAAATTTGGCGCAGGAATCGCTTTGCTCCTGGCCCAACCCGAACTTTTACGCCAACGCCAACCACCACTCCTACCCCCACCCAAACCCTAACACTTAGTCCTACCCCAACAAGAACCCCAACACCAACTTCCACCCCAACGCCAACGGCGACTCCTGCTCTTGGATCTTCTAATTTAGTGGTTCTTAATTCTGGTTTAGGAATAAGCTGTGATGAGCTTTGTTCTTTGGCTCAAGAAAGGTGCCTTGGTGCAGGCACCGATCCACAAGCCACAAATAATCGATTTGCAGTTTACCGCAACAATCAGTGTACGATTTTGTATAATATGGTTTCTACTTGTAGCGTGAGCTTAATAAATAATAGTTTTACTTCTTGTTCTGATAACAGTGGTAACAATAGCAACAAAAACCCGCATCCAGCTGATTGGACATATTGCCGTTGTTCAAACTCTCATTCTTCAATAACTTGTACTTCTGATAGTCAATGTCCTTCCCAAAAAGTATGTGCTTCTGGAAGATGTGTGATTCCATCATGCGGAAATGTTAATTCTTGTAAGTTTGTAAACTTTAATAATCATCGATGTCAAGTGTTAAATAAACCAGACGGTAGTCCATGTGTAATTTTTGGCACGGCGCCGGGAGAGTGTTATGCTGGTAATTGTATTCCTTCTCCCGGATGCCGGGGGTGTAGGCCAGGTGTTAACTGTCCGGCTTATTGTCGTATTCCTGATTAAAAATTTATAGAATAGGCAATGAAAATTTTGTTTAAAAAGATATATCAAACAAGAAAAGTTTTTGCGATTTTATTGGCTTTTATTGTTTTTTTAATCTTTATTTGGCATTTTTTTGGTCAATATCTTTATAAAACAAAAGCAACTCAAGAAACCGCAACCTTAAGTTTTACTAATCAATCTATAGAGTTTAAACAAAATGAGACAAAGACGATACCTTTTACTTTAACAAATACTAATAATGCAAAAATTTCCGCTGTGAATTTATATTTAAAATTCAATTTACAAAATCAAGATTTAATTGAATATCAGAGTTTTTATATTACCCCTAATAATTATTTTGATGATGTGATTAAGCAAGAAACGTTGGTTAGTTCTTCTTATGGTGGCTCAAAGATTTTACATTTAGTTTTAGTTTCCAAAAAGCCAGATGATGAACTCTCAAATAGTTTAGTTTTTAATTTAAATTTTAAAGCAAAAAAAAATCAAGGTTCAACTAGTATTTCTCTTCATGCTTCAACCGGAGATATTCAAAATCAGATTGTTGGACCGATTTCCGGATATGTTTTTGATTTTCGTGTAGTTAATGATACAACAAATATCACAGTTAATAATCAAGGATATTGTTCAAGTAGAGATGACTGTGGTAATAACGCTTCTTGCAACAATAATTCTTGTGTTTGTAAATCTGGTTATTATAACTGCGACGGTAATTGGGAAAACGGTTGTGAGTCGACTCAAATTTGTGCTAATCCAACCAATACCCCAACATCAACTCAATCATCAGGAGGTTCAGTCAGTTTAAATCTTAAACTTAAATTTCAAGGAGTGATGAAGGAACCATCAAATGCTAATCAAAGAACAATGAAGGTTAGGATAAAAGTAACTGGAGGTAATCTATCTTCACCAGTTTCGGTTGGTGCTGATTTTACCTTAACTAATAATAGAAATTCTAACACCGATGCTTTAATCTGGGAAGGAACAGTCAACTTACCCGCTCAAGTAACCCCAGGTCAGAAATATTATCTTTTAATCAAAGGCCCAAAACACATTCAAAAAAAGATTTGTGATAATACTCCTTCAGAAACAACTGATGGCAGTTATCGTTGTCAAGGTGAGCGTACAATTACTTTCTCTTCTGGTCAAAATAATTTAGACTTTTCAAAGATCTATCTTTTGGCCGGTGATTTACCAGTAAATGGCGCCCAAGATGGAGTAGTTGATTCCTTGGATACTTCATATATTCGCAATAACTTAGGCAAGATCGATCCAACGATTGTTTCCATTGCTGATTTAAACTTAGACGGTAAGGTTGATACTCAAGATTGGTCGATGGTTTTATACGCCTTATCAGTTAAAACCGATGAAGAATAAAAACTATGGTAGACTCAAAAAAAATTTTAAAAATCATTGGTTTTTCTTTTTTTCTTTTAATCATCGCTCTTTTTGGGATTTTTGTTTTTAAAGAAAAAAAACCAAAAGAGTCAAAAGAAGAATTATTTTCCTCTTCAAAATTAATTTCACCAACAACTACCAATTTTGAGGAAGTAGTAGTTGTCTTAAAAAAAGTTGATGATTTTACTTATCAAATTTTGGCTTCTTCTTACAATCACGATATTATTGGTTTTGATTTTATTGTTGAGAAAGAAGATATGACCAATTCTTCGATTTTAACCGCTTCTTCTTTGTTGTCATCTTTTTCTTTATATCAAACAAAAAAAGAAAATTTTTTGATTTTAACCGGTGTCAAAAAACTTAATTTTAGTCAACCGACCGTTTTTAGCGAAACACCTTTGGTTGAAATTAAGTTAACAAAGCCAGTTAAAATAAATCTAAAAAACACATGGGGAAAATACACATCCAAATTGGTAGATAATCAAAATAACATTTTGACACCAAAGATTGTCTTGAAATAAAAAAGCTTTTGGGTTATTATTAATTTTGATGAAAAAAACACTTCTTTTTTTAATCTTAATATTTTTTTTCTTACCAAGTTTTTTGGTGGTTGAAGCCGCCAATTTTAGTTTTGATAAAAGCAGTTATTCGGTTGGCCTTGGTCAAACAGTTCAGATTCAGGTTAATATCGATACTGGTGGTGAGCAAGTCAATGGTGCTGATGCTTATATTAACTATGACAGTTCTTTTTTATCAGTAGAAGATGTCTCCGCCGGAAGTTTTTTTCCAACGGTAACTAATGATACAGAAACAGCGGGAAAAGTTTACATCGCCGGTTTAGTTGACGATCCGGCCAGTCCCAAAACTGGCAGTGGTACTTTAGCTACCATTACTTTTAAAGGTTTAAAAGATGGGACGGTTAATCTAACCTTTGATTGTAATAATTCAAAAATCGTTAAAGGTGATACCAATGCTACTAATATTTTACAATGCTCTTCTGATTATAAAGCAGTAATTTTCATTGGCTCAGGAAGTGGCGGAGGTTCGTCTAATTCTTCATCAAACTCTTCTAACAACAATCAACCACAAACATTACCCAAAAGCGGTATTTTTGAAAATTTAATCAATTTTGCCATTCCAGGAACAATTTTGTTTTTAATTGGCGGCGGGCTAAAATTATTTATATTAAAATAATAAATTATGTTAAATTTCAACCCAAAAATTACTAAAATAAGCTCGATTATTATTGTAACGGTGATTGCGGTAATTTTAGGAATAATGGCCTTGAATATGGGTGGGGTTTTTACTCGGGCGTCAGATATGGAGCCAAGAGATGTGGTTATTTCTGATATTTCTCAAAATACGGCCAAAATTTCTTGGACCACTGGTATTGAAACCCAAGGGGTGATAGAATACGGAACAACGCCAACGGCTTTAAATTTTTTTGCTCCAGAAGTATCAAGAACAAAAAATCATTTAGTTGAGTTAACTCTTCTTTCCCCACAAACTACTTATTATTTTCAAATAAGAATTGGGGATAAAAAATACGACAACGGTGGTGTTCCTTGGACTTTTACCACCAAAGGGACAGAGACTCAATTCTCAGTGACTTTACCGCAAGCTACACCAACGTCTTTCTCCCAATCTCAATCAAAAACTGTTGCTACCCCTACTCCTATTCAAAGTTTAGAGATTAAAACAAAACCCACCAATACCCCAATTGTGCTTTCTTGCAATGAAACTGATTGCGCAAAAATCAAAGAGAAATTAGGCAAAGGTTGTACCACTCAAGATTATTTTCGCTGTTTAAAAAAGTTGACTCCAACCCAAAGTTTAACTCCAGCTTTAACTCCTACTCCTTCTTCAACACCCACCTCTTAAAATTTGATATAATTTAGATAAATTTTGGTGACTGTAGCTTAATTGGTTAGAGCATCTGCCTGTGGAGCAGAGGGTTGCGGGTTCGAGTCCCGTCAGTCACCCCAAAGAGTAAATTAATTTTCCCACAATTTTTTCTTTATCCCCCCAACGGTCAACCTCTAAACTATAAACGACTTTAATTTTTTGATTACGAAAAAGATTTTTAAAAATATCTGCTTGATTAAAAGCTATTACTTCTAAGATAGATTTTTCATTTTCATCGGTAAGATATATTTTTAAATGTCTATTATCTTTGCCCAAAAACTTAACATTAAAAATCTTCCCTTCACTAAAAAAAAGCGGTTGAGGATTACCCATGCCAAATGGATTAAGTTGTTCTAAAAGTTTTACCCATTTGAGATTAATTTTAGAAATGGGAAGTTTTAAGTCAACAACAATTTCTTTTTCTAAATCAGTCTCTTTTAAAATTGTTTTGGCAAGTTTTTCTGCTTCTTTTTTAAATTGAGAAAGTTTTTTTTCTTCAATGGTAAAACCCGCAGCTTGCGCGTGACCGCCAACATCAAGAAGATAATTTTTTAAATTTCTCAAAAAATTGGTAATATGAAAAGAGGGGATGGACCTTGCTGATCCTTTGTAAAAACCATCATTTTTAGTAAGAATTATCGTTGGTCGGTAAAATTCCTCAACCATTTTTGCCGCAACCAAGCCAATAATTCCTTCCTCCCATTCTTCTGAATGAAGAATAATGATTTTTGGTAAAAAAGAAAAGTTTTTTGTTTTAAAAGCCAAGATTTTTTTTGCTTCCAAAACCGCTTTTTCCACCAAATCCTGTCTTTGTTTATTTTTTTGTCCCAAATACGAGGCTAAATTTTTTGCTCTTTCTTCTTTTTTGGTACACAAAAGCCTAAGAGCATCGGTGGCATCTTTTAGTCGACCAACAGCATTGATTCGAGGAGCGATAATAAAACCAATTTCATAAGGACTAATTTTTCTATCTTCAATACCAGCCTCTTTTAAAATATGTTTAATTCCAACCCTACGGGTTTTTGAAAAATTCTCAAGACCGTACTTAACCAGCGATCTTGAAGGACCAATCAGTGGGATTAAATCCGCCACCGTCCCAATTGATGCCAAAGCCAGATAATCACTATAAAAATTATTTTGCAGAAGTAAACAGGCATGCCTGTTCCCTACATTTTTTTCAAAATTTCTAAATATCTCCTTACTAAAAAAATATGAGACGCCAGCTCCTGATAGAGCGGGAATATGAAAAATGGCATCGGCTTTGGGAAGAATTTCTCCTTTTAAGTGGTGATCGGTAATAATAATTTTTATTCCTTTTTTTTTGGCATATTCAACTTCTTTAACTTTGGTAATTCCGTGATCGACACTGATGATTAAAGCCGGATTGAATTTTTTTATAACATTATCAATTCCAAAAAGGGAAAAACCATACCCCTCAGTTTTTCGATTGGGGACATAGGGTATGACTTTAAAACCAAGGTAATATAAAGTCTCCCACAAAATTGCTCCGCCAGTAATGCCATCGGCATCATAATCGGTATAGACAACAATCATTTGATTTTTTTCTTTGACTGTTTTTAGAATCGCTAAAGATTTTTGAAATTCATTTTTAAAAGAGAAGTTAAAATCATAAAGAGAAATATTTAAAGGATTTTTTGGATTTAAAAATTCCTCAACGTTTTCTATTTTTCGATTCTTTAAGATAAGATCAACAAGTTGATAACTTGTAATTTTGTCTTCTTCTTTAATTTCAAAGAAGAATTTAATTTTCATAATTTTTTTTACGGTAATTTTTTATTTTCTTCTTCGATTAAGTTAAAAGAAAATAATTTTTGTCCTAAATTTTGAATGAGTCGTCCCACATTTGTTGATTGATTATAAGCGTTGTTTAAGTGTTTGTTAAGAACTAAAAAATCCTCCTCAATTTTTTGATAGTCTTTTTTAATCGCCGCTAAAAGGCTAACAATTTTTTTTGCTTTTTCCTCAATTTTTTGACTCTCTAGAGAAAGAAGGATGGCTTTCACATAGGCATAAAGGCTCAAAGGTGAGACAGGTAACACCATCTTTTGTCCTGCATATTCAAAAATTTCATCGTTACTTATTATTTCGTAATAAATTTTTTCTGAGGGGATATACATTAAAGCGTAATCAACAGTTTTTTCTTCAGGAAGAATATATTTTTTAGAAATTGCTTGGATATGTTTTTTAACATCGGCAATAAACTCTTTTTTAAAGTTATTTTTTTCTTCTTCATTTTGGGACAAAAGATATTTTTTAAAATTTTCTAAAGGAAATTTAGCATCAATGGGGATAATTCCTGATGAGGTAAAGATAACCGCATCCACTTTCTCACCATTTTTAAACTGGTATTGGAGTTTAAAGCTTTCTTTTGGAAAGTATTGTTTTAGAAAATCTTTGAGAATTTGTTCACCAAGATTACCTCTTATTTTTGGCGAAGAAAGAAATTGTTGTAGTTCTTTGATACCTCGACCAATCTCGGAAAGTTCACCGACATTTTTTTGCAATTGAGAAATTACCAATGCGGCTTTATCTAGACGCTGATTAAAAGCAGTCATTTGCTGACTTAATTTTTGATCAGTAAGTTGGGTGGTATTTTTTAACCATTCGATTAATTCTTCTGAGATTTTTGTTTTTTCTTCAAGTCTTTTTAAAAAAAAATATAAAAATACTCCTAAAGAAAAAAAACCAAAAATGAAAACGAAGATTAAAAAGTTCATATACTGAAATTATAGTATAAACATAGTGTAAACGTGGTATAAAAATAGTGCAAAAGTCAAAAAAAATACGAATGATGCGAATAAATATGCGAATGATGCGAATTATGCGAATATGAAAGAGAGATAAATGGAGATAAATAGAGATAAATAGAGATACGTAGAGATAAATGGAGATTGGGAGAGTGAAAATTAGTATAAAAAGTAGTGTAAACATTGTGTAAGCGTTGTTA